>Ga0265780_10010212_pt1 | contig 11206 bp, 9 predicted proteins | sample P1T30metagenome_FD_192432 | JGI IMG/M metagenome (GOLD analysis project Ga0265780, IMG submission 192432) | Plant litter microbial communities from East Loma Ridge, Irvine, California - P1 T30 | ecosystem: Environmental > Terrestrial > Plant litter > Unclassified | place: USA: California... | reverse complement strand
AATCCTTCTCTTTCTTCACGGTTCTGACGTATTGGGGTCTCGCCTTTTACTATGCCTTTGCCGCTGTGCATACCGGCAGTTACTGGTTTACTGGAACTTCGTTTTTGGCACGATGGCCCAAAGCGCTACAGGTGGCGCACAGCATGTTTTACTCTACCATTGTAGTCTATCCGTGGATAGTGACCAGTAAGTCAACTTACATAACACGTTTTGCCATAGTCGCGCCGGAGTACCTCGAGGCCATCTCGTGTTCCCTGCAACATCACTTTTGGCGAGCTGGCAGCATTAATTGTCTGAGCACGCTGAACTAACGTACAACAGTTGTTTACTGGACACTTCTTGCGGGTCAATTCCCCACCACCTTCGCTCTCTGGTCAAACACGTCACAGCATGCTCTGAACTCAGCGTACGCCCTTTTCGAGATAGTTGTCCCCCGAACTGAGCGACTACCCTGGTTCGACCTGATTCCAATTATCCTCTTGTTGGCTCTTTATCTTGGCCTGGCCTACCTCACGCATGCGACCCAAGGCTTTTATGTGTACCCCTTCCTTGACCTTCAAAAGAATTCTTCTGGGCTAGTCGGAGCGTACATAGTGGGTATTCTGGTCGCCGCAATTATCATCTTCTTGATTGTCAGGTACCTCATCGCGTTGCGTGTCTTTGTCACTGAGAAGAAGCTAGGAAAGACTGGGAAGACTTCAACGCGCCAACACGCGGCGGGCGCTGATGAATATCCTTTACACAGCACCATGCAAAAATAGCGCGCATATTCTCGTCGACGTTTGGAATCCCCAATAGTCGACTGGTATTACAATCGCGCCCCAAGACCGCTCGCTCTTAATACGCCATATAATTTAGTCTTTAATTCCTCTGTTACGTCACTCATCCGTCTGCTCTCAATCCCCATCGACCACTCCCATCCCCGTTGCTATCGGCTACTATTCCACCATGGTGCTCACTACGTTGGCATGATTTCGTGTGGCGCCCCAGTCAGATGCCCACCTAATAAGGCGACTCCTGCGCGGCTGTCTATTTGCTTCTTCCTTGTTCTGCAAATACAGTGTAGCGGCTGCCATGATACCTATTATCGGAACCTGGCTGTCTCCGATAGTAAGCTGCAACGAAACCATCGGCATCAACGGCATGGGGTCTATGAGGATGATGGGCGAACACTTTGCGAAGTGCATAAAATCGCCCTGTTTATCCCACGTCAATCCCCTAGATACCCGTGCGGGATGTTTGCTTTTGTGGCGACATCTCGAAGCTACCACTCCGCTTTGGATCTGTGTTCATCATAGCCTCGTGTTTACTAGATGTGGGTCAATTGGCCGTAGTGGGTTCAAGAAGCTGTTAAGGTATGAGAGACGCCCCCACATACATGCATCCGGGCGTCGATCATGCTGCAACTCGAGATCAGCCATCCATGCGTCTTCCATGCGCACTGTCACAGCCGCCCTTCAGACTAGCAGGACGCGCATGTGACGAAGCGATAGCCAATGCACTACACACGTGAGAATCGGCTACCCAATCAATGGTAACACGTGAAAGCAAACGAAGGAACACTGACATGCAGTGCCATGATGGCGCATAGGTATTGAATGACATCAACCACCAGCTTCATGGACCTTGATTCTGTCAGTAACGGAAACGCTACAGGATGCCAGCACGAGCTTCTAGAAGCGCTTTAGCTTCGTCTGCCTGCAGCTGCAGGGCTTAGCGCTGAGCCGTTCATTAATTCGCGCAGGCTTGGTGTTGATTGGCCGCGCAAGAAAAATTCCTACGCTCAACAGTACATGCGCATCTGCTGGAAAGTCCGCGCATTTGTCCTTCGGGGCCGCCCGGCCATGAACAACTGTTGCGTTACATCGGTCTACGGCATCTTTTGATCTTTACACGATACCAACATGACCCCTGACATGTAGCACCCCTCCCACTGATGCACGCCGAGAAAACTGAGAGCATGTGCCATGTACTAATCACTTAGCTATGATGGCGTCTGGCCCGGTCTTGCTCAATTCGGTCTGGTACTTCACTGCCATCCCGTCTTCGTTGCGCCGTCAGTACTATGTGATTGCAACGCTTGGGCCGGCGGCTGTCAGATTCTTGGGCAGCAGTGACGCGACCACTTCCTGAATCGTGGAGGAAGTCATCTCGAATCCCAGCTGTCTCATGGTGGAGTCCGGGGCTTTGATCTTGACTACGACAGTGCGTCACTGGTTTTTTACGTAGCTGTGGGATCCAGTCCCAGCACCCTTAGAAACCTAAGTGTACGCTGCAATACTCTTCCGTGGCTGTGGAGTTCATTCACATATGCTTCCTGGACAGTACGCATGAACATTCAATACAAGTTTCAAGGATCCCGTCCCGGTCCCGACAAGCGGTGTCTCTACGGCACGTCGGGACTGGCCGGAGTTCTATCCTTCTGGCAGAAGCTTGGAAGCGTACCAGCTGCTCGCACAGACGCGTTCTTACCAAATGAACCCTGGAATCCAACCTGATGGAGACGGATTGCCGCTAGTTTTGTCCAGTAGTCGAACTTTACGCTGATTATCCCCAGGCTCTCGACGTATTTGCTCCGAGAGTCAAGCCAGCGCTACATTGTTGCTACCCTTGGACGTTTCAAGGCAGACCTTGGATGGCACTGCGGTAATAAACCATTGTATCCGTCTGGTGATCACCGATGGCTTGCAGCATCGTCGCCAGGATCAAGCCCTCTAGGGTTTCGAATGCGATTCAAGAAGGCAGGTGCTTGCTTGCTCAGGCAAGCACTGGGCGATGCGATCGATCGTAACTATCGCTGATAGCGGCCGAAGAACTGGATCATCGCGACCGGATGTGACCGACTGCCACAGCTCGACTACACAAGTGCGAGAATCTTTCCGGTTTCATTTCGATGCAGCTTTGCGATGGTGCATCCACCTCGCACACCCTCTACAAGCAGGCTACATGATACCCAGACACCTGTAACCCCGCCCAGGCGTAACCTGGTCACCTGGGAAGGACTTTAGTCCATGTACCACAATCATCACTTTCTCTGCCGCTATCGTGACAGCGCTTCTGGCCCCAGGAAACATCCCGCTAGTCGCGGGTATAAACAGCATGTGAACACGGAAGCCCGCTGTACTGTGGAGATACTCGGAAGCGCAGATGAACAGCAAGGATAAGGACCAACCCGTCACCACTATCGTTCACTATAGCGGTGTTCCGTCCGCCAGGTCCTTCGTATTCCTGCAGGATTTGAGTCTATTCCAAACACCCCGGCCAAAACACGTTACAACCGTTCCAATGTTGCATTGACGTGGCTTGCGCATCAGCATACCACCAACGAGCGACGCGCACATGCAAAGTGCCCCTGCGCTGCGCTTGCGCATACCGTAAGGAGTAGCGACATAGGGTGCGCGTTGTTTAGATGCTGGCTCGTTCCTGAGCTACGACTGCAAAAGTACGAGGTCCTGCAGTTCTGTCGCATGTGCATGCGCATGTGAAGTTCGCGTAAGCGCATGTCAATGCTGGAAGCGCTTAGGCACGGCTCGAGCGTGGGGGCCTGACCGATGATAGGAATGCTGCGTGAGTGGCTCATTGTCGGACGCCGGAAATCTCGATATCGATGACCTTTGCTGAATTTGCGAGAGTTTGCGGCACGTGCTGGGTGATTGTCTAAGTTGACGGATATTTGTTTACCTGGGTATAACGAGCCCTTGAGGTTTGTTGCACGGAAGCAGTACCTAGGTATTGTGAATCTCCATGCGACTGTCAAACGTGCAGTAGTACTACAAAGCCCAGACTGTAGCCGCTAGATGCAGCCAAATACCAACAGCATCTGTAAAGTCCCTCCATTTGCACTCGACACAGCGTACCAATTTTCTAATCACCAACGTTGAGACCTCGAAAAGCGTCCCGAAAAGGTAAAGTTACCGAGGTAACTTGCGAGCGCCTACCCCCTTCATCCCAGAACCATCTCGTACTCCCAACGGCAAGCACAGCGCACGATCAAATAAACTTCTACGGTACACAAACTCTCTCGGAGTGACAAGACAACGGAACCATGATAGAGGTCATCTACATCGTCCGGCACGCGGTACGTATTAAGCTAACCTCCGTCACCGCACTTCACGCCCTCCGATGCTTTTACACTGTAGTCGAGGGAACTCTTCCGTTTCAGGCAGCTACTTCTGAGCCATCTCCGTCCTTGCATCACCTCCGCAAACATGTCGCTTGCCTACGCCTTCGCGTGTATCACATGAAACGCCACCCTTCACACTCGCACATGCAGATCTTTCCCCTAGCATAGCATTCTTCTAACGTGTCCTCCGGGGTATCTAGTTTCGCGCCAACTGGTCCGTAGACCCCCAAACGGGTATCTACACCGCATCCATGGCGACCCCGACCGGAATCCCCACTGATCCGCCTCTTACGTCGAAAGGGGTGGAGCAGAGCAAGGAGTTAGCCGAGTACCTGAGCAAGATCGAACCGCCAGTGGACAGAATCTATTCTAGCCCCTTCTACAGGTGTCTGCAGACGCTCAAGCCGTTTAGTGATAAGCTATTCAAGGAGGGCAAGGCAAAAGGAAGGATACGGATCGATCGCGGTATTGGGTTCGTGCATACTGAGTGACACAGAGGTAGGTACTGTGCTGACGAGTGCGTAATAGCGAGTTCTTTGGACGTGCACATTTCGAACATCCTACTCCGCCGCACCTCGAGCTCCTGACACCTCACTTCCAGAACCTTGACGATGAGTATGCATCTGTACATATGCCAGGGTCCAACGGCGAGATGATCGTTGAGCTCCATGAGCGTGTCAGGAACGCACTTGATCACATTGTCACAACTCTAGACAACGACCCCGAACAGCCAAAGACTGTGTTGCTGTGCACTCATGCCGCGACTATGATAGCAGCCGGTCGGGTACTCACTGGACAGATGCCAGAAAACCCTGATGAAGATGATTTCCAGTGCTTCACTGCTGGCCTGTCAAAGTACGTAAGAAGATCGGCCGACCAAGAGAAGGGCGTCGCAGGAAACTGGACTTGCGAACTAAACTCCGAAACATCCTTCCTCTCGGGTGGTGCGGAGAGAGGCTGGTAAGTGCAATGCTGTTTCTTTGTCGTTTTATCTCGTGCTGCGTCCTTATAACATCCAGGTTCTTTCCCTATCACAGGAAAGACTGGCCAAGGTCAGAACCTACAACACACGGTTGGGGTATCGCGTCGACGCTTCTCAACATTCAGCTCCCACACACCCGAATTGACGAGCACCTCCCGATGACCCCGTAACCTTACGTCACGGCAAGTGGCTAACGAGCGATGATGACAGGCATTTCAGCGGCGAGGAGAGCTTCGTAGACTTCTCAGACACTGGCATGAAAGGTGACGGGGAGTCGAAATTATGAGGTTGCGGCACGTTGTACTGAGGATGCATATGAATGCAAACTTACATTGCGTTGCGTATTCGTGTGAAGGGTCATGATTGAGTAGAAGTCTACCGTAACAGCTACCATGTGTAAAATGAGAGCCCCATGCATTCGGCTCTACTTCACCCCTCCCTTGCTATAGATCCTGAGATCGACCGTTCCCGCCCGTCAAGTACCGAAAAATGATGTGCCGGCCTGTACCTGACCCACAGTCGTTCTGTCGGCCCATCGTTGGGTTTGCGCAACGTTGTGGCGAGCACGTGGGATGTTTTGAACCCAGATGTGAGTCCGCCGCGCGGTTAATCGCTGGGGAGCGGGGCGCATTGAGCCGAACCGTCAAGAACCCTGACCTGACGAATTGGTAAAGAGAGTCCGACATGCGTGTCTAGCTAGGTCAGATATTGAAGCTCCATGATGATTTTTGGTGGGAAGAAGACGCGTAGGTCGGTGGTGCACAGGATGGGTGGGTCTAACAGCTGGGAAGGCGTGAGTGAAGATTACGGGAAAGAGTGACGGGACAACACCATGGCGACTGCAACGATACCTTCCACGAGCAGGAAACGAGCCTGGTATGGAGATCGAACGACAGATCATACGTCGGATTGCCGTTACCAAAACACTAGGTATCAACCTTCTACCTATGGGTTCTTAACCCCATCATCATCCTAACACGCGGAGGTTCATTCGCCTAGCCGCCGTACACCCGAAATTCTCACCATCCTTGGTTTACTAGAACGAAGGTCGCGTGCCGCCTTCTTACCTATTTTTCGACCGCTGCCACGATTGCCTCTACGTATCAACGCGAACCAGACTCCGCGATGCCACACTACGAAATCCACCACGTTCACTTCCTCAGCAGATACCAAAAGCGAGAGCTTTCCCATGCACTCACGGCCCTCCACGCACGTCTCTTCGGCACGACCCCATTCCTAGTCCTAGTAACCTTCCATCTCGCCTAGAAGGCTACCGGGGGTGGCCACACCGACTCAGACACGCAGTATATGACGCTCGGATACCAACGTGTCTGGTCCAACTACGTCAACGTACACTTACAACCCAGCGCCAATACCAACCCGGTCGAAGAGAAGCAAAGGCTCAATGTGCTGGCCGAGGGGGTCAACAAGATGTGGAACAAATACGCAAGGCCGCACATGGGCCGGCTTCGTTTCTGGATATTGGACAGGCGACGTGAAGAGATTGCGAATGCGGCTGACGTGAATGCGCCGGCGACGTTGCGGGACATCAGGTCGCTGCATGATGTCTTTGTCATGTGGGATGTTGCTGTGCATGTCTCTGCGGACAAGATACGTGAATGATGCGGTCGCGGTGCAAAACAGGGCTCGGATTGGACGCGAGACGATACAGAACTTCGTTGGGCGAATTGGGGAGCCAGTTATGGGGATCGTCCAGGCGCGTAGGCTGGGAAAACAGCTTCGGATCTCACGGGGACCTGAGGCGAACGTGTGAGCAAATTCGACCTGAACCTTCTGGCATTGTGGGTATCTTTATCCAACGCCATCCTACCATACTATCTTCCCAATCCGATATGACCTTTACAACTCCAAGACATTGTCCTAGGCGCTCTTTTTCTCCGGTTTTGTATCCCCATCTTCCTCTTCCTCGTCAACATGCATGCTTTCTGCAAACCCGACCCATTCGTTCATTCCTCTAACCAAGGCGTCTCCACTTCCATCCACCTCGCCACCATGACCCCATATTATGACCTCGTCGAACTCTCCTACTTGTTCCGCTATCTTGACCTCCACGGGCATGCTCTCTTCCACCTCAGCGTCTTCGTCGTCCTCGTCTGCAGGCTGCTGTTGTGTCTGCGTTTGCGGTAATTGCTTATCGGTCACATGTAGGATGGCGCCGGTGTAGTTCTGAGGAAGAGGAAGCGTCGTGCCGTGGAGGTGTCGACCGCGGAAGTATGCGTGTCGCTTTCCTAGATGGATGTCAGATCTGGTGTTCATGCCGCCAATATGAGGTTTGAGGGTTACCTTTGTCATCTGTTTCTGGCTTCCAGTATCGTTCCGCATCGTTGATGGGTCCATTGTGGTTTATCCGCGCGGGGAGCAGATTTGGTGTGCATTTTTGAGGTTTGGAGGATTGAATCGACAGCATGTTGATGGCTTTTTGACGTCGACGTTTCCGTGTATGGTGAACTCAAAAGTAATCTCTCAAGTTTTCAGCGAATCCTAATTTGATTGTATGGAAGTATGCCGGAGTGCAGCATGTGAACGGTGGTCTACGGAGCACGCGTCGACGCGGCGTAGCGTGTCTCCGCGGAGCACGGACCACCCTCTGATGGGGTGCTCACGAGCTCACAATGACGACGGAACCGCAGGCAAGCACACGGTCTTGGCTTGATATAATGAGCTCCCCATCCGTCTTCCCTCCATTACTCAATTCCGGTCATCACCACAGTCTGCCGTCGCCAAGTTCACGCCTTCCAGGTCCCCTCTAGTGCAGCTCGGAGCCCGCGGCCGCCGTGGCTGTAGATTCACCGATCGGTCAGGTGCTGCCTACGATACAGAGTTCTAAGGCCCGCAGCGCTCATGGAGAGCTCCAGAAGATACGACCTGTTATCGCTGGCCGTCTTGACTCGAAGTAGACCTGCGATTGCAAGGCTGAGACGCGTGATGAGTTGTGCCCCTGCATAACTTGCCCCTCTCACGCATGCCGGCGGAACATTTCTATGGACCCTGCACCGCGGCTGTACTTCACCCACCAACGTTCTATTCCACCACTACCTGAGCACACGTACTAGCAGCCAGATGCCAGGAACGGATATGAATACGACGGCGTATTGCACCGGCTGCCATTCGGATGGCCTCGAACTCCGCGAGCATGTAAGGATTACATTGATCTTACGCCGTTCGCGATTTTAAGGCGGATCGACGGCGTCATAGATCACTCGAATTGGCAAGGTTTCCTCGCCCGATACTGCACCTCAGACAGAATGCAACACGCATGGCTTCGAAACGGCGCAACCGGACGCACCGTGTCGGCTTTCGGCCGTTCCGGCGATATGACGGCGAGCTACCTGGACTCTCAAATGCACTCTGGCGCCATGTACTAGCCGAACAGCTTCCGTTACTCGACTTTCTTCTCAGTTTTGCTTCCAGGCGCGTTCACGATACCATTGTCGCATTGCTTTTGGACGATTGACGCACTAATTTCCCTCCACCGCCAGCCCACTCTGCAGCTTCCTATCGTGTGACCAAGCTCAGTCGTTTGAGACACCCTCATCCCGCGAATCGCGTTGAAGCCACGCTTCTCCCGACTAGGAATTGTCCAGTACCCCTACTTTGCCCTCGAGGACCCTCCAATTGAACCTTCAAGGCTTGCGCGAATCGCACACATCTTGAAGTATGGCGATTATAAGCTCTGTGACGGGAGCTGTGTCTTCACTACTTAGTCCAGTCACATCGCAAGCCTGGGGACCACTGGTGAATCTATGCAAAAATGGCACTCTTTCGCAATTTCAGAACCTAAAGCATGGCAAGCTGGTGTTGTTTGAGGGCGGCTCGAGCAAGGCTACTGCGGCGTTTGGATCTGACAAAGAAGGACTCCCAATCGCTTTCCTCAACGTGCTCGACGAGAAGTTCTGGGTGCGATTGGCACTGTTTGCGGACATGGTGCGCCCCAAAACACTCATAACCATCCGAAAGAGCTCGCGCTGATAGGTGCCAGGGTTTCGCAGAAAGCTATATGCTGGGAGAATTCACAACTCCGGACCTGACGAAATTCTTCGAGGTAAGCTGCTGCAGGGACTGAGCTCGGTTACACGCATCCAGCTTACATTTATAGCTCTTCATCCTGAACCGTAATTACCTCTCCAATGGCTCAACTTTCACCTCCGCCATTTCCTCTGGCCTCGCCGGCTTGGTACGAGGCAGCAACAACCTCAAAAACGCGCGCCTCAACATCTCCGCACATTACGACATCTCCAACGAAATGTTCGCCGCCTTCCTCTCCCAAGACATGACCTACTCGTGCCCGATATGGCTACCGAAATCGAACCCGAAATCCGCAAGCGAAAGCCTCTACGACGCACAAATGCGAAAGCTCGATCGCTTCATCGATAACACACACATCAAGGGGACAGATCACGTTTTGGAGATCGGCACAGGGTGGGGTAGCTTCGCCATGCGTGCTGTACAACGGACAGGCTGCAGGGTCACATCTCTCACCCTCTCGATTGAGCAAAAAGAGCTGGCAGAAGAGCGGATACGAGAAGCTGGCATGTCGGACAAGATCACAGTGCTTCTATGCGATTACCGAAGTCTCGAGGTGCCAGAAACAGGGCCCTTTGACAAGGCCGTATCGATCGAGATGCTGGAAGCTGTGGGCAAGGAATATCTGGTTACTTACTTCAAGTGCATAGACAAGCTTCTCAAGAAGGAGGGCGGTGTAGCATGCTTCCAATGCATAACGATGCCCGATGCGCGCTACGAAGCGTACGCCAAATCCGACGACTTCATCCGCCGATACATTTTCCCCGGTGGCCATTTGCCCGCCGTTTCCGAACTCGTCGCTAGCATACAAACCGCTTCAGGCGGCTCGCTCGTCGTCGACAGCATAGAAAACATCGGCCCTCACTACGCGAAGGCGCTGCGGTTATGGCGAGAAGAATTCTTGGATAACTGGGAGAGCAAGATCAAGCCGCAGCTTATCAAGGAGAAGGCTAAGGAGGGAATGGACAATGAAGGCGCGGAGATTTTCAAGAGGAAATGGGACTACTACTTCCGATACTCGGAAGCGGGCTTCTCGACGAAGACGCTGGGTGATGTCATTATTACAGTTGGGAGGGAGGGCGCTATGCAGATGATGGAGGATGTACCATTGTAAATACGGTTCTCGTCACATGCATGGAGGCGGAGGAATGTGATTGGAAATGCTGTTTAATATGACATATACCCCCCTCTGTGGTATCACTGGGCAGTGTCGTAATTGAGGATGATTATCATGGTACAATGACGCTGTTGATCGCTCCCCTCACATGTATCAACATGAAGATATTCTTTCTACCTGCCTCCATACCCATCCTCGAATTCTGGCAATGCCGCCCGATACTCCATGGCTAACTGGCTCGAGTCGAAACTCTTGCTGTGGTTATGCGTGGCAAAGTAATGTCCCATACCATCTACATCCTTTACCTGACCGAAGTTGGCGAACTGAGAATTATATTCAGCACACGCGCTATCCAGCGGTGACATGTCCAAATTCGGTGGTGATGCAGGCGCAGATGATGGCTGATATGCTTTGTAGAATGATAAAGGTGCTGGCGTAAGAGTCGGCGATGCAAGCCCGTCGCTGATGATTGACGCAAGACTGGGTGCTGAAGGTTGTTGTTGTGAGTATCTTAATGCGTTCGTGCGCGTTATGGAACCGGCTGGGGTAGAAGTCTGTGGCGTGGTGGAGTGACGGTGAGATGCGTTGCCGATTGAAAGACTTGCTGGTAATGTAGTGAATGGGGCAGAGTGTGCGCGCGGCATCAATGGCCTGTTCATCTCCTGTGGTTGTATGGTCGCCGGTGGGGGAGAGGTGCATGGGTGATTGCTGACTTGAAGCGCGGCATCGATATTTGCTGAGAGCTCCGCGAGGATGTCGTTGGGCGGGAGTGTTCCGTTGACTTCGAAGGCTGGAAGTGAAGTATTCGATGCTGTCTGAGTTTTGTTGATGGCTGTCGATGCCCTGTGTGAAGTAGGCGGTGATTGATATACCCCTTCGGTTCCCACAAGATGCAGTTTTTGCGTCTGTCCCTGCGACTTGTCGCATGCTGGTGCCTCGC
>Ga0265780_10010211_pt1 | contig 11209 bp, 6 predicted proteins | sample P1T30metagenome_FD_192432 | JGI IMG/M metagenome (GOLD analysis project Ga0265780, IMG submission 192432) | Plant litter microbial communities from East Loma Ridge, Irvine, California - P1 T30 | ecosystem: Environmental > Terrestrial > Plant litter > Unclassified | place: USA: California... | reverse complement strand
GCCTTTTTTATGATTTATGTTTTTAGAAAATCCATTTGTATTGGGATTCATGAAACACATCAAAAATATAATTACCTTCTATAAGTAAGATGAACACTAAATAGATAATTAAGAACACAAGTGGAGCCACTATAGACCATCTTAAGCTACTTTTTTCGCCTTCAAGGTGCATAAACGCCCACATTATATAATATGCTTTTACTACTGTAAGAATTATAAATAACCAGTTAAGCAGGTTAAGACGGAAAAGGCTGTTCATAAACAGTACTTCCGGCTTAGCTATACCAAAGATAACCTCTACAATAGTTATAGCCGATAGTATTCCAAAAACTGTCCAGATCCTTTTTAGATTTGATTCGTGATGACCGTGAGTATCGTGTGCCATGTCTTTTTAAAATTTTATTTGATTAAACCAGGTAGAAGAATGTAAATACAAATACCCAAACTAAGTCTACAAAGTGCCAGTAAAGACCAACCTTTTCAACCATTTCGTAACTCTTTCTTTTCTCGTAGGTTCCGTAAATAACGTTAAGGAAAATAATGATATTGATCATAACTCCTGAGAACACGTGGAACCCGTGGAAACCGGTAATAAAGAAAAAGAAATCAGCAAAAAGCTTGTGACCGTATTCGTTGTGCTCAAGGTTTGCACCTTTTACATATAAAGTACCGCCCTTGATAGCCTCTAACGATGCATCTCTGGTAAGTACAACTTTCTTTTTAGTATTAAGATCTATAGTCTCTGTCCTGATAACAACGTTTGGATGTGCTATTAAACCCTCTGCAACCTCTTCAACTGTAAATTCAGGAAGTGCAGGAGCATCTTCAAACCAAATACCGTTAGACCTAGTCTTATCAACTCTGGATGTCGGCAGGTGTGCAGCAAAATCGGCTACAGCAACTCTTTTATATTCACCTTCGGCATTCTTTTCAACAAATTGCAATATAGAACCACCTTTTGTTTCTACGGCACCAAACTCTCCACCAATAAAGTTTTTCCACTCCCAGGCCTGAGAGCCAAGAAATATAAAACCACCTATAATAGTAAGCACCATATAAATAGCCACTTTGGTTTTTTTAAGGTGGTGGCCTGCGTCAACCGCAAGTACCATTGTAACTGAAGAGAAGATAAGGATAAATGTCATCAAAGCCACATAGTACATTGGCGCCTCTACACCATGCATAAATGGAAAGTGAGTAAACACCTCATCTGCAATAGGCCATGTACCTATGAATTTAAACCTTGAGAAACCATAAGCGGCAAGAAATCCTGAGAAAGTAAGAGCATCTGATACGATGAAGAACCACATCATCATTTTACCATAGCTCGCTCCCATAGGCTCATTTCCACCGTCCCATGTTTTTCCTGTAGTAGCTGTTGAAGTAACTGTCGCTGCCATATAACGTTATTAGGTTAAAAAGTTTTCAAATTTACATTTTTTTCTATTAATAGAAATAGAAAAATAAAAACAAATATACCCACAAAAGATCGAGAAAGTGCCAAAACATTGCACCCAACTCTATTCCAAGGGTTTGAGAAGGATTGTATTTTTGTTTAAAATGATTATAAATTACCACAAAAAGCACAATAAGCCCCGCAAAAAGGTGAGCAAGGTGCGCAAGAGTTACAATATATAAAAAAGATGTGGTAATAGTACTCTCAGGGCCGGTAAAAAAATAGCCTGTTTCTATAACTTTAGAAAAGCCGTTAAACTGCGCAGCAACAAAGCCTAAACCCAGTGCCAGCGTAACAAGCAGCCATATTGTAGCAAGCTGGTTATTGTTGTTCTGTACCGCTTTTTTAGCCAGATGAAAGGTAACACTACTGGCAACTATTAATACCGTACTTATTATAAATGCCTGAGGCAACACAAAATCGTTAATCCAGTCCGGCCTTGATGTACTTACAACATAAGCACTCGTTAAGCCGGCAAACATCATAAAAATGCTGGCCATGGCAAACCAAAGCAACATTTTTTTAGATTTTGCGCTTCTTTCTTTATATTCAGCTTCAGACATGGTCATTTCAACCTGTTGTAACTTTATCATTATCCTATAAATTTATCAAGTACATAAATTACCTGCAGCAACGATATATACGATACGCTTACAAGCATTAATTTTTTTGCCGATGGAGCGTCCATGTTTTTATACAGTTTTACCGCATATACCAGCATCCAGATACCTAACGCTAAAACCACAGCAGCAAAGCCCATACTCAGCTTAAGATTACCGGTAAAACCTGTTGCAGGCAGTAACGATGCGACAATTAGCCACACTGTGTATAGTATAATTTGCAAAGCGGTTTTTTTATCACGCTTACCTGTAGGAAGCATATAAAAGCCCCCCTTCTTATAATCATCAAACAAGAACCAGCCAATAGCCCAAAAATGTGGGAACTGCCAAAAGAACTGTATTAGGAAGAGTGTACCGGCCTCTATATCAAAATCGTTAGTAGCGGCAACCCAACCCAGCATAAAGGGTATGGCACCAGGAAACGCACCCACAAAAACAGCAAGGGGTGTAATCGTTTTTAACGGCGTGTATACACTGGTGTACAAAAATATAGAGATAGCACCAAACATTGCAGTTTTAGGGTTAATGCTATACAATATACCTATACCTGCTATGGTTAGTAAAGAACCCAGTATAAATGCATTTTTTACCGAAACTTTACCTGTAGGCACCGGACGGTTCTTGGTCCTGTCCATAAGTGCATCCAGGTCTTTTTCTATGATCTGGTTAAAGACATTTGAGGCACCCACCATACAGTAGCCACCAATAGTTAACATTACAAGGGTAGCCCAGTGGAACGGATTGTCATCAGACACACCCAGCATGTAACCTGCTACAGAAGAAAATACAACGCTTATTGCAAGCCTGGCTTTGGTTATAGCCACAAAATCTGCAAACAGCGATTTGAGGGATACCTCGTTATCGGAAACGTTCAAAATAATTTTCATTGGTTTTCAAAAACTGGCGCAAAGATAGGCCAAAAAGCTTAGTCTCAAAACGATTTGTCTTTTAAATAGATTTCTCCAAAAGTTAAAAGATATTTTTTTGACGGCACGACGCAACCTTTTTAAATATTGGGCGTCTATAGTATGTAATCTTTCCCGTAAAGGTTGTTTTATAAAAATTTGTTGTTACGAAAAAGAAAAAGAATCCTTGGACAATTGCTATGAAAAAGGATGAAGCCGCCTGAGAATTTTCTTTGGCGGTTTTTTTTATGTCTGAAAGTGAAAAATTAGGCATAAAAAAACCCGGACTGATGTCCGGGCCTGTATTATTTTTTATTGAACTTTTCAAAAAGCCAAAGCACTAAAATTGCTATTGCACTACCAACGGTATTGGCTACGGCATCCTGTACATCAGCGCTTCGGTCGGCTGTAAAAAATTGCTGAAAAAGCTCTATAACAATCCCAAAACCAACTGCAAAAGCAAAAACACCCAACCGGGTTTTAGCATTGTTGCCGCCTTTTTTTAAAGACAAGTACCACAGCGTTGTAAAACCAAAGTAAAACGTTGCATGGATAAACTTATCTTTATGCTCAAGGTCGATGGAATCGTTACGAAAATTATTCATACTTACCAGGCAGCTTACTGCAATTCCTGCAGTCCATATTAATGCCGCCCATAAGTATTTGTTACGCACCTATAAGCTCTTTATATTGGTCGCTGCTTAAAAGCCCTTCAACTTCATCGGCGTCAGATATTTTAACTTTAACCATCCATCCTGCTCCGTACGGATCAGAGTTTACGCTTTCAGGATTTGTTTCAAGAGCATCGTTAAACTCTACAACTTCGCCTGATAGAGGCAAGAACAGATCTGATACTGTTTTTACGGCTTCAACTGTACCAAACACCTCATCTTTAGCAAGTGTCTGATCCAGGGTTTCAACCTCTACATAAACAATATCACCAAGTTCTTTCTGGGCAAAATCTGTAATGCCCACTGTAGCTGTATCGCCTTCAATTTTAACCCACTCGTGGTCTTTTGTGTACTTTAAGTCTGCAGGAATATTCATGTTAGTTTGTTTTGTACAAATGTATGTTTTATAAAAATAACTGTAAAATCTTTTTTTATTAATTACCAAAATTATACCTCAGCGTAAAGCCCGACCTGATAGTTGTTAACGGGTATGCTGTAGAAATTACCGCTTTAGAGAACGAGTGGTCGTAATAGAAAATAGCCGTAAGGTTTTTGCTAAACGAGTAATCCGCCGTTAACTTAAGCGTCCATATATCCTGGCCACCACCGAGCTGGTTATTATCGTAATCAAGGTAACGCACTATGGTTTCGTTCTTTCTAAGTGTAAAATCAGCCTTAAGGTTAATATCGCTCTTAATAATATTACTAACATTATCTGCAAGGCTGGAATTTATGGTAACATCTTTAATACGATAGCCAAGTCCCAATACATATTCGTTACCCTTAACTTCTGTAAGCAGGTTGTTATCAAAACTCATGTTAAGTGTACGGTCCTTACGAACCTCAGCAAGTATTTTTACCGAGTTCTTCATCTCGAAGTCTACACGTACCAACGGGTTAAACTGCTCAGTAAGGTTGACGTTAGAGATAATGTTCTTGTTATAAAAATTACCAACCCCATTATTATCCTGCAACACATTACCTGCATCGTAATCAAGGTTAGATCTGTATGAATTAACATTATAAGAAGCCCTGTAGCCGTGCTGCAACGAGAAACGTTTAAACCTGTCTTTAAAGAATTTAAGACGCATTAAACCGGTATACTTAACAACCCAGTTAGGTAATGGTGTATCCCTGAAAGCACCTGTTTTAACACTTGCGGCATCTTTCCCGGTATAAGCGGCAATAAACGACGGCAACAATACAGCCTGGTTATTTTTACCAAAACCTACAGGATAACCGGCGTTAGCAGTAGCAAACTCACTTGTTCCTGCTACATATCGTGGTAGTGCCGTTGGGTCTACCCCATAAAACTGGCTGGCAAGCCTATCGGCTATTACTATTCTGTTTTGCCTCATCTCATTAAACGCTTCTGACCCATTTACGTCGCTCTGGCTAAAAGCGGTCTTTATAAGGATGGTAGATATCTGGAAGTTACCATAGTTATAAGGCGAAAGCGGTTGATAACGGTATGTTTGACTGCTTTCATCAAAAGCATCATATTGTTCTGAAGCATTATATTGAGAGGTCCTGTCGGCCGTAAGGTCAATTTTAAAATCTGGTAATAACTCAACAGCCGCAGTAAGGTTAAGCTGTTTAGTATTAACCTGTGTAACATTTTGATTAAACTCTTGGTAACTTGTAAGATAACCTGCCTTTGCTGCCTCATATTTAATATCAGCATCCTGGCTCCCTATAATAAAGCCAAAGTTTGGCTTGGTTGTACCAAGGAAACCTATACTTGGTAAAAAGCCGGGTAACACTGTACCGTTAGTCTCGGTATAGTTTATCTGTATGTTCTTAACACTTGTAACTACACCTATTAAGCTATTTACAAAAGGATTGCCTGTTTCCTGTGGTTTAGGAGCAGCAGTAATTTTTTCACCCGGTTTTGGCGGAGCTTTAGGAGCAGCATTCGTAGCCGCTTTCTTTTTAGGACCTAACCCTATGTACTTATAAAATAAGTCCATATTAAGCGTGGTATTCAACTTATGTGAGTTGGCATTTTGTATGGTATTCCCTAACCTGAATGTATCAAAACCACCATTGCCATTATCAACATCAACCTGAGCTAACGCATCGGTAGAACGAAGCCAGTTGTAATTTGCCGTATAGCTATATGTAGACTTTATAAAATTAAACATAGGCAGCTTGTTGATAGGAATATCATAGTTTACCACAAACTGCTGGGTGTGGGTATTTGCCTCACCTACATTCCAAAAGTCCTGCCACACAGTGTAATCCTGAATTGGGGCACCATTTTCATCAAGGTAGTTCCTTACAATGTTACTTGTAGCCACTGCATAATTAAACTTAAGCGACTTGGTAATGTTATAGTTAAAACCGTACTGGTAATTAAAGAAATAATTACGGCGGTATAGTGGATCTATAGGTATACCCTCTACATCTACATTACGGTATTGCTGTTTGTTAAACTGCCTGATAATATTTGTACTGAAAGAAATATTAGATGGCAGATAATTAAAATTAAAATCGCTTAACAGTTTCCAATACTGGCTTTTTTTCATGAACGCAGTACTTTTAAACGGCTCAATAGGCTTGTTCTGGAAAACAAAGTTATAATCTGCCGATACCCTTACCTGCTGGTCTAACATATCCTGTACCTCATAATCATGATGATTCGTTTGATTATACGAATACGAAAGCGTTATGTTCTCAGGGTCGTAGATATGCTGTTTCTGTTCCGGAGCACGTTCTTTTTTAACACCAATAAAGTTGATACTCTTTGTTTTAGTGTAATCTATCGCCCTGTTCTTTATATTTTCTCTTTCGGCATCAGAAGTAGCCTCGGCGATAACCTGGTCTAAGGTTACATCCTGATAAAACGGATCATACTCCGGTGTAATGGTTTGCTCACCCACGCTATAGTTAAATGGCAGGTTGATATGCCATTTTTTAGGCAATAACTTACCAAGTCCAATATTAGTTACAAAGTTATACTGCTTGGTATCTTCCCTGCTCCTCTCATTAGGGCTTTGCTCTATGGTACCAAAACCAATTGTACTCATGTTACCGGTAGCCGAAATTGTTGCAAAATCAGCAAAGTTGGCATCCATACTCGCAACAGCAGCCATACCACCTTTATTATCCATATCAGACAGGCGAAGTTCATTAAACCAAACTTCTCCCCTAATATGCCTTACCTGATTATTGGTGCTAAGCCTGTTTAGCTCTATGGTGTTATTTTTAACACCCACCATTAAAGTACGCACATAACCAAAGTTAGGGTTACCCTTTATACCTATCCTTATCCTGTCGCTTAACGATGGATCAAGTTCGCGGGCATTTACAAAATACACACCATTAGCATCGGCAGCAGTTGCTGGCAAGGTACCATTAAGCACCATTACCTTAAGTTTTGTAAGTGCTGCTAATGTTACTTCTATTTCATTACCATCTGCACCTTCCGGCCAAATTTGCTCTGCAGTAGATGAAGTAAATGATGAAAGCACAAGGCTTTTCTCAACCTGGTAAAAGTTATCTGTAAAGTCGTTACCGAAACGAAGGAAGCCCGACATTTCGTTATCCTGAAGCGAATTGCTCTCCGGAAGGTTAGAGTCTGCAGATGATGTAAGCGCCTCAGCATGTAAAAACATCCTTAACTTTTTGTACTGGCGCATATCTACGTTTACATTTTTAAACACAGCACGCGAATCGCCCGGCTCTAAACCGCTGTCATTTGATGTAGATGCCGAAGTAGAATAAACCCTTAATGATAGTGCCTGTTCATTTTGATTTATAACGGCATTATTGCTATACAACTGCTCACGTTGTACACCCGGTGGCGATACGTATGGTATAGGCCTTCTTTGTCCGTTTTCCTGTATGTTTAACGATACAACATCAAAACCGGTTTGGTCTACAGTTACATCATCGTCATCACTACCCGTTTGGTCAGGATCGTCAAATGATGCGGTATATCTTCTCCACTCTCCCCTTACAAGGTCAAGAGCACCAAAACGAAGGGTTATTTCTTTCCTGAACCCGCTAACAAACATCCTCATAAAGCGGATGGAACGCACACTGCTGATACCGCCCACGCTTGCAGTAGGATCATTGGCATCTACGGCAATAGGAATTTTATACAATAGCCATCTTACAGGTGTATCTTCGCCGTTAGGTAAACCGTTTGGAGTTCTGTCTAATATTCTCTCATCAACTAGATACCCGGTACCAACCACTGCGCTTGGCCCTACAGGAATGGTATACCTGTAGTAAGCATCTATGGTGTTCATTGTATTATCCCTATTGATATCCTCTGTATCCGGCAAGGTAGTATTACCCCTGTTAGTATCGCCCACATCTACAGGCGAGTTGCCCTGGGTACCGTTATAGTTTTTATAACGATTTATAACGTCGCCATCGGCACTAAGGAAAAACTGATAGTTATCCTGTGCAGGGTCGGGCTGGCCTGCATACGGTGTACCGGCGCCTTCCTCTCCATCAAGAATACCATCAAAACCGGCATCCTGTAACCCACGGTTGGCAGCATCCGTATCAAAGGCATAAATAAGCGATTGCGATACCGGAACTTTACCCCAAACCGTAGAGAAAGTTGTAGCTGCACCATCAGTGCCCGGCAAGCCGTTTTCATATTGTTTTCTGTTATCTTTAAGTATATCTTCGGATATTTCACCAAGGTTTATCTCTATTGTACCGGTATTGTCACCTGTTGCCTCGTCTCCCACAGTACCTACATAGGGGTCCATCATCCAGAACTGAATGTACTCTACATTGGTCTGCTCAAAGTTGGTAGAGGTAATAGGCCTCATGATACCTCCCCAGTTTTGTGTTGCCCTTGCTTCAGAGAAAGTTCCGCCTGTAGCATCCGGACTAAAGTTGTAAGGGCCACGTTCCTGAGGGAAATACGAAAGGTCTAATGTGCTTACCACAGTGCTCTGCCCGGGAACCACATCGGTTACCGGATAAAGCTCATCATAGTAAACACGCCTTGTCCTGTTGCTCGATACATCATCATTAGTAATACCATCAGGCAACTGGCTTGACGTGTAAAATACAGGATCTATACTATACCAGGCAAGTTTAGCCCGGTTAAAGCCTGAACTCCTGTCGTTTATAGGAGGATCTACTCCACCAATTAACGGCACGCTGGATAATGTCCATCCGGTTGCACCACGCATATCTATAGTAGTTTGCGAACCTTCAAAATCATCTACATAAGTGGTAGCCTCACCATTAAACTGGTCAGCTTTAGAAGCTCCCGGCTTAAGATAAGCTATCTCTCCCCTAAATGATAGGTTAGAAGCAACATCAGTATCTACATTAGGCAGTTTGTTTACTAATCGTGTAAAGAAAGGTACCTCGGTAGAATAGGTTGTATTAAGTCCGAAAATAGTATTATTAACCGATTCCTGACCGTAGTTTGTTTTATTTGTAAATGGCCTCTCGCTCATGTTTAGCAAGGTAGCACCTATCAAAAACTTATCGTTGAATCTATGTTCTACGTTAAAACCTGCAAAACGCCTTGTCTGCTGGCCAAAGGTGGAGTTGTTTTCTATAGATACCTCTATAGGTGTATTAGATGCCTGTAATGACGTATCTAATATTTGTACTCGCCCGGCCTGGTAGTTTACGGTATAGTCTACACCCTCTACAAGTACACGCCCACCCGCTGTTACTACAACGGACCCCTGAGGTACGTTAAACGCATTTAACGAAATACCATCGCTACCGGTAGATTTAAAACGCCCTTTTAACTGGAACTTATTTTTTTGAGCATCCTGTAATGCATCTGCCTGGGTGCTTTTATACATCCTGCGGTATACATATTTTCTTTGGTTAGGGTTAAAGGAAGATTCTGCCCCGGTATGATAATCAATTCCAGGTGTAGAGTTTTGACCCAATTTATCAAATAAATATTCACCAAATGGCTCTACAGTTGTAAATATAATGCGCCCGTTTTGAGCATCCATAGTAAGGCCATCTACAAAGTCAAAAAAACCATCGCCTCCCACCTGAGGGTCGTTAGTATAGTTAAGCCTGTCTACATTAAATACGCGCAGCAAAGGCGTATCGGCAACCGATGTCTCTGGGAACGTAGCCTGATCGGGCAACGGTAAAACAGGCACACCCGGCAACTCTGCTGGTACAATGTAGTTAAGCGGAGAGGGATCGGTATACATGATGTTAAACCTGAAATCCTCCTGTGTTATCTGGTAAGCATTAGGCACCTGGTAGATGTTTTTCATCATCAGATCCCAAACCGGCTCGTTTACGTTTACAAGATTACTCTTAAGCATTTTTAAGATAAGGCTCTGGGTAGATACTGTAGTAGGATCTTCTGTACTGCCCTGTGTACCGCCTACAACTGTTGCAGCTACACCATCGGTACCAAACTCACCTACCTGATACACCTGGTCGCCCATTGTATACTGATATGCTACAGCAAGAACCTCGTCGTTATTTAATTTTTGGTTAAGTGATATGTAACCCAATTGAGTATGAAAAGTATATTCACTGCTGCTAAGTTTACGGGCATTTTCTAATTTAGAATAATCACGCCCCTCGCTGGCAGTAAAATTTAAAAAGCTGCTACTACTGGTAGTTACAATTTCCCTAATAGAAGATTGCAGCCAGCTGCCTGCCTGGCCTATAGTTTCCGGATTAAAGCCGTTATTAGAGTTATCCGGAGGAAGGTTAAAACCGGTAGCAGTGCCAAAGAAACCACTTGCCGCAGGACTGGGTACGCCTACAGTCTGCTCAGTTATATCAGCACCTGATGATAACCCACCTTTTGTAAGCTGGCTTTCACCTAAATCTTGTAATGCTATAATATTTCTCGCATTATTCTCGGTAGCATTAATACGATTTTGCCTGTTAGTTACCCAAACTTCTACACGGGTTATTTGTACCCTACTGTTAATTAATGGGTAACTTCTTAATGCCTGATCGTAGAGATTCCTGAAGTATTGTGAAAGGAAAAAGTGCCTGTCAGAATCATAATCAAGCGCAAAAAGCTCAAAGTCCTGAACTGTACCGCCACCTTGTGCCGTAACAGTTTTTGTCTGCGATTTTTGCTCAGAAAAAATACCTGTTACGGTAGTCTTACCGAACTGAAACTGTGCCTTAACACCAAAAAGGCTCTGCGCACCCCTAACCAGCGAGTTAGATAATGGGAAACTTACGTTACCTACCTCAATCTTTTGGATAATGTCATCTTCAGTTGGGGTATATTCTAATTTTATAAGATTCTGGAAGGCAAACGTGCTTTCGGTATCATAATTAGCCGTTACACCCAACCTTGTACCCACTTTGCCCTGAAGGCTCATGCTGATACGCTGGTCGAAATCAAACGTAAAGGTACGCCTGTTACGCGGCGAAAGTGATGGGTTGTCCTGTTTGGTATAACGTATACCTAAATCCATCTCGACCGATCCCTGGGGCTTAACATCTATAGTATTGCTACCAAAAATGGTTTCAAAGAAACTGGAATTGACGTAGTAGCGCGGCAAAAGGTCTTTTTGTTCCTCTGCCGTTCCTTTACCATCTATAGTTTTGGATTTTTGCTTGTAATAC
>Ga0265780_10010210_pt1 | contig 11210 bp, 10 predicted proteins | sample P1T30metagenome_FD_192432 | JGI IMG/M metagenome (GOLD analysis project Ga0265780, IMG submission 192432) | Plant litter microbial communities from East Loma Ridge, Irvine, California - P1 T30 | ecosystem: Environmental > Terrestrial > Plant litter > Unclassified | place: USA: California... | reverse complement strand
GACCCCTGTTGGATCCATTAAGGCCAACGGTGATCGAGAACAGCCCGGAGACCAGATTGTCCACTTCAAGACCGAGTCTCACTCTTCTCGACCATTCTACCGACCCTTCGATGCCGACACTCGATCATTCGTTTTCGGTCTTCAGCCCCGAGCTATCCAGGGAATGCTTGATTTCGATTTCTCATGTGGACGAAAGACTCCTTCCGTCGCCGCCATGATCTACCCCTTCGGTGGTCACCACATCCAGAAGTTCTACTGGGGTACTAAGGAAACCCTCTTGCCCGTCTACACTACCGTCGCCGAGGCTATCAAGAAGCACTCTGATGTCGATGTTGTTGTCAACTTCTCCTCGTCTCGATCCGTTTACGCTTCGACCCTCGACATTTTGACCTTCCCCCAGATCAAGGCTATCGGTATCATTGCCGAAGGTGTTCCCGAGCGACACGCACGAGAATTGTTGCAACTCGCCGTTAGCCGAAACGTCATCATCATTGGTCCCGCTACTGTTGGTGGTATCAAGCCTGGATGTTTCAGGATCGGAAACACTGGTGGTATGATGGACAACTTGATTGCCTGCAAGCTTTACCGAGCTGGATCCGTTGGATACGTTTCCAAATCCGGTGGTATGTCGAACGAGCTCAACAACATCTTGTCATACACCACCAACGGTGTCTACGAAGGTGTCGCTATCGGTGGTGATCGATACCCCGGTACCTCATTCATCGACCATTTGCTCCGATACGAAGCCGATCCCGAGTGCAAGATGCTCTTGCTACTTGGAGAAGTCGGTGGTACCGAGGAATACCGAGTCATCAAGGCTGTCCAAGAGGGCAAGATCACCAAGCCTATTGTCGCCTGGGCTATCGGAACTTGTGCCAAGATGTTTACTTCCGAAGTTCAATTCGGTCACGCCGGATCCATGGCCAATTCTGCCATGGAGACTGCCGATGCTAAAAACATCGCCATGCGAGCTGCTGGATTCATCGTTCCCGACACTTTCGAGGATCTTCCCGAGGTTCTAAAGCAGACCTACACCAAGCTCATCAACAACGGTACCATTGTCCCCAAGGCCGAGATTGAGCCACCAAACATCCCCATGGATTACCAATGGGCTTCCAAGCTCGGTCTCATCCGAAAGCCCGCTGCATTCATCTCGACCATCTCCGACGAACGAGGTCAAGAACTCATGTATGCCGGTATGCGAATCTCCGACGTTTTCAAGGAGGAGATTGGTATTGGAGGTGTTATCTCTCTACTTTGGTTCAAGCGACGACTACCCCCCTTCGCTTGTAAATTCATCGAGATGGTCTTGCAATTGACTGCCGATCACGGACCCGCTGTTTCTGGAGCCATGAACACCATCATTACCGCTCGAGCTGGTAAAGATTTGATCTCTTCCCTCGCCGCTGGTCTCTTGACCATTGGAGATCGATTCGGAGGTGCCCTCGATGGTGCCGCTGCCGAGTTCTCCAAGGGTCTAGCTTCCGGTGCTACCCCACGAGAATTTGTCGATTCCATGAGGAAAGCCAACAGGTTGATTCCAGGTATCGGACACAAGATCAAATCCAAGACCAACCCCGATCTACGAGTTGTTCTAGTCGTCGACTACGTCAAGAAGCACTTCCCTTCCCACAAGACTCTCGACTTTGCCCTAGCCACCGAGGACGTTACCACTCAAAAGTCCAACACTTTGATCCTCAACGTCGACGGAGCTATCGCAGCATCATTCTGTGATCTCCTTTCCGGCTGTGGTGCCTTCACCGAGGACGAGGCTGCCGATTACTTGAAATCTGGTACACTCAACGGTCTTTTCGTATTGGGTCGATCTATCGGTTTCATCGGTCATTACCTTGATCAAAAGTTGCTCAAGCAACCTCTTTACCGACATCCCGCAGACGATATCTTTATCAACATGCAGGAGAGGGTTGTTTTCCAGCCAGGACAGGCGTAGGTCAGAGTAGGTTTAGGGTTCAGGTTTAGATAGGTTTCTGTACACATCATTCTTTTTATGAATATAGACGTTTTGGATACTTTCAATGCCCGCGATCTTGTCTTCTGAGTACACTGCTGACTGATGGGCGCAATCTTATCTTCTGAGTACATTGCTGATCCAAGGTCCTACTACTTGGGTCAGAAATGAATCACGGTTGAAGCATGGTAGATACTGAACGTGTGTTTTATGGGAGATGTAGTGGATTTCGTGGCACAATGGACAAGGTTACTCCACACTCTATGTTCGCGAAATCGTCGCATACCTTCGCACCACGATGGCCGGTATCGATCTATTTGGATTCAGAATATATTTGACCAGAACAGGCTTGATCAAAAGAAAACTTAGACACAGGTGTGAGTATGGTTGAACACTACACCGAAATACGTGAACACGGAAAGCGAGGGCGGTGAACGCTTCAAACTCATTCATATCTCATCTTTATCCTTCTATATACTTCTCCCGCGATCTAAACACTCTAAATCTTGTCGGTGGGCTTATCGGTAGGGTGGATAGCTTCGGGGAGCGCCTTCTCCAATCCGATGGGGGCAGCTGGCAATTAGCTACTCGTACTGTGATCAGTGGATAATGATGACCTACCCTTCTGGATAGCCTCGGGGACCATGGAGGGTCCGGTGGCGTGGGAGACGTTGGGGTTCTCCTTTCCTGGCTCTACCTTGTTGGGGTTGACGTTCTTGTTGGGGTCGGTGTTGTGAATCTAATGCGTCAGCTTCTGTTCGATATCGGGAGTGGAGATGGTATGATAGAGAAAGATGGGAGATGATGCAATGCCCGGATTATGATGTGTTACCATGTAGAGGCAGGAGGCTAGACTTACGGAGTCGGGAAGGCTCTCCTCAAGTCCCTTGGGGGCAGCGTTCTGGACGGCATTGGGGACGGCAGACTGAGTCTGGGAGTTGACGGCGTGGGACTGGTTGGCGGACATCTTGTTGAATGTGTGAATTTGAGTAGTGAATCGACGAATGGATGTTCGGAAGCTCATCAAGTGATAGTTGTGGATAGAAAAGAAGAGTATGCCTCCTATGATCAAGTATATATACCTTCAACTCCCCACCCTCCACTCTACACGTCAGCGTCAGCCGAGCGTCATTAACATGGCCGCGGGTCAGCATTACCATGCCCGATGTTCATTTCACATAATCATCGGCATGGCTAGCGCATATGATCTCATCGTCAGCAATATAATATCGAACGAGAGGCTGTGTATGGTGCTCATCGGTCGATAACGATGTCGATGGAGAGGGATGCTGACTGGAATGGTTCTGAGTGACTTAATTAAATGCCAAGGAGATCGGAACCTTCTTTTGGAGCGGGGGTCGGAGTCCGCGAGCCGAGGCTAGCCATGCGTAGTTCACGTGGTGAGGAAGACGTCATTCTATTTCTGGGTTGTCGACGTCTTCTCAGATACAGTGAGGTTGAGTTTTACTGCTTGAAACTACCTATACACCTACTTGGAGCAACTAGAAATGGAAGATACTATCCCTTTTGCGACTTATTTCGTCGAAAGACTCAAGCAGTGTGGAGTCAAGTACGTGCAGGGAGTACCTGGAGATTACAATCTTGAACTGGTAAGTTCCCATCCGAGAAAAGGAAGTTGGACACTAACTCATAGCTCGACTATATTGAGAAAGACCCCGATATTGAGTGGGTAGGAAATGCCAACGAACTCAATGCGTCCTATGCTGCAGATGGATACTCGAGAGTCAAAGGTGGTCTCGGTGTAGTCATTACCACTTTCGGTGTAGGAGAACTATCCGCTCTTAAGTAAGTTGCCCTCCTGGCTCATAAGCTAATAAGTAGTGGTATTGCAGGATGTCTCGCCGAGCGAGTCCCAGTCCTCCATATTGTCGGAGCGCCTAGTACCCAGCTACAGGTATGTCGTCAACGGGGAGGGTCGTCAACGGGGAAGGCGCTGATGATAGGCGAACAAGACTCTCTTGCACCATACCCTCAACACACCCTCTACATTCACTACCTTCTCGACAATGTCTGAACCCCTTTCTGTATCTCAGGCGCTATTGAATGCTATCCCGCCAGTCACCGATACTACCTGGACTGAAGCTTTCGACAAGGTCCTCACGGATGTCTTGCAGCAGTGCCGACCTGGTTATGTTGAGATCCCAACCGACGCCGTCCACCACAAGGTCTCTTCCAAGGGACTCAAGACCCCTCCTGTGAGCTTCTTTGACTAAATCAGTAATTCCTAAACTGATTTCAGCCGCACCCACACTCGGCTCCTCCACCTGAAGCGACCGAGCCCGAACCTTCCGCTCACACTTCCTCACTCGCCAATACTCCCCAAGACACCTCCGCTCCATCCGATGAAGTCGTCTCTCATGTCGTCGAAGAGATTACCAAAATGTTTGCGGCCGCCTCCCACCCTGTTGTATTGGTCGACGCATGCTGTGGTCGATTCGGAATGCAGCCTGTAGTCCGCAAACTCGTCGAGTCTTGTGGTATTCGGTTCTTCACTACCCCAATGGGCAAGGCTCTCCTGGATGAGCACCATCCTTTATACGGAGGATGTTATGCCGGAGCAAACTCGCTTGATGCTGTCAGGAAGGAAGTGGAGTCGTCCGATTTCGCCCTCTATGTCGGAGCGCTCAAGAGTGATTTCAATTCGGGTAGTTTCTCGGTTGGAATTGATCCCAAGATCGTCGTCGAGCTCCACTCTTTCACAACTACAGTCGGAGTATGTCCATTTCCTGGTATTAAGCTGATGAGCAGTATGCACAATACCCCACGACTGATATCCGACATATCCTTCCTCTACTCCAACCTTCTTTCGAGAAAGCAAACGCTAAATCATCGGGCAAGGCATTGAAGCAGGATCTGGAGGAGAAGATCAAGGCCGGACATGTGGACAAGGTTTATACCGCGCCTCAGGGTGGGAAAGAGATTAAACATGATTGGTTATGGTCAAGGATGGGCGGTTGGTTCAACGACACCGATATCATTCTCACTGAGACCGGAACATCATCCTTTGGTCTCACCAACGTCCCTCTACCCCCTAAAGCCACCTACATTGCCCAGATCCTGTGGGGTTCAATCGGATGGTCTGTGGGCGCTACACTCGGTGCCGCTCTCGCCGCCAAGGAAGCAAAGGAGGAAAGGAGAACGGTTCTCTTTGTCGGAGATGGTAGTTTGCAACTCGTGAGTCCCCTCCTATCGAGCGCGCTGACGGTAGACGGTCCAAGAGATCGGTACGATGCTCCGAAGAGGGCTATGCCCATACCTTTTTGTCCTTAACAATGATGGATACGAGATTGAACGACAGATCCATGGATGGGATGCGAAATACAATGATATCCAGCTGTACGATCATCAACTCTTGCTTCCATTCCTAGCTGGAAAGAAGTGCAAGGTATGTTTCCATCTTTATCACTACGAGAGGTACTGATGGTAGACACCGTATGAATCGATCGAGGTCCATACACCTGAAGAGCTTTCGAAATTACTTGACGACCCCGAATTCAACAGACCCAACAAGTTGAGGTTAATTGAGGTTTACATGCCTAGAGGAGATGCTCCTCCGGGATTGATCAAGCAGGCTAAACTTACTGCCGAGGCTAATGCCAAGGTGTGAGGGTAAGGGTCGTCAGGATCGAGGATGGCAGGTATATAGAAGCGGAACATGTATTTATCGTGATGTCGTCTCGATTATGCCCGTACAAGCTAGTAGAATCCTCTGTGATTTGCACGTCAGCGGTCGCAATTGTGATTAACGTAATGACCGGGAACCCTAGTTAGTTACGGGATCTTGAACCGGGTGCCTTATATCGCAATGTTTTGCACGTTTGAGAAGACGCGTCGGGGATGATAGAACGCGGGGTAGGTTTGGTTGGACACGGCGTGCAGAGTTCAGAATAAGGTTCGTGCTTGACATTCACGATCGACGTAGTTACGCGTCTGTCTTTTCTGGTAGTGAACCTTAAGCTTCTAGGCTTGTGTTTATTCAAGGAAGGAGGAGGTAATGCCTAGATTGATAAAAACGCCCGGACCCTGACTTGAGTTCCTAGACTCGTTCCTCCTTGGCTATTGACGCCGAGCCATTGCCATAGGTGCTATATCCATAACAGTACAGCAATTGGTGTATGCATTCTACTTATCGTTGTATCCAAGCGTATCATTATAGTTGTAGTTGTGTATCCCACTCCCATATTAGCTTCTCATCGAAGTAACCCAAATACGCCACCATCAATAAACAAACGAATCAAGGCCCCGAAGTACTAGGTGTCAAGACAGGGTTTACAATCAAAGCGGTGTTGATCACCTTCCAGGAAATCAAGCACAATTTTGGCTGTTTGTACTACTTGCATGACATTGTTTAGTATGTCCGACAACATTGGATAAAGCAGACGCGACTGGTCGACGACACGACAAGAAGCACCTTGTCTCTTCAAGTCGCTTCCTTTCGCCAAGGTACCAAAGAAGAGGAGGGACGAGCGATTATAAAGAGGACGATCTGATCTCTTTCGCCTGCCGCCCCGTCTTGATCGGAAGGAAGGAGGAGTGGGGCTTTCCAGCGCATTAGCGTGTTTTGGTTCTTTCAGTCACCACGTCGATCAACGTTTGGATCATCAGGCATCGGATTTGTATTTCGTTCATCGTGAGTTCCGTCTCAATTTCATTGCCCCCCGAAACATAACATACCATTATAATCATCAAAGGCACCTGTACCTGTAATTTCCATCACCGGATCTGCCTTCATCAACATCAATAATCAATAAACACCCATCACATCCTTTGTCTGCCTGAAACGTCACCCTTGGTCCTCAAGTCACTGATACATCTAGACACCTTGACGACTAGCTCTAGTCACTTGTACCAGTATCATTCTACAACCGTGCGTAATATCAAGGGGCTGGCCGCCCTTACCCCTGATACTGTGTGCATGAACCTGACCTATAGAATTTATAATCAAACCCTCCGACACACAGGGGTCCAAACGTATAAAGAAAGCTGGTCTTTCTTCCTCTACATCCCACATCAACAACACACCTAGCATGAGTGTCGTTCATCCATCAGTCAGTCACCCGACATTCGGTGATTACGCTCGGACAGCAACCGTTCCCGCCCCATCTGCCTCGTCACTCGCGATGCCGCCCCCTGCCCTCCCTTCTTTCCCTCATCGACATACATCGCCGTTCCCCGAGATGAGTCAATCCTTTTCGGCCCTAGGACCGCCTGAAGGATTATCCAACGTACCACCACCGGCCCCGAAAGTGGTCAGTGCGGCCCTACCGGACGTCCCAATCGTTGCGACCGACAAGCACGTCCCACCATTTTTCCCGCCAACGCCAGACCTCTCGACACAGAGCAGTAAACTATTTCCCGATGCCATGGTCAAGCTCGCCCCGCCCGCAGATGATGGAGAAGTAGCAAGGGTACCATTAAATTCACTGGACCATCTCGTTGGGGATCAGGTACCACGCACACGATCAAAGAGTCAACAACTGCTCGGTCCCGTTACTGCCGCTGATCCAGTCGGATCAAGAGGAAAGTCAGCCTCGCCCCGACCCAAGCTGCCCAAGCGAAGTCACACTGCCGTCCCATCGCATTCTTTCCGCCCCTCTGCGCCACAGGGGCTCGACGTGAGGGTCAGGATGCACTCGCACGTCTCGGGATTACCACGAAGTAAACTCTCGTCGCTGAACCCAGACGCCATGCACCGTTCGTACCCCTCTGAATCATCGCGTCACCTCGCCGTACCGTCAGATCATGGTGTATCAGAATTCGGACCCTCTGATACCGTCGAAGCGAAACTCGTTCTCCTCGGTGCTCCCGATACGGGCAAGACATCCTTGATTTTGCGATATACCAAGAAACGATTCATTGCCGATCCAACTACTACCATCGCGAGCACTCTACATACTGGGAAATCGACTCATCAGGGTATCAAGGTCAAGCTGCAGATATGGGATACAGCCGGACAAGAGCGCTTCAGTAGCCTATCGTCACTTTATTACCGGGGAGCTAACGTCTGTCTACTGCTGTACGACATCGCGGATCGAGCAAGCTTCTTAGCCTTAAAGACTGTACTGGTGGAGGTCAAGGAGAATGTAGGAGAGGATATCATTGTTTATGTCGTAGGGCACAAATCGGACAGGGAAGCAAAGAGGGCGGTCTAGTGAGTTTGAGCGCTGGAAGAGAGCTGATGGTAGTCCGACTGAGGCACGCGCTGCGATTCGACTTTGGACACGCCCACCTGTTCCCGTTGTCCACGAGACATTAACCCCGCCAAGCAAAAAGGGAGGCATGTTCCGAAGTCTGTCCTCGGCCTCCAAGCATGTGGAAGAGGCGCCCAAGACAGTCACGACCGCACGATCGCATTCGTTTGACGGTTTATCGTCTATAGAGAACGTCAATCAGATTCGACCTGTCATACCACCTCCTATCATCTCGCTCGCTCCTCCTACAACCTCTAAATACGATGCTCCTCGTACAGCTGGATCCGTACCATTCCCCAGAGCCAGGCCGACATCAATGTCTGCTCGTACACCTGGTATTCCTCGATCGCCGACCTCGCCCACCATGACGACCTTCCCGCCCTATGGTGCTCCTAGTTCTCCCACCTCGGCCACGACGCCTACGCATGCGTCTTTCCAGTCTTTTCCACCTTACAAAAAGGGTGACAGCTCGTCTTTTCCCGCATTTACATCCGAATTTGGTCAGCCGGACTACCAGACTCCTGTATCTGCTGCTAAAACTGCCATTAGTCGGCATGGCGCATCTGCCGGACGGTACTCTTTCTCAGGCTCAATCTCGGCTTACTTATGGGGACGACCCGAAGAGTCTACCGGTGCCGTCTCATCTCTTGCGAAATTGGCAGAAGAGAACCCACCCGAATCTACCAATTCCCTCTCGCCTTCACGAACTACCTTTGGATCCTCCATCATGGGTTCATCACGATTCGATACCCGACGTAAATCGGAACAATGGACTTCTAGGATTGGATGGGGAGGAAGCGAACCTTCCCCTGCTGATCTACTTGGAGAATTCGGTGAGGGGGTCAAGAAGAAACAATCTGGGGAGATGGCGACCGGGTCTCTTGCCAATCTACCCGCTCGTGTGACTAGATCTAGGGGCAGCAGTCTCGGACAGGATACAAGGATGCAGGAAGATCATCCACAGCTTGATTGGGGAGTGGATATTGATGGTGTTAGAGTGGGGGAATGTTCATCTCTCTCTGGCCAGGGTACGTTGCCTATCCGCTTCTAGGGATCAGACGCTGATGATAGGTGTGGAAGAGATGTTTCGATCCATCGTATCGCTTCTTGTTGATCAGAAAGACAAATTGCAGGCGGAACAGACCTTGAGGAAAAAGAACAGTATCGTTCTCACTGCTCCGTCCGAGCCGGAGGATCGACAGGCGCAGGGGTCTTGCTGTGCTGTCTGATCTCGACATGTGCCAAATACACCTTCGCCTCATCTACAACCTCGCCATACTGTGGCTCTCGCTATCAAACCCTTCGGTATCAATTCCGGTTCCGCTATCCTTTCTGTGACTTGACGACCGACTCGACGACTCCTTTTGTTTCCCGACTCGAAACCACTCTTTCTCCTTCATCCGTCCGAAACGAAACGATTCCTTAACGTATAATACCCTTTCCCTTCTCTGTGTCATAGTCCATCAGTATTCTTATTTCTTCTTGTTTAGCGTGTGTTTGAGCGTTCCGATATTTCTGTATGTATGCATACGTCTGGCACGTCAAGTTCTGCATCGAGCATCACCTAGGGATGATCCCTATCCCCTAATCATCCTCACCATCAACGACTCCAACCCTAGTCTTCCACATGTCCTCTTTTAATCTAATGATCGTTCTCCAGGTCTTTGCTTCCCATTCTTCATCGTTCAAGTAGATCTTCTCTTCTACTCGAGATTGACGATTCTGCTTGGGTGTTTGCGGGTGTCGGGCAGGTAATGGAGGTGCCTCTGGTTTGGGAGTTTCCCCGGCTCCTCCCATAGTGGTCTCGTCTTCAGCCTTGATTTCGTCTTCAGCGACCACGACGTCGCCGGCTGCACTCGCTGTGGTAGGTGTATCCGGCGGTGTAGCTGCTCTTGAAAAGTCGACGCTGTCTCCAACCTTTTGCCTGGCCGCTGCTCGCCTCGGAACCGGTGGTGGACTAAGAACTATCGGTTTCTCTCCGTCCTCCTTATCGTCTTTGGCCTTCTCATCCTGGTCATCCACTTTCGACTCTGCAGTTTCAGGCTTATCCTCTTCAGGTAGATCGGCATGTTCCGAAACTGGAGTCGTAAATTGTTCAGAGCGGTTGGTAGATCCTGCTGAAAGTGTAGAGTCGGCACGGCGAAGTCCATTATTTTCAGGTTGGAGTAATTCTTCCGTAGGTTTGGGGGTTTCGATGTCTTCTTTGGTAGTAGTCGGGGACGAATCGATAGCTTGAATGACTGGAATATCCACTTCTTTCCCTTTTCCCTTCCTATCACCATCCGTCAATTCAATCGGAGCTTCAAGTTCTGTCGAAAGTGGCTCATCACTCAATTTTTCCGCTCCGATTGATCCAGCTTCTGAACCCTTTCGACCCAATCCAGGAGGCGGGCTTGTAGTTCCACTCCTCGATCCCCATCCTTTCCAACTACTTCCCCTCTCAATCCCTGGTGCCGGTGCGGCGCCTTTGTTGAATCCTAGACCCCATCCTGATCTCTTCCTAGGTGGTAGTGGCGGTTTCTCTTCTGTCAAATCGATCTCTTCAGGTTGCTCGGCTTGAAGGAGGTGTCCGTCGTCTCCTGTCCATACGACCTGGACTAGACCGGTACGGATAAAATGCCATAATGCACATGTGGCCCTTAATCTTTCGAGACACCATCCAGATCGGCAGAGTGGGTAGGATTTACTCTGTGATTCCTTGTCTGCTGGGGCTGTCGACGATTTGGCGATTCGGAAAATGTAGACTGAAGGAAGGGTGGCCGAGATGGATCCTGCCGATACAGGGTTAGGAGAAGCGAGTGGCGATTGCGATGGTGACGGAGGAGCAGGACCGGGGGAAGTACTGGTAGAATTGAAGAATGGTTTCAAAGAAAACCTTGATGCCGAATTTTTCTGTGTTGGGTGGAGGGGCGGTGGACCAAAGTGGGAAGCGGCTGGTGATTGGGGTACGAGCGTGGGGAATACTGCTTTCCCACATAAACTACATCCGATATCGGCGGGCGGAGTGGTGGTATTGGCGAGGATGGTAG
>Ga0265780_10010209_pt1 | contig 11210 bp, 20 predicted proteins | sample P1T30metagenome_FD_192432 | JGI IMG/M metagenome (GOLD analysis project Ga0265780, IMG submission 192432) | Plant litter microbial communities from East Loma Ridge, Irvine, California - P1 T30 | ecosystem: Environmental > Terrestrial > Plant litter > Unclassified | place: USA: California... | reverse complement strand
AGGTGAAGCCGACGATCAGCAGGAAGTACAGCGCCATGTAGAGCGGGTGGTCGCCCTGCGTCAGGTAGTTCGTGATCCAGGTGACCCAGAACGGAGCCTCCTGGCCGGCTGCGGGCTGGTTGAACTGCGCGATGAGCGCGGGCAGGTAGAGCAGCGACGAGGCGAAGATGACGGGCACGACGCCGGCCATGTTGACCTTGATCGGGATGTACGTGTTGTTGCCGCCGTACGTTCTGCGCCCGACCATCCGCTTGGCGTACTGCACGGGGATCCGTCGCTGCGACTGCTCGACGAAGACGACCGCGACGACGAGGACGAGGCCCACGGCGAGGACGAGCAGGAAGGTCTCGAAGCCGCGCGACTGCGCGATCGACCAGAGCGAGGTGGGGAACTGCGCGGCGATCGAGGTGAAGATGAGCAGCGACATGCCGTTGCCGATGCCGCGCTCGGTGATGAGCTCGCCCATCCACATGATGATGCCGGTGCCCGCCGTCATGGTGATGACCATGAGGAGGATCGAGTACCACTCGTCGGTGATGATGAGCGCCGAGCACTCCGGGACACCGGAGTTGCCGAACAGCGCGCCCGAGCGGGCGACGGTGATGAGGGTGGTCGACTGCAGGACGCCCAGCGCGATCGTGAGATAGCGGGTGTACTGCGTCAGACGGCCCTGGCCCGACTGGCCCTCCTTGTAGAGGGTCTCGAAGTGCGGGATGACCACGCGCAGCAGCTGCACGATGATCGACGCCGTGATGTACGGCATGATGCCGAGCGCGAAGATCGACAGCTGGAGCAGGGCTCCACCGCTGAAGAGGTTCACGAGCTCGTACAGACCGGAGGTGCCCTGGTTGCCGGCGAGGCAGGCCTGGACGGCCTCGAAGTCGACGAACGGAGCAGGGATGAAGGATCCCAGCCGGAAGATCGCCACGATCGCGAGGGTGAAGCCGATCTTGCGGCGGAGGTCGGGGGTGCGGAAGATCCGCGCTACGGCGCCAAACACTACCTAGGGTCTCCTGCTCAGTTCTGGGTGCGGGATACAGGTCGAGCTTGCCACGCGCTCTCCAGGGGTGGTGTTCCCGTGGGGAGTCGTCGTGGCAAGCCCGACCGACAAGCTGCTGGTGCTACTTGATGGATCCGCCCGCGGCGACGATCTTCTGCTCGGCAGAGCTGGAGACCTTGTCGACCGCGACGTTCAGCGTAACCGCAATGTCCCCGTCGCCGAGAACCTTGACCTTCTCGTTCTTGCGGACGGCACCCTTCGCGACCAGGTCGCTGATGGTGACGTCGCCGCCCTGAGGGTAGAGCTCCGCGAGAGCGGACAGGTTCACGACCTGGTACTCGACGCGGAACGGGTTCTTGAAGCCGCGGAGCTTCGGGGTGCGCATGTGCAGCGGCATCTGCCCACCCTCGAAGCCGACGCGCACCTGGTAGCGGGCCTTGGTGCCCTTGGTGCCGCGACCCGCGGTCTTTCCCTTGGATCCCTCACCGCGACCGACGCGAGTCTTCGCCTTCTTGGCGCCGACTGCGGGACGGAGGTGGTGGACCTTGAGCACGTGCTCCTTGGTCGAGGCCTGCTCGGGAGTCGTGGACTCCGCGACGGCCTGGTTCTTCTCAGCCATTAGTCAATCTCCTCGACCTTCACCAGGTGGGCGACGGTCTTCACGTATCCGCGGTTCTGAGAGTTGTCCTCGCGGACGACGCTCTGACCGATCTTCCTGAGGCCGAGCGAGCGCAGCGTGTCGCGCTGGTACTGCTTCTCGCTGACCTTCGACTTGATCTGGGTCACCTTGAGCTGGGCCATCAGGCACCTGCCTTCGACTTGGACGCGGCGGCGAGGGCGTCGGCCTCGGCACGGACGAGCCGGGGCGGCGCGACCTGGTCGAAGTCGAGCCCGCGACGAGCTGCGACGGCGCGCGGCTCCTCGAGCTGCTGCAGGGCCGTCACCGTCGCGTGGACGATGTTGATGGTGTTCGACGAGCCGAGCGACTTGCTCAGGACGTCGTGGATGCCGGCGCACTCGAGCACGGCGCGGACGGGACCGCCGGCGATGACACCGGTACCCGCGGCGGCGGGGCGCAGGAGCACCACACCGGCAGCGGCCTCACCCTGGACGGGGTGCGGGATGGTCGACGCGACGCGGGGGACGCGGAAGAAGTTCTTCTTCGCCTCCTCGACGCCCTTGGAGATGGCGGTGGGGACCTCGCGGGCCTTGCCGTAGCCGACTCCGACGAGTCCGTTGCCGTCGCCGACGACGACGAGCGCGGTGAAGCTGAAGCGACGACCGCCCTTGACGACCTTCGACACGCGGTTGATGGTCACGACGCGCTCGAGGAACTGGCTCTTCTCGGAGTCGCGGCCACCGCGGTCGCGGCCACCCTGGTTGCGGTCACGGCCGCCACGACGGGGCTCGCGAGCCTCCTGCTGGGGCTGCGTGGACGCAGCGGTCTCGACGGGGGCCTCCGACACGGCGGCGACCTCGGGTTCCTTGCTCTCTGCGGCGGTCACAGGTTGAGCCCTGCCTCTCGTGCTCCATCGGCGATCGCGGCGACGCGACCGGCGTACTTGTTGCCTCCGCGGTCGAAGACGACCGCCTCGACTCCTGCGGTCTTCGCGCGCTCGGCGAGAAGCTCGCCGACCCGGCGGGCCTTGGCGGTCTTGTCACCGTCGAACACGCGGAGGTCGGCCTCGAGGGTCGACGCGGACGCGAGGGTGCGACCCTGCGCGTCGTCGACGATCTGCACGAAGACGTGACGGGCCGATCGGTTGACGACGAGACGGGGGCGCTCGGCGGAGCCGACGACCTTCTTGCGCAGACGGTCGTGACGACGACCGCGCGCAGCGGACTTGCTCTTTCCTCTGGTTCCGAGTCCCATGATCACTTACCGCTCTTTCCGGCCTTGCGGCGAACGACCTCGCCGGCGTAGCGCACGCCCTTGCCCTTGTAGGGCTCGGGCTTGCGGATCTTACGAATGTTGGCGGCCACTTCGCCGACGGCCTGCTTGGAGATGCCGTGCACGGTGACCTTGTTGTTGCCCTCGACCGTGAACGAGATGCCCGCGGGAGGGGTGACGACGACCGGGTGCGAGAAGCCGAGGGCGAACTCGATGTCCGAGCCCTTCACCAGCACGCGGTAACCGGTTCCGACGACCTCGAGGCCCTTGGAGTAGCCCTGCGTGACACCGATGATGTCGTTCGCGATGAGCGTCCGGGTGAGGCCGTGGAGCGAGCGCGACTCGCGCTCGTCGTCGGGGCGGGACACCAGGACCTGGCCGCCTTCGACGGCGACCTGGATGGGGCTGGCGACCGGGACGGTCAGCTCGCCCTTGGGGCCCTTGACGGTGACGACGGATCCGGCGACGGAGACGTCGACGCCCGCCGGGATCTCGATGGGGAGTCTTCCGATTCGCGACATGGGGTTACCACACGTAGGCGAGGATCTCCCCACCCACGCCCTTCTTCTCGGCCTGACGGTCGGTCAGCAGACCGCTCGACGTGGACAGGATGGCGACGCCGAGGCCACCGAGGACGGTGGGGATCTCGGTCGACTTCGCGTAGACGCGCAGTCCCGGCTTCGAGACGCGCTTGATGCCGGCGATGGAGCGCTCGCGGTTCGGTCCGTACTTGAGGGAGATGGAGAGCGTCGTGCCGACGCGCGCCTCCTCGACCTTCCAGTCGGAGATGTAGCCCTCGCGCTTGAGGATCTCGGCGATGTTCGCCTTGAGCTTCGAGCCGGGGAGGGCGATGGAGTCGTGGTGCGCGGAGTTCGCGTTGCGGATTCTGGTCAGCAGATCTGCGACCGGATCAGTCATGGTCATGGCTGATGGTGCCTTTCTCGCCTGGTTTCGGCACCCTTTACAAGAGTGACGACCTGTGGTGTGGGACGGCGCCGACGACGTCGACGCCCATGCGGCCGCGCGAGCGCAGGCCAACGAGCCATGGTACACGGCTGGAGGCCGGCGGTCGAGGGCCGACTGGCCGATCCGCCCGGAGACGGATCGGAGCTCTGAGGTGCAGCGGCACCGGTGCGGGGCATCGGTGCTCGGGTGCACAGCGAGGCCGGAGGGCGGGTGATCCGCCCTCCGGCCTCGGAGGTCGTGCTACGCGTTGTCCGCCGACTTGAACGGGAAGCCGAGCTGCTTGAGCAGCGCGCGACCCTCGTCGTCGGTCTTCGCGGTGGTGACCACGGTCACGTCGAAGCCGCGGACGCGGTCGATGCGGTCCTGGTCGATCTCGTGGAAGATCGACTGCTCCGTGATGCCGAAGGTGTAGTTGCCGTTGCCGTCGAACTGGCGGTCCGAGAGACCGCGGAAGTCGCGGATGCGCGGCAGCGCCACCGAGAGCAGGCGGTCCAGGAACTCCCACGCGCGGTCACCGCGGAGGGTGACGTGCGCGCCGATGGCCTGGCCCTCGCGCAGCTTGAACTGCGCGATGGACTTGCGGGCCTTCGTGACCAGGGGCTTCTGGCCCGTGATCGCGGTGAGGTCCTTGACGGCGCCGTCGATGATCTTGCCGTCGCGGGCAGCCTCACCGACTCCGGTGTTCACGACCACCTTGACCAGGCCGGGGACCTGGTGGATGTTCGAGAAGCCGAACTGCTCCTTGAGAGCGGGGATGATGTCGGCCTGGTACTTGGCCTTGAGCCGCGGCTGAACCTTCGCAGCCACTGCGGTGGTGTCAGTCATTACAGTTCCTCACCCGACGCCTTCGCGTAGCGCACGCGAACGGTCTTGGTCACGCCGTCCTTGGTGACGGCCACGTTGCGGTGGCCGACCCGGGTCGGCTTCTTGGTCTTCGGGTCGACGATCGCGACGTTCGAGATGTGGAGCGGGGCCTCGATGGTCTCGATGCCGCCCTCCTTCGAGCCGCGCTGCGACTGGCCGACGCGGTTGTGCTTCTTGACGAAGTTCACGCCCTCGACGACGACGCGGTTCTTCTCGACCAGGACCTCGAGAACCTTGCCCTGCTTGCCGCGGTCTCCGCCGCGGGCCTGGGTCGCGCCCGAGATGACCTGCACGAGGTCACCCTTCTTGATCTTGGCCATGACTAGATAACCTCCGGTGCCAGCGAGACGATCTTCATGAACTTCTTGTCGCGGAGCTCGCGACCGACCGGTCCGAAGATGCGGGTGCCGCGGGGGTCCCCGTCGTTCTTCAGGATCACGGCGGCGTTCTCGTCGAACTTGATGTACGAGCCGTCGGGACGACGGGTCTGCTTGATGGTCCGGACGATGACGGCCTTGACCACATCGCCCTTCTTGACGTTTCCGCCGGGGATCGCGTCCTTGACGGTCGCGACGATGATGTCACCGAGGCCGGCGTAGCGGCGGCCGGAGCCACCGAGGACGCGGATGGTGAGGAGCATCTTGGCGCCGGTGTTGTCGGCGACCTTGACTCGGGATTCTTGCTGAAGCATGTGTCTCTCCTGCTAACTCAAGCGGGCCGCGGCCTACTTGGCCTTCTCGAGGATCTCGACCAGGCGCCAGCGCTTGGTGGCGCTGAGGGGACGGGTCTCGCTGATGACGACGGAGTCGCCGATGCCGGCGGAGTTCAGCTCGTCGTGGACCTTGACCTTGGACGTGCGGCGGATGACCTTGCCGTACAGCGGGTGCTTCACCCGGTCCTCGACCTCGACGACGATGGTCTTGTCCATCTTGTCGCTGGTGACGTAGCCGCGACGGGTCTTGCGGTAACCGCGAGCGCCCGCCTCCTTGACGTCGTGGGCGGCCGACTCGTGGCCGGCGCTGTCAGTGACGGTTGCCATTACTTGGCCTCCTCGTTCGACTCGGTCGCCTCGACCTCGGCCTTGGCGGCCTTCTTGGTCTTCGGCTTCTTCTCCGCCTTGGCCGGGGCCTCGACGGGTGCGGGGGTGGCGCGAATGCCCAGCTCGCGCTCACGGATGACCGTGTAGATGCGGGCGATGTCGCGCTTGACGGCACGCAGGCGGCCGTTGGTGTCCAGCTGGCCGGTGGCCGACTGGAAGCGGAGGTTGAACAGCTCCTCCTTGGCCTTCTTCAGCTCCGTGACGAGACGCTCGTCCTCGAAGGTGTCGAGCTCGGTGGGAACGAGCTCCTTGGATCCGATCGCCATTATGCGTCTCCCTCCTCGCGCTTGATGATGCGTGCCTTGAGGGGCAGCTTGTGGATGGCACGGGTCATGGCCTCGCGAGCGAGCTGCTCGTCGACGCCGGCGACCTCGAAGAGGACGCGGCCCGGCTTGACGTTCGCGACCCACCACTCCGGCGAGCCCTTGCCGGAACCCATGCGGGTCTCGGCGGGCTTCTTGGTCAGCGGGCGGTCGGGGTAGATGTTGATCCACACCTTTCCGCCGCGCTTGATGTGGCGCGTCATGGCGATACGAGCGGACTCGATCTGACGGTTGGTCACGTAGGCCGGGGTGAGGGCCTGGATGCCGAACTCACCGAACGACACCTTGGTGCCACCGGTGGCCTGGCCGGAACGGCCCGGGTGGTGCTGCTTGCGGTGCTTGACTCGACGCGGAATCAACATGGTTATGCCTCAACTCCTGCTGCGACGGGCGCCTCGCTCTGCTGGCGGGGGGCGCGACGCGGACGGTCGCTGCGCTCGGGGCGCGACGACTTGCTGTTCGCCTGCTCCCGCGCGAGCTCCTTGTTGGTGATGTCGCCCTTGTAGATCCAGACCTTCACGCCGATGCGGCCGAAGGTGGTCTTCGCCTCGTAGAAGCCGTAGTCGATGTTCGCGCGGAGGGTGTGCAGCGGCACGCGTCCCTCGCGGTAGAACTCCGAGCGGCTCATCTCGGCGCCGCCGAGGCGGCCGGAGACCTGGATGCGGACGCCCTTGGCGCCGGCGCGCTGCGCGCCCTGCAGACCCTTGCGCATCGCGCGGCGGAAGGCCACGCGGGCGGAGAGCTGCTCGGCGATGCCCTGCGCGACCAGCTGAGCCTCGGCCTCGGGGTTCTTCACCTCGAGGATGTTCAGCTGGATCTGCTTGGCGGTGAGCTTCTCGAGGTCGGCGCGGATGCGCTCGGCCTCGGCGCCGCGGCGACCGATCACGATGCCCGGGCGGGCGGTGTGGATGTCGACGCGGACGCGGTCGCGGGTGCGCTCGATCTCGATGCGGGCGACGCCCGCGCGGTCGAGCTGCGTGGCGAGGAGCCGGCGGATCTTGACGTCCTCAGCGAGGAAGTCGCTGTACCGCTGGCCCTTCTTGGTGCTGTCGGAGAACCAGCGCGACACGTGGTCGGTGGTGATTCCCAGACGGAAACCGTAGGGGTTTACTTTCTGACCCATTACTTGGTCCCCTCCTCAGGAGTGGCCAGCACGACGGTGATGTGGCTGGTGCGCTTGTTGATGCGGAAGGCACGACCCTGAGCACGGGGCTGGAATCGCTTGAGGGTGGTTCCCTCATCGACGAAGGCGCGGGACACGAACAGGTCCTGGTCGTCGAGGTACTCGTTCGAGGCATCGGCCTTGACGCGAGCGTTGGCCATCGCCGAGGCGACGAGCTTGTAGACGGGCTCGGACGCACCCTGCGGGGCGAACTTGAGGATGGCCAGGGCCTCCTCCGCCTGCTTCCCGCGGATCAGGTTCACGACACGGCGAGCCTTCTGGGGGGTGACGCGGATGTGTCGCACGCGTGCGATCGACTCCACCATTTCTCTCCTCCTTCTCGTCGCCGCGTCAGCGGCGACGGCCCTTCTTGTCGTCCTTCTCGTGACCGCGGAAGGTCCGAGTGGGGGCGAACTCGCCGAGCTTGTGGCCGACCATGGTCTCGGTCACGAACACGGGGATGTGCTTGCGACCGTCGTGGACCGCGATGGTGTGACCCAGCATCGCCGGGATGATCATCGAGCGGCGCGACCAGGTCTTGATGACGTTCTTGTTGCCGGCTTCGTTGGCCGTGAACACCTTGCGGAGCAGGTGGTCGTCAACGAAGGGGCCCTTCTTGAGACTGCGAGGCATCTTCTACAACTCCTACTTGCGCTTCTTACCGGCGGTGCGGCGGCGAACGATGAGCTTGTCGCTCTCCTTGTTGGGGCGACGGGTGCGTCCCTCGGACTGACCCCACGGGCTGACCGGGTGGCGTCCACCGGAGGTCTTGCCCTCTCCACCACCGTGCGGGTGGTCGACCGGGTTCATCGCGACACCGCGGACGGTCGGGCGGACGCCCTTCCAGCGCATGCGGCCGGCCTTGCCCCAGTTGATGTTCGACTGCTCGGCGTTGCCGACCTCGCCGATCGTGGCGCGGCAGCGGGCGTCGACGTTGCGGATCTCGCCCGACGGCAGGCGGAGCTGCGCGTAGGGGCCGTCCTTGGCGACGAGGCGGACCGAGGTGCCGGCCGAGCGGGCGAGCTTCGCGCCGCCGCCGGGCTTGATCTCGATCGCGTGGATGACCGTACCGGTCGGGATGTTGCGCAGCGGCAGGTTGTTGCCGGGCTTGATGTCGGCACCCGAGCCCGACTCCACGACGTCGCCCTGCGAGAGCTTGTTCGGAGCCAGGATGTAGCGCTTGGTGCCGTCCACGAAGTGGAGCAGCGCGATGCGCGCCGTGCGGTTGGGGTCGTACTCGATGTGAGCGACCTTGGCGTTGATGCCGTCCTTGTCGTTGCGACGGAAGTCGATCAGACGGTACTGGCGCTTGTGGCCACCACCGATGTGACGCGTCGTGATGCGACCGGAGTTGTTGCGACCGCCGGTCTTGGACAGCGGGCGAAGGAGCGACTTCTCGGGCGTCGATCGGGTGATCTCGGCGAAGTCGGCAACGCTGGAGCCGCGGCGACCGGGGGTCGTGGGCTTGTACTTACGAATAGCCATTGTCTGTTTCCTCTACGCTTCTTCGGCTCAGCCGACGCTCGTGAAGATGTCGATGGAGCCGGACTTCAGCGTGACGATCGCGCGCTTCGTGTCCTTGCGCTTGCCGGTTCCGAACTTCGTGCGGCGGGTCTTGCCCTGACGGTTCAGCGTGTTGATCGACGCGACCTGGACACCGAAGATCTTCTCGATCGCGAGCTTGATCTCGGTCTTGTTGGAGCGCGGGTCGACGACGAAGGTGTACTTGCCCTCGTCGATCAGGCCGTAGGACTTCTCGGACACCACCGGGGAGATGATGACGTCGCGGGGGTCCTTGTTGAACGCGGCGGACTGGCTCATGCGTTCACCTCTTCCTTCTTGGCGCCGGACTTCGCGGCGACGAACGCGTCGAGCGCAGCCTTCGTGAAGACGATGTCGTCGGAGACGAGCACGTCGTACGCGTTGAGCTGGTCGGACGGCAGGATGTGCACGAACGGCACGTTGCGGAGCGAGAGCTCGGCGATGTAGTCGTCGCGCTCGAGGACCACGAGGACGTTGCGCGACACCGAGAGGGCGTCGAGCAGGACGAGGACGTCCTTCGTCTTCGGGGTGTCGCCGAGGGCGAGGGACTCGACCACGTGCACGCGCGAGCCGCGAGCGCGGTCCGAGAGAGCGCCGAGCAGAGCCGCGGCGATCATCTTCTTGGGGGTGCGCTGCGCGTAGTTGCGCGGGTTGGGTCCGTGGACCACGCCACCGCCGGTCATGTGGGGGGCGCGGATCGAGCCCTGACGAGCGCGACCGGTTCCCTTCTGCTTGAACGGCTTGCGGCCGGCTCCCGAGACCTCGCCACGGTTCTTCGTGGAGTGGGTGCCCTGGCGCGCCGCGGCGAGCTGCGCGACGACGACCTGGTGGATCAGGGGGATGTTGGTCTGGACGTCGAAGAGCTCGGCGGGGAGCTCGAACGCGCCCGACTTCTTGCCCTGGACGTCGATGATGTCGACAGAGGTAGCCATGGAACTACGCTCCCTTCACGGCGTTGCGAACGAACACGAGGCGACCGCGCGCACCGGGGACGGCGCCCTTGACGAGCAGCAGGCCCTTCTCGGCGTCGACGGAGTGCACCTTGAGGTTGAGCACGGTGACGCGCTCGCCACCCATGCGACCGGCCATGCGCATGCCCTTGAAGACACGGCTGGGGGTCGAGGAGGCGCCGATGGAGCCGGGCTTGCGGTGGTTGCGGTGCGAACCGTGCGAAGCCGAGACGCCCTTGAAGTTGTGACGCTTCATGACACCGGCGAAGCCCTTGCCCTTGGAGGTGCCGACGACGTCGACCTTGGTGCCGGCTTCGAAGACGGCGTCCACGGTCAGCTCCTGGCCGGCCGAGTAGTCGGCGGCGTCGGAGGTGCGGACCTCGGTGAGGTGGCGGCGGGGGGTGACGCCCGCGGCGTCGAAGTGACCGGCGGCGGGCTTGTTCACCTTGCGCGGGTCGATCGCACCGGCGGCGAGCTGGACGGCGGTGTAGCCGTCCTTCTCCTCCGTGCGGACCTGGGTCACGACGTTGGGGCTGATCTCGATGACCGTGACGGGGACGAGCTTGTTGTTCTCGTCCCAGACCTGGGTCATTCCGAGCTTGGTGCCGAGGAGGCCCTTGCTGGTCTTCAGCGTGGGGGAAACAGTGACAGACATGGTGGCACTCCTCCTTAGAGCTTGATCTCGATGTTGACGTCGGCCGGGAGGTCGAGGCGCATCAGCGAGTCGACGGCCTTGGGCGTCGGGTCGATGATGTCGATGAGGCGCTTGTGGGTGCGCATCTCGAAGTGCTCGCGGCTGTCCTTGTACTTGTGGGGAGAACGGATCACGCAGACCACGTTCTTCTCCGTCGGAAGCGGCACGGGGCCGACGACCGTTGCACCGGCACGGGTCACCGTGTCGACGATCTTGCGCGCCGACGTGTCGATGACCTCGTGGTCGTACGACTTCAGTCGGATGCGGATCTTCTGTCCCGCCATGTGTGATCTCTCACTCTCTTGTTATTGCGTCGTACGCCACTCCCCCGGCCGGAGCCGGACTCGTGTCGCATAGGACGCGCTCGCGAAGGAACATCCGGAGAACCGGAGAAGTGCACCAGTGTTCTTCTGTCAAAAGCACCGCGCTCGAGGCGCTCTGAGAGCCGTGCAGAACGCACGACGCACGGAGAGCCCGTTGAGTTGTCGGTTGTTGTCGTTCTGCTACCCGCCGCCTCGACGTCGCACTCGCGGGGCCGCCCTCTCGGGTCGAGCCGCTGCGGCGCCGTCTCGGCACTGCCTGGCAGTGTTCGCCCCGCGCGGCCCTGGTCGAGTGGACGCAGCGTCGTGCGGGAGGAAATTTTGAACTAGAAGAGTCTCTCACGGAACAGCGACCCGTGCAACCCGGGCGTGTCGCGATTCACGCCTCCTCCGTCGCCG
>Ga0265780_10010208_pt1 | contig 11211 bp, 15 predicted proteins | sample P1T30metagenome_FD_192432 | JGI IMG/M metagenome (GOLD analysis project Ga0265780, IMG submission 192432) | Plant litter microbial communities from East Loma Ridge, Irvine, California - P1 T30 | ecosystem: Environmental > Terrestrial > Plant litter > Unclassified | place: USA: California... | reverse complement strand
TCCTGTAGATATAGCAAGAAGAGTAGTGACCTACTTGATCCGGTACCAGACGCGACCTTTGGGCGTTCAGGATTCGGTGCCTTATATATCATGGCTGAATGACTGTATGCCGATTCCACCATCTACTCCTATACATACATAAAAGCCACCTCGTAGCATGAGAGTGTTCCGAGGATGCTCAGCTGTAGTCATTAGGTGTTTTAAGAAGGTGGAAAATTTCGCAGATTGGCTTACTGGAGCTGCTGGACCGCTCTTTGTCTTCTTTTGTTGGTCATTAATTGGGCTTGGGGGTATTGCTTTCTGTCAGTCCACACTTGCCCCCAATATATGTTAAGCTGACGAAAAGTCGATACGATAGGAAGAGACCTATCATGGCTGTCTACGATATTACTGTCGCCTCTACTGGTGCTAGTCCCATTCAACCTATACGGTCAATACTTCTTAGCTTCAACGGTCCCTCCGGGATACCCTTCCCCCCGAGCACTACAAAAATCGCCAGATCGTCCGATGTCAACAGAACAAGAGATAAAATGGACAACACATGATCCCAGATCACCTTTATACCCAGAGTATTGGGGTTGGAAGAAATCAAACAGTTCCGAAACAAGGGCTTTGACTGGTCACTCCACCACGACACCGTCAAGAAAGCGAGTCAGGAGATGCAGGAAATGCGATGGACCTAAACCTGAAAGAACTCATCATTGTTCAGTGTGCAAGCGATGCGTGCTGTTGATGGATCATCATTGTCCTTGTAAGTTCATGTTCTCCGTGATCGCGAAGTTAGCTGACGGGCTAGGGATTAATGGTTGCGTAAGTCGCTTGCTCTGATCAGACACAGCTCACCAACCAGTATAGGTCGGAATCGCGAATCAGCGTCATTTCGTATTGTTCATGTAAGTCTTCCTCATTACCTTGTACTACGAGATTGACAACCAGGGCATGGCTGAGTCTGGCATGTTGGTGTGTATGCGCCCTCGGCTGGGACCGCGCATGGCAGTCCCTCGACTATGTGACGCCGGTAAGTCAGCCCTCTCGCGTCGGACCTGACTGATAAATAGTGGGCGGGCTTTACTCCCAGAATAGCATTCACATTGCTATACGTCCTAGCTATCGCTATTGGCGTTGCAGTACCAGTTCTCGGCGGATGGCATGTCTACCTCGCTTCAAGGGGTGAGACATCTATCGAGTCTCATGATAATTCCTACTTGGAGGGCAAGGCCAAGGCTGAAGGTCTGGTATGTCTCCCATCTAACCATATAACTTTGTGATAAGCTGATATCAGATCTATCTCAACCCATATGACTTGGGACGAAAACGTAATCTACAGCTTTTCTTTAATCTCGGTCCAGGCGGATAGTGAGTCCAGACAGATGTGTATACGCGCTTTCCAAGCTCACAGGCAGTTCTCCCACTACGTTATTCTTTCCAATCCTAGTCCCACCACATACGAATGGCTGGACGTATCCTCGTCGTCCACTCCCGAAAGATCATCAGGACCACTATAAACCTGGCTTGAAGTTGCACGAACCGGAATTAGCAGATGGTTTAATAAGTAGTGGGAATGGAAGAGCGCCCGAGAATGGGAAATATGTAATGGGGGATCAAGAAGGATTGACTGATGATGAAGAAGGTGGAGGTGGTTGGATGGATTATGATTATTAGCTAGAGAGACTAGACTAGACATGATGATTGTTGATGCCACGATTCGAGATATGACGCGTAGATTTCCATTCAACGTCAACTTGAACTCCTTTACTTCTCGTTTCATCTGTCACTCTTACCATATTCTGCTTTGGTCTTTCTCGATACATCAGTCAAGATGGAGCTCGATGAGAACGCAGTAGAGACCTTCTTGACCAAGTTCAAGGCGTCTGGTCAGTTACGCGTAGCTCGAGGTCGATCACTTGCTGACGCCTATAGACAATGACAAGCGTGTCGACCAAGTTCAGATGTTTGGGTTGCAGCTCGAGGATTCCTCTTCTGTATGTGTCTTCCCTACGTGCTTGGATCCAGCTAATACAGGCAGCTGCCCGACACTACACTGGACGCCATTACGTTACTCCTAGCACCAACGTTAAGAGCATCTAACCACCTCCTGATCCAATCAACTCTAAGCAGTTTTCTACCATTCTTCATTCCCAAGATCCCAACTACGACACAGGCATACCTCAAGTTAGCTCTGAACCAATTCTTGCCGCCTCTACTGGAAAAGTTGAACGACCCAAAGGAAAAGATAGCAACCCCAGCTCGATTATCAATAGGTCTGCTAGGGAAGAAATGCTTCGAAGCTGAAGCAGGTCAACTGAAAGATGGATCAGTCAAGGGAAAAGAGAAGGAATCGCTGGTTGGGTTCTGGGAGAGGAATGTCAAGGATGGTGCGCTTGTCGGTAAGGGTTGGAGGGGCAAAGTAGAGGGGATGAAGTTGATTTTGGGATTGAAAGGGGAAGTGGGAGCCAAAATGACGTTGAGACCATGGTTGGCTACATTTGTCGAACTACTGGAAGATGGTGACTCGAATGTTCGAGAGACAGCACGAGAGGTGAGTCCGCACATTTGGCTTAGACTGATGTCAGACGCTGGTCGCTTTGCTGTCACCATCCTCAACACCGTCAGGTGCAAAGACTGAGCTCAAGAAACTACTGCAGGCCAGACAAATTCGTGCTTCAATAGCGGACAATATCATCACACGGGTGTTTGCAGCTTCGACAGCAAGCACACCAGCATCAGAAATTCCACCATCACTGGACGATCCCGGACTACCTACTCGGAGTGGTGCAGCTACACCTGTCGTTGACGAAGTCCCGATCGTTTACGTGAGTCATCCTCGAGGCCCAAAGCTGATTCAAGGTCGCAAGTGCAAGAGATCTCGAGAGCGAGTACGCTCAAATGTTACCCCACTTCCAGGGCAGGGAGACGGAACATAATTGGAACCCCCGAGAAAAGTCGGTAATTCATATGCGAGGGATGCTCCGAGGCCAAGCCTTTGAGCAGTTTCCAGAAGCCTTTGTCAGCGGTCTCAAACATGGGTTCTTTGAGGGACTTTCCAAAACTGTGCGTTTTCTAGTAGTACTCATGTGCTCATATCTAGATTGTCAGCTTGAGAACGACGGTATCTCAGCAATCTTGTGCTTTGATGCAGGAGCTAGCCGAAGCTCTTGGAAGTGCCTTCGACCCATTTGTCGAGAATGTCTTGCCTATTCTCTCCAAGATGGCGTGAGTCCGTCTTGAATGTTCGGAGCTGATGAAAGGGGCTACACCAAGAAGATGACTGCAGACAAGTCTCAACGAGCTCTCACTGCAATAATGACCAGGTCGACCGCTCACCCTCGACTATTCGTCTCTCACATCTACGCTGGTATCCAGGACAAGAATGTCCAAACACGTACATATGCCACCGGCCACCTCAAAACCTTTCTGGACGTACAAGCTGGGAAACACCGGACGACAATCGAAAACACGCCACACATGCTTGACACGCTAGTTGATGCCACCAGAAAGGGTCTGAGCGATGTCAATCCCGGTGTAAGAGAAGTCGCCCGTCCGTCATTTTGGGCATTTAACGCGATCTGGCCAAAGCATGGTGATTTGATACTGGGCGAATTGGACACAACGCAAAAGAAACAGCTCGATAAGGTCAGACCCGAGGAAATTGCGCCTCTGAGCCCGACTCGACCATCTATCGTGGCGGCCAAGAAGTCGTCGGGTATTGGCGCATTATTGGCAGAGAAGCGTAGAGCGGCAATGGCTGCGCGTCAGGATACTCAGAGGACCGTGTCCTCGCCTGTACCTGGCTCGCCTTCTTTGGGTGGTGGGCGAATCAGATCAGCTTCGTCTCAGTCGGTCAACAAGCACGATGATGATTCGCCCGAAGGTTCCCCTTCGAAGGGCGATGGCGTGATGAGCACGGCAGCTATCAAAGTTCCTCAAGAAACGCCAATCCGCTCAAAGATGGCCAACATGAGCCTCGGCTCTCCATCCAGGGAATCACCTACTCGATCGCCGCTCGCTCAGAAGAGCTCGACATCTTCGAGCGATCCAATGTCTGCTTCATCCAGTGTAGCCTCCCAATCCCTCAAGACGCCATCTGGATCCCGTACTTCGATATCGTCAAACACTGTCGTTCCCGTTGATCACGGCAGTCCACAAGCTATCATGAACTCCTATCATCCCCCTGTCACTCCCGCACGTCCTGGCCAATCGAGTAAGATCGCGCTATATCCCCAAACACCGATGAATGGTTTCGGAGGGAATGTATGGGAAGATTCTCCTGGACCGACGGCCGTTACGCCTATGATGGTTGATAAGCTCAAGGGAAGGAGGTATGAGCGCAGTTGGTGGCTAAAGCGACAACAATGTAGGTTTGCAATGTCCTGTCTGTTCAGCACTGATTCGTAGATCTCGACAAAGCAAGTCCGTTCAAGACAGTCTCACCAGCGCCCGCATCTGCGGTCGAACCGGACGTTTCGACGCTACTGTCTGGTGCACCCGAACTGCGTAATCTACAGAAATTGACACTGTTCTCGACAAGTCACCCGGTCACCACTAGCGAGGACGAAGCTATCTGGGTGGAAGGCAGGTTGTTTGCAAGAATATTCGAGGGACTCGTGACATACCTCAGACCCGAGCGAGATCTCGATTTACTGGAACATGGACTGGTCCTACTCTGGGAGCTGGTCCAGCATCAGTGGGCGTTGATTGAAGGCCAGGAAGCCGTGCTTGTCGACTGTTTGTTCACCTTGAGATCTTCAAAGAATGCTACGGTAGGTCCTACTGTCCCTCTAGTCGATGCGGGTGCTGATGATAGATCTTGGAATCGACCAACTCGCTTATATCCCTTTTGACAGAAATCTGCGATCCCGTCTATCTGCTTGGTCTACTGCGAGATTCACTGAGTCGACACATCTCTGCTCAACAGATCGGTGAACCAAATGGGAATGGAGCCGCACATCGAATCTCAACATCGCACGCTAGCGGGTACATCTTTGGCTTCAACGGGATGGGGATGTGTATCCTCCGTCTTCCTGCGCCTGTTATCGAAGTTGAAGCACCGAAACTAGCTTCAATCGTCACAACTGTGAGCCACCTCTAGCGTATACTATACCAATGCAAAGCTAAATTTTCAGGCATCAAGCAACCAATCGCCGGAAATGCTATCAGCTCGACAAGCAGTCCATCATCTGCTTCTCTGCATTCAATGTGTCATGCGAGATTCCCAGAGGACGCTGGCTATGTTTCCCGATTTGCCGGAAACGCAAAAGGACTTGGCTGTGTATCTGATGGGTCAGAATGGTTTACTGCCTGGAGGAGGGGGTACGCCGGAGAAGTTCTTGCATGAGATGGGGTCTTTGATGGCTCAGAGGCCTGTATGATATGGCTAGGCGTATGTATACTCTAGGCGTATGTATACTCCATGGTCTTGTGATACTACGAGGATATCTGCATGTGATCTAGTGTCGAGATGCCGAGCCGGCTGGGCCGGAGAGCATGTGGATTCACAAGTGCATCGGATTATCGCAATCTATAAATTATCTGACTGCTTAGAACCGATCAAGCCGAGACTGAAGACAGTATCTTAGAATTAGAAAGTTGTATTAGGTAAAGAGAAATGTAAAAACTACGAAACGAAAGCCATTAGACAGACTCTAAATTACTCCTTCTCCTTGTGTTTTGGGGAGAAAGCGGACTTCATCTACCTCGTCAGCTATCTTCTAGAGAGAAGGAAAGATTTCCTGACCTTGGTGAAGAAACCAGACTTCCTCTTCTTGACATCACTAGCACCGGTTTCTTCTCGCTTATGCGTCGACTTGGCGGGAGTGCTGGCGGGCGTAGTTGGGGCTGAGGGGGCACCGTTGGCGGCAGTAGGAGCGGTCTTTGATGGTGTTCCAGGAGTATCCTTAGCGACGGGCGCAGGGGTAGCTTCTCCAGGAGCAATATCCTTCTTTACTGGTTCGGGAGCACCGTAGTTTGCTTCGGGAGCATCAGGTCGATTGGCAGCAACACCCAAGTTTGTGTTTGCGGATTTCTTGGCGGCATCGTCTGTTGATCCTGTCAATGCTGGTTTTTGTTCAGCTTCCTTCTTTGCTACCTGTGGATCGATTGATGGATCGGAAGAAATTGGTTTGGTTCCAGCGGTATCTGGTGCGAAGGGGGCATCGACAGTTCGGTCCTTTGATGGATCACGATCCGAGATCGCCGTAATGACGGGCATGGGGATAGAAGTGTGATTCTCACCAGTTTCAGATTGAGCGGGCAAATCGTGCTTGACTCCGTCCTCTTTGGGTGGTGGGCCTGGTAGATCGGCAGCAACCATAGCTAGGCATCAGCGCCGATGAACTGGTGACTGGTTATGATAGGACTTACTCTTTGGTGGCTCTCCTCCTGGTAGAGGCATAGCGGTAAGGCTCTTCTTTGACTCGGTGACATCGGCAGCGGGCACGTTGGCAGCGGGGACACCAGTGTTGGAAACCTTGAGCTCCTGAACCTTCTTCTCCAAATCGGCAACAGCTCCCTGAGGAGGGGCCTGACCAACAGGGGAAGTAGCGTCGGTGGCCGCGTCCTTCTTTTCTAGGTGATCGACGTCGATTCCCTTGGCACGAGCTTCATCGACAGTCATCTTGGTGTCAGTACTTTTTCCAACATATGAGGACACAGACACTCACTGGGTCGCCCTGTAGGAGGTGAAGCCCAGTCCTCTCCTCGACAGTGTGCACGGCCTGTCCGATAGCAGAGGTCAAAGTGGTAGCAGCTCCCATGCCGTAAGCCTGTGCCTTCTCGAGCATAGTCTGCTCGTGTTCAGTAGGCTCCTGGCCAATGTTGGCATTTGCGGCGACCTTTTCAATAGCGACTGATGGGTGTTGATCGATGACGGGTGCGGTGTGCGCGGGGGTAGCAGTGGATGGGTTGGTGTCGGAGCCAGAAATGACATTGCCGAGGACAGGGATGACACCAGTCTTGGTATCTCGAGGAATAGCAGTCTCTTCAGTTGAACGAGCACTGAATGGGTCGGTGTTGGTAGGACCGGGCGAAGGAACAGGTGCTTTCTCAACTTCCAAATCCTTTGTAGCAGGGATCGGGTTGGTGTGAGTCTCTCCTGGCGAAGGAATGGGTGCCTTCTCAACATTGAGCTCGTCGGTGGGAGGGATGGGGTTGGTGTGCATTTCTCCTGGCGATGGTGCTGGGGCCTTTTCGATGGGTGCTGGGGTGGCAGAAGCAGCAGGGACAGGAGCGGCGGCAACAGCAGCGGGAGCAGTGTCGTTACGTGCAGGAGCGTGAGGAGCAGTGTAGACCTATCATGAGTATCAACTCCTTTGATGGACGGCCCAACATACATTGTTCATGTTTCCAGCAGCATCTATAATGTCAGCAAAGGACCTTTTGGAAACTCGATCACAACATACCCCACTCCTTGGCCTCATCCTCACGGACTTTCCATTCTGAAATCAGCGCAGCCCGTATGTATTTGAACAGAGACATACCACCATCAACGACATATTTGAAAGCCTGCTTCTCACCCCATGGTAGGGGGACATCGGCAGCGAAACTTCCATCATCTAGCTTGTGGAGGGGTGTAGCGTCTCCAGACCAGTTGTTGAAGTTTCCAGCCACACAGACCTATTTGATTGGAATAGGACGATGAGTGATTTGAAGTGAAGGTACGCGTCGAGAAGTCGGATAGGATTTAAGAGGAGATCATAGCGTCAGTGATTTGCGCTTTCTGCGGAAAGGATGCCCAAGCATCTCTGCCAGGTTTGGTCCATTGTGGTCCATGTATTGACTCACCTGTTGTGGTCCTACGCCCCAAGTGAATTTACCAGTATGTTGACTTGTCATTGTTGATGAGTAGATGATATAGAAGTATGAGAATAAACTGGGGATACAAAATGAAGAGAGGGATGACGAAAACAAGTCAGGTACAAACATGCCAAACGCGGGAATAATCAAGAGCCCCACCCTCTCCATTGTGAATATATTGCATGCATAGGCTGGATGGCCGCTGTTTACTGGGACTGTACTGTGCTAAGACTCTACTGATAGTTACTCGTTCCAGGCAATGACACCCTGATTATCAGCTACATCGCAAAGATAGGCTCACCATGCAGAACACCCCAAAGGCCATTGCAGCATACTAGGTCGTCAGCCATAGCTCAACTCCTTTCATCGAACTCACCTCCTTCAGGGCTTGTGTTCCACTCCTTGACTCGGCCAATAGCTCAGGAATGACACTGACACTGGCGATATACAGGAAGCCTATATATAAGCTCCGACGCGACATGGGGAAGAATGACACACCTCCTGCAGTCATTGGAATCACGAGGTCACCTCCTGCTACACTGGATCCAAACAACCCTTGGCCCTCCTTGAGAACGACACCCTTTCCAGTACCTGAGGTTTCTGCGATCCAGATACCCAAGAAAGTACCGACAAATGCACCGACAGCAGTAAAGAACTGAGATCCCATCGCCTGACGTTTCGTGAATCCCGATTTGATCAGAATAGAGTAATCGGCAATCTACCATCAGTCCCGCCAGTGGGTGGGCTTACCTCGTGGGGGATTTCGTGGCAGAAAGTAGCGATGGTAGTCACGGCGCCTAAAGCTGGACTGGAGTAGAAACTAGCAGCCATAGCTAGACCATCGGTGATGTTGTGCGTGAAGTCGCCAAACAAGTTCAAATAAGCGGAAAGTTTGAGCGAAGGGTTGATCTCTTGTTTCTCCTCGATTGCTACCGGTGTAGCCTTTTCTCCCGAGGCCTTGCGGGATTTGAGAGTTGAAGTGTCGGAAGCCTCGACACCAGTTGTCTTGGCGGTACTTCCATGAGAGTGGGAATGAGAGTGAGAGTGCGAGTGTGAATGGCCTTCTCCTCCAGCTTGAGCGCTCAATACCCTCATTGTTTTGTCGAGAACAAAGAATGCCGCAAAGCCGGCAAAAATAGCTCCACTGCTTGTAAGCTCTTGAATGAATTATGACACCTTGGGAGACTGACCCAATGACGACATTCCTCTTCTCTTCCACTACCACAGCTCGATGGTGTCCATCATCGTGTCCTTCGCCAAAGAATGAATGTGGGACCAGATGCAGGAAAACATCACCGAGTAACCCGCCGGTCGCAAAGGCAATCATGGTGTTCAAAGATGATGGCTCGAGTGTCGCAGGGACTGCTAGAAGGATGAAATTGGGGATACTGCCATAAGCTACGGCTTGGATGTATAGTGCACAAGGAGCTCACGAGGAAATATAGAATGTAGCCAGGACTGCAGGTCAGCTCTGAGCCATCGTACAGGAGAGAAACGTACTGGAGTTCCATGCCGGGCTCTCAAATGGAAAGAGATATGCAAAAGCCTTCTTCATTGAGGATCCGTCGGCATGATGATGGCCGTGGGCATGACCTTTGAATATCTCGAAATCAGGCTGTTGAAGTCAGCGACCACTACTGGGATAAAGCGAGACAAGCTGACGATTTCGACTTTGGCGGCGACGACCACGCATACGAAAGCCAAGGTGAGGGCAGCAGCTAGTAGCCTGTTGTTGTATCCCATAGCTATGATGATATCTACTTATCTGATAACTTGATGATGTACCGGGGACAGACATGATCACGCTAATACGCGCCTGCTTTCCGCGGATGTCATAAAGTGCCACACTCGATTCTTAGTCTATTCTAACTCCGGGATACAGAAGACAGTGACGCAACTGATGGATTATCGATTACGAAGGCTGACTACAAATTGTAAACGTCATCTCACCGCCGGGTGAAACAATTCTATCAGGTGGAGTATTAGATATTCTGACATCTGATCATCATTCATATCATAACCCATTACATTCCAGCACACATCTCGAATCTATACACCATCAAATCACGAACAATGTTTCCATCAGTCACCCGTACATTCCGATTCCTCGCCTCCACCCCTCTCATCCCCCAATCCACAGGACCAGCATCTATCGAGCTCAGCTCGTTCGCCGCTGGCCCATCGCGACCTCGAGCTGCTAGCCGAACATTCTCCAACATGTCTGTCAAGTCAGCTTACGGCTACTCGACAAGGGGCTACGCAAGTGCACCAGGCAAGAAGGAGCTGTACTCTGACGAGTCCGGAGCTGTTGGAGCAGGGGTACGTCCTGTGTTATAAACTTTCGAACAGAACTTGTGCTGACATCCAGACTGATGATGTCGCTCACACCGATGCTGCTTTCAACAAGGACCCAAACCCCAAATCCGCTGCCCAGGGTATCGAGAAGGAGGTGAGCTGATTCACGCTTTGCCTCGTGACTTGAGCTGATATGTCAGTCTGGAAAGGATTACACCACAAACTCCCCTGCAAACCCTGCCGAATCTAAGCCACCTGGAAATGAAGGATCTACCAACAAGCCTTTGAACACTTCCAAGTCTGAGGCTGGCAAGCATTGATAATTGGGCTATGTGATCGAGAGAGTAGTCAACAAATCATAAATGTAACCTAATATAATCAATAACAATGCATTTCTCTGTGTCAAACCATAAGTGCACTTGGCGCTTCACGCGCAATGGCGGGATGGATTGAAGATACAAGACACCTAGGTATGTACAACAATATCGCTGACAGCATAACTTGATCGAGCGAAACTATTATAATGGATATGCATCATCGTGTGTAATTACTAGGGCTACAATCAACAAATATTGTTCTATGTGGTTATATCGCTCGACATTGCTCCTCTCCTTCCCTATGTCTGCCTCATCATTGGGGCCTGACTACTAGCCATACTAGATCGTCCTTCTAGGCCATTGTTCCTCTCCCACATTTCCCTCCTCATCCTCTCCTCAAGGACAGCAGCGGAAACGATAGGTTGTCCAGCAACGCCCTGTCCAGGGATAACACCAGCCTGCCTAGCCTCTTCGTTGGCCATGGCATCACCTTGCCACCTCTCGGGGTAGGCATCGAAAGCACCTCGTCCAGTGAAATCGTGTCCTTCTCCATTCTTCTCCTGCCACTTGGCAAGTCGACGCATGTATCGAGGCGAGGACTTTCCAGCGGGCCAAAGGTCGAGAATGAGGGAAAGGAAGTAGAAGAAGAGAATGAATGCGACAGTCCACTCCAAAGCTCCGGCGGCACCAGTGATCTTGGTACATGTCGCCTCGGATCGGGAGCCGGTAGCTGTGGCATCACCTCCGCACTGTCTTGTCAGCCGGTGATAATGTCCTTTTTCCGGAAGACACTTACAAGGCCATACGT
>Ga0265780_10010207_pt1 | contig 11212 bp, 14 predicted proteins | sample P1T30metagenome_FD_192432 | JGI IMG/M metagenome (GOLD analysis project Ga0265780, IMG submission 192432) | Plant litter microbial communities from East Loma Ridge, Irvine, California - P1 T30 | ecosystem: Environmental > Terrestrial > Plant litter > Unclassified | place: USA: California... | reverse complement strand
CACAATGCAGAGCACAGGTCTTGTCATCTCATCAAAGCGATCAGCACTAGCTTTATACACCTTTTATCGATTGCCACTAATGCTAGACTCGTTTAAACACCGATAATCCCGCTTGTGCCTGATATGTGATTCCGGTTGTCTACGCGTCTGCTGCCTGCTCACACTCGACTATCTGGCCTGACAATGGCCCCCACCCAGTATCCTCTGTCCGTAAACTCGTGGAGATCTGGAAGAAGCTCAGTCGTTGTCCTATCGCATCACACCGGTCAAGTCATTGGTTCATTTCCCCTCGACTTCGTTAAAGATTCGGGTAATGATTCTTGGCAATATATTTTTTGGGCCTTGGCACAGCTTGTGGAAACGACCTCTGTTGGAACAGTGGAGTTGAGATCGGAGGATGGTCATGTGATAGATACGCGAAGCCAGGTGCATGGTGGAACATTCTATTATCATTGTGGTGGTGAGTCTGAGGCTTTACCGCTCCACATGAGCGGGGCGATTGTTGATCGCTCAGATAGCGCGGAATCTTCCGTTTGGTCACGCGGGCCAGAATATTTTCGGACTACCGTGCCACCAAACAGCGAAGGGAGCTTGTCAACAAGATCTAACTCCAAAAGGTCGAGTGTCCATCAGGTGAGCATTCGTTCGCGGGTCAAACGCATCATCGGTATGTTTTGTCACTGACGGAAATTAGTCGCGATTTCGTGACTTTTTGATCGCTCGTGATGGTACCTGCCTCCTCACTGATGCCATTTTTACCGATTGTACAGCCAGTCACATTATACCATATTCTAATCCTGGAGTAGGTCGACCTTGCAACTTCCACATCTTTAGCTCATATTCCATCCAGCTCTATCAGCGAATTCTCGATCTCCCTTATGAACCACCTTTATTTGAACCATCAGTGGGACTTTTGCTCCGCGACGATATGCATCACTCCTTCGATCGCTTAGAATGGTCCTTATATCACCAGGTAAGCCTTTCGTCTTTCCATCCTCATCAGAGTCACCTGTGTTTCGTGTCCCTCTTCTTCCGCTTACTCGCCTCAGGATGGAATCTTTTATGTTCACTTCTTCTTGCTTCGCAAACGTGAAGCTCGCAGTCTTCACGGTAAAGCTCTGCAACACGATCGATTTCGCGGCCCCGATGATTGGCAGCCGGATGTGCGTCTCGTGAACTTCCATTATCGACAATGTCTCATGGCCCACATTCGAGGATTCTCGGCAGGCTTCGATGAACAAGAGCAATGACGCACTCAACCGTAATACCAATGATAAACCACATCAAGGAGAAGGTAGGCCGATATAGCAATTCGGTGTCTGTCACTTAGCTAAACACAAGTCCCCCGCCTGCTATTGCAAGACATGATGAAGTCAAGCGCATCGACTTAAAGGAGCTACGCGACGAGCAGTAGGATGCTTCTCACAAACATCGCGGCTGAGCTGGCGGCTGTCGGATAGCTTCCTCGTCTCTGATGCAGAACGTGTCACTGGGCGGTGCATGAATGGGTACTATGCTCTTATCTGGTTTGACACGTGTGGGAATGTGATCGTCTGATACGATATCTTGAGGTTTATCCAACAACAAGAGGTGGGATTCGTCACGTCAGGGTCCTTGACGTTCTGGGAGTCTTACCTCAGTGTATGAAGACAGCATGAAATCGAGAGCCAGGAGCTGGTCAGGACATGGTGAAAGAGACTCTTCAATCGGGCTGTTCTTTCAGCCAGTTCGGCCGACGAATTCTAGTGTAAGGACGGTGACGTGTGCTAGTCCAGAAGAAGATAGTCTTGAGGGAAGGGGAAGTAAATTGCTGTGAACGGGTCAATGACTTCGAATCGCTCAACCCGGCTAATACGCTATCAAGCCAGCGTAGGCGACGCACACATCCCGACTTGGGTCTTTACTCAATGTCTCTTGGCTACCGGCAATGCTATTTGGCTCAAGCGGTATGACCACAACACCTTTGATCGAACGCTACCGCACCAAATACCCGCACCGCCAAATCACAGATGGGCCGAAGCTTTATTGACCAGCAGCTTAGCTCTTGACCTCAGCTATCAGCGATCACCACTGTATGGCACTCTGTCCGATGCTGATTCTCAGGTCTAGGAGCTCCAACACAATGGATTCCAAGACATCACCCTACAAGCGCCAGTTCAATGTCAAGGTCTTGTTTCGCTTTGTCCCTGCAACCCCAAGCCGTAGCGCCAGTTCAATGTCAAGGTCTTGTTTCGCTTTGTCCCTGTCTTTGAGTCAAGTCATAGTTGGTTGCCAGGGTCGAGACCCAAGACTCGGCAAGGCCTTGCCTGAAACCTTTCGTGTGATTCGGATACTCTCTATCCGGGATGCCATGGCTATTGGCGGGTCTATAGCGAGGTCACGGTCAAGGCTCCAACTTCACACCAAGCTCACGCTTCAGTCAAAGCCACCGCAATCCTTGGATCGCTATTGGCCTGGAGTTCGGAATGGACCATATGCAACACATCCCCTGGCCACAAAACCAGTCACTCGAGGCGATATACTTGTCATTGCCAACTGGGTCTACCGTCAAGCTACCCAAGCCGATTTTCGAGGCAGCGCGGCAGTCCGTCCAACAACCGAGCAACCCCAAGCCGTCATCGATATTGTTCATGGTTAAGTTTGAGGTGCTGTTTTGAGAAGTCAATTCAATCTGCTTGACTCTGGTGTCTGGTGGCACTCAGCTACACCGAGACACTGATCAGGTAGATTTCGAAGCCTAGCGAGAATCCACTAGACGAAGATGATATCAGGTCCTTAATGATATCCGGAAGCAAAACAACAACTAATCGATAAGTTGAATGTTGACTGGCCCGGGAGCGAGCAGCCTGTATTGACAATGAGTGGTCTGCCAATACCGAAAAAAATGCGGTGCAAAATCTTTTCCGACGTCCAGAGTGGCAACCAAGAACTGGCCCTAGCGTATGGCGTTCTCGCACTCTGACTAGACCTTTGCCTAAAGAAGTCGTTCACTCGGCATCGTCTAATCAGGTTTCAAATTGAGTGTCGTGCTGCTCCATTCAGTGAGTATTGCCATGTCAACCTTCTTTTGTCATACTGATGAGTCTCAGTGGTACCTTTCGCCCTTCTCAGCAAGCGAACGCGTATGGCCAAGCTCTTGCCACATGTGCGCTAGTATGGGGAATTGCAGCCACATGTTTCGCTGCCGTGCAAAACTTCGGCGGTGCTTACGCTTTTCGTTTCATCATAGGAGTGGGAGAGGCGGGCTTCACTCCCCTTATCCAGGTATACCTCTCCCGATTTTACACCAGGCGATCGCTTGGTGTGAGAGTTGGTATCTGGCTTGCAATGGCGCCCATGGGGTAAGTCGCTAATCAACACTCGAGAGATGTTATGCTGAACTTGCAGGGGTTTCCTCAATGGTATCATTGCCTACGCGGTGTCGTTCATTCATAGCGACGCTCTTGAGTCTTGGCGGATATTGTTCCTCATCGAAGGTGGCTTCACACTGCTACTTGCAGTTATCGCGTTGATAGTCCTCCCTGAACAGATCGATTCGTGTCGATGGCTTACTGCAGAGGAGAAAGAGTTTTGTGGGTACTTTCAGCTGCCATCATTTGACCTTCTGATCTTCAGTGTTGTACGAGCGATCGCTTAGCATGGCCCCAGAATCAAACAAAATCAACTGGAAGCACGCTCGAGAAGTTCCTTTGCGCTGGCAGCAGATGCATCGTGAGTCCTTCCCACTCTCAAAGAGTCCAGCTGACTGGTCAGCTGTCTTTATGAACATGTGTCAGCAAATCACAGGCGGAGCCCTTCCTGCATACCTACCTACTTTCACTTCAGAGAATGGGTTCAAAGGCGCAAACGCTCAGATGCTACTCTAGCCCCATATTGGGCGGTTATCATCGTAAGTCAAGATTGGCACGGTCGTTACGCTTATAGTTAAAGAGCATGATCGCCATCTGTTTTTGGTCTGACCATATTGGAGGAAATCGAGGATGGCCAACCCAGATCGGGTGGCCTGGCGAAATACTCGGCTTCGCCATCTACCTCGGTGTTCCCTCCGCCAAACATGCTGCACGATTTGCTGCGCTCTTCCTTGCCGAGGCCGGCCACTATAGTGAGCAAATGCTTGAATGCCCGATATAGTAGTTGAAGTCCAGTCGCAACACCGTTGATCGTGACTTGGGCTGCCAACAATGCCGGTAGTGAATCACGACGGGCAGTGGCTGTACCCTTTGCCGTGGCCTGCGCCCAAGCTGTCTCGTGAGAAGTTCCCGAAATTAGCCTGATCTCTGTCTTATCTCTTAGAATCGGATCTGGCTACTTGTTTCCCAAGACTGATGGTCCAAAGTATACGAAGGGATCGGCAATTATCCTTGCGCTATCAATCGCCGGAGCCATGTTCACATTCATCTATCAAATGCTCATTCGGAGAGAAAACAAGAAAAGGGACCAAAACGAAGGTGGCCCACCTGCGGCTGGATTCATCGCGGACACGACCACTCACGCCGACGATGGGAAAACTCATGCATGCATTAAAGGCCATGTTATGGTAGTACAACTGACAGTGGGCCACTAATGAATCGCCTAAAGCTCAAGAAAGTAACCTATTGAGGAAGGCCTACATCTCAACCGGGTAGTGAGCGCCTCAACGCATGTATCAAATCTCTCGAGCTGTAGCTGTGACTGGAATTACATGAAAAGACAGGCTGTCTTCCTTTCTGTTCGGTTTCCGCCGATAAGGCCGCGCAGTCCTCCACTTGGAAAAGGTCAACACCTCAGGAATAGGAATTTCAAGGGGCTGCGATGTTGGAAGCTTGTATCACCCAATTGGCCAAGATTTGGCGAACAACATCGTGGCATGCGGGCCTGCTGACATCTCATGTATGCTGCTTCCCTATCGTTCCTCGTGCCTGAAAGCCGCAGTAATCTCCCGTCTGCCTAACCGATATGTCCACGATGAACAAATTAGCGGATTTGTTGGAAGCAGAAAGGGGTCCCATAGCACGTGTCGAGTTGATGACGGGATATCACAAACTGGTGAAAATGTCACGTCTACAATGTCTCGTTCGCATTCCACTGCTAGTGGTGCTATCTCGAACCCCGGTAATCACGGTCCACTTACGGAGAACACCAGGTCCTGGATGTTCATGACAACATAGCGAGCGGTACGAATGAACTCAATTCTGACCAGGCTCGCCGACCGCTGCTCGCTCTCCCACTCGTCCATACCCACATCCTAGCAAGTCACTTGATCCCAGTGCTTGGTGGCATTCGAATCTCTTGATAGATCGGGCCACTATCTTCCAGTAGCTCATTGAGAACTATCCATAGGATGATCAGATCAGAGAACTCTTTTGGATGGCCAGAGAGAGTGCAGACTACTATGCTTTGCCTTGCAAATTGGAACCTGGCAACCGGGGTCATCGGTGCCAGGTTCGCAACAGAACATCCTTCCGAGTACGGTGTTCCTCAGAGGGATGCGGTAGCAAACTGCAGCGATCAGCTTTGATCCATTGGATTGCGGAGTTAGTACAAGGGGAGTGGTGAATGAAGCGGGGCTTGGCTTGAGAAATTGGTTCCGGGTTCGACCTTTTGGGAGTGAAAGTGAATTACCGGTGAGTTTGCTCTTTCCAGATAAATTCTTTTACACACAATCTATACTGATTTCAATTAGATGCCTTGGTTCTCGCCGTCATTCTACACCAGGACATGCTTGTTGTCAAGTCATGGTGTGGATGTATGGGTCAGGAGACTCAATCTCGGTCACCAACTTTGAGACCCGGGTTTGGGTGTGGATTGTTGGTGAGTTTCCTTTTTTCGGTTTAAGTCCCTCCGCATTGAGCCTAGAGTTGTATTTATGGTACCGGGCAGTCCCATGAGTGCCGTACTATCATGTTGTCACCTTTGGTGCATGCATGAGTTTTCCCAATCAACCTCCGCTCATCCCAGAATCAGTATGTAACTTCCTAACCCCCGATCAACTCACACCCATTATTTGTTATCAAGATACTCCTGACACAATGATTATGTCCGATCAACTTTCCAGCACTCTGATCTCCCGCCCATGGATCCCATAGCCGAACAACACCCTCTGGAGTACCGGCAGCTAGCACCTTCTCAGCGCGATCTACATTATCAGCTCCAGTCCACGCATAGTCATATTGTACTCACGGACAAATATCATAGACACTTCCCCTCTCACCATCAGATCCACCACCATCGTAATCTGCAATCTTGCCCAAATCGACACTAAAGATCGGAGTACCATCACTCCGTCCACTAATCTGTCCACTGATATCCCAGACCGACAGCATCCTATTCGAAGCATCGGAAAATAGAAGGGAAGGGTGCCGAGCCCAAGCGAGGGCTTTCACGTCGTCTCGATTCCTGCCTACCACCGTTGGAGCAAAGGCTGAGTCGTCACTTGCGTGTGGATTCCACGCTGGGACCGTACGGTCCGAAGAAGCGGTGACTACCGTTTGATTGAGGTTACAGAGAATCATGGCGTTTACCCAGCCGGTATGGGCTTAAGCAGATTGCCTGAATGTCGTCTTAGGCTGTCTATCAACTTGTCAGACCTACCTTCTGTTGTTGCATCAATCCCTGATCTACCCCGCAACGATCTTCATATGCGACTTCGGTGTTGCGTTTCCTAGTCTCTTCCTTCCGCATAAACTCCGACCCATTCTTGACGATCTTCATCTCTGCTATTCCCATCTACATCCTTCCCAAACTCGGCTGCATCCTACTCATCCGATAATTCGGCTCCATCCCCTATCATCTCCCACCGGACCTTGGCGGCTCGGCCGGGAGGTAACTCGTACCTCCTGTGCCTACGCTTGCGATGAGGTATATTCAATTCTCAGCTTGCTAGCAATTCATCTCTACTTCCTGAATACAAGATCCCCTCCTGGCGATTGATGATTTTCCAACACAGTAGAAGTATCGAGTACCAGTGAATTACGCCAAGGCAATGCCAAGGGTGTTGAGGCTCAGTCAGTTTCGCGATCGAAGTAGTCGGATCGGACAGGCATGGGTTCTTGGACTTGAGCGTTAGACCATTGCCATTGGGGGCATCGGATTTAGGTATTAATGTGGGTGCAGTCTGACCCTGGCGAGACTGACCGAGAGGGGATAGTTGGAGTGGAGGAGAAGCCTCGGCCGGTAAGGGAAGGAAATAGTAAACCTTCCTAAATGCTACTACCGTCTTGGATGGTGATAGGTTGGGGTATTTCTAAGGCTGAATGATGACACACGATCTTCAATGTAGCCAGGGCAGTACTCGTACCCCAGGTTCTATATTGTGACAAGGCGGTGCCCCACGTAGGGTAGGAGGGACAACAGCATACTATGTACAAGGCACATTCTATCGTAATCTGGCCCTGACGGACCGAGACTCAGAGTATATTCCGGCTGTCATTATGTACGTATGATCCCATCTCAACGTGGCACACTGCTAAGTTAACTTTCCGTTTATCGCCAATGTGACCTAAAATAGACAAGCCCCACTACGGACGCATCTCGCTATATGACACTACACAGAGAGAATAGTCTCCCTTCCACCCACGGGCAGCCATTATGTCAAGACTCATTGGTGATGTCCATGTTTTCGACTATTTCACTGTATTCAACTATGTCGACACATCCCCATCCAAGACTATCGTTGGCAAGATCAAATCCATCGATGACTACAAACAACTTATCCCCTCACCTCGCACTCGAGTCGAGATAGAACGCGGCCCTGGCTCGGAAGAGATCCGAGTGGTAAAGAATGACAACGGCGATTACCACGTTTCTGCCGACCACGACATCGCCCGCGAACTCATCAAGCAGATAGATCAAGAAACCATCGAAATCTTTCAACCCGATGTTAACCCTTTCCCCGAGACCTTCAGTAATCTGAAGAACGAGAATTTTTACAGGGACATCATTACGTATGATGAAGATGGCGACCGGATCCTACCGGGACTCAGACGGGCTGGATTTTTGTCAACAATGGAAGAGTGGAGAGCTATGGAAGAGGAGACAGTCGGGTATGTGGCTGAAAAGTTTGTCGGGCTGGAGTATACCAAAACGGGGGATTTGTGGTGGGCTACAGAGGAGCTAAAGAGGGAAATCTTGGATCGAAGGAGACAACGAGAGGAAGAGGGTAGTGGGACAAGTACAAGCGGTGAGGAGGATGAGGCTGTAGATGATAAAGCTTGAATATATATGTCCATCGAGTGACAATGTCCAGGTTCGCGTGTTCGATGCAGCAGGCCCGACAGCTGTGCGTATACTCACCAAGTATGCTGCTCCTTCACCTCTCCTGCACCTAAGCGCGGAGCCTAGGAGACATGAGAAGATATACATAGGACATGTGGGATAGATGGGAGATGTATTGATACATGGATACATCAAGCATAGTAAACACAACGCAATGTAAGACACCAGTGCTTCTCATGCAGAGATATACGCCTCCGTCTTACTGATCCTCGACCTCACTCTCACTCTCACTCCCCTCAGCCTCCATCCCCTCCCTAACAAGCCTCTCCCTAGCATCTTAAAACTCCCCGACACGCCGACCCTCAGACATCTCAACCACCTCAACAGGCATCATATTAGCTACAAAAGCCGGCATACCGCGATTAGCCTCTGGATGGGATTGGGAAACAATGATCCGTATAACCGGTAGACGAGGTTTTGGTATCTCAGATGGGGGAGAGGAGGGCTTTTAGGAGGAGTCGTTGGAGCTCTTCGTATGAGAATATAAGTGGGTCGAAGGAGGGGTTGTATGGGTTGAAATCTAGTAAGGCTGGGTTGGAGTGGGCTTCAACAAGAATTATACTGAATGAATGCAAACTGCGGGACTCTCGCGAGTGCACTCTCAACCTCATGTTCCATCAGATGCATATACCAAGCCGTAGAAGCAGCTCCTACCTCACTCCGCTTCGCCCTCTCGCAGTCAGCGCGGTCTCAGCTCCAGTCAAAGACCATTTCCTGGCTCACTCCATCTCTTCCTCGGACCTCAGGGGATACTGAAAAGTAGTACCAATGCCGTGACGTTGATCGATTAAGCGTGTCTACAATACGCAGGTCGACGTCTCCCCTACCCTATTCATCCTGATCAGTGATTGGACTTTTACTAATCTACCGTCTGACTTTGGAGCTCAGGCTGTGGCGGCCCGGGATCCCTGACGTACACCAGGAGTAGTGAGAACGCGTATCCCGTTGGTTCTGTAGCGACGAAAAGGCCACAGTCGAAGGGCGCGGCATCATGCGCTAGCCAGCCTTTGGAAGGATCTGTCAAGAACGCCTCGAGGAATACGATCACCAAGCAGATCATCATAGTGGCGGAAAGACTTCGAGACCCATTCTCGGGGGAGGTGGGTGATCGATATCGGTCCAGAGCAATGACATCGAGAAGAGAGGCAACCCGAGTATGGTGGCATTCATGGATATCGCTTGGTCCCAGATTCGATTCGCGGACGCGAACTCTTCTTTAAAGAGCGGCAGATTGATGATAAACAGGACCCCTGTGGTATTTTAAGCTCAGACCGAGAGACCCAGTCAACTGCTTTTCTGCCATTCCCTCTAGATCTCTCGGTATATGCCTAGTTGTGTTCATTGATATTCATTAGACTCTCCCTATGTTCCCACCAGCCGAGCCTACGAATTGCTTCGTCGAGGACGCCTATCTAAGCGACGGAGCTTTAGTGGCAGAGCAATATTGAGGAAGCTGAGGCGATCCGGATCCTATGTCTACGCTCTCTCTCTAGTCGGAGATGGCTGTTCTTGTAATGAAAAGAGCGTTCCAGCTATGGAGATGATGTGAAGCTAGAGGAAACAGCTGCAAAAAGGTGTGTTCGCGTGGTATTCGTGACCAGAGCTGTGCCGCATAGCGATCTCAGAATTTCCGTGAGGGTGTCTTGACCTCTCCGTCACTTCGCTTAGATGTTTGTTGATGTGTCATCCGAAAGTAACAGCGCGTCGGTGGGTCAACGCTCGGATGGGTCCATTCCGATCGCAAAACCCCGTATTCGGGCTTTCACGCATTGATTGTAGTGCCACTTGATGAATCTCGGATCGGGGTAATCACGTAGCTTTCCTCGGAAGCGATCGGCTGTCAAGGCCTTTCCATGCAGTTCTCGAGCAGTTTGAAGTCGGAGTACAAAAAAGTGGAGGTAGTACGTCCCATCCTGAGATATCAGCTTAACAACATGTTGCCGAACTGCATCTGGAGCAGGAGCAAGACGCACCTTGAGGTAAAAAGATAGCTCTAAACGGTCAAAGGCATGGTGGATATCGTCACGAAGCAAGAGGCCAGCAGATACACTAAAGATTGGGGCGGGATACCTGATAGACAAGAGGGATTGGTAGAGCTGGGGAGATCAGCTCTCATACCCTGACATCGAAAAGCCACGGAACTCACATCCGGTCGACTTTGCGGCACGATATGGCACGCTGTGCACTCTTCATAAGGGGCATCCGTGACTAAGCAAGCAAAATACCTAGCAATTAAGGCGACTCTAAAAGAAGACTGCCGAGATTAGCTAAAATCCGGGTGTGAGGGGAGACTACGCTGGAGCCTTACCTGCTGCGCTGTGGATCTTTTCGAGTTTGAGCGGGTCGACTGACTACCATTGGGGTTAGGGGGACAGTTTCTGCGAAAATATTCTGGACCTCTAGCAAATGTCACATTCGCCTGACCACCTTAAGTTGTCATTACAAGCGCCCATATGGAGCTGCTGCCAGCACTCACTGTCAAAAACAAAACAATAATCGCCCGGTTCAGCAGGGTCCGTATTGTTCAAGGGCGATCCATCTGGCTTATACAGACATCCTCCTTCTCCATTGTCCAGCAATTGGCGTACTACGTCGAAGATATAATCCCAGATGCTCACCCCACTGCGGATGAGAAACTCCAGGGGAAACGTTCCAATCAGCTGCGAGTCGCGTGAAGAAATGGTGATCACGTCTTGGTCGTCCCATGAGTGTTGTGCAAGAGGATAAGAAGTCATTTCTTCGTTGTTTGAAGCTTCGGAAGATCACGCGGGTCATCTTACAGACACAACCTCTCTGCCATGCGCGACGGTGTTATTCGGCGTATCCTTATGTGGCAGAAGTCGCACGGGGGTCTATACCGGCAAAAGCTGGCCCGTATGCGGATGGCAGAGAGATTCCGCGTGGCCTAACAAAGATCATGCAAATTCCGACATTATGTAATATTAATTGGTAGAGTTCC
>Ga0265780_10010206_pt1 | contig 11213 bp, 6 predicted proteins | sample P1T30metagenome_FD_192432 | JGI IMG/M metagenome (GOLD analysis project Ga0265780, IMG submission 192432) | Plant litter microbial communities from East Loma Ridge, Irvine, California - P1 T30 | ecosystem: Environmental > Terrestrial > Plant litter > Unclassified | place: USA: California... | reverse complement strand
GTCGAGTTCGCGCAGCCGGTCGCCCAGTTCGGCCAGCACCGCATGGCGCCGCTCGGCCTGGCGCATCTCGGTGACGTCAAAGCCTTCGCAGAAAACGCCGGTGACGCGCCCGCCATCGTCGTGCACGGGCGCGAAAATGAAGCTCAGATAGCGCGTTTCCTCCGGCCCCTCGGCCGTCCGGCGGTAATGCACCGCCACCCCTTCGGCGGCATAGCTCTCGCCGGTTTCGAACACCCGGTCGATCTGCTCGACAAAGTCCTGCCCCTCCAGCCCCGGAAAGGCGCCTCGTAGAGTCCGTCCCACCCAATCCTCGCTGCCGAACAGCGCGCGATGGGCATCGTTCACGAATTCCACCAGGTGCGCGGGCCCCCGGGTCACCATGATGAAGCCGGGCGCCTGCTCGAACATGCGGTGCTGCCGGTCTCGCTCGGCTGCGCGCCGCGCATGCTCCTGCACGCGCCCGGTCGTTTCGGTGCACAGCCCCAGCACCCCGCCGACCGCTGCGCCGTCGTCGATCGGGCTATAGCTATAGGTCCAGTACACTGCTTCGGTTCGCCCGCCGCGCGGCACGCTCAGCGGCTGATCCTCGCGGAAGACCGAACCCTTGCCGGCCAGCACGCACTCGATATCGGCGCCGACGACGCCCCAGCTGTCTGCCAGCGCCTCGCGTGCCGGAGCACCCAGCAGTCCGGGATGCCGCTCGGGTCCCAGCGATTGCGCCAGCGCATCGTTGTACAGGCAGTACAGCGCCGGACCCCAGAAGATCACGGTGGGATGCTGCGTCGTCAGCATCAGCCTCACGACCGTGCGCAGCGCCTGAGGCCATCGTTCGGGAGGCCCCAGGGGGTGGCCGGACCAGTCGAACGCGCGGATCCGCGCGCCCATGTCGCCGCCACCTGTCAGAAAATCCGCACCCAAGCCGGTCATCGCGCCGTTCGGTATCCGTTCTAAGCCCCCCGGCCTGGCGGGACCATACAACCACCGCCCTGCGCTTCAACTCTATTCGCCCGCCGATACCCGCTGAGAACGTTCTTGAGAACGCTCTCAATCTATGCTCTAAGCCTTCGCGACGGAGCATCAGACTCCGTGTGTAAGAGGGGTGTCGAAAGAACGCGGGCCGTCGCTGATGCGTCGTTACCGCGTTTCCGCCGAAGGTCGCTGGACAGCGTTGTCAGTGCCCTGAGCGATCCCCCTCTTCGATGAAGCAGGCGCAGCCGCAAGGCTGCCAGAAGGGAGAGGATTTCGCATGCGTTCGCGGCCGCGCCATATCGCTCACGCGTTTTCGGCACCTGCACGCCGCATGCCTCTCATCCAGCCTTTCCGTTCGAGCACCGGCGCCGGCGATCTGTGCCGTTTGCGCGCACGCGCCGTGGCCTCGAACCTTATGATCGATCGCGTGCCGATGCTCCGTGACGCCGAACCAACGGCGTGCGGCGATCGCGCGAAACAACGGGCGCGCCGTAAGGCGGCCTGAACAAGCAAGTCGGGCGGCGTGAAACGCCGACCCGATGATTTTGGGAGGAAGACGGAATGAAGAAGGGGTTGTCCACAACCATGCTGGGTCTGCTTGCCAGCACCGCGCTCGGCGGTACGGCATGGGCTCAGGATACGGTGCTCGCGCAGAATGCCGGCGCGCCGGCCGACCAGGCGGCGACCGCGCCGCAGGTCGAGGAAGAGGAAACGGTCGTCGTCACCGGCATCCGCGCCTCGCAACAGGCCGCGATCGACATCAAGCGCGATGAAACCGCGATCGTCGACGCGATCTCTGCCGAAGACATCGGCAAGCTGCCCGACGTCACCATCGTCGACGCGCTCCAGCGCATCTCCGGCGTTCAGATCCAGCGCAACGCGGGCGAGGGCACCAGCGTCAACATCCGCGGCCTGCCGCAGGTGATCACGCTACTGAACGGCGAGCAATATCTCTCCGCAGGCAATCTCGGTTCGGCGCAGCCAAACCTGAACGACGTGCCCGCGCAGCTGATGAACGCGGTGGTGGTCTACAAGACCCAGGAACTGCGCAACGCGCTGTCCGGCATCTCGGGCACCATCGATCTGCGCACCCGCCGTCCATTCGACCTGCGCAGCGGCCTGACGCTCTCGGGCCAGGGTGAATATGCCCGCGGCACTCAGACCAAGCACAACGACTATCTGTTCAGCGGCCTGGCCAGCTGGCGCAACGACACCATCGGCATCATGGTCGGCGCGGCCAAGAGCAAGGCGAACCTGGGCAACAGCTATGCCGGCACGGGCGGCAGCATCTTCGGCGTCAATGATTGGGGCGGCACGCGTCCGAACTATATCGAGCCGCACGGCTATGAGTTCTTCAACCGCGAAGTGGAGCGCGACCGTTTCGGCTTCAACGCCGCAGTCCAGCTGAAGGTCGCCGACGGATTCACCGTCACCGGCGAGGTGTTCCACACCGAGCTGGTCGAGCACAACCGCGCCTCGGGCGTGAACATCTCGAACCGCTGGAACGGCCTGGGCTGGACCACGCCGACGGAGTCGACGCCCAGCAGCGTGAACGGACCCAACGGCACGCCCTGGCTCGACGTGGATGCCTATGACCTCGACGTGTGGTGGTTCAACTCCTTCTCGGTCAATCGCACGACCAAGAACAAGTCGACCAACTACAACCTGTCGATCGACTATGACGATGACGGCCCCTTCACCTTCTCGGCGCGCGCGCTGAAGGCGAACGCGAATCTGCGCAGCATGAACGGCCAGGTTCAGGGCGACTTGAGCAACTGGCAGTACGGCGCCGACCGCGCCTTCACGCTGTTCCGCAATCCCGCGGACCGCACCCGCGGCACTTTCTATCCGGCGAACATCGCGTCGCAGTATCCGGCGTCGCAATATTCTAACGGTGTCGTCGGCTCGAATGGCGGACGCTACGTCAACCCGAACCCGCTCGGCTATGGTTCGGACCCGCTGCTGAACCTGAACATCAGCGGCAAGAACCCCTCGATCAGTGGCTTCGATCGGGTGATCGGCGGCGGGCTTGGCCCGAACTCGACGCTCAAGGACTATATGGCCAATCTCGACAGCTATGCGGTCGGGGCGTTCTCGTCGGAGGGTAACCAGGAGAATCATTCGGACCTGGGCGTCTTCCGCGCGGACGGCAGCTATGAGTTCGAAGAAGGCGGTCTGTTCGGCCTGCTCGGTCGCGTCGATGTCGGCGTGCGCCGCTCGGACCGATCGACGCAGATCCGCAACTTCCACCTCTTTTCGAACTTCTATGCCGGCAACGGCGCCAGCGAGCCCGAAGGCTGCTCGGCGCAGTGGAAGGCGATCGACGTCGTGATGAACCAGAACCAGTGCCAGGCTGGCGAGTTCGTCTCCAACCCCGCGTTCAACCCGGCCGCCACTGTTGGCGCGACACCGGGTAATTGCGGCGCCGACGGGCTGGCCAACACGCCTACCTGCTTCCAAGGGTACACAGTCAACCGCCCGACCAAGCTCAACCAGTACAACAATGTCCACTTCCAGACGGACTGGGGCGGCGTGGTGAACGGCATGCCGGGCATGTGGGTGGCCGATCCGCGCGACTTCGACGATGTCGTCGCATTCCAGAACCGCGCGTTCGGCAACACCGAGGAAGTGATCATCCCCGGCAACACCTATGACGTCGATCTGGTGGAAGAGAGCGCCTATCTCAACACCGCCTGGGCTACGGGTGGGTTCAAGCTCAGCGGCGGTGTGAAGATCATCAACACTCGTCTCACTGTTCGCCAAAATCTGACGGGCGAAACTCGCAATTACGGCGACACCAACCTCGATACCGGCGATGTGGTGACCCGGCGTTCCTACACCGACTGGCTGCCAACGGCGATCGCGTCCTATGACATCACGCCGAACTTCCGCGTGCGTGCGGCATTCGCCAAGACGATGATCCCGCTGGATCTCGGCAATTATGGCGGCGGTCTCACCATCTCGACCGCGGACTCGCCATGCACTGGTACGCCGGGACCGACGGACGCACCGTGCGGCATCCGTCAGGTCACTGGCGCCAACTCGAGCGGCAATCCGGGCCTGAACCCCTGGCGGTCGAACAACTACGATCTGTCGCTGGAATATTATCTGGGCCGGGCGACGCTGTTCAACGTTGGCTTGTTCAAGCTTAACATCAACAGCTTCGTGACCACGGGCCAGACCACCGGCGAGTTCGCTGACCAGGACGGCGTGATCCGCCGCACGGTGCCGGTCAGCCAGCCGATCCAGGGCGACGGCGGTTCGCTCCAGGGCCTCGAAGCCGGAGCCAAGATCGCGTTCAGCGACGTGCTCCCGGGCATGTCGTTCCTGCGCAACTTCGGTATCGACGCCAACTACACCTTCTCGGATTCCGAGCAGCAGCGGCTTGACCTGACCGGCGAGAAATTGCCGTTCCAGGACAATTCGAAGCATCAGGTGAACCTGGTCGGCTGGTATCAGGACGACCACTTTCAGGCACGTATCGCGTATAACTACCGCACCGCGCGTCTGGCATCGACGGTCGGAACCTATCAGATCGGCATGGACGGGACGACCGCCATCAATGGCACCATCCCGCTGTTCCAGGACACCAGCCAGTATGTCGACGTGAACCTGACCTACAATGTGAACGATCAGTTCGCGATCTACGCCAACGGCTCGAACGTGTTCGGTGAGCGCGAGCGCTACTTCTACCAGCTCGATGAGGACTCGCGGCAATACGCGTCGCAGAACCGCTTCGAACCGCGCTACTCCGCCGGAGTCCGCGTCCGGTTCTGATAGCCTAAGATCCTCCCCCGGAGGGGGAGGGGGACCAGCGTAGCTGGTGGAGGGGTAGTCTCCACCAGCTACGTAGCCAGCGGGAGCGCACCTCTCCATCAGCATACCACTGGTCCTCCCTCCTTTCAGCGGAGGATCATCTGAATCCGACCCACTTGGCCGGTAGCTCCAACCAGCTGCCGGCCATTTTTCCAGGCACCGGCTCTTGCCGCGCCGCGCTCCAGCAGATCAGATGCCGTCATGACGACCACAGGCCCTCCCGAACCGATCCGCAGCGTCGTCATCGTCGGCGGCGGCACCGCCGGCTGGATGGCCGCGGCTGCGCTCGCGCATCATTTCCGCAACGCGCCCATTCGCTTCACTCTGATCGAAAGCTCGGAGATCGGCACGGTCGGCGTCGGTGAGGCGACGATCCCCACCATCCGCCGCTTCTACGCCGCGCTCGGCATGTCCGATGCCCAGGTGATGAAGGCGTGCAACGCCACGGCCAAGCTCGGCATCCGCTTCAACGACTGGCTGCGCCCCGGCCACAGCTTCGTCCATCCCTTCGGCCGCTTCGGCCAGGACCTGAACGGCGTCGACTTCCACCATTATTGGCTCGCCGCCCGCACCGCCGGCGACACTGCTCCGCTGGGCGACTATTCGCTGGGGGCGATGCTCGCGCAGGAAGGGCATGCGACCTTGCCCGCGCCCAACCCGCCCTCGCAGCTGTCGATCTTTGACTGGGCGCTGCATTTCGACGCCGCCTTGTTCGCGCAGCACATGCGCCGCTTCGCCGAGGGGCTCGGCGTCACTCGCATCGACGCGCGCATCGGCGAAGTCGCCTTGCGCGGTGAAGATGGCTTCATCGACGCCGTCGTCCTCGAAGACGACCGCCGCATCGACGGCGACTTCTTCATCGACTGCTCGGGTTTCCGCTCGCTCCTCCTCGGCGAGGCGCTGGGTGTCGGCTATCAGGACTGGTCGCACTGGCTGTTCTGCGACGGTGCCTGGGCGGTGCAGAGCGAGCGGGCAGGGGATCCGCCTTCTTGCACCACCGTCACCGCGCGCACCGCCGGCTGGCAATGGCGAATCCCGCTGCGCCACCGCGAGGGCAATGGCATGGTCTTCTCCAGCCGCTTCCAGTCGGAGCAGCAGGCGTTGGACGAACTCCTCGTCAACCTGCCTGGCACCCCCACCACTGACCCCCGCCGCCTGCGTTTTACCCCCGGTCGCCGTGACGTGGCCTGGTCCAGGAACTGTGTGGCGCTCGGCCTTGCCTCGGGCTTCCTGGAACCGCTCGAATCCACCAGCATCGCGCTGATCGAGACGGGCATTGAGCGCCTGAAGCAGCTCTTCCCGGATCGGCGCTGCGATGCGGGTCTCGCAGACGAATTTAACGAACAATCTGCCGAAGAAATGGAGCGCGTGCGCGACTTCCTCATCCTGCATTACACATTAAATGGCCGATCCGGCCCTTTCTGGGAGGCGTGCAGGTCGCTAAACATGCCCTCCACACTCAACAAGAAGCTCGCATTGTGGCGCACACGCGGTGCATTCCTCCGCTATCGTTGGGAAATGTTCTCTCCCGCCAGTTGGCTAGCCATCTATGCCGGCTTCGATTGCCTTCCGGGATCCGTTGATCCTGCCTTGGCCGGCATGAACCCCACTCAACTCACCCGTGGCCTCCACGCCATGCGCCAATCGATCCGCGCGGCGGTCGCCGACACGCCCACCCACGCCGAGTTCCTCGAGATCATGGAAGCCTCCGCATGACCGCCGCCCCCGACGCGCTCCGCAAAATCTGCATCGTCGGCGGCGGCACCGCCGGCTGGATCGCCGCCGCGATCATGGCGCATCACTTCCGCGGCAAGCTGTTCGAGATCGAACTGGTCGAAAGCGATGACATCGGCACGATCGGCGTCGGTGAGTCCACCATTCCACCGTTCATGGAACTGATCGCCAAGCTCGACATCAACGAACAGGAATTCATCCGCGCCACTCAGGCCAGCTTCAAGCTCGGCATCGAGTTCCGGGACTGGCATCGCAAGGGCGAGCGCTATTTCCACCCGTTTGGCGTGATCGGCCAGCAGATCGAACTCAGCGATTTCTACCAATGCTGGCTCAAGGCAAAGCTGTCCGGCCAGAACAGCGAACTCATGGACTTCGCCCCCGCCGCAGTGATGGCGCGAGAAGGGCGCTTCATGCTTCCATTCAAGGCGCGCAACACCCCGGTCGGCGGCGCCGCCTACGCCCTCCATGTCGATGCCAAGCGAGTTGCGCAATATCTGCGCACCCATGCCGAGGCTCGCGGTGTCCAGCGTACCGAAGGCATCGTCGTAGATGCCCAGCTGGACGACCGCGGCTTCGTCGAGCGCCTGGTCCTGAAGGACGGCCGCGAGATCACCGCAGACTTCTTCATCGACTGTTCGGGCTTCCGCGCGCTTCTGATCGGCAAGGCGCTCGGCGTCGGCTACGAGGATTGGTCGAAGTGGCTTCTCTGCGACCGCGCCATCGCCGCGCAAACCCAGAATGTTGGGCCGCCGCGCCCCTATACGCTCGCCCAGGCCCAGGACGCGGGCTGGCGTTGGCGCATCCCGCTCCAGCACCGCACCGGCAACGGCCATGTCTTCTCCTCGGCGTTCATGAGCGATGACGAGGCAACCCGCACCCTGCTGGACCAGGTGGAGGGAGAGGTGGTCGCCGGGCCGATGGTCGTGCCGTTCAAGACCGGCGTCCGCGATCAGATCTGGCACAAGAACGTTCTGTCGCTCGGCTTATCCGCCGGCTTCATCGAGCCGCTCGAGTCCACCGCGATCCACTTGATCTACCGCGGCATGGATTTCTTCTTCCGCTACCTGCCCGACCGCCACTGCGATGCCCGGCTCGCGGACGAGTATAACAGGCGCATGATTGCCGATTATCGCGAGATACGCGACTTCATCGTCCTTCACTATTGCACCACACAAAGGGACGACACGCCCTTCTGGCGCGCGTGCCGCGAGATGCAGGTCCCGGACAGCCTGCAGGAGCGCATCGCGCTATTCCGCAGCAACGGTGTGCTGCGCGAAGGCCTCGACGAGCTGTTCCGTCCGGTCAGCTGGTGGTCGGTGCTCGAGGGGATGGGGCTGCGCCCCGGCACCTACCATCCGCTGGTCGACAGGATCGACGAACCCCTGCTTTTCCGGGGCTTGGATCAGGCTCGCGAGGAGCTGACGGGTCTGGTCCGCACCTTGCCCACGCATCAAGACTTTATCGATGCGCATTGCCGCGCTGACTCTAGCGGGCACTGATGCAGCGGCAGCGCGCCATAACCATCAAGGATGTGGCCGCCGAAGCCGGCGTCTCGCTCCAGACGGTATCGCGCGTAATCAACGATGGCCCGAACGTCACCGCCGGCGTCCGCGACAGGGTGATCGCGGCAGTGAGCAAGCTGGGCTATGTTCCAAGCCTCGCCGCGCGACGATTGGGCGGTTCGCGCTCCTATCTGATCCTCGCCTTCAACGATGAGCGTCCGACGCTGGATGGCTGGCGCTCGCGCCGCGGCAATGATTGGGTCGATCAGATGCTGTTCGGCGGGATGCTGAAGTGTGCCGAGCATGGCTACCGGATGCTGTTCGAACTGGTCGATTCACATTCCGACAAGCTCGAAGTGCAGGTTCAGTCCGCGTTGTCGGCCCTGCATCCGGACGGCGTCATTCTCACGCCTCCGCACAGCGACGATGAGCGGATCACCGCTCTGCTTGATCGAAGCGGTATCCCTTTCGCGAGGCTGGGCTCGAAGCGCGAAGGGGCGGGGTTCGCGGTCTTCATGGATGACGAAGCCGCGGCGCGGATCGCTACTGACTATCTACTTGATCATGGGCACACACGGGTCGCTTGTGTTCAGGGGCACCCGGCATATGCGATTTCGGAGGCTCGCCTACGCGGCTTCCGCACTGCTATTGAGAGGCGAGGGCTGTCGGTGCGGCCCGAATATCTTCAGCCCGGCGACTTTACCTACGAAGCGGGTGCTGCAGCGATGCGCGCGTTGGCGGGACTAAGCTCTCCACCCACCGCCATACTTGCGAGCAGCGACGAGATGGCACTCGGTGTACTCCATGCCGCTGCGCCGTTCGGTTTCCAGGTGCCGCAGGATCTCTCGGTGATCAGCTTCGACGATACGCCCACGGTGCGGATGTCGGTCCCCTCTCTCACCGCGGTGCGTCAGCCGATCGCGGCGATGACTGCCCGCGCAGCCGAATTGCTGATCGGGACCAAGGCGAAAGGCTCGCCTTGGGAAAGCCGCCACCTCCTGCCGTTCGATTTCATCATAAGAGCCTCGAGCGGCCCAGTAAGTTGACTCGGTACACGGCCCGGCGGATGGTCGCTCGGGCATGCCTTTCGTTTCGCCCAGCCGCGGCTTCGTCTATCTCTACGCCGCCGCCTTCGCAGGGCTTTTCGTAAGCTTCATCCCGTTCATCACGGTATTGCTGCCGCTGAAGGTCGGGACCGTGGCCGGAGCGGGCGAGCGGGTACAATTGTTGAGCGCAGCGGCCCTGAGCGGCGCCGCGACAGCCAGTATCGCCAATCTTGTGTTCGGCATGCTCAGCGACAGGACGTATCGCGATCATGGCACGAGGCGGCCTTGGATCGGCGGAGGATTGGCCCTTCTTGTCCTATCCTATGCGTTCTTCCTAAGAGCCTATGACAGCACGACCATGTTGTGCGCGGTCGCCGCGCTTCAAATCGCGATCAACATGACCTTCGCGCCGCTGGTCGCGATGATGGCAGATGAAGTGCCCGATTGTCGCAAGGGCACGGTGTCGGGAGTCCTGGGTGCAGCCCAGCCATTCGCTTCGCTGGTCGCAGTCGCTGTCAGCATGCGAGGACTTGGTAGCGAGGCGGCGCGATACGGGCTGCTATGCCTGATTATCGTGACGCTGGTCTCGCCCCTGCTGCTGATGATGCGTGAGCGGCCAAAGGACACGCACGTTGCCCCGCCGCCCGCCCAACGGCGCTTGGATTTCGCCTGGGTTTGGCTCGCCCGTCTTCTGGTGCAGGTCGCGGGCAATGGACTCATGACGTTCGGCCTGTTCTATTTCCTGTCGATGCCCGCCGACGGGCAGGTGCAGCGTCATCCGGAGGAGCTGAGCGAAAGCGTTGCCGTGATCTTCGCGGCTGTGACGATCGTGGCCATTGTGCTCACCATCGCGGTCGGGCGCCTTTCAGACAGGTGGATGCGGCGCAAACCGTTCCTTGCCGCCGCGGCGTTTGTGATGGCGGGCGGCCTGGTGGTGATGGCATTTGCCGAAGCGGGGACAGTCGCGAGGGTAGGCTACGCGATGGCGATGTGCGGCATGTCGGTGTTTCTGGCCCTGCAATCCGCGCTGGCCATGCAGCTTTTGCCTTCGCCGGCACATCGCGGTCGCGATCTGGGCCTGGTGAACCTTACCAACACGCTTCCGGCCATGGCCGCACCATTGCTGGCGCTCGCGCTGACGCCGGAGGAACTCGGCTATGGGCCGTGGTTGATCACGCTCGCGATCGGGACGTTGGCTGGGGGTGCCGTGACGATGGCCGTGCGGAGTCAGCGCTGAGACGGAGCCGGTGATGCAAGGCTGCGGAAGGTGATCGACCACCGCGGCACATCGATGGGCGCAACGCTATGCTCCCAAACGTGGCGAGCCGCACCCGAAAGATGATAGATCGACCGGGGCGCCAAGGGCACCGAGAATCGCTCGAAGCCCTTGTCGCGCCTTCTGCGAAACCGCAGGGTTGCGGCGTTGCCCAGGGAAATGCCCAGCACATCCTCGAATACCGGCCGATCCCTGTGCCAGCCGATCCCCGCACCCGGATCATATTGGATGAGCAGCGCCTGGACGAGCGCCTCTGGCTTTAGTCTGGCAAAGGCGGCTGCGTGGTGCCGTAGCGGCAAGAGCCAATCAGGCATCGGCTCTGTCTCTTCGAAGCTGCCGGAGTCGAAATCATAGCGCCACCCGAAACTCGCGGTCAGTCGCTTGCCTAGCCAGCCCTGAAACCGAAACGGCGTCAATTCTACGTAGCTGAGCGATTCGATCAGCGCCTGCTCCTCGGCCAAGGATATGACCTCCTCGTCATAGGCCATCCCGGGCAGCAGCGGCTTCATGAACAACTCTAGATTACGCACTGGCACACTCATGTTAACTTATGTTGTGTAGGAAACGGGGTCGATGTTTCCGCCGCATTTCTCAGTGTTCGCTCGAGGATAATTGGATGATTGTAAATACCCGTTTACGTTCGGTCCGTCGTTTACAGGCTTGCAAGCCATCCGATCCGGGCATAGCGATACGGGGTGAAGGATCAAATGCTTGCTCAAGTCGACCGTGCGTCGCTTTTTCTGAAAACCCTCTCTGGCAGAAGCCGCCTTTTGCTGCTGTGCCACCTCTGGGAGGGTGAGAAATCTGTTGGTGAGCTCGCAAGGCTCACAGGTGCTCGCGATACTGCCGTTTCGCAGCAGCTCGCGCTGC
>Ga0265780_10010205_pt1 | contig 11213 bp, 14 predicted proteins | sample P1T30metagenome_FD_192432 | JGI IMG/M metagenome (GOLD analysis project Ga0265780, IMG submission 192432) | Plant litter microbial communities from East Loma Ridge, Irvine, California - P1 T30 | ecosystem: Environmental > Terrestrial > Plant litter > Unclassified | place: USA: California... | reverse complement strand
GACGTGATCTTTCCAACGACGGAACACAGGACGGGCTGTGCCAGCAAGGCTCATGTGCAGTCAAGAAGCTGGTTCTCAAGAACAACCCAAAGATCACAGCTGAAGGCTGGAAACACATCGCTCTGTTCCTATACATGTGCAAATCCATCATGGCGGTCGACGTGTCGATGATACCGTTTCCCAAGTCTCGCCCGCAGGTGGCTTCCTCGCCCACGAACAGCACACAGGCGCCGTCGCCCATCAAGGAAGCCAGATCGGCAGATGTAGCCGAAATATTCTCCAAGGCCATTTCGGAACGACTGGGCGGCTCCGAACTTCAAGAGCTAGCCATGGCTGAATGCAACCTCACTTCGTCAAGCATCCGGAAAATCATCGACGGCTGCGTCATCAGCGGTATTACACGTCTTAGTCTGGCGACGAACGACATCGACGCCGAAGGCCTGGAACACGTCCTACACTACTTGCGCTCTGGTGTTTGTCAGGGTATTGACATTGGAGGGAACGACCTGAGATCATTGATGGGCAAGATTTGCGAAAGTATCAAGGCCTGCCCGAACAGCCCACTCTGGGCGCTGTGCCTACAGGATACTAATCTCACCCCGGACGCTCTCAAGACACTTATTCCGACTCTCATCAATCTACCTTCCTTCAGATTCCTGGATCTCTCGCACAACAGAGGCCTCTTCCTGGGCCAGACATCCCTGTCTCTCCTGAGGAAGTACATGCCTCAATTCAAGGAGCTGAAACGCATACATCTCATGAATGTCGACATGAAGCCAGAAGATGCGATCGCTATTGCGGAGATTCTGCCGGACTGTCCACACATCGCACACATCAACATTCTCGAGAACCCTGAGATAACACGCGTCGCTAGTTCTACCGACGAGGAGACACAAGAAGAAGCTGCTGCGCTGTATGCATCACTCACTCTAGCGGCCAAGTTGTCCAAATCGCTCATTTGTGTCGATGTCGATATCCCAGCTCCAGAACAAGGCGAAGTCATCAAAGCTCTCGCTAAACAAGTCGTCGCATACTGCTTGCGCAACATTGAATCCATCAATGAAGTACCCGAGCTTCGAGCAGCACCTAAGGAAGTTGAGGTTCCAGACATTCTGCTGCATTTCGTCGGTACGGAAGACAATTACAAGGGTACCGACGACGTGTCAAATGCTGCAGATAATGACTACATTGTGGGAGGCACAGGAATTGCGAAGGCGCTTAGCTACTGTCTTTCACACAAAGAAAACGATCTCCGAAGGGTGTCTGTCCCAGCAAGTGGTACCTCTACTCCTAGAAGCAGGAACAGGGTACCAGTGCTTGAAGAGCCGAGCAAGGCCAGAGCCATGTCCAAGGATCTTCTCGAGACTGCGCGAAACACACGGTCAAGAATTCAGCCTGCACTTATCAGAGAGGCGAAGAGTGACAATGACCTGAATTACCGTAAGCTTCACCACCTTTCCATCATGTTGATATGCTAACATCCCGATAGGCCGTTTACTTTTCCTCGATACCACACTCCAAGGCATGATCCAACGCTTCGAAGACGAATACCCAGAGACGCGTCTCCAACCATCCGACGCTGCTTCCACTACGAGCTCCAAACTCAGCAGCTCACCTCCTACCTCCTTCGTACCGACACTCGAGAACAGCGTCTCAACAGACTTCACAGCCGATCAATCCGACGAAGACGAACCCTCCACCCTACGCTCGCGCCACAACTCCGACGTCTCCCTCGCATCTCGCCACATGTCACTCGAAGAAGGACGACTCCACCGCTTCGGCCACCGCGTCCGCACCGGTCTTTTCAACCCATCCCGCCCCACCACTCCCGACGTCTCCGAAAACCACGTTTCCTTCATCTCCGGTACGGCAGATGACCAAGGTCTTCCCGAACACCTTCGCACTCTGCGCGCATACTTCCAGAACTACAGCGGCGACGAGATGAGGCATATGATCGAAGGCAAAGGTTGGGAACAGGCTTTCAACAGCGTCGTGGAGAATGCTGAGGAGCTGAGGAATCTAGAGAAGGAGGACCCGGAGCAGTTTAAATTGTTCAAGGAGAGTCAGATTGCGGCGCTGAAGAATCGTAATCCGGATATTTTTGCACCGGGGGAGAAGGGTAGGGAGAGTGCGGAGGCGGAGGCGGATGGTGGGGATGACTTTGCTATTGAGGATTGAGTTTGGGGGGTCGGCGTTGAGGAAGTGGGCAGGAAGATTAGGGAGTATTGCGTGTGGAACCAGTGTAATATCCAAACTGCCAACTTGAGCTGTGTATAGTGGTTGAGGAGCTGCAACGCGCTCGCCAGCAGCTCAAGTGTTCATTCTTTGTATATTTGTAACATAGAGCCGTAATGGCTAGCACAGCGCCTTGTATGGTGTTTTCATTCGAATTCTCATTATATATTACTGTCACTTTAATATTGACTCAGACCGCTACGACCTGTCTCTTCTGCTTCCAGCTTGTCGCCCGTTCCGCATCAATGGATGGATGCGTCTGCCCATGCTCCACATGAGGGTCTCGTGACCGCGATCGTGGGTTATAAAAGCGGCCTTCTGTCTCCTATATGCTTTCTTTCTTCATCACACACTTTCTACAATATTACCAAAAAGACCGCGCCCCCGGTACATGGCTCTGTCGGCTGTCCTGCTCTCTCAGAATTTCTTTCAAAAGCACTGGAGACTATACCATGGTTTCTTCCTTGCCTTCTTCTGCTTTCTACCACAACCAAGCTGCATTCCAGACTTCGACGTGATTACTAAAAAAAAAGCCCTCCTGAACCCTCATGGTCTTTGCTCCTTCTGAAAGAAGTTTATCATTCCCTCATGGGAAAGACTTCGGCTTTGCGGGTTTTCCAAGAGACGGAGATGTCAAAAATGAATCTACGAGTATGCTATGAGAGGTTCTCGGGTCTGCAAAAAATCACGCACGACTGCTGCATGTGTGGCTGCTCTACCCGACTAAAATTGCTATGGAACAATACGATGAGAAGAGCTTTGGACCCGATCTAGCTACCAGCGAGCTAGCTTGACGGGTATAAAAGCTGTCGTATGGCTGTTCTCTTCTTACTTCCTTCATCATTCTCCAGTCTATTGTGGGCACCAAAAATGATCCGACGAGACTTTGATGTCCGGAGCGAGTCTGCGTTCTTTCTACATTTTCCAAAAACCCTGTCCTACGCACTGATGGACTCGGCTTGCGTGCGGGTACAAAGTACAGGCGTGTTCTTCTCATTTTGAACCCCAAAGGTGCAAAATCAAAGAGTGGCGGGTTATGAGCGACCTTCGGCTGCTGTTTCCAAAACAAAGGTTGGGGAGCGACATGTCGTGCTGGGTGGTGCTTTCCGACATCAAACCAGCTTCTGAAGTTTACATGGCCTACACCAAAGTCTGTCAAGCAGTGTCACGTGCCGTCCAAAAAGTCTACATTATCCGTTCATGGTTTGCTCGTCTTTCCCTGGTCTTCTTGTTGGATATATAAACCCTCGGTTTGGTTCTCTTCTTCTTCCTCGTCACCTTATAGAAGAAAGAGCCTTTACCAAAGCTTGTCTACAACGAGTATATGTCTGCGCGAGACTCTCTCCTCGCGACATGAGTTTCAAAACCGACCACCGGTATACGCATAACCTGTCTGTGCTGTTTGAGTCGATAAAGTTCGACTGCCAATATGGATATGGTCAGAGAGGCCAAAAGAATCGAATTGAAGGCTATGAAAAGATACCGCCGCAGGCGATCAAAAGGCCCATCTTCACTGCGCATAGAGTGTAGCGTACTTGGCTGGTACGACTTGTCCGTACACCTAAAACACCACTTCGGGATACTGATGGAGAAGACTTCTCAACGCTTCTATTGCGCACTCGCTTCCAAAACTCTCCTAGAAGATATCCATGTTGTAGGAGTCATTTTCCCAAAATCGACACACGATGAAGTCATGGGTTTGAGACCTTTTCCTACACTCTAAAAGATCCATATGTCGCCTTCATGTCGCTGCGTCTCAGACTCTGCCTGCTCGCCATTTGGTGTTAGCGCGAGCTGCTTATAAAAGAGTCTTGCTGCCGCAAGTGCACTAAACTCTTCCTTTACACCATCTTCAGCGACAAGCTGAGTTATCACCAAAAAGAACTTCACAACGCTTCATGTCGTTCGGTGCTTCGGTTCTCTTCCCTGATTGGCACCCAAAATCAAGACTGCAAGCGCTCATGGCTCGCCTTTGCCAGTCGGCACATTCTTCAATATGTCGGAAAAGAAAAACTTGATACCGAATTATTCATGTTGAGGCCCAAGTGATTGGTCTTAAAGTGGTGATTGAATCGTTCATGATTTGAAGTGGACTGCGATTAAACCATGGAGAAGTCTTTGGGCATTCTGCAAAATTACACCACTTGAATGGAGTTTGAGAAGCCGCTGGCTGCAAAAACACCGAGTATGTAAATATGGACTGTGTCCACTAAAACACCGACGACTTCGATCCATGTCGCGACTTCGAAATCATCAAAAACCTGATATAAACCCTTTTGAAGCACTGCGCAGGTGGTGTATACACCCGGCTCGACGATCTCAATTCCATGGAACTAGACGGTACTTCAATTTAGAGCTTAGTTTCTGGTGAAGCTAGTGAGATATAAAAGTCGACTCCTCTGTGCAGTCTTTTTCCAACCTTCAAGAAACTCTTCTCTCCTCATTTCTACTAAAAGTCTGTCTGTTAGGTTGTATGGGACTGAGGCCACTTCGGTGCTTTCGCTGTGCTAAAATAGTGTATGTAGACCACTCAACCATCAGAGAAACGTGGTTATGACAGCGGAGAGTTTGGAGTGCTCGTACATCGGAACGCTGGAATGTCAATTTTTGGAGTAGAAAGTAACAGCTTCACTCATCACTCAAATTTTTGAGGGTTAACCTCTCGCGGAGTACGTGCCTTCTAATGTGTCTGGCCGGGTATATAAGCACTTCTCTTCACGCTCATCTCTCCCAAACTTCAAGCTGATTATCCTTTCTTTTGAATTACCAAAAATCAAAGATCTCAGCTCGATGGAGATCGTTCCGTGCTGGTGGTGTCTTTCCTATACCAAATTGATGTTTGAGCAGCGCCGAAAGATCTGAGAAATCGTAGGTATCGGGAAGCAGATACTGTCATGTTTTCCACGAACGATGTTTTGTAGCACTTGGATTAGGCTTAGACGCATGTAGGGACCTCCTCCCGCTTTGACTGCTCTCCTTCTCAAAACAACGAGCAACGTCTATGACATCGTATGCCTATTGCCTACTTTTCGTGCGCTTTTGACTCTGGTCGGGACATGGGCTTAGTCGGGGCCGATTGTTAAGGTGGAACATTGGTATGCCGTATGATTGCGATAGCTTTGGTAGGATGTTGTCATGGCTGGTTGAAGTGGGGATGTCGAAGCGCCGATGGGGTGTTGACAAATTCGCTGGACCGACTTGATTGAACGTAGATCAAAGCTACTGACGAGATTAACAGACAGATGAGAAATTCAAATTGACGGTTTGTGAACGGGTCTACGCCTAGGTAAAGTAGCACCAGGTACAGGCGTATTTCGTATTTCGCAAAACTCTTAGCATGGAGTAGTAGTTTGGTGGTGCTCAGGGTCTGACGAAAACACGAAATACGAAACACGAAGAACGCATCTGGCGATGGTAGTGAACGCGACTACACCTACCTTCACTGGCCTTCGGCGATTTATGCCGCGCCCAGTACGTCGTTCTGGCGTCCTGGTAGACGGCCGCTAACGGGTTCTCAAATGTTTAGCGACGGAAGCCGGAGTCTGGGTCCTTCAACGACTTCCTGTCGATTACGCCACCGATTGTTTTCCCTTCGTCCCAGGACGAATCAGCCACAAGCGGACTGTTCTCCAGGATCTACCCGCATACTCCAGCGCCACACTACGTTAGTGGGCTGCCTTTGGCGAGTCTCTACCACGTGAAACTTCAGGCACATGCTGATTTGGACAGGGTTGACGTGCGTCCTGAAAGACCTCGGGAGGACCCCGGATCGTGTCAGGCCGAGATGTGAGCCACCGTAGTGCGCCTCGGGGGTCCGATGGTGTACCTGATAATTGCTTTTTTGGTAGATTTTGAGCCTCAAAAACCTTTCAGGGGTCAGTGACTAGCAAAATGCATGATGATATCGTTGGGCTGCTGGGGGAAATAGCATGTTGCCGGACTTTCCTATTAACGCCGAGTGACAGTTGAATGACGAGCGTTCAGGGTAGGAGCGGTTTAACGGAGGCAGCAGCAGCAGCAATGCTACCATCATCAAGGGATTTCTGACACGCCCCATCACCCAACCTGTCTGTTGTTTCCATTGTGCACCTTTACGATAGGTTGGAGGGTAGGAATGTAGACATTCACTCGACGGTGACGCTAGGCATTTGCCGACTGCCCAAGCCAACGCCTTCAGCCACAGAAATCCGTCGTCATCTGTTGCCCTGTTGAAAACGTTAGAAGACACCTCTGGAAATGTCCCATCTCTAGACTAATACCAGATTCGCGCCGTAGGAACCCGCGATGCACTCATCAAAACTTTAAAGTTGTCCAGAGTACGCTCTAGACGTTCCCCAGCACGTGGCAGCGGATGTAGTTCCGATCGACGCTATATTGGCGAGATGCCGATTCCCGTCCACAGGCACCATTATGATGGTGCATGTTTAAACTTCCCGCCCACAAATACCATCAAGATCGTGCATGGCCAAACTTTGTCGGAGCCAGGAACTCGGGAGCATCTCCGCAGATGGTGTTTGAGATCCTTTAACTATGCCTCGCGGGCCAGCATCAGTATTTCGAGCAGCATCCTGTCCAGTCTCGTGGTCGTAAACAACACTCATTTGCTACGAGAGCGCCTCCAGTACACGCCATGCTGAACGATCTTTACCGACCCGGTGTCGTGAGCGAGCCTTGGGGACCACTCATCTCACCCGATTACACAGAAGACGAGTTCACCAATCTCGATGTCCTTGTCGCTTCCATTCCATGGGCTCTCACGTTGGTAAACGTCATACTCGCTTTGTGGCAGATCTACCACCAAACCAAATTGGCAAAAACTCCGATTCGAAGTCCTTATTTATGGATGGCCTGGTTGGAGCTTGGGGCTTGTTTTGCGTTGGGTCTTGTTGGCTACCTGCATGTGCTGAAACACATTCCAGCGAGTGAGTATTATCCATGCCCCCGGAGACACCGTGCTGATAGTTTGCAGGCTTTGCTTTCTACTTTGGAATCTGTAAGTTGCATTTACCGAATTGATCCTTCCACTACTGTACTAATGCTGCATAGTGGCCTGCTGGAGCTTCCAGGTCATGCTTCTTTTCCAGATTATCGTCAACCGCATCAGAGTTATTGATGTGAACCGCAAGCACGGCGATCACATTTTCATCGCAGTAACTGTCTATATCACGGTAGTGATCATCAGCGGCTTCATTATCTGGATCCCAGCCCGGATGCAAATTAGCCACTATTGGGAGTTCATCTCAGCTGCTTGGGATCGCACTGAGAAGTGCCTGTTCCTCATCATCGATTTGGCGCTTAACTGGTACTTCCTGAGAATGGTGAAGAACAATTTGATTCGCAACGGTCTCACAAAATGTAAGCCAGTCCATGCGCATGCTACACTACAAGGTCAGCACTGACATTTACGCTTACGTTTAGACAACAAAATCGTTCAATTCAACCAGCGCATCATCGTTCTGTCGATCCTAATGGATGTCATGCTTATCGCCGCTACCGCTATTCCCAAGGCCTTCGTGTAAGTCATTCTTCACCTATTTGTCTAGCTCCATTCTAACGATTCGCCATCTTAGCTACGTCCAATTCCACTCGCTGTGCTACCTTGTCAAGCTCAACATCGAAATGGCCATGGCCAACCTGATCAGACGCATTGCCATCTCGAACTTCAACCGAACTGGTGCAGTACACGAGTTCAAGGATCCGTCTACCTATGCATCGGAATCTTATCGCAATACCTTCGTCTCCAATCGCGGCAGTGTCCAACTCGGCAGCGTCGGCAACATCAAGGCAACCACACACTACACCGTGACATCCGAGGCCAACCCATTCCCGAACAGAGGCCGTCAGCCTTCGCGTGTCGAGGTGGATATATCCAAGGGGAACACGGACAGCTATGGTGCGACGAACCGACCGGTGATTGTCATTGAGGAGCCGGAGACGAAGAGCTTGGACGGCGCGACAGAGGTCGCAGAGAGTTATCACACTGATGATGAGGCTGTGCTCGTGGAGAAGCGGGGCCATTGGTGATGTACACTCGATCGATTTCTTCGCAATGCTTGCTTCGATAATGGATGCAATACAGCTCAAGCCTTCGCATCGCGGCAAACTGCACTACGGAAAATCCATCCAATCAACTAGTACTCGATAACACCGGTGTCTGCGCCAGCTCTGGGAACCTTGAGCCTACTTTAGGGTTGCAGCACGGAGTACTTTTGCAGATTTTCAACGAACCCACTTGGTTGTGCCAGAACAGGGATGCTGGGACATGGTGTGCAGCCGATACAGGAGGAACGGTCTGGTCATTTGCTGAGGATGGCAGTAGTAAGACCATAGTGCTCCATAGTCTGGCTATAATGTCGTTGTATTTAACAGTAATGATAATGAGCGGTGGGGGCTTCCTTCCGTTTTTACCTCATTCGACCTCAACACAGCAAGCAACGTTCATGACTTGGCATGCACATTTCTCACTCTGTTCATTATTGAGAACTGGGGGAGACGGACAAGAAGCTTGACGCTGTCAAGAAAGCAAGGGATTGGTTTCGACTCGATGCTCGTTCCCTTCCCACCACCTTGAACGGATTGACACTGGAAGACCTCCGGCAAGTGTATCGGGAAGGAAGTGGGGGCCAGCCGATGAGGGGGTTACAGCGTATGAACTGCGGCACCGCTATATTCATGGTGGCGGATGCTCAAGTGCTACAAGATCCTGACCTCAATCTGCTGAAAGTTGCGGACACGAAGTACGACTCTGTTGCTGCCGTGCCTAAGAACCCCTGGGTTGGTCCGCAACGATACTTTGGATGGTTCACTATACCCACGACAGCTGTTTTGGACTTTTATAATTAGATAGATATATTCACATTTGAGCAAATCTCCAGCCATGCATTGCCAGGAACACACTGGGATGTGGGGTGCGAATAATTGGAAGTAATAGACTACATCTGTGTGTCGGAGGCGGGTAGAACAGAGAAAATGAAATTATGGTCACTGCGAGAGGGCAGTTGCAACGCTCACCAAGCGCAAACATCCCCAGGACCAAAGTTTATTTGAGTGAAGTGTATCAATGCAAGACTACTAACCAATCCCACCACAACCACCACCTTTACCGACTTCCATGTCTTGGTAGTCTCAATCGACATCCATGTTACCACCTACTTCCATTCCTTCGCTCATAGCGATTTGAGTAAGTAGTATGTCCCGACACAAGCGATAACATGTACAAGCAAGACAACACGAAACGTCCTACGATCCTCTCTCTCGTAGTCCCTCTGTTTTATCTGCTTCTTCTGCCGTCCCTTCTCCCGCCGTTCCGGCCGCTGCGTCTTCTCGCGGACGCTTTCAACATCACGCACCAGACTCCGTACAACCTGTTTCGCCTCGCGCTCAGACACCTCATGTTTTGCAGCAAGTTGCTTGATGAGGAGATTCTTCATCAAATCCGCCCTTTCGCGACGGGCAGCTTCGAGGCTTTGGGTACGAGCATTGTAATTTTTCTCGCTGTCGGCGCCGGAGTAGTCTGTTGGCGGAGTGGCTGCGCGTGTGAGATAGTATTTTTCTATCGCTTTGACTAATTTGTCGTCTGGCAGGAATGGTCCTCCGGTAAGAGGTGCTTTGAGGTAGACACGTTCGTGTGCTGTGAAGGGGCAGGTGGCGCAGTGGAGTGCGGGATTGTGGGTGATTCTTTCTGCAATGGGTTTTGAGACGGGCGTTGTAGAATGCACCGCTCGTACTTGCCGCGAAAGTGGGCGTGAGGCATTTAAGATGCGTGTGCGCATCATGGGTCGAAGAAACGACATTATGGTGAGATTGGGTAGTTTTGATAGTTAAGACGACCTCGTGAGATGATATGGCTACGTGAGTTGTTTAAAAAGATTTTCTGCATGCCATATAGGCAGCAAGATAATGTTTATCCGGTCGTGACAGTCATCTGGTTCTCTGCGGTTTTCCGTTACAGTACCACGGTTCCAGGGAAGACACTCCCACCGACCTTGATACATCGGGAGGGACCGGCTTGGAGACCACCCATGCATTCCTCCATACAGGCTATGATAATAGTAATCGCGCACGGAAAGAGGTGCTCGTAGAGAATGATTGCATATACCACCTACATGCGCGGGCTGGGGCGCCGGGTTGGCGGGCGCGCTTGTAGATGATGCGCTCAGAGACAAGCTTGATAATCAGGTAGATGTTCAAAAGCCAAAGTTTACATATATCGAAAGAACAAGAACATATCGTAGCCAACGAGCGGCAGGCGAAGTCGCCAAACCAACCACTTCTCTATTTCACCACAGCCACCACGACTATCTAGTATCTACTACTTCCACCAGACTCTACATGCGTTCTAAGGATATCATAGCTCTCGCAATATACGCTCACCAACAAACCAACGCAAGCGAATGACGTGAAAAAAATGCTGTGCGAAAGATGCATGCTTATGTGACTGACGTCTACTCAAAACGACCATCTTATACACAGCCCAAAAAGGAAACCACCGGGACCCGCCCAAGCAGCAATGACGATGCGTGAGTGGATGACCAGTGGGAAGAGAATAGACAACGTTCCCCTGTCCGTCATATACACATCCACCTCTTTCGCAGGCAGGCAAGGGGATGACAAAGCCTACAAGAAAGGCAGCACCACACCCTTCCTCATCGGACTGCCCCTACCATCCACCGTGCTGCCCTCAGCACTGTATCCGGAATCGCGATCAACGTCGTCGTTGTCAAAGTCGATATCGAAATCCGGTTCTTTTTCCTCTTCAGCTTCCTCGCCGTCCTCGTCGCCGTCCCACGCTTTCTGTGTCGCGCCGCGCGAGTTCCAGCGTAGCGTGCGGCTGATGCTATCGAACCACTCGGTGGGCTGGGAGAGGACGGTGGGGAAAGGGTACTGGGAAGCGGCGATGGTGACGTGGTCGCCCTGGCGGAGCTCGACGCGGCCCTTGCCGTCGAAGGCGCAGTAGGCGGTTGCGCGCGACTTGAGGG
>Ga0265780_10010204_pt1 | contig 11214 bp, 8 predicted proteins | sample P1T30metagenome_FD_192432 | JGI IMG/M metagenome (GOLD analysis project Ga0265780, IMG submission 192432) | Plant litter microbial communities from East Loma Ridge, Irvine, California - P1 T30 | ecosystem: Environmental > Terrestrial > Plant litter > Unclassified | place: USA: California... | reverse complement strand
AGCTCGAGAAGAAGATCCAGGAAGCACGGGCGAGGCGAAAGTCTTCGGGCGTGCTGATGCTAGACATGTCTGAAAACTCGACCCCGCGTAGAGCGTCTGTGGACACCGTAAAAGCAACTAGACCCATCAGCAAAAGAGCTGCACGACGGAAGGAAGCATCGGAGATTGATGACCTGGTGTCAGACTTCGGTCTTCTGTGAGTGCGCCATGTCCACCTTAATGTGCTGCGCTAACCCACCAAGTGCTGTGAATGCTACTGCGAGAGACTTCTATGGCTTCACAACAGAGATGTCTTATGCTCGCTTGATCCGATCAGCGAGCGCAAAGGAGCCACTGCCCGCAGACTTGATCAAAGCACTACCTCCAAAGTACGCAGCAACGCCACTGATTCAGCACTACTTGAACAACATCTTCACTCTTTGGCCAGTCTTCGAGGAGGCTACCCTCTACTCCTCCGTGGATGCCGTCTACCAGCAAGGCGACAATGCAAAACCTTGGGATCGGTGGAGCGTGCGCATGGTTTTGGCCATCGCATGTCTCTCCCAGTCCGAATCGAGAGGTGACACCCACTACTCTGATGCCGTCGGACACATGAACGCTGCGCTAGAAAACGCTGAAGACGTGTTACATCCAGGCTACGTCTCTAGCATTCAAGCTTTGATACTCTGGACCATCTATGCTACTATGGACCCGCATCACTTCGATAGCTGGACACTCGTGGGTGCAGCTTCCAGAGCCATGGTCGATCTTGGTATTCATCAAGATCCTTCTAAGAATGTTGCAATGTCAAGAGCGAAGCTCGAGATAAGAAGAAGAGTGTACTGGTGCGTATACTCTCTGGACAGGTAAGGTCGTATCCCATATTCCCCTCTTCCTTGCTAACCGTATGGTAGATCAACTTCGCTCGTCCAGACTCGCGCCTTTTCATTCTCAGACGAGGCTGCACACGTCGGCTTTCCATTTTATAACGCCTCAGTATCACCAAAGTTTGCCTCGCCTACATCTCAGGTCTTCCAACAGTCTTTCGACACCGCGGTTGATCTTTTTAGGATACGAGAGATACAATCCGAGTGGTACATGGATCTCTTTCAATCTGGTCGCGAGCCTTGGCAAGAACCCTACCAATACATCTGGAAGCAATATAACAGGATGTCAGAGTGGTTCCAGGATATGCCGCAGAGCACTTTGCCCGCCGTAAAGTCCTTCTTCGAGCTCGAACTTCTTTACAGCTACGTTTACATTCTCTCACCAAGCCCGCGGATACCCCACATCCACGAGTATGCGCAACGGCTGATCTTTGAACATTGCATCGCGTATGCTACAAACCTCTTGGCCGTATTGGATAAGCCGTCTCACACAGTCAAACCTCCGGTCACCTTCTACGACGCCATGCGTGCGTATATGACAGGTCGACAGTTTGTCGATGTTCTGTCGCGCAACATGGATATGATTCTTGACCCAAGACCGCCAGTACCACCGACACCACTGGCCCCTCAAACGGAATCGGAAGATCCGCTAGCACCACCCGCGCAGATCAGTGCACCACCGTTCCCTTCGCCACTGCTTCCAGAGGGGCAGAATTCGCCGTTGGATCCTACGACTCGCGCCATAAACGCTATCCACGACTACACATCAGTACTTTCTAAGTTCGGGTTGAGATTCGGCTTCACTCACTGGCGCGATCGCTTCCAACGAGAGTCAGCCGCTCTCTCCGCACAGCTCTACCAACGCCAGCAGACGTCACCACACACCTCACCCCCAGTACAGCAACTCCCGCCGCCCGTTGATTATCCGCCGCAATGGTTACCGATGCCGTCCGTGTCGCCACAAGCGCCGAATTTGATGTATCCTGGCGGCCCAACAACGCCGCCTAGTCTCTTTCCGCAATCAAGTCCTTTCGCTAGCTCAATGTCTTACACCGGCACGTCGTACGACGGTTCTGGGCATAGCCCGCAACCTCACGGTATGACCTTCGATGCGAGCCCAGGTCAGCAAACGTGGGCTACCCCATCACCTCAGCCAGTGCCTGAGTTGCCACAACCATCCGGTGGTCAAAAGAGAAGAGCGATGGTGTATGGTCCGGGCCTACCGGCGCCACATCAGGGACAGGGTCATAGCCCTGGTGCATCGTCGATATCGGGGCAGGATAGTAATGGATGGGCGCAACAGGATCAGCAGCAGCAGCAACAACAACAACAAGATCCAAATAGCTACTTTCAAGTACCGTCTTTACAGCAGCAGCATAGCAATTCATGGACGCAGGATCCGTCGCAAGGGAATTGGGGTTGATAGAAATATCGTTGCAATTTATATTCTGTCCAGCAGTATTCGTCCAATTTCCATCTTTGGTACATGTCAAGCACCTTTCTATTTCAAATGCCCAAGCAAATATATGAACTACGGTACAAAGCGGTTACATAGACCAATCGGACCAAGAATGTAAGAAGATATGGCTTCTCGAGGGCGAGCAATCCAATCGCCTAGACTTTCTCCATTAGCTCAGGGCCACACCAGGTCTTCCCAGCACAGCCAAGAAGACTTGGGCGACCCTTTTTGCATATGCGTACCAACATGGTCTTGCCTTTCCTCCCAACTGCCCGAGACTCGATGGCAAAATCCACACTTTAAAGAAGCTGGATTGAAGTCCGGATTGTTCTCCCTAAGCTCCAGAGCCTGCCCTTTGGTGATCCATGCCTCCGGATGTGCGCGCTTCACGTGAGCTAAGAACTGGTCTTGCCGGAAGAAGATGCACGATGTGCCATTCTTGTGGACTGTGCGAGGGTCTGTGCCCGCGCCGCACATCCAACGGTATGGCCAGTGATGCACGGCTGCTTCATGACGGTCCCATTCGCAACGGTACTGGAATGACTTATCGCAATCCGGTGAAGTGCAATACCATATGCCCTTTGGACGTTTAATAGTTGCAGCCTCGTAGGTTTCGGGGAAGACGGAGCAGGGATCGGCAGATTGGTTTGCAGCACGCACCCAGCGTTTTCGCCCTCGGCGTGAATCTCTAGATCTGACGGAATTTTGACTGGTCCAGCTTCCCACACTACTGCCGGAATGGAGTGAGCTACTTGAGCCGGCTACACTACCAGCTGTTCGATTCCGTGGCCGCCGCATAGTCCGAAAGACCTGAGCTCCGAGTTCTGACTGTGTTTGTTCCAGCTCTTTCAACACATGATCGAATTTTGTTCCCAACTCTTCTCTGGCCCCTGACCCTAAAGCTTTAGAGTAAGTCTCTGACAGCGACTGTACAGCAATCGAAGGGATGGCCTCTTCTGTAAGAGGGGTTGCGAGGTAGCGCTCGAGAGAACTGGTGCTATGAGCAGGCGAGATTCGACCCAACTCCTTTAGTCCTTCGGCTGAGACAGACGTGGATACTTGCGATGGTGTCTCCGACAATTGGCGCTCTTGCGTTTCTTGCGGTGATTGGGCAACTCGGGGGCCTAGTAAGAACAGATTAGCTGTCACGGTCGAATCAATCGTAAATGTAAAAAGAACCTTAAGGGGCCAAAAGCGTATGTCGAACGTACTATTATAGGCTGTCCGGTATCTGCTATTACTGAACCACGTTCTGATACATTTTACAGCCAAGCCTGTGCGTCTGTGCAGCTTGTCTACTTCGTCCTTGCCAGGGTAAGGGTTGATCGAGAACTGTGCCCTCAGAATTCGCTTGTCATCCGAGCATATCTTTGACCGATGTAACGATTGTTTCCCTAACGCCTTGGATGAGATGGGAGGACCTCTGTAGGCAGATGCTGAACCGACTCGATCGTTCTTAGGCGATATGAGCCTTGGATGATCAATCTCACATTGATTGTGAGATGAAGACAGTCTCATGAGGTCTCGGTCGGTAAATTCAACAGGTTGCGGAACGTGTTGCGAAGGTCTAGGGACGTCATAGAAAGGAATTGCCGTCTGCTCCAGGTTGGATAGCGATGGTGGCGGCTGGATATCTGTTGATGTATGGCGGTACACGCCGTGTTGCAAGCAGTAGAGGGACTCAAGGTGACAAGTACATGTCAAGTCGATGTTTGGATCCACCCCGAGTCCAGTCATGTCCTGAGAGTCCGCGCATGATTGAATAAAAGGGATGGGTAACCCCTCCCATAACATTGCATCCAGAGCATCTTGCTCTTCGAGAAATTGAGAATAAGTTGTGTCCTGATTCACATCTGGCTCGGGATGATCATGTTGATCCAGAAAGGTCGAGTCCGGGTCCATGGTAGAGAGAACGTAATGGGAGCGAGGTGCAGTACAACATACGAGCAACGGGAGTAATAAATCTGGTTGATAACTCGGAAGTATGTAGTGGCGACATTGGGGTTCGGCTCACTGATGAACTCCTTTTAAAGAGGCTGAAAAACAAGGTGAGCGGCTTGAGTTTCGAGGTTAGAAGGGACGGAGCAGGAGCGTCGCTGCCATCCAATTAATCAAGGCCACCGCATCTGCTCATGCATGCTGAGAACCAGGGCGAGAAGGACGCGATGAGCATGCAGTATTCTCGCATAATCGGGCGATGATGCAGAGGTGTATGAAGAAGCTATCTAGACAAATAGGTGAACACGACGCGCCACGCGCACGCGTTCTCGCTGGGAGGATCGCCAGGGCAAGCAGGGTCGACCCCCACTTGACGCGGGGCATCCGCCGCTATCTCTGAGCAGCGCCCATCAACCAATCTGACACCCGACGAAATGCCTTACCTCACCCTCGCGCACGCATCGCAACACAGCTTAACAAATTTCCGATTCCCAAAACCTCCTTGAACCATCACCACTACAATGTCCACCCCCCTCGAACGCGCCCTAACAGCCATCGACGCAGCCCACGCGGAGGACCCAAATAAAGTAACCATCAACAACACCTCTCTCCCCTACGAACTGCACTACGCACAGAAATGCACTTCCTACCTCGATAAACGCGCCCCCTCAGCCTCCGAGCCCCTCCGCCTCGCCATCCGCGCCCAACACTTCCGGCGCTGGGAAGTGCCTCGCGCCAGCTACCCCATGACGCGCCCGGGCTACCACGCCTGGCGCACCTTCCTCAAAAAGCGGCAAGCCGAGCTCGTCGAGCAAATCTGCCTCGATGCTGGATACACCGCTGAAGACGCGTCGACAGTAGGTAGTTTGATCCGTAAGGAAGACCTCAAGGTGAATGAGGAGACGATGGTGTTGGAGGATGTGGCGTGTCTTGTTTTCCTGGACGACCAGTTCGAGGCGTTTGAGAAGGAACATGACGAGGAGAAGATTATTAAGATATTGCAGAAGACGTGGGGGAAGATGACGGAGAGGGGGCATGAGTTGGCGTTGGAAATTCCGATGGCGGGGAGGCCGAGGGAGGTTGTTATGAAGGCGCTGAAGGGGAATTGATGATGGGGATGGGATGGGATGGAATGAAATGAAAATTGAATTGAGCTTGGTGATGTCTTGTTCATTATGTGGGTGTGCCATTTGTTATGTTTGAGTATCGTTTTCAGCCTGTGATATCTTCTTCCCTCCTCTTATAACCAATATGTCCACGGGTCGTAGCCTAAGCTCCACCCTCCCTCTTAGCGTACTCCTCCTCCATGGCCTCCTCGTACCGCTTCTCAGCCTCCTTCTCTTGCTCAGTCTTCTCGCCGTTGTTCGCGTTCGCTAGAGCGCGTGTAGCGGCGTTCTGTATGTCGTTCTGAGCCTGCGCAGCAGCTGAAGATTGGGTCGCTGAGGTGGACTGCGAGGTCGCGGATGGCATTGGGACGGGCATCTTGGTGGTTGGGTTTTGTGATATTTGTAGGGTGTAAGGTTTGATTATTCGGTTCGAGATGGAAGTGTTGCTCGGGATTGGGTGTGGAAGATGAGGAGGATTGGAGGGACGCGTGAGGGGCTATATACTGCTATACAAATGACTGGTGTTGCGTCATTGTGGCGGTGCAATTGTGGCTGGAATCTTCCAAAGAACGTGATTCGCCACTGATCTTCGTTAGTCGAGTTTTTGGCATGTGAAGACCGCTGGCAGGTGCTGTTTGCATACCATGATGCGTTTCCACTTTAGGAGGGTTGTCTTCAATATCATTGAAGAGCCATGCATTCAATGTCAAATTATGAAGTTGACCTGGTGGCATCGACATGGACGGACGCAATACAACATCCCCTCGTCCTCTTACCACGATCAACGCTTGTTCTATGCTTATTGCTTACAGTATCACTGATATTTCCAAATCGACATGTTGTTCTATACAAGCATTTTGCTTCTGTCTATCGCATTTTGCGCTTCTCTAGGAGATACTACCAAAATACTCACTGGGTCTCCCAAGCCAACACCGACGCGGCTGCACTCCCAGGCACATCCCCATGTCCCTCCATCCACCAGCTCACGAATCGTCATGGCGAAACAAGGCCATCCTACTGAAGGCCCCGCTTATTCAAGCTGGGCCCTTGCAGCAATCTCGTCTGCACATCTCTCCACTACATCCCAGTGCCCACCTCTCCATTCCCTATGCGGTAGCGTCGGTTGCTACGAGCCGAGTACAGAGCAATGCTGCGGCAAGAGGGGCATTTGGAAAATCACCCAAAACTGTGTTGAGGTCCAGCTACACAACGGCATGATGGCGGCAGGATGCTGTCCTGGTGGAACATCAGCTTGTGATGGCGTGTGTTTCGACGCATCCACCTCCAAGTGCTGCGCTGCACCAGGCGGCACTCATGGGCTTTGCTCTGCAAACCAGGACTGTTGTGGGAACATGTGCTGCGATGAAGGCGCGGTTTGTGCCAATGGTTTCAACGGTCCGATGTGCTGGCAAAAGCATGACAAAGGCATTGAGGAGATCGAGGGCCACGCCTTTATTCCACCAATTATTCCCGTTCCGAGTACGCAAAAGAGCGGTAGCGTGAGGATCAAAGCTTCCGGAATCTTCCATGCTCTAATGTTCTTGGCCCAGTTTGTGGCCGGTAGTTCCGAACAGGCCTTTCCCGCGACGCGCCTCCAATCGCTACCAATACCACGGGGAGCAGAAAACCCGGACATGGGCCATTTGACCTCATCCCTGAACAAGCGTTCATCCTGTGAGCCCTTGGAATCTTGTGGTAACGGCTGTCAACATAAACCATCAAAGTGCTGCTTCCGGGAGGATGGTACGTCTGGTTCATGTAACGCAGGCGACGTGTGCTGTCAAGAGTACTGTTGCCCTTCCAACACCATATGTATGATCGCATCTGTGCCTCACAGTTCCGGACCATGGTGCTGGCCGCCAGGTTTACCGAGAGCAACAGCGAACGTGCCATATGGTCCTTTTCCTTGGCCTCACGACGTGGATGGGACAGGCTTCAGGAACACTCGGATCAAGAACGGCTCCGCTGGAATGGGACCATCTAGTGTGTTTTGCCTCATTGTGTTCTTACTTTCGTCAGTAATCGCAACCTCCGCTTTGAGATTAGTGTCGATGGGTACCACTGCGGCGACTGTGGGCGAACCGCTGATCACGGTTCCCACTATTATGCCGCCACATACGACAACTGGAATGGATAGCCACATTGGTTTACCCGATGAGGAAGACCTGGATGCTGCAGGCCACGGTAGTAATGGTCACGGTCACGGGGGTCACAACGCTGGAAATCCTGGCGGGGGCGGTCAAGACAACACCGCAGCACGACCAGCTATACCACGACTCTTCCGGCTTCTGATCTGAAAGGAGGGGTTTCTAGTCATTCCAGCCGATATTACATCATAGCAGAATCTGTCGACACTCTTGCCTCGGATCGAGGCACATTTAATAACTATCATTGAAGTGTCTGGGCCGTCGGCTGGGGATTTCAAGCGAGAGGAGTGGCGGCAAGTGAACGCTATCTTTCTTTTTTACTCTCGCTGTATGTAGGATTAACTGGGCCACGGATCATGTAGATGTAGGGCCAAGGGTGAATTCGAATGCGGCCAAACTGGATGGCGTAGGTACTGTCCATCAAGTCAGTACAAACAAAGTGAAGCACGTGAAACTTCGTAAAGACATCAATAGGCTCAGACTTGCCTTTTTTAATATCGAATCAATGACACCAAATGCGTAGAGGATGTCCTATCTATTGCTAGATAGGAAAGCCCCGAGGAAAAGCATTGGTGCCTCAATCGCTTGCTCGGTTTGTAATCATTGCGAAAGAGAAAACGAGAACGTAAGTATGACTGACCTTTATTGACTTAGAACATGGGTGCCTTTTGTCTTGCCCGTCTCCATTTTGGCAGTGCGAGCGCCAAATTGTATCGCCCGCTTCTTCTCTGCAGCCACTCTTTTCATGCCCAAGTGCCATGCCAACAAGCGAAGTGCCCGCTTCCCGGGCTCGAGCAGCCGTGCAGGGTCTTCGCTATCGGTGTTTTGCTCCAGGCCGAAATCGCATTTGGATGTCACCGGAAGGCGGAGGGTTAATGCTATGAAGTCTTCGTCCAGGAAAGGAAATCGGACTTCTCTACTGCTGTTGCTGATCACGCGATCATCACGACCCAGGTTTCTCTTTCCCAGACGACTGAAGTCGAGTTCAAGCTCTTCGATTAGGCCAGGGTATCCGCGCCGAGCAAAGGCTGTAGCGTGTCGTTGGTACCCACCGAAGAGCTCATCAGCACCGAGTCCGGAAAGAAGCACGTGCGCGGTAGTGGAGTAGGGCTCAGCTTTGGCGTTGCCCACAACGTGCGACAAGCCGACTCCGCGGGAAGCGAAGTAAAGTGCGCATGATATGGAAAGGTCCATTTCTGTGTTGTGGGGATGCATCAATGCCATGACGGTGCCGCGATGAGCCTGTGTCTCGGTGTAGGGTACGTTGACCTCGACGAAACGCCACTCACGTCCAGGACAGATCTCTACCAGCTCTGCAAGAGATGATCGTCCAGTGACGCGGTCGGGACAGAGCTCGTAGGGACTGGCGTCTGGCTCGAGGTTGGAGTGAATTCGAGGATTCTCAAACGCGACATTGAGTAGGTCGACAGGTTCGCTTAGTGGTAGGAGGTCGTGACACATGCGCGCGAGGATTGTGCAGTCGAGGCCACCAGAGAAAAGGACGGCTACGCCTGTTTCCCCCGAAACCCCAAGGTTCGATTCCCCAGCCACTGCCTCACGTATGTGTTGAGTGCGCAGTTGGAGTGATCTTTCCAAGGACGCCCTTAGCTGTTCTACTGCCCCAAAACCCTGTGAAGCAGAGTTGCTGTCGATAGTCTGGTTCATGGCTGGGAACGGTAGAGTCTGAATCTGTTAGCAGAAGTCGTGTGCTAGATGACTTACCTACGAAAGACAAGTCAGAGCCCTCTTCTTGATCTGAGCGGCGATGCGGAACTTTCGTTACCGGAAAAGAGTTTGACGTTGGGTCTGCCAGCTCTACGTCTACAACATGGATACCATCGGCTTCCACCTCGGCCCAAGACTCACCAGAGGCGTTATCGCACACGCTAGAGAGTACAAGAGTTCCATCAGAAGTAGACTTTTGGAGCAGCGATCGCCTTCCTAGGCAGTCGCGTCCGTAGTAGATGCGTTTGTGCGATGCATCGTAAAAGACGAGAGCATATGGGCCTCGCACGACTGACAGCAGCTCGATGACGTGTCGCATAGACGCCTCGCGCGTTCCAGTACATGCGTCCAGAAGTCTGGTAAAGACTAGCTTAGAGTCATTGCCATCAATTGCCTGTCCGGCAATGCTCCATGCCTCGCCGTTCCAGCAGAGGATAGAGCCCGTCGTATCATCTCTAAGTGGCTGCTCAACGATGTCGTTGCCGCGTAGAGCAAGAACCGTGGACAGGAAAGTCGCGTGGAGACGCGTTGAGACGTCCTTAGCGCTGGATTCGATGATGGTCTGGTGCTGCCCTGTGCTGTCTGGCCCTCTATTCCGGAGCAGTCGCTGGGTGTTGGCGTCAGGTATCACGTGTTCAGTCCGACTGAGCGAGAAGAAGATGCCGCACATGGCTGGGCTGATGAAATGGCGACGCAGGTCTGATGTTGGCAGTGGCACGGCTGCAGTTGCTTGACGCGCTAGCGGCGGTGGCTCGGAGACTCGGCTTCTAGATGCCGGGAGACCATGCGGACGATTCACACACGCAGGCGCAGCAGACGTCAATCACCAAGGCACTTGACTTATATTCCCCCTGCGAGAGCTGTTGTGAGCTCTGTTCCAGACCCATGGACGCTTGATCAACCACCCACAACCCATCCATAATCCCCTGTCGCACTCGGTCTATGTCTCCCCCGAACGCAACTCCGCAACCCGATGCAGCCCACGACAGCCACGCCGAAAGGGAGCTAGACAAGCTGGACGACCAGCACGATGTAGCCACGAGCAACCAGAGCGCGCCTTCCGTAGGGCAGCCTACAGAATCTAAAGCACTGACGGATGACGCGAACACGGCGACGGACGCGGGGCAGCCTAGCCATGTCGAGGCCCAAGACGAGGGGCATGCTGGCAAGGAAGGGCCAACAGATGGGGTAGAGAAGGCACCTGAAACATCAGAGGAGACGAATGCTGCCCCAACAGGGCTCGAAGAACCCCAAGAGAAGGACACAGAATCTGCGCAGCCAGCATCTACCGCGCCGATAGACGAGCTCACCACCAAGACAGAGAACACGACGCTGGACCGAGCATCAACACCACCGCCGGAGCTCAGCGAGAAATCAGCAGGGAAAGCGCCCATACAATCGCCGTCGCCTCCACCTCCACCGCCCAAAGACGACAAATACCTCACAACCAGCAACGTACCCAGCCGAACCACATCCCCAATGTCGCAGGAACGATCGAGTGGGAGAAACTCGGAAGATGCTGCAGCCGACGACTATGGGACGAACCATGACGGCACAAGCGACGCGGTAGATAACTCGCAGGAGGAGATACAGAGCATCATGGACCAGTTCCAAGGGGATGGTGGGCCTGGCGAGAATGAGATCATGTCGCCCAGATTGGAAATCGCGAACCCCATGTTGGAGTCGCCGTCGACGCCGTACCCCCCGCGACGATCAAGTCTCGTGCCGCTTGACAAGCCCTTGCCCATTCCGGCTGACGATTCAGCCTCGACCGCCCCGCTCCAATCACCACCTCCTCGCACATCCTCCCTACATCGCGTAGGCACTGGCACGTCTTTCGCCGAACCGTCATCGCCCAGTGCACATGCCTCGAAGTACAAGCCAGCGCAGCCAGCACCCGAGCCCGAACCAGACCTACCCTTCGACTTCCACCGCTTCCTCGAACAACTACGCCATCGCACAGCAGACCCCGT
>Ga0265780_10010203_pt1 | contig 11215 bp, 10 predicted proteins | sample P1T30metagenome_FD_192432 | JGI IMG/M metagenome (GOLD analysis project Ga0265780, IMG submission 192432) | Plant litter microbial communities from East Loma Ridge, Irvine, California - P1 T30 | ecosystem: Environmental > Terrestrial > Plant litter > Unclassified | place: USA: California... | reverse complement strand
TTGTTCGTCGGCCGCAGGTCGTCGTCGGGCCGCAGGTCGTCGTCGGGCCGCAGGTGGTCGTCGGGCCGCAGGTGGTCGTCGGGCCACGGATCATCGTCGGGCCACGGGTCATCGTCAGGCTTCGGTCCGCCGCCGGCCCGACGATCGGGCCCCAGGATCACATCACCAGCACCGGCTCCTGCGATGCCTCTTCCACCCCGGCCGCATCCAGCTCGCGCGCTACCCGCGCGCACGCCTCCACATGCTGCCTGCCCATGCGCTTGAACAGCGTGTAGCCGATCGCCGCCGCGGCAACCTGCCCGGCCAGCGGCACCATCTTCGCCGTGGTCTTGACCGCCATCCGCCCCGCCACGCGCTTGAACAGGCGCAGCACCAGGCCACGCGTGACCAGTTTCCCCACCAGCATCCCACCGACCGACGCGGCTGCCTTGTAGGCAATGATCCTCAGACGCGGGTGCAAACGCTCGATCTGTTGCTGGGTAAGACCAAATTCTTTGTTGACCTCGTCCACAAGAGTCGCAAATCCAGTAATATCGGCAAGAACATCTAAACCGGGGATCGGCACGACGGCCACTGCCGCCGACATCGCGGCGCGCTTTTTCACCAATGCCATGCAACGTGAGTAGGTGCTATCGATATCAGCGCCACTGACTGGGACAAGGGTGTGAGAAATTGTTAGATTTTTGCGTCGAAACAACATAATGTCCCTTTCAGCGTTAACGGAAAAACAGTAGATTCGAGTGTACGCCTATAGGGGATTTCACTATGTGGTCCCCTTAACGCAACAGTTTGTTACTCAAAACGTAAAATCGAAATTTACTGATAGCATCGTTTTGTGAAAGTCTGATATATTCGTTTCACCTTGTAGGAATCTTCCTACGTAGGCAACTTTTATATCTGTCCCATCATGAAGATCTCCGTACTTGAGCAAGACCGCTCACAGGCAGACCTGATCTGCCAGGTCCTCAGCGCCGCTGGACACAGCTGCCAATCGTATGACAGCGCCCGTGAACTGCTGGCCCACATGCGCAAAGAGAGTACGGACATGCTGGTCATGGACTGGAACGTTCCAGACATGGAAGGCGCCGAAGTGCTGCGCCGGGCCAAGGAGAAACTGGCCTCGACCGCCCCGACGATGTTCCTGGTCGGCGCCAACGCCGAAGACGACATCATGGCCGGCGTGGGCGCCGGCGCCGACGACTACCTGGTCAAACCGGTGCGCCGCGGCGAACTGGTGGCGCGCGTGTCGGCCCTGCTGCGCCGCGCCTACCCGTCGCAGAACAGCGCCGAGCAGCTGCAATTCGGTCCCTACACCTTCGAAACGCGTCCGGGACGCCTGCTCAAGGATGGCTCGGTGATCGACGTGACCCAGAAGGAGTTCTCCTTGGCGCTGCTGTTCTTCCGCAATATCGGTCGGCCGCTGTCGCGTGCGTATATCCACGAATCGGTGTGGGTGCGCGATAACGACGTGCCGTCGCGCACCATGGACACGCATGTCTCGCGTGTGCGCAACAAGCTGCACCTGCGCCCCGAAAACGGTTTCCGCCTGGTGCCGGTGTACAGCTATGGTTACCGCCTGGAAAAACTCGGCGCCTGAGCGGCGGCGGCCAGTCCCCTGAAACCCTGAGAGCAAGAGGGTATAATGGCCGCAGTCCCTTGACTTTCGCCCCACCAGAATGCAACTGCTTGCCGTTGGCCTGAACCACACGACCGCACCGGTCTCGCTGCGCGAGCAGCTGGCGCTCGCCCCCGACCAGATCGGGACGGCGGTGCAGTCGGCGCGCAACTGGTTCGCCCGCAACGGCTCGAACGGCGGCGAGGAAGCGGCGATCCTGTCGACCTGCAACCGCACCGAGATGTACGCGGCCAGCAGCATGCCCGATCCGCTCGACGCCTCGGCCCAGTTCCTCGCGCATTACCATGCGCTCAACTACGCCGAGCTGCGCCCCCACCTGTACCTGCTGCCGCAGCACGACGCCGTGCGCCACGCCTTCCGCGTCGCCTCCGGCCTCGACTCGATGGTGCTGGGCGAGCCGCAGATCCTGGGCCAGATGAAGGACGCGGTGCGCACCGCCGACGCCGCGGGCGGCCTTGGCACCTACCTGCACCAGATGTTCCAGCGCACCTTCGCCGTGGCGAAGGAAGTGCGCACTACCACTGAAATCGGCGCGCACAGCGTGTCCATGGCCGCCGCCGCGGTGCGCCTGGCGCACCGCATTTTCGATCGCATCGCCGACCAGCACGTGCTGTTCATCGGCGCCGGCGAGATGATCGAGTTGTGCGCGGCCCACTTCGCGGCCCAGAATCCCAGGTCGGTCACCATCGCCAACCGCACCATGGAACGTGGCGAGGCGCTCGCCAGCCGCTACAACGGCCGTGCGATCCGGCTGGCCGATTTGCCCGACAACCTGCAGCAGTTCGACATCGTGATTTCGTGCACCGCCTCGACGCTGCCGCTGATCGGCCTCGGCCTGGTCGAGCGCGCGGTCAAGGCGCGCCGCCACCGTCCGATCTTCATGGTCGACCTGGCGGTGCCGCGCGACATCGAGCCCGAGGTCGCGCGCCTGGACGACGTGTTCCTGTACACCGTCGACGACCTGGCCCAGGTAGTGCAGACCGGCATGGAAAGCCGCCAGGCCGCGGTGCGCCAGGCCGAAGCCATCATCGAAACCCGCGTGCAGTCGTTCATGCACTGGGTGGGTGACCGCGCCGTGGTGCCGGTCATCCGCGAGCTGCACGAGTCGAGCGAGGCCCTGCGCCTGGCCGAACTCGAACGCGCGCGCCGGATGCTGGCGCGCGGCGACGACGCCGAAGCGGTGCTCGAGGCGCTGTCGCGCGGCCTGACCGCCAAGTTCCTGCATGGCCCGCAACAGGCCCTGCACCAGGCCCAGGGCGACGAACGCGCGCGCCTGGCCGACCTGCTGCCGCAGCTGTTCCGCGGCCGCCGTTAGCGCCCCACCTTTCCGGCGGCGGTATTGAACCGCCCCGTGCGCCATCGCGGCGCATCCCGGCCGCAGTAGACACGACACGCGCGCGCCATCCCCGAACATCACGACCCGAGACCGCTATGAAACCTTCCATGCTGGCCAAGCTGGACCAACTCGCCAACCGCCTCGTCGAACTGGACGAACTCCTGATGAGCGAAGGCGCCACCGCCAATATGGACAACTACCGCAAGATGACGCGTGAGCACGCCGAGCTGTCGCCGCTGGTGGCCGTGTACCGCCAGTACGGCAGCGCGCTGGACGATATCGCCGCCGCCGAGGAGCTGGCGGGCGACCCGGAGATGAAGGATTTCGCCCAGGAAGAAATCGCCGGCGCCAAAGAACGCATGGCGGACCTGGAACTCGCGCTGCAGAAAATGCTGCTGCCGAAGGACGCCAACGACGAGCGCAACATCTTCCTCGAGATCCGCGCCGGCACCGGCGGCGACGAATCGGCGCTGTTCGCGGGCGACCTGCTGCGCATGTACACCCGCTTCGCCGAGCGCAAGCGCTGGCAGGTCGAGATGGTGTCCGAATCGACCTCGGACCTGGGCGGCTACCGCGAAGTGATCGTGCGCGTGGTCGGCAACGGCGCCTATTCGAAGCTCAAGTTCGAATCGGGCGGCCACCGCGTCCAGCGGGTGCCGGCCACCGAGACGCAGGGCCGCATCCACACCTCGGCCTGCACGGTGGCGGTGATGCCCGAAGCGGACGAGCTCGAGGACATCGACATCAACCCGGCCGACCTGCGCATCGACACCTACCGCGCATCCGGCGCCGGCGGCCAGCACATCAATAAAACCGACTCCGCGGTGCGTATTACCCACCTGCCGACCGGGCTGGTGGTGGAATGCCAGGACGACCGCAGCCAGCACAAGAACAAGGCGTCGGCGATGAAGGTGCTGGCGGCGCGCCTGAAGGACGCGCAGTTGCGCGAGCAGCAGTCGAAGGAAGCGGCCACCCGCAAGAGCCTGATCGGCTCGGGCGACCGCAGCGAACGCATCCGCACCTACAACTTCCCCCAGGGCCGCCTGACCGACCACCGCATCAACCTGACGCTGTACAAGCTCGATTTCATCATGGACGGCGACCTGACCGAACTGACCGATTCGCTGGCCGCCGAACACCAGGCGGAATTGCTGGCGGCGCTGGGCGATTGAAACGCATCGGCTTGCTGTTAAGCCGCGGTTAAGTTGCTAGAATGAAAATGCAGGAAGCCAGCCACTCGCCCGAGGCGAGAATGGCCTGCTCCTGGAATCTGAAGTGGCCCGCGCCGCATCATTCATTCGCCGTCCCCGGCACGTCGTTCCCGCGCAGGCGGGAACCCAAGTCTGTCCGCATGACCGCAAAGTCGGCATCATGTGGTTTGCAGGCAAACCTGGATCCCCGCCCGCGCGGGGATGACGTGCGGAGGTTTTGGCAGGGATGATGCACCCGGGCCAGCGTGATAACCTTTGCCACCGATCCGACGTCAAAACAACAACCCATGCTGCCATCCAACCGCCAGGTCCTGTACGCCATCTCCTCGATCAGCTTCGCGCTGATCGCCGTTGCCCTCTATCTGCAGCACGTCAGCGAGATGCGGCCATGCCCGCTGTGCGTGATCCAGCGCTATGCCTTCCTCGGCATCGGCGTGGCCAGCCTGGTCGGCGCCATCGCCAGCAAACCCGGCACCAGACTCGGCGCCACGATCGTGGCGCTGCTGTCGGCCTTCGGCGGCCTGGCCACGGTCGGCAAGCACCTGTACGTGATCGCCAACCCCGGTTTCTCGTGCGGCATCGATCCGATGGAAACCATGCTCAACAAGATCCCGACCGCGCTCTACCTGCCGGGTGTGTTCCGCGCCGACGGCCTGTGCGAAGGCGCCACCGACGCCGTACTCGGCCTGGCGATCCCGCAATGGTCGGCCGTGTGGTTCGTGGTGCTGACCGTGCTGCTGGTCTGGGTGCTGGCGCGCCGCACACGGGCATGATCGAGGCCGGCACGACGCTCGGCCAGGTACGCCTGGCGCTGCCGCTCGATGCGCTGGAAAACCGCATCCTGCTGTGCCACGCGCTGCGCCTGCCGCGCGTGGCCCTGATCACGCAATCCGAACGGGTGCTGACGGCGGATGAAGCGGCGCTGCTGAACGCGCTGGTGCGGCGCCGCCTGGACGGCGAACCGATCGCCTACATCACCGGCGAGCGCGAGTTCTTCGGCCTGCCGTTCAGGGTGACGCCGGCGGTGCTGATCCCGCGCCCCGACACCGAACTGATCGTCGAACTGGCGCTGGAACGCCTGGTGCCGCGCGGCCGCCTGCTCGACATGGGCACCGGCAGCGGCGCGATCGCGGTGGCCGTGGCGCACACGCGCCCCGATGCCGACGTCACCGCGCTCGACGTCAGCGAGGCCGCGCTGGAGGTCGCACGCGGCAACGCCGCCGCCAACGCGGCGCGGGTGCGCTGCGTGCGCAGCGACTGGTACAGCGAAGTGGACACCGAACAGTTCGACCTGATCGCCTCGAATCCGCCCTATATCGTGGCGGGCGACCGCCATTTGTCCGAAGGCGACCTGCGCTTCGAACCGATCGACGCCCTGACCGACCATGCCGACGGCCTGTCCGACCTGCGCACCATCGTCGACGGCGCCATCGCGCGCCTGGTCCCCGGCGGCTGGCTGCTGCTCGAACACGGCTACGACCAGGCCGGCGCCGTGCGCGCCCTGCTGGCGGCGCGCGGCTTCGCCGAGGTGCAGAGCTGGCGCGACCTGGCCAATATCGAACGCGTGAGTGGTGGCATGCGTGGCGGCCAGCGTCCGGCTTGAAGCGCGCCCATCACTGGGCGGGCTTGTTAAAATAGCCAGTCCTGTTTCCGGAGCCTGCATGCATCTGTCTGCCACGTGCCGTTCCCTGTTGCTGCCGCTGTGCCTGATGGCGCCGCTGGCGGGCGCCGCTGCGCCCGCGGCGCCGGCGACGGTGGCGGGCAAGGCGCTCGAGAAATCACTTCAAAAACTGGCGCCAGCGGCGCCGGCCATGGCGCAAGCAGAAGCAGCGCCGGCCGAGCAGGCCGCCAGGCTGTTCGAACAGGACTGGGAATGGCAGCTGCGCCGCCATCCGGAGCGCGCCACCGCGCTCGGCATCCACCGCTACAACGCCTGGCTCACCGACACCTCGCTGGCGGCGCGCAAGGCCGCCGTCGAGCACGCGCGGCAGATGCTGGCCGCGGCCCAGAAGATCGAGCGCGCGGTCCTGAAGGACCAGGACCTGGTGTCCTACGATCTGTTCGTGCGCGACAAGCAGGTGGCGCTGGCCGCCGCCAGCCTGACCGCCTTCGACCCGATGCCGCTGACCGCCTTCGACGGCCCGCAGGTGACGTTGCCGCGCCTGGTGGCGCAGATGCCGTTCGCGAGCGGCGCCGACTACCTGACCTATATCGCGCGCCTGCAGGCGGTGCCGGCCCACATCGACGGCATCATCGAGCAGCTGCGCGCCGGCGAAGCGGCCGGCTGGACCACGCCGAAGGCGGCGCTGGCGCCACTGCCGGACGCGCTGCGTGCGCTGCGCGAGCGTCTGGCCGACGGTCCGCTCGGCGCGCCGTTCGGGCGCATTCCGGCCACCATCGATGCGGCCGAGCGCGAGCAGCTGCGCGCGGCCGGCAGCGCCACGCTGGCCGCGCAGGTCGCGCCGGCGCTGCGCAAACTCGAAGACTACCTGCGCCAGAATTACCTGCCGACCGCCCGCGAAACCGTGTCGGCAGGCGCGCTGCCGGGCGGCGCCGAGTGGTACGGCTTCCTGGTGCGCTCGAGCACCACCACCGAGATGACGCCGCAACAGGTGCATGCGCTCGGACTGCAGGAAGTGGCGCGCCTGCGCGCGGCCATCGAGCGCACCATCCCGCGCACCGGTTTTCGCGGCGGCTTCGCCGAGTTCATCGTGTTCGCGCGCGGCGACCGGCGCCTGTTCTTCACTTCGCAGGCGGCCCTGCTCGACCGCTACCGGCGCACGCTGGCGCTGGCCCAGGCGCGCCTGGGGCGGGTCGTCGCGACCATTCCCGCGGCCGGTCCCGATGGCAGCATCGTGGTCAAGCCGATGGGAAGTAGCGGCGGCGCCGGCCAGCCGGCCGCCTATTACGAAGCCGGTTTCGCCGGGCGCAGCGCGGCGCTGGTGGTCGACGCCAGCCGGCTGGAGGCGCGTCCGGTCTGGCAGGTCGACAGCGTGGTGCTGCACGAAGCGGTGCCGGGCCACCACCTGCAGGTGACGCGCGCCCAGGATGCGGCGCTGCCCGCGTTTCGCCGCCATGGCTGGTACGACGCCTTCGTGGAAGGCTGGGCCACCTATGCCGAGAGCCTGGGCCCGGAGCTCGGCCTGTTCCAGGATCCGTTCTCGCTGTTCGGCCACCAGAACGAAGAGATGCTGCGCGCCGCGCGCCTGGTGGTCGATACCGGCATCCACGCACTGGGCTGGACGCGCCGGCAGGCGGTCGAGTACCTGAACGCGAACACGGCCAATCCGCCACTGGATAACGAAGCCGAGGTCGAGCGCTACATCGCGCGTCCCGGCCAGGCGCTCGGCTACCAGATCGGCCACCTGCGCATCCTGGCGCTGCGCACCCAGGCGCGCGCCGCGCTGGACGAACAATTCGACCTGCGCCGCTTCCACGACGCCGTGCTGGCCAATGGCGCCCTGCCGCTGCCCGAACTGGAGCGCCAGCTGGGCCGCTGGATCGCGCGCGAAAAGGATCCGGCAACGCAGGCCGCGCGCACGCCGGACGCCGTCTTCAACGCGACGGTGGTGGAACAACCGGACCTGGTCGCGCCGCGCTTCGAGTTCGACTTCGACGACGATCCGGGCATCGATCCGGGCCCGGCGCCCGATTTCATTCCACCCGAACCGGGACCGCCGCCGCCGGCTGTCAAGGGCTACCGCCCCCCTCCCTGGCAGGAATGAGGGGCCTGAAAACGTGCAGGTCGTTTTTCGGTTACTCTCTGCACCAACCGAATCAGCTGTACTAGAAAGGAAACACCGTGTCGACCCAATTCAACCGCCGCCTGGCCCTGCTCGAGGACGACGAACACCGCGCCCTGCTGGGCCAGGGCCTGCGCGGCATCGAACGCGAAACCCTGCGGGTGGACGCGACCGGGCAACTGGCCCGCACGCCGCATCCCGCGGCCCTCGGTTCGGCGCTGACGCATTCGCACATCACCACCGATTACGCCGAAGCGCTGATGGAATTCATCACGCCGGCCGAGCACGATATTTCGCTGGCGCTGCACCGCCTCGATGCGATCCACCGCCACGCCCATGCGCGCCTGGGCGACGAACTGCTGTGGGGCGTGTCGATGCCGGGCGAACTGCCGCCCGAAGACGAGATCGAGATCGGCCAGTACGGCAAGTCGCACATCGGCATGCTCAAGAACGTGTACCGGCGCGGCCTGGCGCTGCGCTATGGCAAGGCGATGCAGTGCATCGCCGGCATCCACTACAACTACTCGCTGCCGGAACAGTTGTGGCGGGTGTTCGCCGCCGACGAAGGGATCGCCCAGGAACGCCGCCATGCGCTGCGCGACTTCCAGTCGGAAAGCTATATCGCGATGATCCGCAACTTCCGCCGCTATTCCTGGCTGCTGATGTACCTGTTCGGTGCGACCCCGGCGCTCACCACCAGCTTCCTGCGCGGGCGCGAACACGGCCTCGAGACGCTGTCCGAAGACACGCTGTACCTGCCCTACGCGACCAGCCTGCGCATGAGCGACCTGGGTTACCAGAACGACGCCCAGGCCGGCCTGCGTCCGCACGAGAACAGCCTGGAAAGCTATGTGACGACCCTGATGGATGCGGTCAACCGCCCGTATCCGCCGTACCAGGAAATCGGCACCAAGCGCGACGGCGAATGGATCCAGCTGTCGACCAATGTGCTGCAGATCGAGAACGAGTACTACTCGACCATCCGTCCCAAGCGCGTGATCCGCACCGGCGAGCGCCCGGTGCAGGCGCTGTGCAACCGCGGGGTGCAGTACATCGAGGTGCGCTGCCTGGACGTCGACCCGTTCGAGCCGGTCGGCATCTCGCTCGAGACCGGCCGATTCCTGGACGCCTTCCTGCTGTTCTGCGCGCTGGAAGAAAGTCCCCTGATCAGCGTCCACGAAGGCCAGCTGCATGCGCGCAACTTCGCGCGCACGGTCAAGGAAGGCCGCAAGCCGGGCCTGACGCTCACCCGCGGCGACGAGGAAGTCGAACTCACGACCTGGGCCCTGGCCCTGATCAAGCGCATCCGCCCGGTGGCGCAGCTGCTCGACGATGGCCACAACGACGGCGGCGTGCACACCGCCTCGCTGGGCCTGCAGAAAGCCAGGATCGAGGACCCGGCGCTGACGCCGTCGGCGCGCGTGCTGGAAGAAGTGCGCGCGCTCGGCTCGGCCGCCGCCTTCGGCCTGCAGCAAAGCCGGCTGCACGCGGCCAGCTTCCGCGACAGCCCGCTGATGCCGGCCGAGGAAGCGCTGTTCGACGAGATGGGCGCCGCCTCGATCGCCGAGCAGCTGCGCATCGAGCAGACCGACACCGGCAGCTTCGACGACTTTGTTGCGGCGTACAACAGCAGTACGCTATGCTGCAATCAGCAGGAACCTGCCTGACCTGTCCGACCTGCCCGTGCGCCTGACGCGCCGGGCCTCACGCTGTTCGGCGCCGCGAGGAACGCTTGCTCACGTTTTATAACGAACACCATGCCCAGCATGCGGCCCGCACAGCGCGTGAGCGCGGCGTGCCGGCATCTGGTGTGGAAACGCCCGAGCGGGTCGCACTGGTGCTGGCTGAATACGAACGGCGCGGCCTGGGCGCGATCGTGACGCCGCAGCGGGTGCCGCCGGTGACGCTCGAGCGGGTGCACAGCCCGCGTTACCTGCATTTCCTGCGCAATGCCTGGAGCGAATGGGTCGGCCTCGATCCGGCCAACGCGGGCAAGGACGCCTATCCATCGGTGTGGCCGGTGCGCACGCTGCGCTGCGATATCGAACCCGAGGATTTCCACGCCCGCCTGGGCCTGTATTCGATGGATGCCGGCACGCCGCTGACCGGCGGCGCCTGGAACGCCGCCAGGACCGGCGCCGACTGCGCCGTGAATGCCGCGCACGCGCTGCAGCGCGGCGAACGCGGCACCTTCGCCCTGACGCGCCCGCCCGGCCACCATGCCGGCGCCGATTTCTTCGGCGGCGCCTGCTTCCTGAACAACGCCGCGCTGGCCGCCCAGCACCTGCTGGACGACGGCATGGCGCGCGTCGCCATCCTCGACATCGATTACCACCACGGCAACGGCACCCAGGAGATCTTCTACGCGCGCAGCGACGTGCTGGTCGTGTCGATCCACGCCGATCCGCGCCTGGCGTTTCCGTTCTACCTGGGCCACGCCGACGAAACCGGCAGCGGCGCCGGCCTCGGCCACAACATGAACATCCCGCTGGCGCCCGGCTGCGGCAGCGCCGCCTGGCTCGCCGCGCTGGAAACCTCCTGCGTCAAGATCGCCATGGCCCGCCCGCAGGCGCTGGTGGTCCCGCTCGGCGCGCATGCGGGCTTCGGCCTGACGGGCGGCGACTTCCTGCGCATCGGCGAACGCATCGCCCACCTCGGCCTGCCGACCGCCTTCGTGTTCGAGGGCGGAGCGGCCGCGCCGGAGCTGGGCATCAATACCGTCAACGTGCTGGAAGGCTTCGAGACCGCCACCGAATGACACCGCTTTTCATTACCCTGTCCACCCCGCACCCATGACCACCCCAAGCCTCATCGACTGGCAATTCTCCCGCTTCGCCGACCTTTCCCCGTTCGACCTGTACGAGGTGCTGTCGCACCGCCAGAACGTGTTCATCCTCGAACAGACCTGCCTGTACCCCGACATCGACGGCCAGGACCTGGACGCCCATCACCTGCTCGGCTGGCGCAGCGTGGACGGCAAGCGCATGCTGGCCGCCTACCTGCGCGTGCTGGCGCCCGGCGCCAAGTACGACGAGATGTCGATCGGCCGCGTGATCACCACCCAGGCCGCGCGCGGCACCGGCGCCGGCCGCGCGTTGCTCGAGCGCGGCATCCTCGAGGCCGAGGCGCTGCACCCCGGCCACCGCATCCGCATCGGCGCCCAGCAATACCTGGAGCGCTTCTACGCCAGCTTCGGTTTCGAGACGGTGTCGGCGCCGTACGACGAAGACGGCATCCAGCACATCGACATGCTGCGCTGAGCGCCTGCCGAGATAGGTTGTTAGCACCC
>Ga0265780_10010202_pt1 | contig 11215 bp, 7 predicted proteins | sample P1T30metagenome_FD_192432 | JGI IMG/M metagenome (GOLD analysis project Ga0265780, IMG submission 192432) | Plant litter microbial communities from East Loma Ridge, Irvine, California - P1 T30 | ecosystem: Environmental > Terrestrial > Plant litter > Unclassified | place: USA: California... | reverse complement strand
CCATCAGCGCCAGGCGCTCGATCACCGCGTCCTTCGACAGCATCAGCGCCGACAGCACCCGCCATTCGAGCGCAGTCAGTTTGACCGGCAAACCGTCGAGCTCGAACTGGCCGGTCTGCGTCTCGAATGCGAGCGGACCGCATTCGAGCCGTGTGGCGCCGTGCCCCGCCGCCCGGCGCACCAGCGCGCGCAGCCGCATGACCAGTTCCTCGACGCGGAACGGCTTGGTCATGAAGTCATCGGCCCCCGCCTTGAACCCCGCCACCTTGTCCGACCATCCGTCGCGCGCGGTCAGGATCAGCACGGGCAGGTCGCGCCCCGCCGCCCGCCAGTCCCGCAGGATCGTGACGCCGTCCCGCCCGGGCAGGCCGAGATCCAGCACGGCGGCGTCATAGGCCTCGGTGTCGCCCAGATGCCCCGCATCGACGCCGTTTCCGGCAAGATCGACCGCGCAGTTCTCGCCTCGCAAGGCCTTGGCGAGCGCGGGACCGAGATCGGGATCGTCCTCGACGAGCAATATACGCATGACGACCTCGCTAGCGGTGAACGCTAAACCCAAACTGAACGGGGAAGTTCAGCGGGGCGTGGGGATGCGGCGCCTAGAAGCCGGGCATCGACACGAAGAGGAGACGATGAATGCCCCGTTTGATGGACACACTGAACCGCGGAACGCGGATGAAGCTCGCCGCTGCCGCCCTGCTCGCAGTGGGCGTGGCAGGCGGCGCCGGCGCCGTATCGCTGACGCGGCCCGGCATCGAGATGGCACCCACCACGCCGACCGCGATCGCCCGACTGTCTGGTACGAGCGGTGTGGTGACGGTGAAGGGCCGTGTGGTCGAGATTTTCGGTGACCGCTTCGTCCTTCAGGACGCAACCGGGCGGACGATGATCGATGCCGGTCGCAACGGCGATGGCGTCACTGCCGGTGCGACGATGACGGTACAGGGTCGCTACGACAATGGGCAGCTGCGCGCGTCCTATCTGGTCGATCCGAATGGGCGGATCATCGCCGCCGGCCCCGCGGGCGGGCCGCCGCCGCATGGCCCCGGTGGTCCTCGCGGCCCCGGTGGTCCCGGCCACGATGGTCCGCCGCCCCCGCCACCGGGCGGCGCGAACTTGGCCCCTCCCGGGGCAATGGCGCCGTCCACCGTCCCAGGCTGTGCCCCATCCGTAACCGGTGTCACGCCGCCACCGGCACCCGTCGGCACACCCGTCGCGCGAACGCTACCCCGCGCACCGGCTGCCGCGGTAAATCGCTAGGATGGTTGCGATCCGCCACAACTGTGGCGGATCGAGTCCTCAGGCCAATCGCGAATGACCGGCACCCTCCGTACCGCTTCCGCCGTCAGGCCGAAGCGGTACGGTGTTCGTCTTTCGAAGGTCGTAGGGCACGCGCCATGCCGAGGATCAGGACGACGGGCCGCAAAATGAGCATCGGCGCGACCGACAGCGTGCCGACCATGATGACCGCCGCGATCGAGCCGCCACCCAGAAACCGCACGACGCGTTCGCCGCTGACCGGCGCCCCGCACCGCAGGAACGCCAGCGTCAGCGCGGCGGCGGCGGCGATCCGCAACAGCCGGATCGTCCCGGGTGCGGTGATCCCGAGATCCCGGCGATAGCGAAACGCGGAGGCCGCGAGCAGCATCCAGCCCGCCAGTGTGACGATGATCGTTTCAAGCATGAACCACTCCACGGGCAGGACGTCGTACCGGAGCCGCCGGACGAAGATGCGCGACACGCCATGCTGCCATCCCCAGCACGGTGGCGATCGCGAGCATGGTCAGGTCGAACCCGGCAAATACCGGGTCGTCGCCACGCAATGAGGCCGGCAGACCGCGCGCGGTCGTGACGGCATTGATGACCGGAATTGCGGCAAAGGCGATGGCGCCGATCGCGAAGCCCTCGATCCAGGCGCGCCGCGGCGATCGGGCCAGCTGCGCGACTGCGACCGCGCCCCAGACCCAGAACATCGCGGCGACTTCGCCATCCGCACGCCCGGCCGCATCGACAGGAATCAACCGGTTCGCCAGGAGATACGCCGCCATCCCGACCGGCAGCCCGGCAATCACCGCGATGTTCAAGCGCTCGACAAGCGTCAGCCCCGGAAACGGCGCCGCGCCCGGCCGCCGCCGCTTGGTCGTCCAGAGCAACAGGCCCGTACCGACCATCGCAGCGCCGGTCAGGCCAAGCAGGCAATAGGCCCAGCGCAGCCCGGTACCCGCATAGCTCGCGACGTGCAGACCGAGCATCACCCCCGCGGTCATCAGCGCGGGGCCGGTGCCGCCCGATCGCTCGAGCATTTGCCCAGTGCTTCCCGAATAGGTCACCGATGGCAGCCGCGCATTGATCGACACGCCGGCATGACGATAGACGGTCACCGTTGCCGCACGATCATTAGGATGGCGCACCACGACCCGGGTCGCAGGTGCGCCGAGCACCGCTTCGGCCTTCTCGATCATCGGCCCGATCGGCAGCAGCGGCGCGGCAATCCCGGTCGCCGCGCGCTCGGTCGGAATGCCGAATGCGACCGCCCCGTAATCGAGCGGCGTCTTGTAGTTCACCATCGCCGGCCACGGCATGTACATCGCCACCAGCGTGATCAGCCCGGTATAGGTGATCATCGCATGATAGGGCAGCGCGAGCACGGCCGAGACATTATGCGCATCGAGCCAGCTTCGCTGTCCCTTGTTCCAGCGCAGCGTGAAGAAATCGGCAAAGATCCGCTTGTGCGTGATCACCCCCGACACGATCGCCGCCAGCATCACCATCGCACACAGTCCGGCCAGCCAGCGCCCCCAGGGATAGGGCAGCTGAAGCTGGAAGTGGAACCGATAGAAATGCTCGCCGCCGCGTGTTTCGCGGGCACGGACCGGCTCCCCGCTGCGAGGATCGAGCGTGAGTTCGGCGGGACGTGGCGGTGCCGTCGACGTCGGACTCCGCTGCTCGAACACGCGCGTCACCGCCGAGCGGGCATCGGGAAGGTAGAGGAACCACTGGACGTCGTCCCCCGCGCCGATCCGCTGCAGATAGGTCATCGCGCCTTGCGCGGCCTGCGCAGGCGACACCGTGCTCGCGCGGATTTCGGGTTGCATCCACTGGGTGATTTCGGGCCGGAAATAGCTTGCCGTCCCCGTCAGGAACATCGCGAACAACAGCCATCCCGCTAGCAACCCCAGCCACCCATGGATCCACGCCATGCTCTGCCGCAGCGGCAACGCAGCCGTCATGAGCGGACGCCGAGCAAGGCCAGTACCAGACCGATCGCCACGCTGCCGCCCCAGATGCCGAGCATGACGCGCATCACGCGGGGCTCGTGAAAGCTCCAGAGCGCGGCGATTGCGTAGACCAGGAACGAGAGGATCATTCCCCAGCTGGTGGCCTCGGCACGGTCCACCGGCAGCAGGCGTGCGATCAGCGTCGCAACCGCGGAGGCCAGGACATAGCCGCCGACCAGCGCGGTCCCGATCCGGGCAATCATCGGCACGACCGCAGGACGCAACCGACGCCGCGGCGACGTTGCCGTTCGCCCTAGGTCCGGCGTGCGCTGCGGGGTGGCCTGCATGGTCATGCCCTACAGAAGTTTGCGAGTGGTTATCAATAGCAAAGTTGTTGGACGATTTCCGGTCAGGTCCGAGAGCAGCAGGTCACGGGGAAATCCGCCGCGGCGATGCGATCCATGGATATAAACGCGCGGTCTATCGCTGAACGGGGCAAGGGTGTGCGCATGCAGGACGCCGCCCGATGAAAGGTCCGCGCATGGAAGCTGCCAACGTCTTCAAGAAGCTTGAGATCGAACTCAAGCCCGATCCTTCGCGAACGGTGATCCGCCCGTTCAGCTTCAGCTACCCCGAGGCATTTGCGGCCGACCGTCCATCGCGCGCGCAAACGGTGGCGCAGCGGGTGATGGCACTCGACCCCGCGCTGCGCAAACGCATGGTCGAACTGCTCGCAAAACCGATGGAGGAGCGGCATCGCAATGCCGATGAAGTCTTCCGCCGCCGCTTTGCCGAGGTTCAAGACGAGCTTAATATCGGCGACATCGACGCCGACGAGGCGCTGCTGCTCGGCGCCTATTTCAGCCAGGAATATGCGTTCGAGTCGGCGGCCCTGTTCAATCCGAGCATCGCGCGGATCGACGACGAACCCGCATCGGCCACGGGCGGCGTCAAGTTCGTGCTGTCGTTGCGCGGCATCGGCGAAGGACATATTTCCTCGGTCACGTTCCGGACTGGCGAATGGGGCCCCGACGATCGCCTCGTGATCGATCCGGCAAGCCCGCATGGTGTGCCGCCACGAATCGACCGCAACCAGGATGGCTGGGTCCGGCTCTTGTGCGACGACAGCCAGGACGCGTCGGAAACGGTCATCTTTCCCGTGCTGCCCAGCCAGCGCCAGGGTGTCGAGGATCTGCGCCTCGTCAATTTCACCGATCATGACGGCGTTCGCAGCATCATCGGGACCTATACCGCGTTCGACGGACGCAAGGTTCAGCAGGAAATGCTCCGCGGCGTCGACATGCGGACCTTCGAAATGCGCCCCCTCGCCGGCGCCATGACCGGCTACAAGGGCATGGCGCTGTTCCCGCGCCGGATCGATGGCCAGTTCGTGATGCTCGGGCGGCAGGACAGCGAGACGATCTGGCTGCTCCGCTCGGACGATCTTTACACCTGGGAGCGCGGGACGCCGATCATGGCACCGAAATATCCGTGGGAATTCGTGCAGCTTGGCAATTGCGGATCCCCGATCGAGATCGACGAGGGCTGGCTGGTCTTCACCCACGGCGTCGGCATGGTCCGCGGCTATTGCATCGGCGCGTGCCTGCTCGACAAGGCGGACCCCAGCCGCGTGCTGGCGCGCACGCCCTCCCCGCTCCTGTTCCCGAGCGCGGAGCAGCGTGGCGGCTATGTGCCCAACGTCACCTATAGCTGCGGCGGCCTGCTGCAGGGGCGCCGGATCCTGCTGCCCTATGCGATCGGCGACGAATATACCGCGTTCGCCACCGCACAGGTCGATGATATCCTGTCGGTCATGGCACCCGCCTGACGCACAGGCAGGTTCGGGCGCAGCCGCCGAGCGCCGCGCCCGATCTCGTCAGAAGGTGATATTGAAGCGCGCGTAATAATAGCCGCCGTTGATGCCGTAGGGACTGAACGTGAGCGGCCCGTCGAGGACATTGGCGTCGTTGACCAGCGAGTTGGTCGACCCCGGCACCAGCCCGACGGTCGGCGGCCGCTTGTTGAACAGGTTGTTGGCGCCGACCGACAGCTTGAGTGCGGCGGTCAGATCGTAGTTGAGTTCGACGTCACCGATGAACGCTGACCCGACCGTCTGTTTGTAATATGCGCCGCCATCCGGGGTCAGATACGCCGTCGTCTTGCCGTAGACGGTCCCGCGCAGCGTCGCGCCGAACTTGTCGAGCGCATAGACGATCGAACCGATCACCTTGGTCTTGGGCGACGCCGTCTCGAGATAGCTGATCGCCTCCTGGTCAAAGAGCGGGATGCCGCCGAGCGTCGCAGGCGCCGCATTCAGTCTGAGCGCCTTGGTCTCGTTATAATTGCCCGACAGCATCCAGTTCACTTTGCCATAGTCGGCAAGATCGGTGACGTAGCTCACCACCAGATCGATGCCGCGCGTCCGCGTGTCCGCGCCATTGGTGAAGATGTTGATCCCGGTCTGATTGACGGTCGGGTCGAGGATATTACCGTTCGCCCGAATGGCTGCGGTCACGATCGGGAAGTTGGTCGCACCACCGCTGCCGTACAGAGAACCGGTCCCGAGGATGCGGTCGCGGATCTTGACCTGATAGGCGTCGATCGTGATCGTCAGGCGTGGTGCCGGACGCAGCACGGTACCCAGGCTGAAATTGGTCGATTTCTCCGGCTTGAGATTGGCAAACCCCAAGAGCTTGGCCGCGGCGGAATTGGCCGGCAGCTGCACGAACGCAGACGTCGGCGAGACATTGGTCGCGGAATAATAGGATTCCGCGAGCGTCGGCGCCCGGAACCCGGTCGAGACCGTACCGCGCAGCGCGAACGAATCCGAAAAGTCGTACCGGCCAGTCCCCTTGTAGATAAACTTGCTGCCGAAATCGGAATAATGTTCATAGCGTCCGGCGACATCGACCTTCAGCCCGTCGATCGGCATCATCGCGACATCGACATAGGCCGCCTGGCTGTTGCGGCCGTTCACGCCCGCATCGGATGGCCGGAACCCGGGATAGGATTGCCCGCCCTCCTTGTAGATCGATGCGGCATCGCCCGAGCCGATCTCGTACACGTTCTTCCGATACTCCGCGCCGAATGCGAGGTTCAGCGGGGCCGCCATGCCCACCGCGATCTCACGGGTGACATCGGCGTTCGCGGTGAACTCGGTCGCCTTGAAGAAGCCGTTATAAAAGCTCGTCGGCGTAAATCCGGTATCAGCGTAGAGCGAGGCGTTGGCGGAATCGACGGTGTAGATGAGGTTCTTGTCCTGCCCGAAACTGGTCGACAGGTCGTAATTGAAACCGCTCAGCAGTCCGCGAACCCCGCCGGTAAACGCCATGTCGTCCTCGCGGATCTTTTCGCGCGGTGAAAAGCCGTTGACCGGGCTGTCGCCATCGGGGTCGAAATAGGTCGTGACCCCGCCGACCGTCCGCGAGACCCGCGTCGGTACACGCAGGTTTTCGTACGCGCTGGCGATCCGCTTCGAATAGGTGCCGAAACTATACACCTCCGCCGCGCCGAAGTCGTAGGCGCTGTTAAATTGCAGGTTGGTGAGGCGGGATTGCGCATCACCGTTGATCCGATTGACGTACGGAAATCCCGAAATATTCGGGTAGAGTTGCTGCTGCAGGGGACTTAACGCCGGCGACGTCGTGCCGGTGAGCAGCTTGCCATCACCGTCCGTCACCCGCCGGTCGAGCCCGCCGACCTGCGTGAAGTCGTGATAGCGGTGAAATGCCGTGACATTGAGGAACCCGTCCTCGCCGATCTTTGTCGCGAGATGTAGCGTCCCGGCATAGGTCCGTCCGCCCGTCTGGTAATTCTCGCCCGCGGTCGCATAGCCATCGCCGCCCGTATCGCCGTCCTTGAGGATGATGTTGATCACCCCGGCGATCGCATCCGAGCCATATTGCGCCGCCGCGCCGTCTTCCAGAACCTCGATCCGCTTGATCGACGAGGGGGAGATCAGGTCGAGATCCGCGGTCGCCGCGCCCTGATAGGGCCCGCCGAGCACCGCGAGGTTGGCGGTGCCATGCCGGCGCTTGCCATTGACGAGCACGAGCGTGTGGTTGGGGCTCAACCCGCGCAACCGCGCCGACAGCGTCAGGTTCGCGGTGTCGCCGCCAAATGCCTGCGCGGTGAAGGACGGGACCAACTGCGTCAGGATCTGGTTCAGATTGGGCTGGCCGACATGACTCATCATGTCGGCATCAAGCACCTTGATCGGCGCCGCGCTTTCGGCAGCAGTAATGCCGGTCGCACGCGTCCCCGTCACGATGATGTCGTCGGACGCATCACTTGTCGGCGGGCTGGCCGATCCTACCGTGGCGGGGTTTGTCGTCTGGGCAAGCTCTTGGGCACTGGCGGAAACATGCCCTCCAGCGGCAATGGCAACGATCAAGGCGTGACGCGAAATATGATGAGAGATCTTCATTAGGCTACTCCCGAATGGTGAGCGCCTTTTTGGATCCTTCCCCCAAGTCTATCGACGATTTACGTCGTTTGCTCACGCAATACTGGCCGTGCCGAAATCAATCCTTTGTCATAGGCCCGGGATGTTGCCGGGATCCGTTGCGCATGCTCGGGTCTCCAAATTTTGAATGCAACCGATTCAGGGTAACGAGATCGTATCCGCACGCGTTTTCCGACCGAAAATTCGGACTTGTTACATTTCTGCAACGATCCGGTCATACCGCTCCCAGATTTGATTCCGCGTTTCCGCCGCGTCACTTGCCGGCGAGACGCGTTGAAGCCTCGACCTTCCCCCCTTTCGAGACCCGGAGACGCCCGATGCCGAAGACCCTGATCGCCGATCTGTTCGTCGAAACGCTCGAGCTTGCCGGCGTCGAGCGCATCTATGGCGTGGTCGGCGACAGCCTGAACGGTCTCACCGAAGCGCTCAGGCGGCGCGGAACGATCGAATGGGTGCACGTCCGCAACGAGGAAGCGGCGGCCTTCGCGGCCGGCGCCGAAGCGCAATTGACCGGCAAGCTCGCGGTCTGCGCCGGGTCCTGCGGGCCGGGCAACCTGCATCTGATCAACGGGCTGTACGACTGCAACCGGACCCGCGTGCCCGTGCTGGCGATTGCCGCGCAGATACCGAGCGCCGAAATCGGCTCCAATTATTTTCAGGAAACCCGTCCCGAAGCGCTGTTCCGCGAATGCAGCGTCTATTGCGAGACGATCTCCGATGCGGATCAGATGCCGCGCACGCTCGACACCGCGATCCGTGCCGCGGTCGGCCATCGTGGCGTCGCGGTCGTCGCGATGCCGGGCGATGTCGCATTGCGCTCGACGACCGGCCTCATCGCCCGATCCCGCATCGCGTTGCTGCCCGAAGCGGCCACGATCATCCCCGATCAGGACTCGCTCGCTCGCCTTGCCGCGCTGCTGAACGACGCCGGCGAGGTGACGATCCTCGCGGGTCGCGGCTGTCGGGGGGCGCATGCGCAACTCGTCGCGCTTGCCGGCGTGCTCCAGGCACCGGTCGTCCATGCACTCGGCGGCAAGGAATTCGTCGAATATGACAACCCTTATGATGTCGGCATGACCGGGCTGATCGGCTTCTCGTCCGGCTATGACGCGATGATGGCGTGCGACACGCTGCTGATGCTCGGAACCGACTTCCCTTATCGCCAATTCTATCCGGAAAAGGCGAAGGTGGCGCAGATCGACCTGCGGCCCGAAAATCTCGGGCGCCGCACCGCGATAGATCTCGGGCTGGTCGGTGACGTCGGCGCGACGATCGACCATGTCCTGCCGCTGCTGACACGCGAGCGCGACGGCGCCTTCCTGCGCGACGCACGCGAGGATTACGCCAAGTCGCGCAAAGGCCTGGACGAGCTCGCGACCGGCACCCCGGGCAGCGGCGTGATCCACCCGCAGCATGTCGCGCGAGTCGTCAGCGAGCTCGCAAGCGACGACGCCGTCTTCGCATGCGACGTCGGCACCCCGACTGTCTGGGCGGCACGCTACCTGGAAATGAACGGCCGCCGGCGGCTGATCGGGTCGTTCAACCATGGCTCTATGGCAAACGCCCTGCCTCAGGCGATCGGCGCGCAGGCCGCCTATCCCGGCCGGCAGATCGTCAGCCTGTCGGGCGATGGCGGCCTGGCGATGCTGATGGGCGAATTGCTGACCGTTCGGCAGCTCGGCCTGCCGGTGAAGATCATCGTCTTCAACAACGGCACGCTCGGCTTCGTCGAAATGGAGATGAAGGCGGCGGGGATGATCGAGACCGGGGTCGCGCTCGACAATCCCGATTTCGCCGCGATGGCGCGTGCGATCGGTCTGCATGGTGTCCGCGTCACCGACCCTGGCGAGGTCGAGGCGGGTGTCCGCGAGGTGCTTGCGCATCCGGGCCCCGCACTGCTCGATGCCGTCACCGCGCGCACCGAACTGTCGATGCCGCCCAAGATCACGCTCGAACAGATGAAGGGCTTCACGCTCTACATGGCGAAAGCGGTGATGAGTGGTCGTGGGGATGCGATCGTCGAGCTCGGCAAGACCAATGCCGGATTGTTCAAGACGCTGTTCTGAAACAGATCCGGGGTGCGGCGGCTGCCGCACCCCGGGACTGCTCGATACTTGCGTTCAGCCGTGCAGCGAGCGGCGGAACGTCTCGGGCAGGAAGACCAGACCGACCAGCGCGGTGACCGCACAGGCCAGGATCGGGTACCAGAGCCCGTAATAGATGTCCCCGGTTGCCGCGACCATCGCGAACGCCGCGGTTGGCAGGAAGCCGCCGAACCAACCATTGCCGATATGATAGGGCAGCGACATCGACGTGTAGCGGATTCGCGTCGGGAACAGTTCGACCAGCAGCGCGGCGATCGGGCCATAGACCATCGTCACGTAGAGCACGAGCAGGACGAGGATCGCGACGACCATCGGCTTGTTGATCTGCGCCGGGTCCGCCTTTTCGGGATAGCCGACCGAGGTCAGTGCGGTCTTCACCTCGGCCCCGAACGCCTTGATCGCTGCAGTGCGATCGGCCCCTGTCACGATCGCCGGATTGACGACCGGAATGGTCGCGCCGCCGATATGGATCTGGGCGACCGTGCCGGCCGGTGCGACGACGTTGGTGTAGGAAATGCCCGCCTTGGCCAGATACGACTTAGCGATGTCGCACGAGCTGCTGTCGAACTTGTTCTTGCCGACCGGATCGAACTGCACCGAGCATTCATTGGGGTTGGCGACGACGCTGACTGGCGACGACAGCTGCGCGGCATAGAGCGCCGGGTTGGCTGCCTTCGACAGCGCGTGGAACAGCGGCATATAGGTCAGTGCGGCGAGCGCACAGCCGGTCAGGATGATCCATTTCCGCCCGACCTTGTCCGACAGCCAGCCGAAAAAGATGAACGCCGGCGTCGCGATCAGCAGCGCGATTGCGATCAGGATGTTCGTCGTCGGCCCGTCGACACGGAGATTCTTTTCGAGGAAGAACAGCGCGTAGAACTGGCTGGTGTAGAACACGACGCCCTGCCCCACGACCGCACCGAACAGCGCGATCAGCACGATCTTGAGGTTGCCCCATTTGGCGAACGCCTCGGTCAGCGGTGCCTTGGAGGTTTTGCCCTCCTCCTTCATCTTCTGGAACACCGGGCTCTCTTCGAGCTGCATCCGGATCCAGAGTGACACTGCGAGCAGCGCGATCGAGACGATGAACGGGATGCGCCATCCCCAGGCCGCGAACGCCTCCTCGCCGACGAGCGTGCGCACACCGATGACGATCAGCAGGGCGGCGAACAGACCGAGCGACGCCGTGGTCTGGATGAAGCTGGTGAACAGCCCGCGCTTCTTGTCGGGCGCATGCTCAGCGACATAGGTCGCAGCGCCACCATATTCACCGCCGAGCGCAAGGCCCTGCAGAAGCCGGAGCACGACCAGCGCGATCGGCGCGGCGACGCCGACCGAGGCATAGCTCGGGAGCAGACCGACGAGGAAGGTCGACAGGCCCATGATCGCCATGGTCACGAGGAAGGTGTTCTTGCGCCCGACGACAT
>Ga0265780_10010201_pt1 | contig 11216 bp, 12 predicted proteins | sample P1T30metagenome_FD_192432 | JGI IMG/M metagenome (GOLD analysis project Ga0265780, IMG submission 192432) | Plant litter microbial communities from East Loma Ridge, Irvine, California - P1 T30 | ecosystem: Environmental > Terrestrial > Plant litter > Unclassified | place: USA: California... | reverse complement strand
GAAGAAGAAGAGTGAAAAAAAAACCCCCCTCCCCATGAATTAACAAACAGCGAAGCAAAACTCTGCACTAAGAACGAAATCGCATTCTCTTAAACTAAATCTCAAAATCCTAAGCGAGACTCTTGTTTTTTTCTACATACACGTAGAAATGAATCAGGTAGAAAAAAAACATAGGCCAAGTTGTGATGTATTTTTGTATTTTTTTTTGCCTTGGCTTTTGTGCACGAATTGGAAGCCTAACTGCCTCTCCCTATTTAGAGTTTATATATATTTGCTATATCTACAAGACCCCTAGAAACGTGAAAACAAAAAGGATGAAGCCATGTTGTAAACAAACCACGTGACTCACAACCACCACTGTATATCCCTAACCAATGCACACACACACACACACACAGACAAATACACAACTATTCAACAGCATAACTACCAACCTCGCGTGTGAAACCCCTCCCCCGCTAAACCAGACCAATCTTCCTTGGATAAACCTGCGAACGATCCTTTAGGTGGGCGGCCTTTCTAGATGAGGAACTCGCTACTCGCTAGTCCCATCTAGGTTCCACGACAACTAGGCAGACGCGTTGACGGGAGAAAAAAAAAGGCCCCCGCCCAAAAACCCATACGCTGTGTGCGGCTGAAATGCATGCAAGGTGTTTGCTCCTCAAAGTAACGAATCAAATTGCGTGAAGCTGTTTTTGCGCGCGGAAGCGGGAGGTCGGGTGATGGGTTTGGGACGGCTGGGAAGAAAGAACTATATATATATTATTTGTGTACAGCTTCGCTTCCAATTTCTCCCTCCGCCACTTTTAATGTAAAGGCGAATTTCGGACAAGCTTGTCATTTGTTTTTGTTTTTCATCATTACTACATCGTCTTCTTTTTGCTCTCGGGGGCTGGAGCGGTATGAGTGGTATGGAGATGGGTCAGCCGCGGGACCACGTGCAGCCTGGAGTAGGTAAGAGACAGCAAACACTAAAGAGATGAGGAAGCCAAGGCATTATTTCCCCCAAAAGCCCAAAACGCCAGAGCCATGCTTTTGTGTCCTCGGGTATGCCAGTCTGTGGACAGCCGCTGGGTTGAAAGGAAAACGTGTACTGAAGAGAGTAAGAGTGGGGAAAGACATCGGCCAGCGCACATATAAGCAGGCAGACACGACTGCAAGAAAAGGCCGTTTCGTTTTCCCATCAAGATCGACGTGGCACCGGTTGTCGGGGTGCTCTGACGTGCTGCGTCCGATGCCGTCTTCCATCTCTATCGCGTCTCCGCCCACCGGTCTCGACAAAGTTGCCTGGTGAATGCGACAAGTTGTGGTTTCCGCCTTTGAGTTCCTTCAGGTCTTCGTCGTCGATCAGTCTGCGCTGCCATAGGAATTCGAAGAGGTGGAAGTCGGGTCGAGATGTGCGGAGCGTCTGGCCCTGCATGATGTGGTCATACGCTACATGCTCCATGCGCATATCCCATGCTATCTTCCCAAAATCGCACGTCACCGTCCAGTCACACAGCGGACACTGCGCTGTTTGTGGGGGTTCTTCTCCGCGTAGGTGTGATGCACAGTGCGTCTCCCATTCCTCCTCGTTGTCAAACGTGTAGCCGCAATTCAGGAACCAGAAGACGCATTCAAACATGGGTGCCCTGCAGTGCATCTCTGGTATCTCGAGTATGCCGTCATTGTTCCTCTCCACCAACAGCGGCACCCCGGAAAATGTACCCGCTAGCCCAGTACATATGCTCGTCTCAGTCGGCGTCTAGTCGGTGCAGTACGAGCGCAGTGATGGCGGGTTGTGGACTGACGCGTTACCCTGATGGATGAGAGCAGGCGCCATGGACGACCCGCTCTTGACCGTGCTTGCCTCGAGCAGGTCCTCAATACCCGCCTCGTCCAGGCGTTGTAAATATTCGGAGCCAAAATGCACCAATCGAGTGGTAACGTCGGGCTCGTCCACCCAGTCGTTGAGCATGGAGGCAATCCCGCGATTGTTGCGTTGGAGGTTTGCGAGAGACATGCTCGCGCGGCTTGCGGGGTCCGCTGTTGTGGCGCATGCATCAGCCTCAGGCTACTCGGGATCATTGGAGAGCATGCGTCTTTCAGCCTTGTAGACAGAGGCTCGCAAAAGGCGGTACACGCGAATCAGGACTCACTGGATGATGGGATATGTTGGCCCGGCATGGTGTCCGGAACAGCGATGTATGAAGACGAGTGGGAATTTAGCGTATCGCGGGGTCAAGCGGTTGGTCTCAAGAGTCGGTCTCCAAGCTTGCTTCACACTTCTCGAGCACAGATCAGAGCGCCTTTATGTCCGGGCTAACAGCGTATCCAGTCGAGCAGAGTCATATGCGTAGTTGAGGCTCTGCGGAGATTGTGAGATCGACTCGTTGACCGACCGACCGACCCCGCTCATCTTCACCATGTGCGCACCCAACGCATCCATCACGGACGAGACCTACTCGCCAAACTAGCCAAACCACTTGTATCGCGGCATATCGCAGCACCTCGATATGCCACTGCCCGCCTCCCTGACGGAGCGCCAATCGATTGGAGCGGAGACCTGCAGATGACGGCTGTCTGCAGATGTGGGGAGACTCTTTTGGACGAGCGGACAGCTGCTCCACACCTCCGACCGCCCTTTCGATACTGGAACTACACGTTTGGTATGGTGGTATGTCGGTGTGCTGTATGCTTTCTTTTTTTTGTGTAACTGACGTCCGGAGGCGGATAGACCATACGACACGATCTTGGCGTTCTACTGCTCCGCTCTGTTGTGCGTTTCACGCTGCGTGATTCATGCCTCATCGAGCAGCCTGCGACACGGTTCCAACGCATACGCCTCGTTGCTCGCAGAACCTTTGACTCATTATTGTCAGCGAGAAGGCGACCAAACCAACTCGGCTCAGTTGTTGAAGATTGCCGACCCGAGTATTTTTCTTTGATACGCCGAAGCCAAGCTATCGGAGCGGTCCTGCCAAGCGCTACTGTCTCACAAACTGGGAGATTCGCGGTTACCGCGCGTTCAAACGGGGGGAACAGCTTACTTGCGTTCGCCGGGACCCCTTCATGCACTTTGCTTATTGTGACAAAGCGTCACGGCACTTCAACGGTGTCCTTGGAGCTTGTACATCCCTCTTTCGTCAGGTCGCTGCGCGACAAACGTTGCAATTGCAGCAACCGTAATATACATTCGCCATCGAAGGAGATCAGCGGATCACCCATGCTCACACGGCGCGAAATCGCGAAACTACGAATCGGTAAACGGACTGCCTCCCCGGCGGCTTCGTCGACATGCCCACGCTCCACGCGTTCTTCAACCTTCCCACGGTACTCCTCGCGACTCTGGTCGCCCACGCATACGCGCAAGACGGCGCTATCGATGACGGAAAAGGCTCCGACCGGCCGACTTACGCAACTGCGCTCACGGGTGGTGAGGGTTGTGAGTTTACCGACATAGAGGAGATCCGCGATGGCTTTTCAGAGATGACGACCCTCTTCGCCGCTGCCACCCCTTTCGATCTCACTTCTCAGCCAGCGCGAGAGCTATTTGGCTCGTCGATACTAGGGAACTATACGGATATGATTGCGACAAATCTGCAGCGGGCGGCAAACTATGGTGTGCTGGTGGGAGGACAAGGAGCAGTAAACGCGGACATACACATACGATGCGACGACCCCATGAAGCTCTGCAACAAAGGCAACAAGCGCGAAGGTGATCACGCGGCCTACAACATCGGCAACGACCCTCACGTAGTCTTCTGCCCTGACTACTTTACCATGGACTCGCTCGACGCGCGCATCGATAGAAAAGCCCAGAACCAAATAGAGAAGGACCGTTTGATGGAATACTACAACCGCGCTGCCCTCTGGGCACGGATGGTAATGCACTTTAGTGAAGTTGGCACAGCAGTTGTCCAGCGCCCTGCACCAGCGCCTCTCAATTCGACAAGTGAGTGGGTCATATCTGAATCTCGAGGCGCAATGAACACCTCTGTGCTCGCTGGCGTACTCAACGAGCAGCCTGATAGGCGCATGGATCCACCAACCCTCAAGTACGCATACGGTGCCACACGTGCAAAACTTCTTGCTGTTCTATCGACACAGATGCCATATGATGCTGCGAACAATGCTGAGAACTACGCGCTGTATGCGCTGGCACAGTATATCATAAAGAGGAGGGGTTTCTATCCTGCCGTCCCGATTATGGATTTCCCAAATGAAGCAAGCGTGCTTACGAATGAGAATTTACAGGATGGGGAGAGGGTCAAATATGCGTATTTTGATGCGGTGGATGTTGTGTAAGTGGCTGTTTCTTCGTTACAGACTGGGAATGAGAGCTGACAATAGACAGTGCGAGACCTGCGAATATGGTGTTGAAGGGCGCGCCACTACCGTCTTCAGATGCGTCGACCAAGATAGTGCCATCTGCAGCGGCAGGCTTTGCGGCCATTGCAATGACATGTTCCTTCTTGTTTTCGTCCATGGGGTGAAGCATATGTAAGCAACAGACAAGAATCCAAGTCAACAAGCACGGCTGAGCTGGAAGACGACTTGTTGAACTCGGCCACCGTATCCTTCTTTTCTCACCCGCAACGGAACTGGGGAACATGCTGTAAATGGCTGCAGCATCTACATTCAGCAGACTGCAGAAAGTGCATCGTTATGAGGCCCAACATTGATCGAGTGATTGGGCACCGGCACCAACCGGAGCCTCCGAACTTCTGGATGAGAGTGTCCCGGCTGAGCACCTTGGCGTGCATGCTTCCACCCCTGAAGCCCGGGATCAGGGCGAGACGTAGGGCACAGCGAAAGGGTTTCTCCAAAGGGCGGGCGATGGAAACTATGGCGTTATTGGACAACATGTGGGCTTAGTATGCGTGCCCTCTGAGCCCATCAGCCGTTGTATTGGCTGTGGACAGATGGATGTCAGGGGAACTCGGGCCGGGTTGAGCAATGAAGCTCTGGGAGTGGTGCAGTCGCAACAGCGTGAAAAGCTGGCAGTCTGAAGGCTCGACACAGGCGGGAAATACGAAAGCTTCATGTACAATGTTTGTGACGGCGGTGTTGTGGTGGATCAGACTGCCTCCTGACCGTGTCACTGAGGATAAATACGAGTGTTGGTCTATTGGCTGTACGTTATATTGCAGGATGCTATTAACCGTGTTCCTGCAACGGGATCGCCCGAAGAATCCTGCTCTCCATCCGACCTACAGGGGCGTCGTACGAGCTTCGGTGGCCGTAAACCAACTACCGTGAACTCAAATGGCGATCTGCAGCCGAGGCGACAAAAGGCCAACATGAGCATGGCAATCCCAGCCGAGGATATGGCGGGGGACCTAACGCAACCAGTGTAGTTGTTTGCGCCGTGATGGATGATGTAACGAAGCAGGCTGCATACAGTCATCCATCCCCAGCCACCACCCTTTCCCCCCAGACCGGTCCCCAGATCTCCCCATCCCAGGGGCGATCGGTACATGTCAGCCAACTAGAAAATGTGTCGTGTGTCGTGTGACGGTTGAGGTCAGTCAACCACCAGCGCGCGCGCGCGGAGGATTATTTGTTCTTTCGACTAATGGATGGTGGGGAATGCGGGGGAGACAGACGGCGTATTTGCAACAGGTCGGAAAAGGACGAGCAGGGCCATGTGCAAACCCTATTGTATCCAGAAAAGGGCTATGACTGTCGCTAGAAGCGGCCTGTGGAGTGAAAGCATGTCGTCCGGGGCGGTTCGGAGAGCTTGGCCGTTAGACGGCAAGTAGTGGAAAGTAGTGGACGGAGCAAGCGACTAGGAGCGGACTAGCGGCAGCAGTGGCAGTAGTGGCAGCTGTGGGCTCATGTGGGCGCAGGACTTCTGGCATGTGAACACGAACTTCTCATGCGCGTCGATCCGCAGAGCACACAAACACTGGATTGTCTTTCCCCGAGGCACGCTGTAAGCTTCATATTCATGGGAGCCGTATGCCGGGGATGCGACTGCTCATAGCACCGTCTCCCCACACTCTCAGCCCTCTCCGTCTGCCCACGACGCAGCGACCGTCGCGAACCGTCACCGTTCCTCACGTCATATGTCCCAACAGCTCCCAACAACCCCCAATCTGAACCGACTTGCGACGCACCGTCACTACCGGCGACTGCATTCGAGTCTAGATCTGCCCTGAGGCTTGTCTGACGAATGCGCTAGTCCAGACGTACTCGCACTCGAAGCTGCTTTCTAGCTGCTACAACCGCCCTTTCACCTTGACCACAGCGCCATATCAAGCTGGATACCCTGTCGCATCAGCCGTTCGCGGGGCTCGCGGGTGCTACGGCCAGAGGCCTCCCACGTCCCGCCATGAACGACAAGGACCCGCCGCCATTTGGCTGTAGGTTGACCACACTGCACTGCACTGCACTGCTTACAAGTGACCGAGCTGACGGTGCGAGCAGACACCTTCTCTAATGACTTCTTCGAGAGCATTCCCCCAGCCTGCAACAATAATGGCCAGTCCATCCTCAGCGATATGGAGAACCAGCACCTCGACAATTTCTTCTCTTTGACAAATCCCTTTGACCTCATCGAATCCCAAGCCCTCCCGCCAGCCCTCGAGGCCAAGGCAAGCGCGCACGACTACAACAACTGGGAGGAGTTCATAGCCCCTCCCACTGTTCACCGTGTCACGAGCACGATACCAGACCAGGCGCGCCTGCAGAACAGCTTCCACACCGAACCGCACTATGCACCGTCTCTACACTCCAACTTTCTAGCCAACACAGAGGACGAACTGCAGGCAGCCGCGACACTGTTCAACCAGGCACAGCCCTCGTACACCAACGGCCGGTCGCATAGTCTGCACGAGCAGCCACATGCAAGTGCAAACTTTGCCGTAAATAGCACTTCCGACTTTAGTCACACTGGACTGCCTATGACTATACCCCCGCACCGTCTCATGGACGAGCGCCTGGGCGTCTTGGCCCCGAGTCATAATGGCCAGGGCATGGATACACAGTTTCCATCGCAGTGGTCGACAAGCAAAGCGCCACAGCAACAGCAAGCAGACTTTGGGCCACCGCTGCAAAAGCTGGATCTGAAGAGATCCTACACGTTTGGCACCGACAACTCATTCAATAGTCCGTCCGGCTTCACCGGACCCAACGGCCGCTCCGCTTCACAAATTGCGGCACGGTCTTCGATAAATGACGTGGAAGAGACGCACCAACACTTGCTGCGTGCGGTAGCAGGTATTGTTGAGGCTCCAAGTACCAGTCCAACAACATATACACACACAGCCTCTTCGCTTGCCCTTGGACCACGCGATGACGACGATCAGTCCGACGAAGATGTCTCCGACGACGAGCATGATGATCGGCCCGCGAAGAAGCGGAAAAAGAGCCTAGCTCGGGTCAGCAAAGACACTCCGAAAAAGGCTGCGCGCAATAGCAAAGCCCGCAAAGCGGTCGTAGCTGAAGAGAGTGCCAAGAAGAAGCGGACGCCGGCTGCGGCACAGAAGATGCACCGCGAGAACTTGACTGAAGAACAGAAGCGTAGCAACCACATCCTATCTGAGCAGAAGCGCCGGGATTTAATCAAGCAGGGCTACAAAGATTTGAATGAAGTAGTGCCTGCCGTCCGCGGCGGTGGTCTGAGCAAGAGTCAAGTCCTGGTCGAGGCTGCGAATTTCCTAGAGAAGCTTATCGAGGACAATGAAACCTACCGGCGATCAGCGGGATGAGCATCAGGGTGAGGAAGCGGTTGGTGTTTATTACCGCGCACACTTCACGTGTCGATTACAAACCACGTGTCCAGTTTGGTAACGCCATTGCAATAGGCCTCCTACTTGGACTGGCCACGAACAGCCAGACAGTATTTTGAAATTGTTACAGCCACTCGGCAAAAACTGACCGCCACTTGGGGGCCTTGATCTCCACTCGTCCTTGGGTTTCAGTCTTGTCATGTCCCGGGTCCCTGATAGGAGAAACCCGGCGCTGGATACGGGAAACGGCGCAGATGAAGAGCATCTCCATGCATTTAGTTTACCTTACGGAGTTATATAGGCTACGATACCCCACGAGGATAGCTGAAACTTGTATAGAACTTGGATTTGGAACTTTGAAAAAAACCTGTATATACATGTCCGTCTTATACTCCCTTACTTGTTTGCTGTTTTCCTCTTCACATCATCCACTCACGTATTCCTTATTTCCCACTTCCAGTCTCGGCAGCTCCCTCTTCCGGAATAACCACCCTCATAGCCTCGTTCCTCACCCTCGCACCCCCATACTCATGGCCCACAGGCATACCAGGTACCCTACTACTCCTCCGACCCGCATTTGCTCCCGGCCCAAAAATTCGCTTCTTCTGTCCTGGATAGTCGCAGCGCCCGTGGTCGTTGCAATATCCTGTTTTACACTTTGCATTGCTGCGGCAGGGCGCGCCGAGACAGGCATCTGTGGAGAGACAGGGCGTGCACGCGCCCCAGTCACAGTACTCGTTTGCGGAACAGTGGGTTGAGGAGTGGCAGGGAGCGGCGTGGTGGGTTGGCGGCAGACAAATGGGATCTTGCTGTGCTGCTGCCATCATGGCAGAGACGGCAAAGAGGTGCTCAAGCGAGTCGGTATAACAAGCCCCCTTTGGGTCATTTGGCTGGATGGCTCGTCTCCCCGGGCGTTGCGGCGGCGGCAAACCCAGTATACTACTTTTCCTCTTCCGCTGCTCGGGCTGTATCGTCTGCCTCGCACTACACCTGCCACACCTCCCCTTTTCACAGCGTAAATGCGACAAGCAAGGTCTCTTGCTATTGCACTTATCCCCGACTTTGCCCGGCTGCGCCTCCCCCGGTACCTGACACACGCTATTCTTACACAGCAAATGCGGCGCACACCCGTCAGCCGCGTCGCACAAGTGGCCCTCGCAGCCAAAGGTGCAGTCGCTCTGCTCGATGATGTACGGGTTTAGCGGGATGGAAGTCACATTTGAGAGACCCATGGGCGTAAGTTTCCATTCTTTGGTGTGGTCAGAGGTTAGCATTGCGCGTAGATATTGCTCCGTTTCCTCGGTCGACGACGGGGCTAGGATCTTGAATGGTGGGGGCAGATAGCGCGACCAGTTGAAGGCGGAGCGCGCAGTCAAGGCTTGAGTTAGGATTGAGCGGAGGGCAGCCCAGGTTGTGTATTGTGGGCGGAGGGGGTTGATGCGGGAAGATTTTGCTTCGTCGAGGGATGTGAGGTGAGAGTATAGCTAGTGATGATTTTTTTTATCAGTCTGTTTCTTTCTTTCTTTCTTTTGAGGGGATAGACAAGGGAAAGAAAACGTACCCAAGGAATCCCCCTATAATTCAAAGCATTGCCCTGATCCCATACCGCCTCGTTCTTATAAAACAATCCAAACTCTTCACTATGCACATAGCTCCACTCCTCCACTAGCAACAACTTGCCTTTTCCTTTGCCCTCTTTCTCATCACCCAGCACCCGCGACGTGAGCGTATTCCCAGGTACAAACATATTCGCCCATGGAGTCCCCGCCGTAGCATCGCTTTGCTTGGAGTAGTACCCATGGATCCCAATGACATCAATGGCCTCGCATTCAAGCACGCTGTCCGGGAAATTCTCAATCCCGTCGGCCGACTGTGGTCCTGAGACGCCGCCGCTTATGACGGCGATGTTGGCGGCGGAGAGGTTGATGGTGGAGTGTAGGTAGGTGGCTATATCGCAGATCCAGGATTCGCCTGCTGGGATGGGCCAGATTGAGCTGAAGGGTTGGTTTTGGATATCTACGCCCTGGATCAGACAGACATGTTAGCTCAAATAGGTATCCAATATGACTTTATTTTTATTTTTACACATCCTGGATAAGACGGGGATCAAGATTTCAAGGGTGAGAGGGAAGACGGACAAGAATAATCTCTGAGAGCGAACTCCATGGGCGACCGTCAAAGTTTTTGGACGGGTAGTGCTTGAAGAAGACACTGAGACGTGTTTTGTAGAGTTCGCGATCTGAAATTGGAGGGATTAGTACGTCTTCTTCTTTACTTTATATCCTAGCTTGGTTTGGGTTGGGTTGGTTGCCAACGTACATTCGTCTAGGCTGTAGAAGTCGAGGAAAGCGCCGTTAAGCTTCTTGCAGTAGGCGTCGCAGGGAACATCGTTAGATCCACGGAGAGCATGGGCATCATGTGGTGCGATGATGACTTTGACTTGGCCTAGTTCATGTTAACAAAATAAAGGTATTTATGGGACAAATCGCAAATCCAGCATACCCTTGGACAAATGATGAATCGCTGCTAACGTATCGTCAAACTGATCAAGCATTGACTTGTCGAAGCCGCCTAGCTCACTCTCGGGCTACGCTTGTTGGTCAACACACTTTGTGATTTCCCAGTTTATGGCAAACATCATCTTACATCAGGATGTAACTCATCGGGTCTTACTATTCTCTTCATCAGCTCAATTGATCCCCGAAAAAACAAAAAGGATAGTAGAATATTTACTAAACAGCCGAATAACTCGCGCTCCACTCTTCACAATCTCCCTAATCGTATCATCGCGATGCTGGGGCGTGAAGAACTGTAGTTGAGGATAATTCACACCACCAAACGAGTGGTGATCAGCCGTGATTCTCAGGCTACTCGCAGTCACCAGCTCCGTCCAGGACACCAGCGATACCAGCGCGGTTAAGAAAAGCGTTGGCAACATGATGACTTCTCGACAGCGAATCAAAAACACACAAAGAGTGTGCAAAGGGAAAAGGCAGTACAACAATAGGATTCAGAAGCCCCATCGCAGTTGGAACCTATATGTCCATTTCCTCGTCATCTGGACACGTGGAAAACGGTAGGTACCGTAGAGTATAGCCACATGTCTTCAATGACGGATCAAGTTTCGCTATTGCGGGAGTGTTGGAGGCGGCTCATATGTGTATATTAATTGCTGGTGGAGAACTAGCCAATGGGAGGGCGGCTGGGCTGACGATGCGCCGGGGTGCTAACTCGAGCAGCGGGACAATGGGTTTCCACAAGCGTGTACTTGTTTCAACGTGACCTTTTAGGGCTTATGCGGACATTTTGCACTCAAGGTCATGGTTGGAAAGGTGGAGAGAGGTGGAGAGAGATAGAGTGTGGGATTTGCGGGGTGAAGCCCGGAGGTGCGGAGTGAGTGTGGTGTAAGGATAGTCTTACCATTAACGCGGGGGGTTTATCTGATATGGAGAAGAACGTGCAGATTAGCTGTACCAAAACCAGTCCCTTCTATTGCTGGAG
>Ga0265780_10010200_pt1 | contig 11217 bp, 19 predicted proteins | sample P1T30metagenome_FD_192432 | JGI IMG/M metagenome (GOLD analysis project Ga0265780, IMG submission 192432) | Plant litter microbial communities from East Loma Ridge, Irvine, California - P1 T30 | ecosystem: Environmental > Terrestrial > Plant litter > Unclassified | place: USA: California... | reverse complement strand
CGGGACAGAGATTGAGGTGTCCTTAAGCCAAGACAGAGAGAAGGGGGGGATGAAAAAAGAGAAAGAAGAAGCGCTCCTATCCAAGCTTTCAGCCCGTGTTATGAAAGTAAGATATATATATATATATAACGCTTTCGAATCCCCACTATTTGTCTCCCGTACATGAACAACCGTTGGCCCGTACCCGTTCATCGCCCCTCGTTTTTTTGTTTTGTCTTCCCCTTCCCACCATGGGGCCTGTCAACTTTAGGACGTTATACGCGCTTGTCGTGTCACTATCTCTGTTGTCTGTTCTCTGCACTGCCGACCCAGTCCAAGATCTCATCGCGCAATGCCGCCCCATTATGGACGCGCAAATCGCGAAGTCACAAACATGCACAAAAGACAAAGTCCGCATACGACGAGAATGGTAGATAATGCCCTCTCTTTTTCTTTTTCTCTCAAACAGACAGTATTTTTTCAAGTTCGTTGCCTAATGAGAAATAAAACTACTTAGGGGCGACGTCTCCACTCCTGATAAACACGCCTACATCGCTGCGGTACAATGTCTCATGAAGCGGCCTTCGCAGTTGGACCCCAATCTCTACCCGGGCGCCAAAACCCGGTATGACGACTTCGTCGTCGTCCACATCAAACAAACACCTCACATCCACTTTACAGGAAACTTTCTACACTTTCACCGGCTCTACACTTCAGCGTTTGAGTACGCATTGCAGAGCGAGTGCGGATACAACGGCACACAGCCATACTGGAACTGGGGCCGCTGGGCGACAAACGTGGAGACAAGTCCGCTGTTCGATGGGAGCGATACTAGTATCGGGGGTCAGGGCGCATACGTGCCGCATGCGAGTAACGTGTGGAGGCCGGCGGGTACGGGGGGCGGATGTATTGCCAGTGGGCCATTTGTGGGGATGCAGATAAATCTGGGGTATGTATTTTCTCTCTTTTCCTCGCTCTCTCTCTCTCTCCAAGAGAAACACTCCTGAACCAAAAGGCAGAGGCTGACATTGTGATTTTTGAAACAATAAAGTCCAGTCGAGCTCGCAGATGGAAAACACACAACGCCCCGGAATCCTCGATCAGACGGCATGGGATACAACCCGCGCTGCGTCAAGCGTGACCTCACCAGCTACCTGACCTCACGCTACGCCACGCTCGACAAGATCGCTGCACTTGTTACGAATCATACGGATATTGGAACCTTTCAAGACGATATGGAGGCTTTTCGTGGTGTGCACACAGTCGGCCATTTTACAATTTCGGGTGATCCAGGAAGCGATCAGTATGTCTCTCCTGGAGACCTGTAAGTGACTTCTCTCTTGTCCTTTTCCATACACATTAGTGTAATTTGGATTTGCTGACGGTTAGGGATGATATAGTCCCTTCTACTTTCATCATGCCATGGTCGACCTAGTTTGGAGCCTCTGGCAGTGTCTGGACTTTGAAAATAGACAGCAAGTCATTTCGGGTACTACAAACATGTATGGTACTGGCCGTCTGCAGACTCTAGAAGATGTTGCTGATCTGGGTGTGGTGAATATCGAAGGAAAGTCACATAAGCTCAATGAGCTGGTGAGTACGGTCGGAGGACCGTTTTGCTACCTCTACGAATGAAAGTTAGGAAATGAGAGGGTCTTTGCATGCATGTTGACATTAATACTCAATGACATCCGATACCAAGTCTCATTTCGAAACAGCTCCTTTGAATCCCACCAGCACAAAGAAACACTCCACTCATGGCAATAAGGTGAATATATTCATGGTCCTCAGATTAGCTCTCCTGCTGTCCTCAGAAGGAACCTCGTCTGTTCCCCATCGATCGGTCTTTCAACCTTTCAACGGGCAACAGTCGGGCTCCTCAACTCGACTTTGGCTTTAATGCCCCCACAGGGACATCATCACTGGACCCCTTCTGCCCGTCTGTAAACGAGACTGTGAAAGAAACAACACCCACCTAAACAGCACCAGTACCTGGACCCACTAGCCCCAACGACAAAGACCACGCATCCCCACACTCAAGGCGCTCGGATTGAAAACTACATGTCAGTCATCACAAGCGGACATCGTCCTCCAAGCCATCAGGCAAGGCAGCACGGCGCTTCTAACCTTTTACTTTTTCCTCAATGCGCGGTGGGAAAGGTCAGGGCTGAGATCCATGGTGATGGTGAACCCAGTGGCTTTGCGAAATTACCCGCGACCATCGCGGTGCAATGACGGCGCGGGTAATATGGCCGCATCTAGTATGATGGCGCACTCCCTCCGATTTCCGTTCTTGTTTGTCATGCAGTGTGATGCGAAAGATGATTAGTCCTCGGCATCGCCTTGTGACGAAGGTTTGTCGTTCACTGGGATCTGAGGCGTGTTAGCTTCAATTTACGCACTATGCTTGTACGCCTATGTAAAACATGTAGAGTACTGCTGGAGACGCCGCAAACAATTCATGGGTACTTACTCGCTGCTCGGGTTGTGGGTAATGAGAGAAAGTTGCCGATGCAGGCAACACTAAAAGTCAAGAAAGACGCGCCATCACGGGTCACGCTAGTAGCGCGCTAGTGACGTAAGCATGCATAACACAGGACAGTGTTCCACATGAATCGACGTCCGAGGCAAACATGCCCAAGCAAAAAATACAGACAGGGGCTGTTTCTACAGCCCCACAGGATGCGCGATTATCTTCATTTTATATATATATCTCGTCATCCAAACCACCTTGAGTTTCACCCCCCAAGAACCAACGAGTTCCTAAGAATTGTTTACTGCCATTGACCACACATCGACAAGCACTTGGATTAGTGTCCATATGTTGATGCGCTCGAGCAGCCAGCAATAGACAATACCGTATGCTCGTTAAAAACACAAAAGCATTCAACATCATGGCCGCTTCCAATACCACCATGTAGCCAGGCCACCTAAAATGGATGCTAGAGCAACCTCAACCCAACTCCGCTTGCTTTCATCGACAGTCTTTGGGCGCAATTGTGCATAGAACTGTTATTATGGGCGGAGACATCAGCAGGACCGCGACAAAAGGATATTAAAGTTTTGGTTTTAATCAATGTGTGCGAGGTGTAGAGAGTACTGTGACAATATGCTAGGGAATGTAAAAACAATGCGCGTGCCCCTTTCAAGACCACTTTTACCCAGCAAACTCCATCATCCAACCCTGTACAGCGCCGTCCAGTCATCTGCGTCCCCAATCTCAATGCACCCATCAACCTGCATCGTCGGGTGGGCCTGCCAGACGGCACTCTTCTTCTTGCCTTTGAACTTGAGGCACGAACTACTCTTCCTCTAGAAACGGTCCCTCTGTCTTGTCCTGTAGATGGTGTAGCCGACGTATCCACCAGTGATGGCCAGACCAAATAGAATAATCTTCATGAAGAACCACGTCCAGCTTCCACCGTCGCTATGGCTCTTCGCTCGGGTTGTAGATGAGGCCGTCTTGCCGCCTGGGGTTCCTGAGGCCGGGGCCGCGCCAGGAGTCTTCTTGTAAAGATTGAGCGACCTTACATAGATGATGTCGTGGTTGTCGGAGAGTTCACCGGTTTCAGCGGAGAAGCCCAAGTAGGCGACGGGTGGGATTTTGAAGTTGGGGATCTCGAAGCATTGCGTCCATTCGTCCTCAGACTTGTATTGGAGTTCAAGGCGGAGATATTGCTCTTGGAAGTAGGTGAGGCGGGCTCTGGTTGCGACTTGGGCGTTGCGAATGCCACGGGCCTAGTTCAAATGTCAGAATGTGTGCTTCCTGTGTGCGACAAAGTACATACTGAGCAGCCAGCGACCTCATTAGACTTTCCATCGTTATCCTTGTCGTAGGGTGTGTTTCCATCACCGTTCATGGCCATGATGTAAGGAAACACAGTGCCCGGTCGATTGTTCTTGTAGGTGTCGAAGAAAAGACCGAGACCCTCAAACTTGTCTGTATGACCAAAGACATTTCCGGGCTGCGCGCGCTGCTTTGTGAGCCACATGGCAAAGCCGTCGCCATAGAGGTTTCCCTGTCCATGGATCTTAAACTCGAATGTGATCTACTTGCGTAAGCTCCCAGTGTGGCTGAACTTGTATGGTACAACATACCTCCCAGTTGGTAGCTGTGAGCGGCACTCGCGAGAATAGCCAGCCATCGCGCGAGGGCTTATCCGATGCGAGTCGAATGTACTTATCAGTTCGAATAATGGTGTCTCCGCCAAAATCCCACCAGCGACTTTGCATGTCCGAATCGAGGTATGGCTATGCGTGGTTAGAGCTTAGTCCAGCGGGTGTTTTCGACAATTTTGTTGATTTGCGAGACGAGACTTACAGGCTCGAGGCTGTGTGTCCGCAGCTATGTCGTCGTTAGCAATATATCGCCGGCATGTTCAAGTAGCAGCAGCCTACCGAGATGGCCTTGACATCAGGATCCTCGCTCAAACCGCCCGACCGCGCCAATGCGCCCGTCCAGCTTCCCGCCAACAAGCACAAGCTTGTCCATGGCCTTGCGAATAACATGGTGGTCGCGCGACGTCCTCGGCTGTCCAAGGCCAGCTATCCCCAAGGTACCAATAGAGTAGTGGCGCACCGAAAGAATGGCAAGAAGTCTAAACTTCTGTAATTGGCAAGTAAACAAGCCCCGGTAGAATCGAAGCTATGAGAGAAGAAGATTGGCGCTGGAGGGCAACTTGGACTGGAGTTGGTGAACCCTGGGATCGGAAAGGCCACTCTATCACCTCCGCGTGTGGTGCAGGGGTGTTTGGGTTCCACGAAACTACGCTAGCGAGCAGCCGCCGCTCTTGACGTCGACAACGGAACTTTTCAAGACGGAAAACACAAAAGTCTCTCACACAGCCAACCTTTTCGCGCTCCAACGACCCGCAATTCACGCCAAACAACGCATAAAAACACAATCCATCAAATGGACTCATTAGGCGGCATGTCATCTTATCCCAGCGACCCGAAGACGGCGGTGATGCGCCAAGTGCAGCAAGAAGCTGCTATGCAGAATGCGCGCATGCTTGTCGAGGTACATAGTTTCTCTCTTCTGCAACGATATATGCCCACCCCTCTTAGTTCCACAATTCACTGACACATGCGCAGAAACTCAATGAACACTGCTTCGAACGCTGCGTCCCCAAGCCCAATGCCTCACTCTCAAAAGGCGAGGAAAGCTGCTTCACAGCATGCATGGAGAAATACATGAGCGCATGGAATACAGTCAGCAAACAGTACGTTGGCAGGATACAGCGTGAGAGCGCCGCAGTTACTACGCAGGGCTTGTAAATAGCTGGGATGACACCAGGCCGTAGTATGGGGTTGAATGTGTTACGGTCTGCAAGAACACATGTACGAGTATGGGATGAAAAGGTCAATGCGACATATATTGGGTTGGTATGGTCATCAAATATGTACTATAGAATGTACAACTAGCTGCAGGTACTTTGTAAAAAGACACTGAACCTGGGTAGATGACTGATTTATGACCTGCTATGTACACCGGTTAGACCCCGCTATTGTTATCATCATCATTATCCAACGACCACGCCAAGCTCGTTTCCCTGCCCAGCGACGCTTACGTCTTGCTTGCCGACTGCTTCTGCTTCTGCGCATACTCCCTAACAATGACGCTGCAATTGACCTCTTGGCATAGCCTCTTCCTCCTCTCTGGGCTCAACTTGGTCGCAAACTCCAGCCCACTTGCCCTCTCTACGGCCTCTAGCGGTACCTCAAAGTCTGTCAAGGGCTTGTGGCTCGGGATTACCGCATTTGGTAGTACAAAAGCACCCAATGCTACCTTGCCGCCCAGCCTTCCGTCTTCCGCGAATATAACTTTGTAAAAGTGTGTGGGTACGGCGACGTTGGGTGGTGAGCCGATGACTTCGTAGGAGACGCGCCATTTGCCGTCGGCTTCGCGCTTGGGGAGGTATAGAGGTCCAGTTACGACGCGCACAGAGGGGTACGAGTGCGTGAGCCTACGACAAAAGTCTTCAAAGTGTGCCCAGTAGTCGCGGTTGAAGCCGTCGCCTACTTGCGGGCACATGTTGCTCAGTGCAAAAGTGGCGTCCATGGCCTCCTGACTCCACTTTGCGTCTGCAGCGGGCACTTGGTGACCTCGGTCATAGCCACTTCGGAAGTAGTCCTTGAGCTTTGCGCGGAACATTTCCGGAATCGTGACATCCTCGACGAAGACGCTGTGCTTTCGGTCGGCTTTGTTGTTTGCTAGCGACTCGGGTGTAATGTGCTCGGCAACCCATGCTGGATTTCGCGTTCGTCGGTCGTAGGATGATGTGAGCGAGGCGGCGGGGCGGAGGTCGTTGACTGGGCCGGGGAAGCCATATTGAAAGAGGCCGTTGGGGTCTACAAGTGGACTTCGGGCTGCAGAGGGGATTGCAGGAACAGAGGGCACTGGTCCTGGTCCTGGTCCTGGTCCCGCGCGACCAGTTACTGTGGTTGTGGTTGTGGTGATGGATGGCGTGGATGCAAGACCTTCCTTCTTTCCCGAGTACAGTACCGCCGTCGCTGCTGCACCGGCTGCTGCACTGCCAGCAGCGACGATTGCGAGGGTGAGTTTTGACATGGTTGATATAGCCGATCCGCGAATACGTGGCTCGAGGACTGACGTTGCGCGTGGAGGCCTCTTATAAGCTACACGGCACTCTCACAGGTCCAGGGCCTTGGATAGCGCGTGAGGGATGTCTCAAGACGCGTCCACTCTGGTTCGCTGGCGTTGTCGCCCAGTGGTCATCTGCATTTTCTCGCATCGTAGGAGAGTTGCAAGGCTCTGCGCTTACCGCATCTACGCTAGCGTCGACAGCTCATACCTAGACGGATCTGAACTTTCTACATCACTTGGAAGTCATCAATCCCAGCTAGTTTGTTGAAACAAAATCCCAGGTGGCTTTTTTCTTCCTTCTCACGTCCATCACACATGGCATCTCTGTTTTAGATCGGGTGCATCTTCCCACAAAGTTTGAAATTATTTGTCAAAATGCCTTCGTGGGTATCGCGAGCCTCAGAGAGCCACAATGCACAACTCATCACCACCGCTGCCGTCTCCGGCTTCGTTGTTGGAAGTGCAATTATCGGTTTCCAAAAAGCACGACGCATGATGAGAGTCGCGGACCTAAAAGCATCTATTCCAGAAATCAGTGACGATCATCGCTCGTCGAGAGTAAGTAAACATGAATTGCATCTAGAGAGCCGCGTACATGTTCACTCATATTAACTGACTCGCAACAGCTGACCGAATATGGAGCTGCTTCCAAGATTTTTGCTCCAAGTAAAGAAGACGAGCGAAGTATGGCACTAGCTGCAAGAGCGAGGAAAGGCGACTATGATGATGGTACGAGACTGCATCTTCAAAGCGTCATCAAATGAATTCCTGACAGTATTCACAGATCTGATTCTTGAACAGCTAGCAAGAAATAGAGTCTTCCTCACAGATTCAGGGCTCGCCAAGTTACGCAATGCTTTCGTGGTTGTAGTCGGGTGTGGTGGTGTTGGCTCGCATGCAACAGCGGCTCTGGCTCGCTCCGGATGCTCCAAAATACGGCTCATCGACTTTGACCAGGTTACTTTATCCTCTTTAAATCGACACGCTGTAGCAACTTTGGCTGATGTCGGAACGCCTAAAGTACACTGTCTCCGCAAGCGACTTGAGCAGATCACTCCCTGGACGCACTTTGAATGCCGGAACGAACTCTTCAGTGAACAGAATGCGGCAGCACAATTGGCACCTTTGAACGGCCAGCAACCAGATTTTGTCATTGACGCGATCGACAACATTGACAGTAAAGTTGCACTTCTCGCCTATTGTTATATGAACAATCTCAAAGTCATCTCCTCCATGGGCGCAGGCTGCAAGTCTGATCCTACGAGAATCTTCATCGGCGACATCTCAGCAAGCACAGATGACCCATTATCAAAGTCTACCCGGAGAAAACTACGATTAAAAGGCGTCAAAGATGGCATACCAGTCGTCTATTCTACTGAGAGGCCCGGCCCAGGGAAAGCCGAACTGCAACCACTCTCTGAAGAGGAGTTTGCAAAAGGCAACGTTGGAGAGCTGGGCGTGCTTGCAGACTTCCGCGTGAGGATTCTACCAGTCTTGGGAACTATGCCAGCAATCTTTGGTCTCGCAGTCGCAAACCATGTCATCCTTTCAATCTCAGGGTATCCACATGAATACCTGCCGGCAAAGTCCCGTGACAAGATGTATGACGGCATTCTAGGAGCTCTTCAGGGTGCTGAGGAGCGTTTGGCACGCGCTTTGTTCACCGAAGACCCTCTAGGTCTCAAAATTCCTATAACCCAAGATGATGTGGGCTATCTGGTAGAAGAAGTTTACAACGGGAAAAGCATAATCAGTGGCCTGTCTACACGCTTGATTCTGACGAGATGGAAGAAGCCGGATCAGAGTTTTATCGATCAAAGGACGCCTGGCCAAAAAAGCAGTTCCTTGAAGATGCAGGATTTGGTTCTCATGACGAAAGAAGAGGCGAGTAGACATGAGAAGGAGGTTTTGAAGGGTAACAAGAGCCTGGAGGAAGTATATGATGCTGCGACGATTGAGCGTGTAAATAAGAGGATGGCAGAAGAGGAGCGATATGAACGCTTTAGGTAACGAATCAATATCACGAGAGAATGAAATACACTATACTCATCATGTTTTTGCTAACCCACCACAAAGTATTCGTGGTATCATGTATCCATATCCCTTCCGCTTAGATCCGTGAACATGGAGACAAGCCCCTTGAATCCTAATCCCGATATCACTAAGTCCGTTGAACTGTCAAGTAATCGCATCGGTGGGTCTAGTAATATCTGACGTTGGTCCGATATCCATCGGCCGATGCGTTAGCGCACAACGCAAGGCCAATAGGAGTAGACCACACTCCCGCTATCAGTAGTATAGCCGGACGATGACTTTTTTTCTTCATGACGTGCTGCACGAGTAAATACGACGATGTCCGGGTTCTAGGCGTTGTACTACGGCGAAGAGATCTATGACGGACCAACGTGCGTCACCTTGACCAATGAGCGCTCGTTTGAGCAGCAAAAGCCTAGCTAGATGGTAGCTGGCCCCATAGTGCAAGTACCGGTACGTGTCCGCGTAGAGAAGCTTCCAGACAGCAATGGAGAATGTCATACGAATAGATTGTCGGCGTTAACGGCAATATTATACATATAAGTGGTCATACAGTATCGACGCAGGTAGCGCCATTCATCTCGCAAACCCAACAATTTTCATATCAAGTACTACACTACCTACCTACCAACCAACCAACCGTATTGAAGAAGAAGATGGCGACAGACACCAAGTTCGAGGGATGGCTCGGAAAGGACAAGGACAGTGTCGAGGGAAAGATGGTTTGGGGAGAATTCGAACCAAAGAAGTGGACAGAGGACGACGTCGACATTGAGATTTCTCACTGCGGTATCTGCGGGTCAGATCTACACATGCTAAGCTCTGGATGGGGACCTACACCATACCGTACGCCCAAACCCTCGCAGTCAACCACAGATTTACGCTAACATATCCAAAGCCTGCGTCGTCGGCCACGAGATCATCGGCAAGGCCGTCAAGGTCGGTTCGAATGTCAAGCATGTCAAACAGGGTGACCGCGTTGGTGTCGGTGCCCAAGCTCGCTCTTGCCTGCAGCCAGACTGCCCCGACTGCTCCAACGGCATTGAGAACCACTGCCACAGGGGTACCATCAACACGTACGGCAGCGTCTACCCCGGTGACGAGGGAAAGAGCTACGGAGGATATGCAACCCATAACCGCACTCACGGACACTTTGTCATGAACATTCCTGATGGTCTGGATAGCGCCGATGCCGCACCCATGCTATGTGGAGGCATCACCGTCTACTCTCCATTGAAGCGATATGGCTGTGGACCCGGCAAGACGGTGGGAATCGTTGGTGTCGGTGGCCTAGGCCATTTTGGCGTCCTCTTCGCCAAAGCCCTCGGCGCAGACAAGGTCGTGGGTATCAGCCGCAAAGCCGAGAAGCGCGACGACGTGCTCAAGCTCGGTGCTGATCTTTACATCTCTACCGACGAAGACAAAGACTGGGCCAAGCACAATGCACAGAGCCTCGACCTCATCGTCTGCACAGTTTCCAGCGCGAAGATGCCTCTAGATGGGTATCTCAGTCTGCTCAAGACACATGGTACTTTCATCCAGGTTGGAGCTCCGGATGGCGGAGAGTTGCCTCCCATCAACGCCTTCACCCTGCTTTCGGGTGGCTTGAAGGTCGGCGGTAGCGGTATTGGTGCGCCTTGGGAGATTAAGGAGATGTTGCAGCTCGCGGCGGATAAAAAGATCAAGCCATGGGTGCAGAAGCGACCGATGAAGGAGGCTAATCAGGCGGTTGTGGATATGGTGGACGGAAAGGCGAGATATAGGTATGTTCTTGAGAACTAGAGCATGGGCGACAAATAGATAGATGAGCTCAGACGTCGAGATGAATAATGATGATGTTTTCAATCCGGACTTTGTCCATGGTATCCAACGTCTTCCACTCGCTAAACAAAAAGAGGCATAATTGTTGCCTATATTCAACACTGTGAATGACTGTTTGCAATCTTGAGGCTCGTCTCATTATTACTCAGGACATTTGTTCAAATAGTCATCACTGTAAACTAGAAGAGACCTTTCTATTTCCCAAAACGAACAGCTCCAAAACTCTCCCACAATTGGAAAGGGTGCAGTATGAACACACAAGAGCAACAACAGAAGCTTTCCATGCCTTTGATATTGCGCCTTGTCTCGATACTTGCAAGTGCACCTGACCAATGCAAGTACAAGCACACCGGCATATTAGGCCAACCTACATTCCGGCACTAGCTCGGCCAATGACTCCTCCACCTTGTATACATCTCCAACCCGCACGTCAGCCAACGTACCCCCAAATACCTCAATGCCGCGCGTACCCTTTTGCGGCAATGTCTCAACCTGTAGAAGAGGAGAGAAAAAATGCTACTAATGTAAATCTCCCACCTCCCCCACGTCAGCTTTCTTTCCATTGTGCCGAACCCCACTCTTATTCCCCGCAACAGTCTCCTCGGCCTCTAACGTCTTTTTGCCAAACACGGATTGACCATGACATGCGTATACATGAGGCCCCCCAAACGCACCACACAAAACAAGCCCTGTTTTTTTTTCTCTTTCTCTCTACTTCCCCTCCCATCTTAAAATATCTACACACACGCACACACACACACTGAATTCCTGTCTCT
>Ga0265780_10010199_pt1 | contig 11218 bp, 6 predicted proteins | sample P1T30metagenome_FD_192432 | JGI IMG/M metagenome (GOLD analysis project Ga0265780, IMG submission 192432) | Plant litter microbial communities from East Loma Ridge, Irvine, California - P1 T30 | ecosystem: Environmental > Terrestrial > Plant litter > Unclassified | place: USA: California... | reverse complement strand
ACAACCGTCTTGGTACCCCTGTACTGTCTCCATCGTCACGAAGATTACTGGGGACCAGATGCGGACGCCTTCTACCCTGAGCGCTGGGAAGGCGATTCGCCTGCCAATTGGACGTACATTCCTTTCCTGGCAGGTCCCAGGATGTGCCTTGGCTATCAGTTTGCGATCAACACAGCCTCGTATGTGACGATCCGATTGATGCAGCTGGTCGACAGTGTGGAAGCTGAGGATGATAGATTGTGGCGGGAGGAACTCGGACTATCCATGACTTCGGCTGATGGAGCGCGAGTTTCTTTGCGATTCAAGACTGAGTAGTTCCTGTTGAAAAGATTGGTCATGATGTCCGAAGTCAACTGGATTTCTTAACAACCGATAGACTGTACATAGCTCGCTTCCGCATGCATGTTCCTCGAAGATGGGCTATCCTGAAATCGTTAGTGGCATCTGGTAGTCGATCCTTGTGTCTCTACACAAACGCACTTCCTGCGCCTGCACCAAATTTTCCCTCATAAGGATGATACTGATGAGCACACTGATGGAGCTTTGGAGGTATCTCAACCAAACCTCTGATGTTATAGCTGCTGCTCATAGCAACGGAACATGCACCGGCACAGGAAGACGTCTCAGCTCTCATGTAGTCGTATTCTGCAGCTCTAGCTTAGATATTTGCGCCTGGGTTCGCACGTTTCGATTCTTCGAACAGAAAATACGGTTCAGGAACACGCCCCCGGGCCCCCAATGATTGAACGCATCCGATGATCGTTGGTAATGTGTCTATTCTTGAATCTCGATTGCATACTACACGGCCTGCGCAGAAGCTGTCGCGACGACAGTCGAGGGTCAAATCTACCTCCGCTTCACCTCGAACGTAGCCGTCACGCTCGGCACTGGAAACTCGTTCCTGCTAAATCCTTCCGGCCTCGGGCCCTTGGCCGTGACGTCGTAGCTGACCAATACATGCGCCAACATAATCTTCATTAAGTGAGCTGCGAAAAAGCGACCAGGGCAGGCGTGTCGCCCATGTCCCCAAGCAAGGAAAGTGTCACTCGGCATTGACAAGCTGTTTTGCTTCCGCTGCAAGTATGCTTCGGGGTTTCCACTTCCGCAAGGCGCTGCGTATCGGAATATATTGTATCGTTCTGCTTCGGAATAGAAGTCTGGGTCTCTCTGTATATGGTGGTTCGGTGCGGCGACTCGAACTCCGCAGGGGATGTGCAAGTCGCCAAAGTCTATGCCAGAGGGAGCAGTGACCTGGAAAGCATTGTTAGCCGGCTGTTGAAGGCCTGTTATGGCGAGCAGTGGGATCGACTCACCATTCTGTGCATGCCAACGACTCGCACCGACAGTCTCATGGACTCTTTGATGGCAGATTCGACCAAAACCAATTCGTGAAGAGCAGCCTTTGTCCATTGACCGTCGTGCGCAGCTAGGACTGCATCGCACTCTTTGCGAAGTTCTGTCACAAAGTCTGCAGCATCAGGTGAATGGAACAAATCGAGGAATGTGTTTGTGATAGCCTGCTCAATGTCAGTAAAAGCTGCAGAGCCCGATCTTTTCTACAAATCACGAACAATGCTTGTTGTATGGATGGCAACCATGTTCATAGCTAATATGCGACGGCAAATGATCTCTGGATCAAGGTCAATAGCTCTGCCTCCGCTCAAGCTCTCTTCGATGACCCATTGAAGAGCGTCGTTCTAGACAGTATGTGTTAGCTAGAGGAATCACACATGCAATGCAAGAGTTGTACTTACGTGGGGACTTGCTGACGCGCCATCAGCCTTCTGGCTCTGTGCTTCTGCTAGTCGCTTTCTGATCACTGGCTCTGCAGCCTTGAGGCACTGTGCAAAATGCTTCTTAGTCGCTGATGTGAGGATTGGAGCGGCGAAGGGTCTCAGCCATTGCGGTAACATGTTGATGCGTGCTGCTCCTGTGAAAAGCGCCAGCGTATACTGCCAGGAGCCAGTCAAGAATTCGGGACTTCGGCCTTGGTCAATCTCAATTAGTACGACCGATAGGCATGAGGAAGCAGGAGGACTTACAAAGCTCAACTCCAGACAGCACACGGTTCGCAGCTCTGCTAACTATCTTGATGCATGAGCGATATACCGCTACCTCGCACGTGAAGTTTGATTCCGGGTTCCAGTTGGATGCAAAAGCCGCAGCCATCTCACGATACAAGTCATCGCTGAATGTAGGCAGTTTCCTTGTGATTTGTCTTTTGACGACAGAAAGATGGATTGGGTTCAAGAACACTTCCGGTCTGGAGGTATAATGATTGGCCAGTTGTTCCCAGTGGATGACATGAAGGTCGACTTCATTGTCAGGTTTGCGAACCAGCTCTCGTACTTCAGACGGTGGCAAGACTACCACCGGATTGTTGCCGAACCTAGGGAGGATGAATGGAAGGTCGTTCTTCGAGTACTACAATGTCTCAGATGGCGGAACCGAAGCTTTAGCTTGAATGAATGCACCGTACCTTTTCATACCCTTCCTCCACGATCTCACGCGTGCGTCGGATAGCATCTAGCCCTGCACGCGTTCTCGGGAAGATCAGATGCTTCACTCCAGCCCATGCGTGAGAGCTCCAGAACTTGCGCTCATCAGAGCTGACGATGCGTCGGAAGAAGCAAACAAACCCATATGCTGTGAGCAAAACAACTGCGAGTGCTAATCCTAGAGACGTGTTGTCCGTCTCTCGGACACTTGACAGCAAAGACTGCAGGTCAGAAGCACGTAACGACATCTTTTCCAGGCGTTCAACAGATGTTAGGGGCGGTGTTGTTGCTGATGGTACGACCACAGACCTGACCTGTGAATTTACCACACGTTCGATAATCCACGCCCGTTCAGATGATGACACAGGTGACGAATAGCGCGGAGGACGATTCTGACTGAGCCGTTGATGCGTTTTCCACATGTGGTCCGGACCAGGCGAGCAGGATCACATACTGTAAGATCCCGGACTAGGATCGATGCATCGCTGATCATTTCTGTCGGAGATCGACCCGTGCTTTAGCTCCACTCGCGCAGATCAGCTATAGGGATCGAAAGCGTTTGGTCTTGCGTCAATCAGGATTCGGCCGAGCCTGCCGGCCCGGTTTGACCCATATTTGTCGGTGAAGGTTTTGCGACTACCGACGCCATCTTATCTTTGCAACGCAGAATTGCTATTGTCGATCCCAGGCACGTTATGCAACGCCAGCTCATCACACCCCACTGCCATGCAGTAAGCCCAGGCTACCCAGCCCAGACAAAGGTCGATCTTTATGAACCGGACGAAGTGGAAGGGCGGTCAAAGACTGTACGGTACCCCTGACGCCGTCTCAAAGCCCTCGGTGTGTTGGGATGTATCTCTTACGATCATTTATCCACCTAATATGATCAGGGGACAGCTCCGGTGAGAACCCAAATCATACCCCGAGAGTCAGCCGGAAGTGGTAACACATGGCTTCAATGCAATAATGCACCGACGGGCCGCCATTGGAGATAAAACCAGTAGCTGTTTGTTGCTTGGTCTGCACGCGAATTGCTATCGTTCATATCAACCCTGCGAATCAACCATGGCGCAACCAACACACTTTGCAGATTATACATGCGTTATCACAGACATTGATAGGAAGCAGTATGGCAAAAGAACAGTACCCATGAAGGTGCTGATGCTGGGCATGGGAAGAACAGCGACTGAGTGTTAGTGTGTATTCCAACGAATCCCTTCATATCTGCTGACACCGGGCAATCAGCAACATGCGCTGCCTTGCGTCTCCTGGGCATCAACGAGTGCTATCATGGCTGGCAGCCTCTCTTCGAGAACCCGCGGGACAACGAAATGTGGATGGAGGCTCTGGAAGCCAAGTACGACGGCAAAGGCAAGCTCTACGGACGTGCTGAGTTCGACAAACTACTTGGACACTGTCAGGGTGTGTCCGACATGCCTGCGATTCTCTTTGCCGAAGAACTTATCGCCGCGTATCCGGAAGCAAAAGTGATCTTGACGCATCGCAACTTCGACACCTGGTATAAGTGAGTCATACACGAGCAGCGGCATTGGAAGAGACAAGGTCAACCGCCGAAGCTTCATAATTGACATCGGACAGGTCCTGCCTCGAAACATGCGAGCGCCGCTTCGCCCACCCTCTGACAAAAGGTCTGATTCCGATCACCAAATTCCTTCGCATGCACAGCCGCTGGACCCGACCAGCGTTCAAGCGCAGTTGGGAGATTCTCTTCGATGGCGACTTCACCAACAACGCCAAAAAAGGATACGACAAGCACTACGAACACGTACGCTCCCTGGTTCCAAAAGACCGGTTATTGGAATACTACGTGAAAGACGGCTGGGAGCCGCTATGCAAATTCCTGCACGTGGACCACCCTGGCGTCGAGTTTCCTCGTGGTAACACCACAGACACCCTTAATAAAAGATTCGAAGCGGCACTGATGCTGACACTCAAAGCGATCGCGAAGAGATTGGCCGTGCTTGGAATCGCAGCAATTGCTCTAGGGTATGCAAGCTTAGTATTCTGTAGACGGGGAGATTTGATCTGGTGAGGGAAATGGCATTGTTTGGCGAGCTGTATTTTCATTGTACGCAACGCGTCTCTCAAGGATGTCCCTCGTAGTCTATCTCCTCGAACTCGTTCCGTCAAAGCGTGCCTCGTTGGTGATCCACTATGTAGCAGGATCGCCTCATCCCGAGCCGATTTGCCAGGCCGATAGCTCACGCGCGAGCGAGCGCTAGCGGACATCAACCCGGTGTCGATCATTGCTGTATGCCGCTTGTGCACACGGACCAGTGGCCACCACAGTCACCGCATGCCAGTCTTGAATGTCCCGTATCACCCTGCAGATGACACGCGGGACTAGGCAACGCATTCGGTCGACAGCGAAGAGCGGCCTTGGGGTTGCTGCTATGCCGCGTCTGCTGCACAAGCAAGCTGGGTAGCCGAACGTACAGAGACTATAAGTATGGAAGGAGGTCGAGAAGCCACTGTGCACCTACCCAGATCCACGATCCCGCCATCTCATCAGACTTGGACCTGCAATCATGGCCGCCGATGATGTTCTCAACATATTCGAACAACGACCAGTCTGGGAAAGACTCGTCATGAATGCCGCCATGTGTTACCAGCTCCCCGAGGAAACCGATACACGACAAATGATCGAGAAGCTGCAGGATGCCCTCGATCGTCTGGTCGACAGCTTTCCCTGGTTGGCAGGAACGGTGATCACCGAGGGCCGGGATCTACAGAAAGGCAACAGCGGTGTGGTCAGAATCGTGCATGGCCGTGAAAAACCCAAGATCACGGTCAAAGATTACAGACAGACACCTGCGGTGCCTGACGTGCAACAGCTCAAAGAGAGTGGCTATGCTTGTGCAATGTTGGATGACTCTATCTTCGCACCACGACCCGCTTTCGTCCTAATCCCATCGAAGGAGAAGCCCGTACTACTCATCCAGGCGAGCATTATCTCGGGAGGTCTCGTACTGGTCTTCAGTGGTTGTCACGCTACGATGGATATGCCTGGGCAGGGCCAAGTGATGAGGTGGTTCTCTAAAGCCTGTCATAACCTACCCTTCACTCCAGCTGAGCTTGAGGTTGGCAATATGAGCCGACGCAATCTCATCCCACTTCTGGACTCAACGTATGAGCCAGGCGAAGAGCTTGCGCTGCAGATACCACCAACACCCACAGCTGGCTTGCTGTTTCCTCGGGTACCGTCGCAATGGGCGACCTTCAAGATCTCGCGGCAAGCCGTCGACGATATCAAGGCCGCTGCAACAGCTACTCGTACGTCAGCGTTTGTTTCTACCGATGACTCGCTTTCCGCCTTCATATGGCAGTCAGTGGCGCGCGTACGCACACAGCGCTTGTCACCCGACACAATCTCCAAAGCTGTGCGGACTGTCGATGTCCGGCAAGCCCTGGGCATCCCCCGTGATTATCCTGGCCTCGTGCAGAACAATCTCTTCCACATGTGTTCTCTTAAGGAACTCTCCGAGCTCCCGCTAGGCGCTGTGGCATCCAAGTTCCGTGATGCTCTGACACGCACTTCACCCAGTCTAACCTTCTACACTCGTGCTCTGGCCACGGCACTTTCTCGAACGAGTGACAAGTCCTCGCTGAGAATCACCTCCCATCTGGACCTGTCGAGCGACCTTATTATCACTTCGTCTGTTTCGTCGGGTGCATATCACTTGGACTTCGCGCTGGGTCTAGGGCCGCCCGAAGCAGTCCGACTCACGCATCAGATCACGTTCGAAAGCATGGTGTATCTGCTACCACCGACACCAAATGGAGACATCGCAATCATTGTCTGCTTAAGGAATGAGGATATCGCGGCCCTGCGAGCAGATGGATCGTTCAACAAGTACGCCAGGTATACAGGTTGATCTCTTCAACTAGAGATGAAAGAAGTGTATCCTGGCATTAGATGTGTGGCTGCTTCAGAGTTAGCGCGCGATAGCTTCTGACCACTCTCGTATGTTCACAGACCTACGTATGTAGCAAGAATAGCGCTAGCAATTTTGAGCCTCGTTAGACACGGAAAGCAAGCAGATGTCAGATGTAACTTCTCAGGTCTCGCCACACCGCGATACTTCAGCTTGTTCAACAAGAATCCATATGAAGATGTCCAAAGCCCCTTCATTGACCGACACTATCACCTATAGAGTAACACTGTCAAATCGTGAGGTCTGAGCGAGCAATCATTGATGCCGATAAGATAGACATGGCCAGTCTGTTCTCATGAAGGCTCCACTCATATACATATTGATGCGGGACTGGAAGCAGGACCGCACTCTGTTCACAAACCTTGGTTGCTGCATTTTCAATGATAGAGGTGAGTGAAATGATCGGTGAGGTGATCGAATCTCTAGCTTAACGCAAAGTACGAAGCGGTAACGTGGATGTACAGGCTTTGAAGGTCGACATCCTTTGACTAGCGCCCGAGTATTCGCTGTGATTCTCGGCTCTTCCCGAACAAACATGGGACGTTATGTGAAACTCCCGCTAACTTTCGAGGACACAGATGACCTTGTCCACGTGGGATTGTACTGGTTCAGAGAAGAGATCCAGTAGAAGATAAGAGAGGTCTCGAACCCTCGTCCACTCGTTTCTCTCTGCTTACCTCACAAACTGCCCAACATGAGTAAATTCACCCTCGCCGCCGTCGCAGGCGCGTCCGCCGCAGTAGGCGCCGCAACGACCGCCATCATCTTCGGCATCAACAACAACAAGCCCGCCCAAGCCGTCACAGCAACAACACCCACCACAACCGTGCCAGCAAAAGCGCTATCTCACCCCGTCCCAATCGGCGCAACACCACTCGACCCCAAAGCCCTCGCCGCCGCCGCCGCCCCCGTCGACCCCTCCGGCCTGTTCCAATATGGCTTCCCAGGCCCCATCTCCGACCTCCGAACCGCCTCCTCCCTGACCTCCTCCTACAACCGCACCACGCGCAACCCCAACTGGGTCGCCGAGCACATCACGCCCGCCTCGGTGTTGATGCGCGAGGGCGACCGGCGGCACTCTGTCTTCGTCGAAGACCTCAGCATCCCGGAGAAATTCCGCGCGAAGCTGAAAGACTACTTCCGGTCGGGCTACGATCGCGGGCATCAGGTGCCGGCGGCGGACGCCAAGTGGTCGCAGGACGCCATGAACGCGACCTTTGCGCTGTCGAACATGTGCCCGCAGGTCGGCGAGGGGTTCAACAGGGACTACTGGGCGCACTTTGAGGACTTTTGCCGGCGGCTGACGACTTTCTACCCGTCGGTGAGGATCGTGACGGGCCCGCTGTACCTGCCGAAGAAGGAGGCGGATGGCAAGTGGAAGGTCAGCTACGAGGTGATCGGCTCGCCGCCCAATGTTGCGGTGCCAACGCATTTCTACAAGATCATTTATGCCGAGGATGGCAAGGCGGGGGGGAATGTGAGCATTGGTGCTTTTGTCCTGCCGAATGACAGGATCAGCAACGACAAGCCGCTCAAGGACTTTGAAGTGCCTGTCGAGGCTGTTGAACGGGCTTCGGGCCTCGAGTTCGCGAGTCTGCTTCCGCCTGCGAGGACGAAGCAGCTTTGCAAGGAAGTCAACTGCTCGGTTATCATCAAGGAGTATGCCGAGAGGCAAAAGGCATTTGTGAAGCCTAGCTCGAAGTAGAGGGTCTGGACGAGTTTACGACAGCATAGCTAGGCGCAATGTTTCGGGCGTTGTTTCGTGGTCGCCATGTACAACATGGAGTGCATTTTTTCTGCAAGCGTTACATTTCAGCAGAGTTTCCTGTTTCATTTTTATACAAGTGATCCCTTTATTTCTTTTTACACCGCTCCACGCGCTGTGCGCCATGTATTTGTTCATCGCACGGCTCATGCAGAGAGAGATGGGGGTTCAACCTTCCACCATCCCCTCATCTATTCCCTAGTATCGTACAAACCTCCCCTCTCTCTCTTCCCAGCACGCGCCAGACAGACATCCCACACTCGTACATCCCCGCAGTTGTACAACCCCGAAAGAAGAGAATGCCGAACCCGTATGCAAAAAGCCCATCATCGTACACGTACACCCCCAAAGCATCCATCCATCTTCCTCGCCCTCACAGGCGCAATGCATGCATTCTATCCTCCTTCCTTCCTTCTTTTCTCTCTCTCTCTCTATCTCTCCCTCTTTACAACCCAGCCCCAGCACCCTTCTGCACATGCGTCAAGTACTGCCTGCTAGTCGTGTTCCACGCAGCCATGTACTTCTCCATGCAGTTGGTGTAGCAAGTACTCTCACCAGACGAGAGGGAAGAGCCCGGGGTGGGGATGCAGCGGTCGAAGCAGTGCTCGTTGAGTTTCTATACATTTGATTAGACCAATCAGCTCAGGATCGGATGATGAGATGTTTGGATATGACGGGTAGATTCAGGCATGGCAATAGCAATGGGCGTACCTCGACGAGAGCGCGAGCGTTGGCGATGGCGGCTTGTTGGCGCACTTGCTGCATGACTTCGGTTTTTGCGTCCATTGTGAAGAAGAATTGTGTGGGGGTTTAGTTTTTCGGGAGGAGGGGCTTGGGTGTAGTGTTTGAGGTAAAATTTGTCGCAGTGTTTGGTTGAATGGTGGGTGTTGGAGATGCGGTTCCGTTGCGGCAACTCACCTTCGAGTCGACAATCGATGTCGTCTCTGAGAAGCCGAGCGTTCGGCAAGAGCCGCCAGAATTCCAGCACTTACTTCACTTGGAAGTCTCACCAAAGCGGCACGATGGAGGAATTACGATGATGATTAGGAGCACTTTTTACAGGGATAACTTCTCGTGCTTTGGTCCTTAACAATGAAAATGAACTGGAAATTGGCACACAAAGATGACTTGAGAGCGAAGGCAGCAGGACATCTGGTAGTCCATGCAGTATTTGCCTGTGTTGAATACATATTTCTACAAAGGACCAGCGGTATGGACCTCACTTCAGACGCAGCGAAACCGGATTCCAAGAATCTCACAGCTCTGCCAACCACGGCGAACGGGCAAGCATCTCTTCGGTGACGAGCGTCCATCCCATCCTCTCGCAGATCGCGAGGGCCTCCTGGTACATGGCACGAGAATCCTTAGCCCACATATCGTACACGTCCGCGTTCTGGTAGAAGACCGCCTCACTGCCAAGTTCATCCTTCTCTATGCGGAAGTCCTCCCACTCGAGGTCGGGTCTTGACCTTGCGGTCGCTTTGAGGGTGGCCTCTCGTCGGAATACGGCGACGCGAGCGTTCAGGACGCCTTTAAGAGCGGTTTTGGCGAGCTCGGGCCTGTATCCTGCGCTGGGTTGGTCTTGGGCATCTGCGGGCATCTCGTACTTTCTGATATCGCCCGAGAAATCGGCGTCGCGCTTCTCCGCTTCGCTGGCATACAAGTAGCGCTTTGGGCTTAGATTGAGCGCCTCTTCCGGCGCTTTCGCCCCAGCCCAGAGCGTTTCTTCCAAGTGAATTTTCGCCGCTTGAAGAAGCGCAGGAGCGTAGGTTCGAATGATCGCGGAGTTGAGCCACATGAGTGCAAGCTCGTGACGTTGTGAGGGAGTCGGAGGCCATGCCGCCGTGTGGAAGATGTTTTCTTCCTCCTTGCCTTTGTCGGCTTCGATGGGCCAGAGGAATTGCCGGACGCGTTTCCATGTGGATTTGATGGTGGTCTCTGTTGGCGGGTAAGAGTCGAAGGGGGTGGGCTTTACATGATCTGGGGGTTCGTCTTCGATGTATTTCCATCCGCTCTCGTGATAGAAGGCGGCGAGGTCGCAAGCGGCTTTGGGCACCCCTGATGCTGCAGCCTTTGTCATGTAGTGAAGCCATTTGCTGGTCGGAACGTGTTGTCCAGTCTCATCGCGCTCCATGTAGTATGTGGCTGCGTAGTAGAATGCGGTGGGGTCGTCTTGCTGGATGCCGATCTTGAGGGCTTTCTCGAATAAATGCCACTCATCCATGCCCTTTATTGAACGATCGTAATGCGCTTGGATCAATTCAATCCAAGGCGACGACAGATCGTCACGGTCAGCGGCGGAGATTTCTACTGTTGGTCGAATACCAGCGACGCGACGTGCTGCATCGAGTTCGCTCTTGGCCACGGCTTTCTCCATTGCTTGCCACCACCACTTGATGGCGGTGTCGAAATCGCCAAGATGATATGCAACTTTGCCTTCCAATACCATAGCACGCGAGTGAGTCCCCTCTCTTGCGATCTTTTGCAGCCTGCCCCTCTCTGTAGAGACGGACGCCTGCCTGAGCACTCCCGGAATAGACCTGGCTTGAACGAGGGCGCCGTTGACAAGTCTAATACTCGCCTCCGTATAGCCGGCCGCAGCCGATATATCCAGTAGCTTCCGGCCCCAGTACTTGTCATCTTCCACGCCGTTGTTCTGCAGCAGCATGATTGCCAAGAACATCAGGTCTTGTTCGCTCATGCCGGCCGCATCGACCAGCTTCCTGAAGGTCGCGCATGTTTCGGCACCAATCCGAGATCTGACGTCCTTGCTTAGCACGGCAAAGGACTCTATGAACTCGTTGACCTGAGCTGGGGTCTGGCCAAAATGACCAGAATCGTGGGCATCTCGTATCCGTATGGCACGCTCTGCATTGTTCGTTGCTCTGTCTTTATCCTTTGCTTCTTGAATCTTGCGGGCTTGCTCCGGCGTCAAGCCTCTTGCTTTATTTCTGGAGGAGGTCACCCTTGTTGACGGCGCCTTTGCTATGCCGGTTCTT
>Ga0265780_10010198_pt1 | contig 11218 bp, 10 predicted proteins | sample P1T30metagenome_FD_192432 | JGI IMG/M metagenome (GOLD analysis project Ga0265780, IMG submission 192432) | Plant litter microbial communities from East Loma Ridge, Irvine, California - P1 T30 | ecosystem: Environmental > Terrestrial > Plant litter > Unclassified | place: USA: California... | reverse complement strand
GCACCGTCTACGACGATGTGCGGCGCCGTCCTCACCATTAAAACAACACCGTACAACGACGAGAACACCACACCATGCTTCCAGATTTCCGATCGCGCGCCGTGCTGCTGCAGCACATCCGCCATACCCGCAGCTTTTACGATCCGCGCTGCGTCGACCCCAGCGGCGGCTTCTACCATTTTTATAAAGACGACGGCAGCATCTACGATGCCCGCACCCGCCACCTGGTCAGCAGTACCCGCTTCGTGTTCAACTTCGCCATGGCATGGCGCCAGTTCGGCGAAGCGGCCGACCGCGAGCGCGTGCTGCACGGCCTGCGCTTCCTGCGCGAGGCGCACCGCAACCCGGACTCCAAAGGTTATGCCTGGACCCTGGACTGGCAGGATGGCGAGAAGACCGTCACCGACGATACCAACCACTGCTACGGCCTGGCCTTCGTGCTGCTGGCCTACGCGCATGCGGCGATGGCCGGCGTGGACGAGGCGCGGGTGTGGATCGACGAAACCTTCGATTTGATGGAACAGCGCTTCTGGGAGCCGCAGCACGGCCTGTACGCCGACGAAGCCAGCGGCGACTGGTCGCGCCTCGACACTTACCGCGGCCAGAACGCCAACATGCACGCCTGCGAAGCCATGCTGGCCGCCTTCGAGGCCAGCGGCGATGTCCGCTACCTGCACCGCGCCGAGACCCTGGCCCATAACATCACCGTGCGCCAGGCCGGCCTGTACGGCAACCTGGTGTGGGAACATTACAATGCCGACTGGTCGGTCGACCCCGACTACAACCGCCACGACAGCACCAACATCTTCCGCCCCTGGGGCTATCAGCCGGGCCACCTGACCGAATGGGCGAAATTGCTGCTCATTCTGGAACGGCACAGTGCTCAAATGAGCGGTCCATCCGACTGGCTGCTGCCGCGTGCGTGCGCGCTGTTCGACGCGGCCTTATCCAAAGCCTGGGATGGCGCACATGGCGGCATCCATTACGGCTTTGCGCCGGACGGCAGCATCTGCGACGGCCACAAGTATTTCTGGGTGCAGGCGGAAAGCCTGGCGGCGGCCGCCCTGCTGGGGGCGCGCACCGGCGAGGCCGGCTACTGGGACTGGTACGACCGCATCTGGGCCTACAGCTGGGAACATTTCGTCGACCATCGGCACGGCGCCTGGTACCGCATCCTGGGTCCGGCCAACGAGACGCTCACCGACGAAAAGAGCCCGGCCGGCAAGGTCGACTATCACACGATGGGGGCGTGCTATGAGGTGTTGGGCGTGCTGGAACGCTAAGGCTTATTTGGCCGGTTTCTTCGGCTTGAACAGGCGGACCGCGGCGCGCGCATTCGCCTTGACCGCGTAATCGATCTTGGCGAATTGCTCTTCCAGCGCCTCGGCCAGCACGCTCGAGGGGCTGGGCGGCGGCAGGTGCAGGTGGGCGTCGGCCTCGCCGTACTCGCGCTGGATTTCCATGCCCGCCTTTTTGGCGATGTGCATCATGGTGCGGTTCGAGGACAAACACTGCATGTACAGGGTGTCGACGTCGACATTGCGGCAGTGGATGGCGGCGCGCTCGAACAGGCGCGTGCCGACACCCTGCCCGCGCGCCGATGTCGACACCGACACGCCGAATTCCGCCACCTTTTCCTTGTCGGTGTAGTTGATGCTGTCCGGGTGCGCTTCTTTCGAAGTGAACGCCAGGTGGCCGACGCCGACCAGCTGGAACACGCGGTTGTAGACGCCGAACACGATGTCGTTGGTGAAATCGAGCTTGGCCACATAGGCTTCCACGCGCTCGTCGGGCAGCATGCTGCCGAAGCGCAGCAGGCGGTCGCTGCTGTCGAGGGCGAGGAAATGGCGCAGCACGCGGCGGTGGTCGCGTTGGCTCAAGGCTTTTACCAGCACCGGCTGGCGGCCGTTCTTGCCTTTCAGGCTTTTGAGCCAGCGGCGGAGGGGATTGTCCTGCATGGTTGTTCAGGCGTAAATTTGTGCAGTGCACCAATCCTGGCATTGTAATGGATGGGGCTGTGATGCATCGCGCGAACAAAGAAAATGTCGCATAGATACACCTTTTTTATAAAAATGATGTATCTATGCACCAAATATCCGCTTAGTCCCGCACATCTCCCAAGGCCGCCTTCACCGCCGCCACCCGCGCCGCATGGATCGCTTCCGGAATCCGCGCCTTGTCCTCGACAAAGCGCGCCGCGATTTCTCCCCCGTTCACGGCGCGCGCGGCCGCCAGCGCCTTCAGCAGATACGGCCCTTGCGGATACTCACGGTAGCGCATCTCGTGGGTCTCGTGCCCGCGTCCGCGCGCATCGCATTCCGAGGCCAGCAGCATCTGGGCAAAACGCTCGGGTTTACGGAAACCGTCGCAGCGTTCGAACAGGGTCACGATGGTTTTTGGACGCAGCTCCAGCGCGCGGCTGATGTTGCCGTGTTCGCGCGCGGTCATGACGGCCAAATCGCGGCACTCGGTGGGCGCGTGCAGGCGGTTGCTGAGCTTGGTGATCAGGCGCGGCCCCATGCCTTCGTGGCCATGGTGCTTGGGCCAGTGTTCGGGCGGGGTCGTGCCCTTGCCGAGGTCGTGCATCAGGGCGGCAAAGCGCGTCGCCAGCGCCAGGCCGCGTTCGGCCGCGACATCGATCACCAGCATCATGTGGACGCCGGTATCGACTTCCGGGTGGTGCAGCGGCGGCTGCGGCACGCCCCACAGCGCGTCCAGCTCGGGCAGGATGCGCGCCAGGGCGCCGCAGTCGCGCAGCACCGCCAGCATGCGCGAGGGTTTCTGCTCCATCAGCCCGCGCGACAATTCCTGCCACACGCGTTCCGGCACCAGTGCGTCGGCCTCGCCCTCTTCCACCATCTTGCGCATCAGCGCATTGGTCGAGTCTGCCACGCGGAAATCGGGAAAGCGTGCGGCAAAGCGCGCCAGGCGCAGGATGCGCACCGGGTCTTCGGCAAAGGCGTCGGAGACATGGCGGAACACGCGGTCCTGCAAATCCTGCTGGCCGCCGTAGGGGTCGATGATGCTGCCGTCTGCGGCGCGCGCCATTGCATTGATGGTCAAATCGCGGCGGATCAGATCGTCTTCCAGCTTGACCTCGGGCGAGGTATGGAACACGAAGCCGTGGTAGCCTGGCGCCGTCTTACGCTCGGTGCGTGCCAGCGCGTATTCCTCGTGCGTGTCCGGGTGCAGGAAGACCGGGAAATCCTTGCCGACCGGCCGGAACCCCTGGGCAATCATCTCATCCGGCGTGGCGCCGACCACCACCCAGTCATGGTCTTGCACAGGCAGCCCCAGCAATTCATCGCGCACCGCGCCGCCGACGACATAAATTTGCATCGGCATCAGTCCGGCAAGTCTTCTTCGTGGCCGGCGGCGATTTCGGTTTCCTTCATCGCTTCCTCGACCCAGCGCGCCACCGCCGGATGCGCCTGCATGCGGTCGCAATACGCCTGCAGCGCCGGCGCCAATGCCACGCCGTAGCTCTTGAAACGCATCACGACCGGCGCATAAAACGCGTCGGCAATCGAAAAATCGCCGAACAGGAAGCGGTGGTGGCCGAAGCGCGCCAGGCACTCTTCCCAGATTTCGCAGATGCGGCCGATGTCGGCCTGGGCACCCGGCGTGCGGCCGCGACCCGGCAGTCGCGCCTTGATGTTCATCGACATCGCCATGCGCAAATCGGGGAAACCCGAATGCATCTCGGCCACGACCGAACGTGCCAGCGCGCGCGCCGCCACGTCTTGCGGCCACAGATGCTTATCGGGAAATTGCTCGGCCAGATATTCGCAGATCGCGAGACTGTCCCAGATCGTCATCTCGCCGGCCAGCAGCACCGGCACCCGGCCCGCAGCCGAAAAGCGCGCGATGTTGGCGGAGGTATCGGGCTGGTCGAGCAGCACGCGCACCTCGGTGAAGGGGATGCCGGCCGCCACCGCCGCCACCCACGGCCGCATCGACCACGACGAATAATTCTTGTTGCCGATGACCAGGGTCAGGCCGGCCTGGCGGGCCTGGTCGAGGGTTTGCGTGAGCGTCGGGTCGAGTTCGATAGTCTGCATGGCGCGCTGGATGTCCGTCTATGGCGATGGGTTAGCGTCCGGCGCGGGTGCGCAGGACGTCGATGCGGGCAGTCGGCGACAGATACTGCGGCGCGACCGCCTCGAGCGCCGTGAGCTTGATTCCCAGCGCCTCGGCTGTCAAGACCTGCGTGGATGGATTTACAACATTGGGAACTGTCATCGAATCCAGGTTGTCGCGGCTGATCAGCGGCGTGCCGGGCAAGAGCTCGAAGAACATGGCCTGCAGCCGCGCCACGCCATCGGGCAAACCGAATACCTTGCGCTCGTGGCCGCTGTAGCGTCCGGCCAGGTGCACCAGCTCGGCCAGGGTGTACACGCGTGGGCCGCCCAGTTCATAGATGTTGCCGGCCGTGTGGCGGTCCAGCAGCGCCCGCACGAAGGCATCGGCGACATCGCCGACGTACACCGGCTGGAAGCGCGCCCCGGCACAGGCCAGCGGCACGAAGGGGGCATGGCGTTGCAGCCGCGCAAACATGTTCAGGAAATTGTCGTCTTCGCCGAACACGACCGATGGACGGAAGATCGTCGCCGCCACCGCCGGATTGGCGCGCGCGGCGCGTTCGCCGTCGGCCTTGGAACGCTGGTACATCGACGGCCCCTGCGGATCGGCGCCCAGCGCGCTCATGTGCAGGTAACGCGGCACACCGGCGGCGGCGCAGGCTTCGACGATACGGCGCGGCAACTCGACATGGGCACGCCGGAAGCCTTCGCCATAGGGCGTGCCGCGCTGCGCATACAGGATGCCGACCAGGTTGATGACCGCATCCTTGCCCGCCACCAGGCGGCGCAGGGTGGCGTCGTCATGGATGTTCGCTTCGACGATGTCGACGCCGAGCGGCATCAGGTGCATTGCATGCGCTTCGTGGCGGGTCGGCACCACGATGTTCACACCCTTTTCGGACAGCCGCGCCGCCACATGACTGCCAATGAATCCACTTCCTCCAATCAACAGTACCGACAGCTCGGCCATGGCCATCCCCTTAGCGATATGTCCTTATGGCAGGCCCAGAGCATTGCCGCGCGGCGTGATCGTGCCCAACCTGGCCTTGAGCGACTGCGGCCGTTTTTCGAACAGCGCCGCATAGTTCGTTGCGTTCGACATCACATTGCGCACGTAGTTGCGGGTTTCCTCGAACGGAATCGACTCGACGAACACCGCCCCCTCCATCGGCGCATTCAGCACGCCGCGCCAATTTCTCGCCCGTCCCGGGCCGGCATTGTAGGCAGCGGTGGCCAGCACTTGAGAGCCTTCGGCATTGTTCAACACCATGTTCAGGTAATTGGTACCAAGCAAGATATTCGTGCGGATATCGTTGAGCATGCCGTGGCCATAGTCATCCAGGCCGATCTTGCCGGCCACCCATTTGGCAGTCGACGGCATCACCTGCATCAGGCCGGACGCACCGACGCCGGACTGGGCATCGGTAATGAAGCGCGATTCCTGGCGGATCAGGCCATATACCCAGGCCTGGTCCAGGCCCAGCCCCTGCGCGGTCGGATGCAGGATGTCGTTGTGGGGCGCCGGGAAGCGCTGGGTATAGTCGAACTCGGTACGCGTGCGCTCCGAGGTGTTGACCATGCGGTCCAGGATCTGGTTCTGGCGCGCATACTCGGCCGCGGCCAGCAACTGGCGCTCGGACAAATTGCTCACCGTCCAGTTCCATTCGCGCGTGCCCTCGAAGCGCAGGCGCAGGCTGAAGAATTTCAGCGCGCGTTTAAAACCGGGATTGGCGGCGGCCTGCGCCAGCTCGGCGGCAGTCAGTGGGGCGGCGGCGGGCGGGATCGCGATCTGCATGCCGACCTCTTCCATGGCAAGCTGGCCATAAAAACTGTTTTGGTCGGCAATGCGGCGGTACAGCGCCTGGGCATCCTCGGTGCGGCCCTGGGCCTGCAGGGCACGCCCCAGCCAGTAGGTCCAGGCGCTCAAGGCTTGCTGGTCGGCCGGCATCGATTCGATGGTGGCGCGCACCGTCTTCCAGTCGCCGCGGCGCAGCGCGATCCGGGTCTTCCATTCGAGCTGGAATTCGGACAGCAGCGCGCCGGCCGCACGCTGCCAGTATTCAGGCGCTTCCGGCGCCAGCGTCAGCGAGGCCGCCAGTGCGACGTTCGCCCAACCGATCGCACGTTCCTCGGCCGACAGTTTGGATGCATTCTTGTCCAGCGCCACCGTCGCCAGTTTCAGGCTGGTGCGCGCCATGCGGCCGATCGCGACCAGGTAGATTTCGTGCTCGACGCGGGTGTCGCCGATGCCGCGCGCCATCGCCAGTGCCGGCACGTCGACCGCCTGCGCCGCCCGCGTATCGGACGCGCCCAGCAGCAGCGCGGTACGGCGCGACGGCCCGGTGGCATGCATTTCGCCGGCCAGGCGCAGCTGGGCCAGCAAATCGGCCTGGCTAAATTGTCCGGACTGGGCCAACTGGCCCACCAGCGCCGCGCAGGCGTCGCCGTACTGCGGCGGATTATCGAGCAAGGCGCGTGCTTCCTCGGCCACCTTCTCGCCCTTGATGGCGCGCGACAGCAGCGCATAGCACTTGACCTGGTAATCGTCCTTCTTGACGAACAGAGGCAGTTCGCGGTCGAAATTGACCCAGTCGCGCTTGCGGCCGAGCTCGAGCAGCCAGTCGTTGCGCATGCGGTCGGCGATGGCGCTGCCTTCGTAGCGCTTCAGGAAGTCGAGGACTTCGACGTCGCTGGCGTCGCGCAGGCGCGGTTTGAGCCGATAATAGTCGACATACGAGGCAATCGCGTAGTTCGGCAGCCGCGAGGCGAGCCCGGCCGCACGATTGGCGTCGCCCTGGCGTGAAGCATCGCGCAATTGCAGGAAGATATCGTCCTGTTCGCGGTTAGCGTCGTTGGCGACCAGGATGGCGGTGCCGGCAGGTGCGCTGGCGCTCGTGGGGGCGGCGGCCGGCGATCCGGCGGCCGGCGATCCGGCGGCCGGCGATCCGGCGGCTGGCGATCCAGCGGCTGGCGCGCCGGCTGCTGCCGGGCTGGCAGGCGCTACGGCGGCCGGCGCTCCGGCAGGCACGGCCGGGGCAGAGGTAGACGGGACGGCAGAGGGGGCGGCTGCTTGGGCCGACGCGGCAGCCGCGACGGCGAAAGACAGCAAGCCCGTGGCGGCAAGACTGGCGCCGGCAAACAGTTTTTGCGAAAACATCAATCCAACTTTCAATTTACGCTTCATATCATCCATGACCGGCGAATCAAGAATACCATGCGGCTCCGACGGCTTGCCAGACTCCAGCGCAAGCGTGGCGGGGGCGGAACAGACAGCGTCACAGCAGGCGGCCAAGACGGCCTTGCGCAAAGCACTCAGAACAGCACGTGGGGCTCTCGACCCGGCAATCAAGGTCCAGTGGGATGCCCATATCGGGGCCCAGGTGCTGGCCTGGTGGCGTGTGCGCCAGGTCGGCAGCGTCGGCGTGTACTGGCCGCTGGCCGGCGAACCCGACTTGCGCGCCGCCTATGGCGAACTGGCCAAGGCTGGTGTGCAACTGGCGCTGCCGGTGGTGATGGAGCGCGCCGCCCCGCTCGCCTTCGTCGCCTGGACCCCGGGCGAACCGATGATTCCGGACGAGATGGGCATACAGGTGCCGGCCGATCTGCGCTTCGTGGAACGGCCGCCGGCCTTGCTGGTGCCCTGCCTCGGTTTCAATGAGGACAATTATCGGCTGGGCTATGGCGGCGGCTATTACGACCGCACGCTGGCGCCGGCACCGCGGCCGCATACGCTGGGAATTGCCTACAGCACGCAACTGGCCGTGTTCTCGCATGCGGCGCACGATGTGCCGCTGGATGTGGTGATCACGGAAGCGACGCGGATTACCTGATATAGACCATGAAAATGCCGCCGGCCAATTGACCGGCGGGCATTCAGACTGTCTGCAGGCGCTGCCAGATCGCGGTCGTGGCTGCGGCCTGGTTCATGCTGTAGAAGTGCAGGCCCGGCGCACCGCCGGCGAGCAGGCGCTCGCACAGGCTGCTCACCACGTCGAGGCCGAAGGCCTTGATCGACGCCGAATCGTCGCCGAAGCTGGCCAGTTTCAAGCGAATCCAGCGCGGGATCTCGGCGCCGCACATTTCCGAGAAGCGCATCAGCTGCGTGTAATTCGTGATCGGCATGATGCCGGCCACGATCGGCACGTCCACGCCGACCTTGTACACGTTGTCGACGAACTGGAAATAGGCGTCCGGGTTATAAAAATACTGGGTGATCGCGGCATTCGCGCCGGCCTGCACCTTGCGTGCGAAGTTCTGCAAATCGTCCTGGGGCGACCTCGCCTGCGGATGCATCTCGGGATAGGCCGCGACTTCGATGTGGAACCAGTCGCCGGTTTCGGCACGGATGAACTCGACCAGCTCGCTCGCATAACGCAGCTCGCCGGCACCGCCGTAACCGCTCGGCAAGTCGCCGCGCAGGGCCACCACACGGCGGATATTCTTCGCCTGGAATTCCTGCAGGATGGCGCGGATCGATGCGCGCGTGGCACCGACGCAGGACAGGTGGGGCGCGCCCTCATGGCCTTCGGCCTGGATCTCGGCGACGGTCGCCAGGGTACCCTGCTGGGTACTGCCGCCGGCACCGAAGGTCACCGAAAAGTACTTGGGCTTGAGCTCGGCCAGTTTCTGGCGCGCCACACGCAGTTTTTCCGCACCCTCGGGTGTCTTGGGCGGGAAAAACTCGATACTGAGATTAGGGGTTTCCATCGTCTTTGAGGAGTAAGGTGGAAAGCGCCCACGAAATCACACTGTACAGGATGGCCGCCAGGAAGGCCGACCCGAATCCTGCGACATGGAAGCCTGCCACCAGGTGCGACACCATCCAGAACAACAGCGCATTGATCACCAGAATGAACAATCCCAACGAGAGCAGCGTCACCGGCAGGGTCAGCACGACCAATACGGGACGGATCAGGGTGTTGACCAGGCCCAGCACCAGCGCAGCCACGAGGGCGGTGCCGATATTGGTCACGGTCACGGAATGCATCAGGTAAGGCAGCGCCATCAGGGCGATGGCATTGATCAACCAGGTCAGGAGCAAACGCATGTCGGTGTCTTTCGTGAGGGCGAGCGGACCCCTTAGGGTCCTTTACGGAACGCCAAAGGGCCTCGCCAAACCGTAGCGAGCGGCCGCAGATTTGGCCGAGAAGCGCAGCCGTACTTACGGTACGGCGAGCATCGCAGGCCGAATCTGCAACGCGCAGTAGGTTTGGCGAGGTCCCATCAGTAACGGTAATGATCCGGCTTGTAAGGACCCTGTTGGCTCACCGAGATGTACGCAGCTTGCTCTTCGGTCAGCGTGGTCAGCTGGGCATTCAGCTTTTTCAGCTGCAGGCGCGCGACCTTTTCGTCCAGGTGCTTCGGCAGCGTGTAGACGCCGACCGGGTACTTGTCCGTGTTGGCGAACAGCTCGATCTGGGCGATGGTCTGGTTCGCGAATGACGAGCTCATCACGTACGACGGGTGGCCGGTACCGCAACCCAGGTTCACCAGGCGGCCTTCGGCCAGCAGGATGATGCGCTTGCCGTCAGGGAAAATGACGTGGTCGACTTGCGGCTTGATGTTTTCCCACTCGTACTTCTTGAGCGCGGCAACTTCGATCTCGTTGTCGAAGTGGCCGATGTTGCAGACGATCGCCTGGTCCTTCATCTTGAGCATGTGCTGCTCGGTGATGACGTGGTAGTTGCCGGTGCAGGTGACGAAGATGTCGCCGTGTTCGGCGGCGTAATCCATGGTCACGACGCGGTAGCCTTCCATCGCGGCCTGCAGGGCGCAGATCGGGTCGATCTCGGTGACCCACACTTGCGCCGACAGCGCGCGCATGGCCTGGGCCGAGCCCTTGCCGACGTCACCGTAGCCGGCGATGACAGCGATTTTGCCGGCGATCATGACGTCGGTCGCGCGCTTGATGCCGTCGACCAGCGATTCGCGGCAGCCGTACAGGTTGTCGAACTTCGACTTGGTGACGGAGTCGTTGACGTTGATCGCCGGGAAGGCCAGCTTGCCTTCCTGGTGCATCTGGTACAGGCGGTGCACGCCGGTGGTGGTTTCTTCGGTCACGCCCTTGATTTCCGGCAGACGCTTCGAATACCACTGCGGATCACGTGCCAGGCGGCCCTTGATCGCGTTGAACAGGCAGATTTCTTCTTCCGAACCCGGCTTGTCCAGCACCGAGATGTCCTTTTCGGCACGCACGCCCAGGTGCAGCAGCAGGGTGGCGTCGCCGCCATCGTCCAGGATCATGTTGGCATGGTTGTCGCCCGGCCATTCGAAAATGCGGTGGGTGTATTCCCAGTACTCGTCCAGGGTTTCGCCCTTGATGGCGAACACCGGGGTGCCGACCGAGGCGATGGCGGCGGCAGCGTGGTCCTGGGTCGAGTAGATGTTGCACGAGGCCCAGCGCACTTGCGCGCCGAGGGCTTCCAGCGTGCGGATCAGCACGGCGGTCTGGATGGTCATGTGCAGCGAACCGGCAATGCGCGCGCCCTTCAGCGGCTGGCTGGCGGCGAATTCATCCTGAATGGCCATCAGGCCCGGCATTTCGGTCTGGGCAATGCGGATTTCCTTCTCGCCCCACGAGGCAAGACCGATATCGGCAACGAGGAAATCCTGGGAATTGGTGTCTTTAAGTACGGCGCTCATCACGCGCTCCTTTCAGGTTAAGAAAAAAGGTACGTGAGCGCGGTGTTGATGATCCGAGCCTGGCGAAAAGGAATCTTTTCGTCGCAACGCTCCTCGGAATTCATAAGTTTAACACGGGTGGCCGCCGAGTGGGCCATGCTGTGTGGTTCGCTACGGACTTGGTCCCCTGCCTGCGCAGGGGCGACGTGTCTCTGTTACCACAAGATGATGCGCCGTCGTCCCTGCGAAGGCAGGGACCCAAGGTATTCGGTTTTACGCCAGGCCGGCCTCGGCGCGCAGCAGCGCCGCTTTATCCGTGCGCTCCCAGCTGAACTCCGGCTCTTCGCGGCCGAAGTGGCCGTAGGCTGCCGATTTCTGGTAAATCGGACGCAGCAGGTCGAGCATCTGCACGATGCCTTTCGGGCGCAGGTCGAAGTGTTCCATCACCAGTTCGGCGATTTTGTCGTCGGAGATGACGCCGGTGCCTTCGGTGTAGACCGTGATGTTGATCGGAC
>Ga0265780_10010197_pt1 | contig 11218 bp, 6 predicted proteins | sample P1T30metagenome_FD_192432 | JGI IMG/M metagenome (GOLD analysis project Ga0265780, IMG submission 192432) | Plant litter microbial communities from East Loma Ridge, Irvine, California - P1 T30 | ecosystem: Environmental > Terrestrial > Plant litter > Unclassified | place: USA: California... | reverse complement strand
CTCTCAGCGCATACCAAGCCGCCAGCGCGCTCCCAAGCTCAATAGCAGCATCCTCAGTCTTCTCCGCCCTTGAGTTCAAAGCATGGATCGTGCGAGTAAGCGCAGTATGTCTGTCCTGCCAAACTTCGTCCCGCTCGTGAAGTCTGCCCGGAACCGCCAGCTTCAATTTCGCTTTGTCAAACCCACACGCCAGCAGAACCTCGATCCTCTTCATCAAGCGAGCCGTATGCGTGGTGGCGCGATACGGGACAGATTGGACATGGCGGTCGGGAGCTCGTCTGAGGTCACAGTGAAGGATGACCAAGAAGCGGTTGAGCAGCAGCCAGCTGATGCCGCCGCTGCCACTTTGGAGGGCTGCCATTGAGAGGATGTCGATGAGCGTGTCGTCTGGTACGATTTCTTGGGCTGTTACTTCTGTCCACATGCTTTGCAAGCGGGCGAGTTCGGTTGCTGAAGAGGAGTCCAGAGCTGCGGCTTCGATCGCTCGCGCGAGCCTGTGTTGGCGGATGATGTTGCGTTGCTGGGCGGCGAAGAGGGCGCCGGTGGTGAGATTTTCGAGGTAGGCGAGTCTTTTGGGGTCTGTTATCTGGTTGGAAGAATGGGGAGTTTGGTTGTGCAACGGGCATTGGGGTGTAAATGTAAGTTTGTCCGCCATAGCGATGTTAGATGAAGCTGAAGTGAATGCTAGACGCGTGAGACGCTTCGAGAGTAATTGATACACGAGTGAGCAGATTCCGTTAGGCAAGTCGATGTTGTTGTGTCAAGAGGCCTTCGAGAGAAGGCACTCGTAGCTAAGTTTTACTTGGGCGTGATGGGCAAGGACTGCCGCGTGAAAGGTCACTGCCTACATGTACACATGAATGTTCAGCGGTACGCCTTTCCTAGCTCGAACTTCTCCCAAAGATAGGACAGTATGCGAAAAAACATGACGCCAAAATCGTGTGGTAGTGAAATTGCATAAAGCAAACAGACTTGTTGGGGGTATAATACCTAGCGGAAAGAACCGCTGGTTCCAATGATGGTACAAAAACTAGAACAGCAACAAGCAAGGTGTAGTGAGAATTGTCTTCCCAACACCATATAACAAGACAGTCCGACGTCGGCGGGGTGCCGTCCCCTCTTCTCCAACCCACTTAGCCCCGAGCAAACCCTAATTTCAAAACAAAACACTCCAATATCTCATATACCCAACAATGAGAGTAAGAAAAGGAAATTCGACGGCGTCAGTCGTCTGCCGGTGTTATTACACGCGCAATTCAGTTGCCCAATCCAAGAGCCTTCTTGTTCCTCCTCATGGCCTTCTTCAAGTTCGTCTCCTTCTCGTCGCTCGCCTTTCTCGCCTCCTGCAACTGGCGCTCAGCCTGCTCCACAGTAGGCGGCGGTACGATCTCCGTCTGCATGGCAGGGACCTGCTGCTGCTGTTGTTGCGAGCCGTTCTGCTGCTGGCGACCCGAGTTGGAGCCACCGCCAACGCTAGGCGGGGGAGTGGCGGGCGGCATGACAAATTCATTGATGTAGCGGCTGGCCTCGTCGACAAGGAAAGCTCCTTTCTTCATGCTGCTGCCGTCCTGCACCATGGCCTCCATGACGCTGACGCCGCGGGCATTGGCGTTTTCGTAGTCGCGCTTCAGAGCCTCCAAGTCGAAAGAAGGGAAGCGTGTTTCGTTCTGGGGTTTGGTTGGGCGCCATTTGAGCTCCTCGGGCATGCTCTGCAACGCACCTTCCAAGTCCAGGAAGCGGCGCTCGAGCTCTTGGTTGAGGGCACGAATGTGGGCACCACTGGAGGTCACCATGCCTCGGTCCCAGATACGTCCCTCCTCGCCGCCGTACTGGATGGCAGGCACGGCGTGTTTGAGCAGAGCGTCTACTTCATCTTTGGTGAGCTTGATGTTAAAGTCAGTCTTCCAGGAAGCCGGGTTGGAGAGGTCCTTTGGGATTATGTTCTGACCCGACTTGAGGGAAGCGGCACCGGAGGTTCGAAAAAGAGAGTCCAGGGCTTTCTGGATCTCAGGTTTGGCAGCACGGAGTTCCGCGACGATTTGAGCCGGACTCAGAGTGGGTGTCGGTGGGGGCGAAGGCTCGTGGGGCGACTGCAATGGCATCGAGGGCGTTCTGATAGGCGCTGGCGTGGGCGTCTCGACCTTGACTGGAGTTTCTTTCTCTTGCGGTCCGGGAGACACCGGGCGACTGACGGTGGGCGTAGTGTCGGTCGTGACGGGCTCAGACTTCTCTACAATCTCCTTGGCTTTGACTGGCTTCAGTGCCTTTTCCTTCTTCTCCTTCTTCTTGCGGCTGACGATAGCTTCCTGGGCAGGTTCTTCGGCAATCGCATCGCCCTTCAACAACCTGGCCTTCTCCTCCTCTTCCTTGGCCTTGGCACGCTCTTGACGGTCCTTCTTCTGCTGACTCTTCGTCTTCTCACGAATAGGTGCAGATCCAACTCTGCTCACGCCAGGTACTGGAGGAGAGTTCGCGCGAGACTGCGATGCGGACGTCATCGACATGTTGTCCGACATTGAAACGTGTTCACTCGACGGCGTTCCTGGTACGTTCATCGATGCCACGCTTGGCTTACGAGATGGCAGCTTGCCAGCAGCTGCGGCAGATGGCGTAGAAGCAGACGGAACAGCAGGCGGTGTCTCGGTCTTCGGTGTTGCTGTCTGAACAACGCGCAGTGTACGAGGAAGAGTCTTGATCACAGGAGACGAGACGCCGACGCTGGGACTTGCCGGGATCGATGGTGCAGAAGGCGGCTGTGAGATCGTACGTTGCTGTTTGTTGGGCGTTCCGATCTCTGCAGGGGCAGTGCTAGTTGTCTGACTCTGCTTTTCTACTGCAGCAGCGATATCGAGTTTGCCAAGGTTTTTGCGCTTTGTAGCATCGGCCTTGATTTCTGTCTTTGCAGGGGTGGCGGGTACAGCTTTTGGCTCTTCCTTTTGGGTCTGCAGAGGCTCTTTGATAGGCTGCGAGGCCGACGGGATGACCGATTTCTTCTCTTCGGCAGCCTTGCCCTTCTTAGACTTCAAAGGGAGTGCTTGCTCGATAGCGTCGGCAACAGCAGCTTTCGATTCCCCGATGACTTCTTTATCTTCTTTCTTCGATTTCACCACATCTGCTACACTACGTGGAGCCTTGATAGGCCCTAGTTTGGCCGCGGGCTTTTCGTTCTCTTTTGGGATCGGCTTCGAAGCTTCGGCATCGATTTCAGCGTCCTTCGAGATCTTGGCCTGGTCAAGGACCCTCGAAGCAGCAACCCTAGACTTCTTAGTCGGGGTTTCGTGAACGATGTCATCATCACCCTTCTTGGATGGTGAGGCTGCCCTGGATGTCGTCGCCGTCGCAGTCGCACCCGGGGTACCAGGACGCAGAGGAATCGCAGGCACAATATGCCCAGATGCAGCACGTCTCATGCTAGCTCTGCTGGAAGGCCGGGATCCTGTGCCTTCGAGGTCTGGCAAAGCGGTCGGGGGCTTGGAGAAGCCAGGCGGGATCGTAGGCGTGCCACGACGAGACGCTACTTCACTTTCGAGGCCGGGCGGGATGGCTGGCGTTGACCGGCGAGACTCTTGGAACTGTGGAAGAGAGGAAAAGCTAGGTCTCCGTGAGGGGGTGCTGAATTCTGCGAGTGGAGGAAAGTCGGCATCATCTTCTAATATCAATGTTAGCTTGTGTTCAACAGATGTATAGTATTTTCCATCCAGAAAGTTTGGCGAGCGGCAGACTGGAGGTGGCGGCGGCGGCGAGTATAAGGCGATAAGCGGCTTTGGGCAAGACAGCGACAGCGACAGCAACAGCAACAGCAACAGCAAGAACAGGCCGAACAGAAAAGAGAGCTCTAAATACATCCATGTCTCTCGCCAAATCACAATTGAAATGATGTATAGAAGCGTAATGACAGCCAGACTAGTCTTTCGTCAATCTATCAGCCACTAGGGTGGAGAAGCTGTGATATACGTACAAGGATGTACCCATGACGAGAGACAGGATCGGAAATAGGAAACCCTCGCTTGCATCTTGCTCAACGCAATGGCACTCGCTCGCACCGTGTAAGCATCCCTAGCTGTCGATGGGAGCTGTGTTGACCTGAACGCCTTGCCAAAACCGGCTAGCAACCAACACTTGGTGCTGAAGCCGAGATCGAATGCCCGAGACACCTCGCGAAATAAAAGGCCAAAGGTCTCGAAGACCGGCCGGTCCCAAAGAAAACAGTAAAACAAATAAAAGCAGATCATAGCCACATGTTGCAAGCCGGGATTAAAACGCTTGCTGTCGCTGCCGTAGATGCCATTTCAAGTCCAGCGCCCGCCGTAGCCGCCGCCGTGGATGGAAGGGTTGTACATGCCACCTGCTGGTGCTGGTGGAGTGTTCATGAAAGGTCCTCCGCTAAGTGCGCTGTGCTGCAAACGAGATTGAAGTAAGTGACCGTCCGCGGCATCGACTAGGCCAGCTCCCCCAGAAGAGGAGCCAGTGTTAGCGTGCCTGTGCTTCTTGCCCTTCTTCTTACTGCGCTGCTTCTCGCCCTCGCCGCCAAAGGACGACATCGAGGATGCATACTGCGCAGATGTGGAGCTAGGATACGGGGACGTCGAGTATCCTGCACCAGCAGAGGAAGGGTTTTGGTAGGGAAAGGGGTGTAACTCACGCTTTGCTGCATCGGAACCTGTGACGCTCGCGTTCCGGCCGCGCAGAAGGTCGCGCATCATCTCCTCGTTCACATTTCGTCCTCCAACGTTGCTGCCGTATTGGATGCCACCGGTGGTGAAGCCATGACCCTGACCGAAAGTCATGCCGCCACTGACAGGCGGTGTACCGCTAGCTTTGAGCCCAGGAGGCGGCCCTTGCACATTGCTTGTAAAGAATTGACCGCCTTGGGCGTGCTGCTGTCCACCAAAGTGGTTGATTCCGTTTGGTGGCATCATGGCCGATTGCTGGCTCATCAACTTTTGGTTGGCGACAGGCTTCACAGCGGTCGAGGCGGAAGAGTCGTTCGCAAAACTAAACCTGGAGACGTTGCGTTGATGTCCAGGAGCATGACCGGTTTGTTGGAACGCTCCATTAGCTTGGTTCATGTATGTGCCTTGGGATCCTGGAGATGGGGACTTCATGGTCTGCAGCAGCAATTGCTGGTGTTGCTGAGGGGTCAGGCCACGCTCGCTGATGCCGGCGGGGCTGGAAACGCCACCAAATTGGAAACGCTGATCGAGCGCCATGTCTTGTCCAGAGGTAGTCGCTGTATCGCGGGTGGATTCGACGTCGTCCTTCTCCTCGGGTTCGCCACCGAGTTGCATGCTGCCACTCATTTCCGGATCGTCGTCTGTTTCGACATTCGGTACTGCAGCCGCAGCCTGCTCTAGCTCGATACGCCGTTGCTCCTCTTCCTTTTGCCTACGCAGTCTACGCTTGGCACCACCGTCAGAATCAAAAAGCGCCGGGTAGCTGGTTAGAATGTCGATCTCGCTTTGCGGCATATTTGCTGTTGAGAACTCCAGGCAAAGGTCCTGAGGGTTGAAAAGTCGGACCAGGTCACGGATAGGGCTGGGTGCGCGCGGCTTGCGGACCTTCGCGGGCTGTGGTGCAGGCTGTGGTTCAGGTTCGGGTTCAGGCTCTTGTACGGGCTCAGCCACTGGTGTGGGCGGCGAAGGTTCCGGCTGGGGCAGAGCAGGTGTTGCTGCAGGGAGTGCAGGACTGTCCATGGATCCACTGGCGTTTCGGCTTTCCGTTCTACTGGGCTGCATTTGCGGTGGTCTCGATGCCCAGCTTGCGGTAGACGGGAGAGCTGGACGGTCGGCGGTCGGGCTTTGGGGTTGGTCGCTTGCGGTCCGCACCATTTGTGTTGCAGCAGACATTGGTTGCTGCGACTGCGGAGGTGGCGGTCGACTGGAGCCTTGCTGCGTCGATCCAGCGTTCATCGAGGAGAGGTCGGCGCGAGAGTAGCTCTCCCCAGCCTCGCCAGCTTCGTGCAGGAACATGCAATTCCTGTTCATGCATGCGTCTCCTCTGAGATATGCTGAGCAGTATTTTGTCGTCCCAAACTGCGCTCGCAGCGTACGATCGCCATTAGGGGAGCCATCAACTGCAGCAATACAAGATGCTGCATCCTCCTTCTTTTCGTAGGTGACGTAGACGCCAACCGAATCCAGCCTGTCCCTGGCCTTGCTGACGACGATTTTGATAATCTTTCCGTACTGGCCGAAGTAAGTATCGCCTCGCAGGGTATGGAGAAGCTCCTCTTCTTGTAGTTTGGGTGAGAGTCCGGTCACGTAGACAAGGTTCTTCTGCACGACCCGGAGGCCAGCGAGATGCTTGCGACTGAGGCTGTCCGCTTCTGCCTTTTGCTTCTCCTTCAGTTGAGCCTGCAGGTTCTTCTTTTGCTTTTGTACCTGTCTCGCGCGATGTATGGCCGTCTCTTCGGGCGTGATGACCTTGTATTCGATGTCCTTGTCGTTGTAGGGCCGCCTGCACGCCGGGCACAGGCCGTTCATGTTGTTCTTGACATTATTATAGCAGAACTGACAGATCTAAGGCTACTCGTTAGTACCGTCGCACAAGATCGCAGTGGGCTGCGCGGGGAGCGAACCTGGTAGCCACAAGGACAAGGCTTGAAGCCCTTGTCGGTGAGGTCAAACTCTTCGACGCAAAGCGGGCAGGTCTCTTCCTCGTCATCGTCGAATATGAGCGAGTCTTGTTGTACGCCTTTTGACATGGTGGATGTGTAGTGACCCGCGTGGAGTTTAGGTGTCGGGAGTGGATCGCAACCGGGAGAGAGCTGCAGCGCGGCGGGCTGTAGGTGGTGGGAGGTGTCGGGCGAGGTACAGTAATTAGAATGAAAGGTGGCACAAGAAAAGCAGAAACGCCGGCCGGTGAATGTTAGCGGAAGAGGTCAGGTGATGGGCGAACGCGACTAAGGGATGGAGATGGAGGTTGAAGGTGAGGTTGCAGTTGGTTTCCACTGAACGGACGGGCGTGCTGGGAGCGGCGAAGACAGAACAGACACAGAGATGCCGGGGGGCGGCGCCAAGCTTCTGGAAGGCTGCACCCGCTGGGAGGCAAGCTCGCGAAGCCAGTGCAATGGCCATGACCACTGCGTTGGACGACGAGGGACTACTACGAGTGAGGCGGCGACGACGACAGCAACACTGAACCTTCACTTACACCACACACACACACACACACACACACACACCCCCCTCTTCGCCATGGCCTCGAAACACGTAATGGCGCTCGGCAAGCCCCTCAACACTGTCCTGCGCGCATCCAGGACCGGCACCGTCTCCCGCAACGCCCTTAGGACCTTCGCGACCACCACATCACGACCCAAGGAGCTCGCGGCCGACGTGAGCGACCTGCCCAACCTCCGCCACGCACAGAGAGGTCCCCAGGGCAAGCTCGAGCATGCGCCCGTCATCAACAACGCCGACAGGACTGCCGACCGCGCCACCGAGCAGCACCGCTACGGCCAGTACCTGCTCTCATGTCTGCCCAAATACATCCAGCAGTATGCCTACCCGCCTGTCTTGAACTGCCGCTCCAGCGAACATAAGCTCACACACATTGCAGGTTCTCTGTCTGGAAGGATGAGCTGACCGTACGTGTGCTTCCAGCATCATTGAAGCAGCGACACCCTCATACTGACAATCCCTCCAGATCTACGTCTCGCCCGACGGCATCATCCCCGTCTTCTCCTTCCTCAAATACCACACCGCCGCCGAATTCACACAGATTAGCGACATCACCGCCGTCGACTACCCGACCCGCGACCAGCGCTTCGAGGTCGTCTACAACATGCTCTCCGTCCGTCACAACTCGCGCATTCGCGTCAAGACCTACGCCGACGAGGCCTCTCCTGTACCCTCCATCACATGCCTCTACGACGGCGCCAACTGGTACGAGCGTGAGGTCTACGACATGTTCGGTGTCTTCTTCGTCGGTCACCCCGATCTGAGGCGCATCATGACCGATTACGGCTTCGACGGACACCCATTGAGGAAGGACTTCCCATTGACCGGTTACACCGAGCTCAGATTCGACGAAGAGAAGAAGCGCATCGTGGTCGAGCCGCTTGAGTTGACGCAGGCCTTCAGGAACTTTGAGGGTGGCAGTGCGGCGTGGGAGCAGGTCGGACCAGGTCACGACCGCAAGCCTGAGGAGGTAAGTCTTGGATCTGTTGTTCAACATTCTTCTGACCACTCGCTAATGCCCTTCTTCAGTTCAAGCTTCCTACCCCGAAGCCCGAGCCCCAGGAGGAGAAGAAGTAGTCTCTTTGAATATCCAAATTGTATAGACTACATGTACATACATATCAATACGTTCTGCATTTCACACCCATCTGTCATCTTGCAAACGAATGGACTTTTTTAGAAGGTGCTATTACCTCAATGCTTTGGACGTTGCAGAGTGGAGATACGATTCGATTACCACTACTTATTTCGCCGCCCCTCATTGGTCACCAACCCCAGCTCTAACCCTACTGTCAGCAAACATTGTCTCCACCAAGAGGGTGACCGTGGCCCTAGCATCCGTTTGTCATTGCGGACAACATCGTACCTGCATATCTGTTTGTGCAAGTAAGTCTAAAGGTCTGATAACCTCGATGCAGGTACTTATACCTGATTTCTGAATTACATGACTGACTCTTCAGGAAGCTGACCTTACGACAACTGATCTTGCCATCAACAACCAGCACTTCGACACACTTGATCCGCTCCAAAACATCAAGTACCGACTTTCTCATCAACCAACCTCCAGAACAACATGTCCGACCGCGATGGCCTTACTGCCCGGACTATACCGGTCATGGAACTCTCCGACGGTTCAGCAACATCGCTGACTGCACCGCCCGCGCCTCTACCTCACTACCTCAGCGCGGAGGGGAGAGCAATTGCGAGGTTCTCCGTTGAGGGAAACGTTGTTGGTAAGTGTCCTCGGTGTACTCTCACAGCTCATGATGTACCGTCATCGGCATTGCATCGTCTCAGCGACTTGCAGTGTCCAGGTGGGTGTCGTTTGTCAGCTTGTAGCACTGTGCCGGCAAGAACAGCTATATCACAGGAAAGAAGTACAGTCAACAAGACATCGAATCAACCACTAACTCCCACCTCCCAGTAACGGGTGGCGCCGGGACCCTTGGTCTCTCCTGCGCCCGCGCCATGCTCGAACACGGCGCCTCCGGGATCTGCCTCTGGGACCTCGAAAGCACTCTCCGCTCTTCCCTCACAACAATCACAGCCCTCGCCAAAGACTTCCCCTCCACCCGCGTCTTGAGCATAGCCGTGGACGTGACCTCCGGCGAGAGCGTGCAAGAAGGTCTCGACTCCACCGTCTCGGCTCTCGGCTCCGTGGACCACCTCTTCTGTTTCGCCGGGATTGTGGGCTGCGAGCCCGCCCTCGACATGGCCGAGGCCGCGTGGCGCAAGACGCTCGAAGTGAACACGACTGGATCCTTCATCTGCGCGCAAGCTGTCGCTCGCCACATGGCTGCTAACCCCAACCCGAACCGCAGCATCACGCTCACGGCTTCGATTTCGGCGCACAGGGTCAACTTCCCGCAGCCGCAGGTTGCGTACAACGTCAGCAAGGCGGCGCTGCTGGCTTTAAAGTCTTCGCTTGCTGCTGAGTGGGCGAGCAAAGGCATTCGGGTCAATTCGATTTCTCCTGGGTACATGGATACGATTTTGAATGCTGGGGATGGCCTGAAGGAAGTGAGGGAAAGCTGGGCGTCTCGCAACCCAAGCGGGAGAATGGGTAGCGTCGGTGAGTTGGATGGTGTCTGTGTTTTGTTGGCTAGCCGTGCTGGTAGCTACATCAATGGGGCGGACTTTGTTGTGGACGGTGGCGGCATCGTGTTCTGAATGGGGACGGATGGACGGACGCAACTACTCTCCCACATCTAGGGCAGACTCAGTGGGTATCTTGGCAGGCAAGCAACTTCTGCTAGAGTATCCGAACAACTCGATCGGAGGGAAGTTTCCATTTCACTTGACAAGCATTTGGCTCTGAATTTTTTTTACCAACGGCCTATGTTGAGTATCTTATGGGGACGGTTTCGATATGTGGGAGTTGCTGACATTACCACGGACGTCGTAGGTACGTGAGATCAGGTTGTCATCGAATCGATTGAGCACTGCTCTGTGAATCCACCCGATCTTTTGTGCAAAGCATCAGGTATTCGACAGCGTCACTTCTTTCGAATACACCAGACGACAACTCACAACAACTCCGGCTCCTCGGCCCCCAACCTCTCCAAAATCATCCCATAATGCTCCAACCGCCTATGCTTCTCAAACGCAAAAGTCTTCCCCTTCCCCCTCCTGCAATCCGCCAAATCCACCTCCGCCACAACCAACTCATCCCCCTTCGTCTTCGCGACTTTGACAAAATGCCCGTTCGGATGCACAATACTCGTGCCCCCGACCAGCGGATTCCCATCCTCGCTCCCAGTCTTCGCAACGTTGACACTGAAACAAGCGTTGAAATAGCTGTTGCCCTGCACGCTCAGGTTATGGTGCAGCAAGACTTCCTCCTCGGCTTCCTCAAGCGACATGTTGTCGACAATCTCCCCCGTGGGCTTCGTGGCGAAGGCGGTGGTGTTGTAGCCGCAGCAGACGACCTCGACGCCTTGCAAGCCGTAGACGCGCCAAGCCTCGGGCCAGCGGCGGTCGTTGCAAATTAGCATGCCGATGATGGGGTCGCCTTTTCCATCTGTGGCGGAGGACTCAGCCGAGCTCTGGGTTTCTTTGCGAAGAGCGTCTTTGACCAGTCCGGGAGCCCTGAAAGCTTTGAACCCGAGATCTCCGGGCCTGAAATAGCGTTTCTCGAGTTGTTGGAAGGCTCCTGGCGCGGTGTATGGTTCGACGGCACCGGGAAGGTGGACTTTGCGGTACTTGCCCACGATGCCATCGTTCTCGGCCGAGTAGTACACGTTCGAATTGTAGTCGACGTGCGAACCATCGGGCTGAACACTCCGCTCGGCGTACCCGACACTGACATCGATCGCGAGTTCGTGGGCGAGATCGAAAAGGCGTTTGACGCCCGGTGAATTGCGGATGCCTCCTTTGGCCGGGTCGTCGATTTCAAAATACTTTGTGAGCTCGGTTTCGGATAGTAGGTAGCGGGGGAAGAAGGTGTTGAAGGCGAGTTCGGGGTAGACGATGAGATTTGCTTTTTGGGACGAGGCTTGTTGGAGGAGGGCGCACATGCGGTCGAGGATCGAGTCGCGGGT
>Ga0265780_10010196_pt1 | contig 11219 bp, 8 predicted proteins | sample P1T30metagenome_FD_192432 | JGI IMG/M metagenome (GOLD analysis project Ga0265780, IMG submission 192432) | Plant litter microbial communities from East Loma Ridge, Irvine, California - P1 T30 | ecosystem: Environmental > Terrestrial > Plant litter > Unclassified | place: USA: California... | reverse complement strand
CAAAACAGCACCTGCAGGCGCGCAACCAGGAGCTCACCATGCTGGCCACCAGCGATGGACTGACCGGCATCGCCAACCGCCGCCATTTCGAGGAGGTCCTGGGCCTGGAGCTCAAGCGCACGCGGCGCAGCGGCGCCGTGCTGTCGCTGATACTGATCGACGTCGACTGCTTCAAGCAATACAACGACCGCTACGGCCACGTGGCCGGCGACGACTGCCTGCGCCTGGTGGCTGCCTCCCTGCGCGCCGGCCTGGCGCGTCCGACCGACCTCGCGGCGCGCTACGGCGGCGAGGAATTCGCCATCGTCCTGCCCGCGACAGGCCGGGTCGGCGCGCGCTACGTGGCCGAACGCCTGCGCCTGGCCGTCATGGAGCTGGGCATTGCGCACGCCGCGTATCCGGCCGGCATCGTGACCATCAGCGCCGGCGTCTGCACCTGGCATGCGGGAAGCGACGCGGACGAGGATCCGGATGCGCTGGTGCGGCGCGCCGACGCCCTGCTCTACCGCGCCAAGGCGGACGGGCGCAACCGCGTGTGCAGCGAGCTCGATGCGGCGACCAAGCCCTCGTCGCCTTCGCTGCCCATGTAAACGAAAAAAACCGCCTGCGGTGCAGGCGGCTTCGTGGTGCTGGAGATGCTTAGTAGCGGTTCGGGTTGTTCGGGCGGGCGTCCGCGCGGTTCGGGACACCGTCGCCGTCGCGGTCGCGGCGGGCCATGCGGTGGTCGCCGCGGTCGCGCACCCAGCCGCCGCGATCCAGGTACCAGCCGTCACGGTCCTGGCGCCATACCGGCTGCTGGTAGACGTAGCCCGAACGGACCCGCTCGTAGTGGCCGCGTTCCCACGTGTAGCGGCGGCCGTTCCAGCTCCAGTAGCCCGGCACCCACTCGTAGCCCCGGCGAGCGGCGGGGATGGCTTCGTGGCGCAGCGGAGGCGGCGCCTGGCGCACCACGACGACTTCAGTGCGGCCCTGGGCCTGCGCCTGGACCGGCGCGAAAGCTGCGGTGCTGATCAGGACGGCTGCGGTAGCGGCAAGAATACTTTTCATGGTACTTCTCCTTTCGGTTGTGTTGGAACCACTATAGCCAAGCCCAACCGCGCACGGTAGGAATGAAAGAAGTTCTTACAATCGAAACATGCCGCCACGAAAATGTAACTGATGCATGAAAACCGGGGCAGAAATGAAAACAGCCGGCATGCGCCGGCTGCTTTGCTTTAGGGAAAACCGAATTAGTCCAGCTTCCAGGCGTAGTCGACCTTGGTCCAGGTCGGTGCCGGTGCGCCGTCCTTGGTACCCGGCTTGAACTTGCATGCCGACAGGCCTTTCAGGGCTGCCTTGTCCAGGTTCTTGAAGCCGCTCGACTTTTCCAGCTTCGACTCGGTCACGGTACCGTCTGCGCTGACCAGGAACGATGCCGAGGTAGTGCCTTGCTCTTCGTTCATCAGCGAAGCCTTCGGGTATTCGACCGCGCACTTCTTCGGGTCGAACGATGCCGGCACTTCGGCAGCGAAGGTGGCGCCGGCGGCGGTGGCGAGGGACATTGCAGCGATCAGTTTCACGGTCAGGTTTTTCATGGTTTCCCCAATAAGGTTATTTAGTTAGTAGGCAGTCTCACTGCTTGCCGGTCTCGAAGACCAGCTCTTCTCTCTTAAAATTCTTCCCACTCGTCGCTGGCGACGGTGGCTGCTTTCTTCGGCTTGGCAGCCGGTGCTTCGTCCTGCGTGCTGGAAGCCGCCGCTGCCGGCTTCTTGACTGCAGGCTTCTTCAGGGCCGGGTTCGGGCGCTTGGCGGCGGCCGGACGCACCACGACGGCGGTGCTGGTGGCCGGCGCTGCCGCGACCGGAGTATCGGCCTGGTACTGCTCGCCCTCGGTCAGCTTGAAGATGCTGACGACGCGGGCCAGTTCGCTCGCCTGGTCCTGCAGGCTCTGCGCGGCGGCAGCGGCCTCTTCGACCAGGGCGGCGTTCTGCTGGGTCATGCTGTCCATCTCGATGATCGACAGGTTGACCTGTTCGATACCGGCGCTCTGCTCGGCGCTGGCGTTGGCGATTTCGCTCATGATGTCGGTCACGCGCTTGACGCTCGCCACCACTTCGTCCATCGTCACGCCGGCCTGGCCGACCAGCTTGCTGCCGCGCTCGACCTTCTCGACGGAGTCGCCGATCAGGGTCTTGATTTCCTTTGCCGCAGCAGCCGAACGCTGGGCCAGGTTACGCACTTCCGAAGCCACCACCGCGAAGCCGCGGCCTTGCTCGCCGGCACGTGCCGCTTCCACCGCGGCGTTCAGCGCCAGGATGTTGGTCTGGAAGGCGATGCCGTCGATGACGCCGATGATGTCCGAGATCTTGCTGGCCGAGGTGTTGATCTCGCCCATGGTGCCCACCACCTGCGACACCACTTCGCCACCCTTGCGCGCCACGTCCGATGCGGTCGCCGCCAGGGCGTTCGCTTCACGGGCGTTGTCGGCGTTCTGCTTCACGGTCGAGGTCAGCTCTTCCATCGCCGAGGCGGTCTTTTCCAGCGAGCTGGCCTGCAGTTCGGTACGCGAGGACAGGTCGATGTTGCCGGCCGCGATTTCACGCGAGGCGGTGCCGATGGTCTCGGTGCCGCGGCGCACTTGCTCGACGATACCGACCAGGCTGTTGCGCATTTCTTTCATTTCGACCAGCAGGCTGCCGCGGTCCGAGGAATCGGTCTCGATTGCGACAGCCAGGTCGCCGTGGGCGATGCTGGCGGCGATCTTGGCGGTGTAGGCCGGCTCGCCGCCCAGTTGCTGGCGCAGGCTGCGCGAGATCAGCCAGGCAGCCACCACGCCCATGCCGACGGCGGCCAGCAGCATGAAGATCATGAAGTTACGGGCATTCTGGAATTCCGACTCTGCATCCGCCTTGCTCTGGGCGTTCTGCTTCTCTTCCTGGATGGCCAGTTGGTCCAGCGCTTCCATCCACTTCTTCTGCACCGGGCGCACTTCGCGGATCATGACGCGGGTGGCGTCCATCGCGTTGTTGGCCAGGTAGAGTTCCGATGCCTTCTGGATGGCCGGCATGGCCTGGCCTTCGAATTCCTTGACCTGGGTCAGCAGGGCTTTTTCCTTGTCGCTGGCGTGGGCTGCGAACAGGGCCGACAGCTTCTTCTGGGCTTCTTCGTACTTGCGGGTCTGTTCCTTGAACTTGACCATTTCCGGTTCCATGTCGGCCGGATCGGTCATCAGGGTCAGCACGCGCAGCGAAGCGACGCGGTCGCTGACGTTGTTGCGCATGTCGATGACCAGGCTGGTCGACACGTTGCTGACGCTCACCACCTTGTCGAGGCGATCCTGGATCTGCCCCATGCGCACGATGCCGACCGCGGTCACCACGATCAGCAGCACCAGCACCAGTGCGAAACCGAGTGCGAGGCGGGTACCGACCTTCAAGTTATTCAAAAAAGCCATTCCAGTTCTTCCCTGTATCTATTGATCGAAATTCGCCCGGATCTGAGCGCCGCGCGACGCGTTTCGCAAGTCAGTATTCCTTGCGAGTATTTCCGACAGGATAAATCAAAAGTTCCGCCTGGAAAGTCGAAATCGACTACAGCATCCGGACTTGTTTCAGCTCAACAACGGAGTTGATGTTGTTCAACGTGTGGGGAGCGAGAGAAATTATGCGTGTAGTCTTGCCGCTCGGCAAGCTTTACCCAAGATGACTATACAATTCTTGCAACAAAATGTATCAATTTGCCGACAAGAAATAAAAAAAGCGCACCTGAGTACGCCTTTTGGGAGAGGGAAACGGGCCGCTTCAGGCTGCGACGGGCATGCGCGCAGCCGCTTCCAGCAGCAGGGTCGGATCGGCGCCGGCCAGCTTCTTCGGATCGGACAACATCTGGCGGAACGCGCGCGCGCCCGGCAGGCCGGTCATGATGCCCAGCATGTGGCGCGTGATGCTGTTGAGCTTGATGCCGTGCTGGCCGTACAGGCGCAGCTGCTCCGCGATATAGGGCACCATGGCTTCCAGCACCTGCTGGCGCGACTTCAGCGGCGCCTCCGTGTCGCCGTAGAACATGCGGTCCCAGGTCGCCATGACCCAGGGGTTGTGGTAGGCCTCGCGGCCCAGCATGACGCCGTCCACGTGGCGCAGGTGCAGGGCGATCTCTTCGTCCGTCTTGACGCCGCCGTTGATGATGATCTCGAGGTCCGGGAACTCGCGCTTGAGCTGATAAGCCACTTCATAGCGCAGCGGGGGGATCTCGCGGTTTTCCTTGGGCGACAGGCCTTTTAGCACGGCATTGCGGGCGTGCACGATGAACGTCCGGCAGCCGGCATCGGCAATGGTGCCGATGAAGTCGCGCACGAACGCGTAGTCCTCGTTGTAGTCGATGCCGATGCGGTGCTTGACCGTGACGTCGATCGAGACCGCGTCGCGCATCGCCTTGACGCAGTCGGCCACCAGCTGCGGTTCGCCCATCAGGCAGGCGCCGAAGGCCCCCTTCTGCACCCGCTCCGACGGGCAGCCGCAGTTCAGGTTGATCTCGTCGTAGCCCCATTGTTCGCCCAGCTTGGCGGATTTCGCCAGGTAGGCCGGGTCGCTGCCGCCCAGCTGCAGGGCGACCGGGTGCTCGCTCTCGTCGTAGCGCAGGTGGCGCCCGACGTCGCCGTAGACCAGGGCGCCGGTGGTGACCATCTCGGTGTACAGCCAGGTATGTTTGGTGATGTGGCGATGGAAGACGCGGCAGTGGCGGTCGGTCCAGTCCATCATCGGGGCCACAGACAGACGGCGGCCACGCGGGGTTCCCGTGGCGGACAGGGTCTGGTTTGCAGAAATCTTGTCGGAACTCATCAATTGTGTCGTCAATGGCTGCGCCTGCCTGTATCGGCGCGGTAAGCTGGCAAGGGAGCGTACGGCGGGTGGGCGGGTGGCGCGCAGCGGCGGAGGCCGCAAAGGCTCCATGATAAAGCAATTACTCTGCCCCTGCCCCGGTTTCGCTCCCAGGCATCTGCTCGCCTCAGGCTTAAGTATTTGCCAAGAGGAAATTTTTCTCATACGGGTCTATAATCGCCACCCTGACCTTACAATTTCCAGGTCACCGACCTGCAGCGCCGCGAGCACCGACCAGCCAGCCATGACCGCCGAGTTTTCCGCCCCGTCCTCCCTGCCGTCCGGCGCCGCCGCGCCTGGTCCGGTCGTGGCGATCATGCAGCCCTACTTCCTGCCCTACATCGGTTACTTCCAGCTGATCGCCGCCTGCGACCTGTTCGTCGTCTACGACAACATCAAATACACGAAGAAGGGCTGGATCAACCGCAACCGCATGCTGAGGAACGGCGGCGACGCGATGTTCTCGCTGCCCCTGCGCGGCGCGCCCGACCACCTCGACGTGGCCGAACGCGCGCTGGCGGACACGCCGGACCGCCACCGCTGGCTGGCCCAGCTCAAGGGCGCCTACGGCCATGCGCCGCATTACGCCGCAACGCTGCCGCTGCTGGAGCGCATCGCGGCCTGCGACGAGGACAACCTGTTCCGCTTCCTGCACCACGCCCTGCTGGCTACCTGCGAACACCTCGGCATCGGTACGCGGATCGTCGTCTCCTCGACCGTGCCGGCCGATCATGCATTGAAGAGCCAGGACCGGGTGTTGGCGATCTGCGCGGCCCTGGGCGCGCGCCGCTACGTGAATCCGATCGGCGGCACCGAGCTGTATGCGCGCGAGGACTTTGCGGCGCGTGGCATCGAATTGAACTTCCTGCGCGCCAAGCCGCTCGTGTATGACCAAGGCGCCACGGGCGCCCAAGGCTTGCCAGGCCACGACGGTTTCGTGCCCTGGCTGTCGATCGTCGACGTCCTGATGTTCAATCCCCTCGACACGGTGCGCGCCTGGGTGCGCACCCATTACGACCTGATGTAGGCAAGCGACCATGTTCAAATGGACCAAACTGGGGAAGGTGTTCACCCCGCAGGAAGTCGAAGGCCGGCCCTGGCTCCGCGAGTTCGCGCAGGCCCCGGCCACCCTCGTGTTCGACGACTACGTGCGCGTGTATTTTTCCTGCCGCCCGGGCCCGGACGCCAACGGCCAGTACGTCAGCTACTCAAGCTGGGTCGATCTCGACCGCAAAGACCTGACCCGCGTGCTGCGCGTGGCCGAGCAGCCGATCCTGCCGCTGGGCGGGCTGGGCGAGTTCGACGAATTCGGCACCTATCCGGTCTCCGTGATCCGCCACGGCGAACTGGTACGCGCCTACTACGCCGGCTGGACCCGCTGCGAGTCCGTCCCCTTCAACGTGGCGATCGGCATGGCCACCAGCCTCGATGGCGGCACGACCTTCACCCGCGCCGGTCCCGGCCCCGTGCTGTCCTATAGCCAGCACGAACCCTTCGTGCTCAGCGGCCCGAAGATCCGGCGCTTCGACGACACCTGGACCCTGTTCTACATCGCCGGGCGCAAGTGGAAGCTGGTCGAAGGACGCGCCGAGCCGGTCTACAAGATCCGCATGGCGACATCCGACGACGGCATCCGCTGGACCCCGGCCAACCGCGACCTGATCGACAGCCGCGTCGAGCCGGACGAAGCCCAGGCCAGTCCGGACGTGATCTACGCCAACGGCAAGTACCACATGTTCTTCTGCTACCGCTACAGCAGCAACTACCGCGGGCGCGAATTCGGCTACCGCATCGGCTACGCTTCCAGCACCGACCTGGTGAACTGGACGCGCGACGATGCGCGCGCCGGCCTGCCCGTATCAAGGAGCGGCTGGGACGACGAGATGGTCAGCTACCCGCACGTCTTCGAACTCGACGGCCGCACCTACATGGCCTACCTCGGCAACGGCGTCGGCCGCCACGGCTTCGGCCTGGCCGTCCTCGACGGCATCCTGGAGTGAACCCATGAAGTGGCACAAGCTCGGCAAGATTTTCGACCCGTCCCGGCATACCCTGCCGGACGGCTGCTTCGGCTTCGCGCAGTCGCCCCAGGCCCTGGTCTGCGACGACCACGTGCGCATCTATTTTTCCACCCGCGCGCGCGACGCCAACGGCAAATTCATCAGCCATGTGGCCTACGTCGACTTCGACCGCGCCATGTCGCGCATCCTGCGCGTGGCCGACCACACCGTGATCCCGCCGGCCGAACTCGGGGCCTTCGACGAACACGGCATCTTCCCGCTCAACGTGCTGCGCCACGAAGGCCGGGTGCTCGGCTACACCACCGGCTGGAACCGGCGCGTGTCGGTCTCGGTGGACACCGCGATCGGGCTGGTGGTGAGCATGGATGACGGCCGCACCTTCCGGCGCGAAGGCAGCGGTCCGGTGCTGGCGGCCTCGCTGCACGAGCCCTGCCTGGTCGGCGACGGCTTCGTGCGGGTGATTGGGGGCGTGTTCCACATGTGGTACATCTTCGGCACCGGCTGGAAGCGCTACAGCCCGGATGCGGCACCGGACCGCACCTACAAGATCGGCCATGCGGTGTCAAAAGACGGGGTGCATTGGCACAAGGAAGAAGGACTGCAGATCGTCCCCGACCGCCTCGGGCCCGACGAGAGCCAGGCGCTGCCGACCGTGGTCGAGATCGACGGCCGCCACCACATGTTCTTCTGCTACCGCGAATCCTCGGACTTTCGCACCAACCCGGGCCGCGGCTACCGCATCGGCCATGCCGTTTCCAGCGACCTGCAGACCTGGGAACGCGACGACGACGCCATCCCGCTCGCCATCGAGCCGGACAGCTGGGACAGCGACATGCAGTGCTATCCGCATGCCTTCACGGTGGACGGCAAGGTCTACCTGCTCTACAACGGCAACGCCTTCGGGCGCGACGGCTTCGGCCTGGCGGTGCTGGAGCGATGACGGACATCGACCTGCGCACGGACAGCGCGGCGCTCGACGACGTCGGGGACCTGCTGCGCGCCTGCGACGCCTCCTTCGTGCCGCCGCTCTCGAGCCGGGTCGACGTCGATGCCTACGCGCGCAAGATCGCGGCGCACGCGCGCCTGTTCGAAGCCTGGACTGGCGAGCACCTGGCGGGCCTGCTGGCCCTGTACTGCAACGACACCACGACGCGCACCGCCTTCATCACCAGCGTGAGCGTCGCGCCCGGCTACGGGCGGCGCGGCATCGCCGGCGCCCTGCTGCGCCAGGCCATCGCGGCGGCGCGCGCGGCCGGCATGGCGAGCATCGCGCTGGAGACCGGCGCCGCCAACACGGCCGCCCTTGCCCTCTACCGCAAGCACGGCTTCGCCACCATCGACACATCGGGCGAGATCCTGCGCCTGCACCTGAATCTGAGCCCAACCCACGGGACCACCATGGACAAACACCGCGACTACAACGCCGAGATGAAGGACAGCCTCGGCCACCAATACGCCTACGGCTTCGACTTCGACGTCATGCACCCCTACATGATCAAGAGCTTCGAACCCTTCTTCCGCACCGGCAGCCTGCTGGAACTGGGCAGCTTCAAGGGCGCCCTGACCCGGCGCCTGCTGGCCCATTTCGAGGACGTCACCTGCGTCGAAGCCTCGAGCGAAGCGCTGGAGGAAGCGCGCGCCCTGCTGGGCGAACGGGTCGACTTCATCCACGCCCGCTTCGAAGAAGTGCAGCTGCCGCGCCGCTACGACAACATCGTGCTGACCCACGTGCTCGAACACCTCGACGACCCGGTCGGCCTGCTGCGCCGGATCAACGAAGAATGGCTGGCGCCCGGCGGGCGCCTGTTCCTGGTGTGCCCGAACGCGAACGCGCCCTCGCGCCAGATCGCCGTCAAGATGGGCCTGATCGAGCACAACGCCGCCGTCACCCCGGCCGAGCGCGCCCACGGCCACCGCATCACCTACAGCCTCGACACCCTGGAGCGCGACGCAGTGGCCGCGGGCCTGGCGGTGCGCCACCGCTCCGGCATCTTCTTCAAGGCGCTGGCCAACTTCCAGTGGGACCGGCTGCTGCAGACCGACATCATCTCGCCGGCCTACCTGGACGGCTGCTACGCGCTGGGCCAGCAGTATCCCGACCTGTGCGCCAGCATCTACCTGATGTGCGAAGCCGGCGCGGCGCGCAAGGAGGCCGCATGAACGTCGCCCAGCGCGATCCCAAGGCCCTCGCCGACGTCGAGCAGCACCGCCGCGCCGTGCGCGCCAACCCGCGCAATGCCCAGGCCCACGCCCTGCTCGGCCTGGCCCTGCAGCGCCTCGGCCAGTTGAGGGAGGCGGTGGCCAGCCAGCGCCGCGCGCTCGAACTCGATCCCAAGCTGACCGGCCTGTACGCGGTGCTGGCGCCGGCCCTGCACGACCTCGGCGAGCTCGATGCCGCCCAGGACTGCTACCGCCGCGCGCTCGCGCTCGACGCGAAGGACGCCGACCTGCAGCGCGGCCACAGCGAGGTGCTGCGCCAGCTCGGCCGCCTCGACGAGGCCCTGGGCGCCGCCCAGCGTGCAGCCAGCCTGCGCCCGGACAGCCTCGACGTCCTGTTCACCCTGGCCTCGAGCCAGCACGCGCTGCGCGACCACGCCGCCGCCGCCGCGACCTTCCAGCGCGCGCTCGACGTGGCGCCGGACAGCATTCCGGCCCGGCTCGACCTGGCGGGCAGCCTGCTGCGCATGGGCCAGCACGACGCCGCCCAGGCCTGCTGGCGCGAAGTGCTCGCGCAGCAGCCCGACCACCTGCAGGCGCGGTTGCGCCTGGGCGCAAGCCTGCGCGAGCAAAAGAAGTACGACGAAGCGCTGGCCTGCTTCGACGCCGCGCTGGCCCAGGCGCCGGGCCACCTCGACGCCCTGCTGGAAAAAGGCATCGCGCTGCAGCTGCTGGGCGACATGAAGAGCGCCAACGCGGTGCTGGAAGAAGCGCTTGCCATCGCGCCCGAACACGAGATGGTGCTGCGCGCGCTGGCCCACAACTGCTTCGAGCTGGGCCGCTTCGAGGACGCGCTGCGCCATGCGCGCCGCGGCCTGGAGCTGGCGCCCGGCCCGGTGGCGCACAGCGCGGTGCTGTTCATCCTCAGCCACTGCTGCGAAGATCCGGCCGAGCTGACCCGGGAGCACCTGCTGTTCGCCGAGCGCTGGGAAGCGCCGCTGGCGGCGCTGCGCCAGCCGCATGCCAACACCCGCGACCCGAACCGCCGCCTGAAGGTGGGCTTTGTCTCGCCCGACCTCTACCACCATGCGGTGACGCGCTTCCTGGAGCCGATCCTGGCCCTGCTGAAGGACAGCGCCCACCTCACGCTGTACGTCTACTACACCAACAGCGTCAACGACGAGCAGACTGCGCTGCTGCGCAGCCACGTGGCGGTGTGGCGCGACGTGGCGCCGCTGGACGACGATCTACTGGCGCGCAGCATCCGCGAGGACGGCATCGACATTCTGGTCGACCTGAGCGGCCATTCGGCGCGCAACCGCCTGTCGCTGTTCGCGCGCAAGCCGGCGCCGGTGCAGGCCAGCTGGATCGGCTATGCCGGCACCACCGGCCTGGCGTCGATGGACTACTACCTGTCCGACCAGTTCCACCTGCCGGAGGGCCGCTACGACGACCAGTTCTCGGAACGGATCGTGCGCCTGCCGCTGTCGGCGCCCTTCATGCCGGACCCGAACGCGCCGCCGGTCAACCCGCTGCCTGCGCTGAGCAACGGCTACCTCACCTTCGGCAGCTTCCACCGCGCCAGCAAGGTCAGGCGCGAGGTCGTGGCGCAGTGGGCGCGCCTGCTGCGCGCCGTGCCGAATGCGAAGATGCTGCTGGGCGGGCTGCAGAAGGGCAGCGACGATACCCTGCTGGCCATGTTCGACGCCGAAGGCATCCCGCGCGAACGCCTGATCCTGCGCGAGCGCACCACGGTGCACGGCTTCCTGGCCCAGCACCACGAAGTGGACGTGTGCCTCAGCCCCTTTCCGTACTCCGGCTCGACCACCATCTGCCACGCGCTGTGGATGGGGGTGCCGACCCTGGCCACCATCGGCCCGACCAACCCGAGCCACTCGGCGGTGTGCTACATGGCCCACCTCGGCCTGAGCTCCTTCATCGCCGACGACGAAGCGGCCTTCATCCGCCTCGGCCAGTTCCTGTCCGAGAACACCGCGACCCTGGCCGCGCTGCGCGCCTCGATGCGCGAGCGCTTCACCAATTCGGTGGTCGGCTACCCCGGCGTGACCGCGGCCGGCGTCGAACACGCGCTGCGCCTGATGTGGCAGCGCTGGTGCGCGGGGCAGCCGGCGGCGCCGCTGCGCGTGCGCCTGTCCGACCTCGCGCCGGCAGAACAAGCATCCGA
>Ga0265780_10010195_pt1 | contig 11219 bp, 8 predicted proteins | sample P1T30metagenome_FD_192432 | JGI IMG/M metagenome (GOLD analysis project Ga0265780, IMG submission 192432) | Plant litter microbial communities from East Loma Ridge, Irvine, California - P1 T30 | ecosystem: Environmental > Terrestrial > Plant litter > Unclassified | place: USA: California... | reverse complement strand
TGACTGTCTACACTTACAATCGTTTGTTTTTTTGATTTTTGTCATCATTATTAATACATCTGGTTAAGAATATCTTAATTCAGTGATGATGTTAGTAGCATGATTAATGGATCTTTGATTCATCAATCAGATTCGAAACAGATTATGTTCTAAATGTAAACGCAAATTTCGGTTGTTAGATTTGTCCTGGCTTGTACAGCAGTATGCAGATAATCCTAAATAAAATTATCTGCTGATCTCGTTATAATTTGTTTATGCTTTTTTAATTTATCCTTATTTATAACTATTTTCGCGGATGCAAGAGAAAATCATTATCGTCGATTTTGGTTCGCAATTTACACAACTCATCGCTCGTCGAGTTCGCGAACTGAATATTTACTGCGAAATATATCCATACAATAATCTGCCTGATATTACAGCAGATGTAAAAGGTGTTATCTTTTCTGGTAGCCCTTATTCTGTCCGTCAGGATGATGCACCTCAAATTGATCTATCAAATTACCATACCAAATACCCATTATTGGCAGTATGTTATGGCGCTCAATACATTGCTCAACAATCCGGTGGTCAGGTTAGAGCATCCTCTACACGTGAATACGGACGTGCAAATTTAAGTTTCGTTAATCAGGAAAATAAGCTTTTTAAAGGTATCAATATCGATTCTCAAGTTTGGATGAGCCATGGCGATACCATTACTGATTTACCGGAGAATGCAGAACTTATTGCCAGTACGGAAAGTGTGAAAGTTGCTGCTTATCATATTAAAAACTCTGATACTTATGCAATCCAGTTTCACCCAGAGGTAACACATAGTATTGATGGGAAGGTTTTGTTAGAAAACTTCTTAGTTGATATTTGCGGCTGTAGTCAGGATTGGACATCAACAGCTTTTATAGAAACAACCATTGCCGAATTACAAGAAACATTAGGTAATGATAAAGTGGTATTAGGCTTATCTGGCGGTGTTGACAGCAGTGTAGCAGCGGTTTTATTGCATAAAGCCATTGGTGCAAATTTGCATTGTATCTTTGTTGATAATGGTTTACTCCGTAAAGATGAGTATGCACAGGTGTTGGAACAGTACAAACATATGGGCTTAAACATCAAGGGGATCGATGCTAAAGATCGCTTTTTAAGTCAACTTGCCGGAGTTACAGATCCTGAATTGAAACGTAAAGCAATTGGTCGCGTTTTCATTGAGGTTTTTGATGATGCTGCCCATGAAGTTACTGGTGTAAACTGGTTGGGTCAGGGTACAATCTACCCAGATGTAATCGAATCGATCTCGGTAAATGGTCCATCTGCAACAATTAAATCGCATCATAACGTTGGTGGTTTACCTGATTTTATGAAGCTGAAAGTGGTAGAGCCATTGAAAACTTTATTTAAAGATGAAGTGCGTAGAGTAGGTAAAGCTTTAGGTATTGATGATGTGATTTTAGGTCGCCACCCTTTCCCTGGTCCAGGTTTAGGTATCCGTATTTTGGGTGAGGTAACTGCAGAGAAAGTGGCCATTTTACAAGATGCAGACGCTATTTATATTAATGAGTTAAAAGCAGCCGGATTGTACGATAAGGTTTGGCAGGCAGGATCTATCTTTTTGCCTGTTCAATCTGTTGGTGTAATGGGCGATGAGCGTACCTACGAAAATGTAATTGCTTTGCGTGCTGTAGAATCAGTTGATGGAATGACTGCTGATTGGTGCCATCTACCATATCCGGTACTTGCGAAAATTTCAAACGAAATTATCAATAAAGTTAAAGGAATTAACAGAGTTGTTTACGACATTAGTTCGAAACCCCCTGCAACTATCGAGTGGGAATAGTAAGATTTTAACGTCTTTAGTTTTAACTCAGGACTTGGTTTAATACGAATAAAACGCTTATGCTAGCAAGGTGGAATAAACTTTGCTAGCATATTTTGTTAAAAATAGTAGGTATGAATTTTAAAAACAGTTATTGGGTAATATTGTTAGTCACGGTTGTTTTAGGTGCGTGTTCGCCTAAAATAAGAACCCCAAAAACTGAAACCAGCAAGCCTGTTGAGAAAGAAAAGCCTGCAGAAAAAAAGAAGCCTGTAAAGAAATTTACCCAGGCAAGTATTTCCTTGTTGGCACCTTTCAAACTTGATGAGCTCAACTTAAGAAAGGCAACTAAAGCTGATGTGGAAAAGTATGCAATGCCGATTGACTTCTATCAAGGTTTTAAACTTGGGCTTGACTCTGCCGCAGCTGCAGGATTGAATTTTAAATTAAACGTTTTCGATACAGAAGATGATAATGCACATATTTCTGTCCTTTTCAAAAATGAAAGGTTTAAACAAAGCAACCTGATTGTTGGTCCTGTTTTTCCTGATGGCCAGAAATTTATTGCAAACTATTCAAAAGAAAACAATGTTGCTGTAGTTTCGCCTTTAGCGGCATCGAGCCCCGCTGAATTCAATAATCCAAACCTTATTTCTGTTGTTAATAATATTGATCTGCATGGAAAAAAAATAGCAGCCTATGTTGCGAAGAATTTCAATCCATCTAATACCATTGTTGTTTTAATTAACCCAAAAAAAAGCGAAGATGAGCAGTTTGCTTTCCCAATAAGAAGTTATTTGCGTAATAATACCAAGCTTATCGTTCAGGAATACGCATCTGCTTTCACTTTTGAAACTAAAATGGTAAAGGGAAAACAATATGCCGTTATTATTACATCTTATGATAGAGCCTTTGTGGCACCAACGCTAGATAAGCTTTACAAGTTGAAGAATTTGCCGGCGGGTGGCTATACTATAAATCTGTTCGGCCATCCAAATTGGGTAAAGCAGAATTATCCAACTGATAAAGTCCAGGCGCTGAATACCATCATCACTTCTTCCTACAAAATAGACTACAAAAGTGCTGCTGTAATTGGTTTTATCAAAAAATATCGTCGTTCTTATGGTTTTGAGCCAGGCGAATATGCTTTTAAAGGATTTGATATTGCTTATTATTTTGGAAAATTGCTTGATCAATATGGAGAAGATTACCTCAGCTATATTACCAAAGAGAAATATAAAGGGTTGCATAATAACTTTACCTTTATTCAAGATGAGAAATTAGGCTATATTAATACCAGTTTAATGCTGTTGAAGTATAAAAACTTCGCTTTAAATGTTATTGAATAAATTTAAGTCATTTCTTTTTCTACTATGAAAGCCGATCATCAGTTACGTGCCTTTGAGCAAATTTTGAATATTTACGATGGCTCATTGCCATTACATCGTTTTTTGCCAGGATATTTTAAGCAGCATAAACAGATGGGTTCTTCAGATAGGCGATGGGCAACCAGACATCTATATAGCTTTTTTAGATTAGGAAAAGCACTACCAGAGCTGCCTAGAGAAGAGCGATTGGCAATAGCAGACTTTCTTTGCCATGATACGTTGAGTGCGATTGTGGAGCTAATAATTCCTGAATGGGTGGAAGCAATCACTTTTTCACTGCAAAGAAAGATAGCACTTGTAAAAGATCGTTATTCAAACTTCCAACTGAATGATATTTATCCTTTACATTCAGAATTATCTGCTGAAATTGCAATAGAAGACTTTTTTATTTCGTTTTTTAAACAGCCAGATTTATTTATTCGGGTAGCTGCCGAAGATGCGAATGAGATCGAAAGAAAGCTTGCTGAAGCGAATATCCCCGTACGGGTTTTAAATGAGACAGCATTGGCTCTGCCCAACGGATCTAAACTGGAGCCAATTTTGAAAGAAGGTACCTATCAGGTTCAAGATTTATCATCTCAACATACAGGAGTGTATTTTAAGCCTAATAAGTGGGATAAATGGTGGGACTGTTGTGCAGCATCAGGCGGAAAGACATTACTTCTACATAGTTTGGAGCCCGTATTAGAGTTTCTGGTTTCCGATTTGAGGGAAACAGTATTAATGAATTTAGATGAACGTTTCCGGTTAGCGGGGATCAAAAAATACCATAAGAAAGAATTGGATTTGCTAAAAAATAATGATCAGATATTGCATCATTATCAATTTGATGGGATTATTTTAGATGCGCCCTGTACTGGTTCTGGAACATGGGGACGAACACCTGAAATGTTAAGCTTTTTCGAAGAAAGGAAAATCAGTCAGTTTGCAGCTATACAAAAGGCAATAGTGCCCAACGTAATCAAATATCTGAAGCCAGGCAAGCCTTTAATCTATATTACTTGTTCTGCATTTGCTGCAGAGAATGAGGCGGTGGTTCAATATTTATTAGATACCTTACCTTTGGAGTTGGAAAACATGGAGCTAATAAAAGGTTACGAAAACAATGCCGATACTATGTTTGTAGCCAGACTAATTAAAAAAAAGCTAGGATAGTCCAGATCGATGAAATAAGATTTACTCGATCGGATATTTGAGTTAAACTGGTTTTTACACACGTTCAAACCAAGATTTAAGGTTGCGTTTAACAAACTTAAATCCTTCTATTAATACGGCAATCGCCCCGATAATTACGGTATATTCTTCAAAGCTGTTCATGAGGGTTAGCTTTATCTGTTAGATTAATATACTAAATTTTTGTTACAAGTGGTGACGGAGAAGCAAATTTTAGATATTATCTAACGAACCAATCAGTACTTTATAAGCCAGTATTATTTCTAAACAACTTAATCGCTATGGCCAATAATATTACTCCAAACGCCTTCCTAAGAATATTGAGTCCTGTTTTTCCAAACAGTTTTTCCAGTCGTTCTGTATTCTTTAATACGAAGTAAACAAAAAGCATGTTAAGCACAATACCTACTAAAATGTTCTGTGTTTGATATTCTGTTTTTAGTGAGAGCAAAGTTGTCATTGTGCCAGCGCCAGCAATTAATGGAAATGCCAAAGGAACGATTGATACAGTTTCTGGCGCATCTTCTTTAAAAATGGTTAAGCCTAAAACCATTTCCATCGCAATGAAGAAAATTACAAATGAACCAGCAATAGCGAAGGATTCAACATCAAGGCCTATTACTTTTAGCAAAGATTCTCCCAGAAAAAGAAATAAAATCATTAAAGCAGTTGCTACTATTGATGCTTTCTCAGATTCTATATGGCCGGCCTTTTTACGTAATTCGATTACCACAGGAATTGAGCCTAAAATGTCGATAATGGCGAAGATAACCATCGTAGTTGTTAGAATCTGATTGAAGTCGAACTTCATAAAATCGAATTTCATAAGGGACAATTTTAGGTAAAGGTAAAGCAATTTGAATTAAAACTGAGGTATCAATCCTTTAGAAATAAAACTGCGTTCTAAGCGTAAACACATTATCTTTTCGATCATCAGTGTAATCTGTAATTTGTGTCGATTCATTTCTGATCATATCATAATACAAAACGGCCTTGAAATGTGGATTAAAATGATGTAAAAAGCCAAATCCAAAAGTGTCGAAACGAATGTCGGCTGCTGTTAAACCTTTAATTGCCGAGATATCCATTCCTTTAACTTTTGAGTTGGGATCATACCAGTCGTATTTAAAAATCAGTTGGTTATCGGTGCTGTTCAAAGTTTGTACGAAAGTGATGTATGCCCCATTAAAATTTCTGGTATAATAAGGCAACGGTATAGATTTATTGTCAACAGGATAGGAGCCAGGTGTTGTAGATGTTGTGGCTGTGGCAGATTGCAGTCCCGAAATAACCTCTGCCCTTAACTCTGATTTCCAGCTTTTGGTAGTTGTGGCCAGCTGGATATCTGCTCCATAGTATCGTCTTGGTGCAACCTTATTTATGGTTGATGATGAAGAATCTTTAACCATTGTAAAAACTCCATTCGTTTCTGCCATTTTGTAGCTTACCGGTAGGCGATGATTCAATCCACCTTGCAAAGTGCTAATTCCCCCTGCAACTGATAATCCAATCGTTTTGATGTTGTAAGGCTTATGGCTCAACCTGGCGATAACATCTTTGCTGTTATCAAACTCTCCCGGGCCGGCTAAACCCTGACCATTGTAGATCCCTAAATCCAAGACAACATTTTTTAAACTTGCATCTTTCCAGCGGGGATTAAAAGTGAATGTAACGCCCAAATCACGTTCGGTTTTCATCAAAATCTGCGACATTCGCCCACGTTCGGGCGCTTCCCTACCTGCTGATGAAAGTTGAAGCTCGTTACCAAATGGACGCCCCGATAACCCCAAAGTTACGTATAGTAGTTTCCATTTATTTTCGTAGTAACGGCCCCAGAAATCGCGAATATTAACGCCCTGTTCTGTTCCGTCAAACTGCAACACAAAGTAGGTAGATGGGTTATTGTTTTCATCAAGCATCATATAATCGGCACGTAAACGTCCGCGTCTTAGTCTAAAGCGATTGTTAGTATACTCTCCAAAGTTACCACCTTGATATTCTGCCAAAGTCCCGTCTGATTGAGCTACCTGAAACTGTGGTTGTAAATAACCGCTAAAAGACAATGAACCATATTTTTTTGAAATGATTAGTAAGTGATTCACCGTGGTAGAATCTATAATGTCATTAATGGTTCGCTGGGCAAAAGCAGAAGACATGCAAAAGAAAGAAATGGCAAAAGTGCCAAAAAGAAATTTGCTTATAGATTTTAAAAATAGACGGTTCATGTAGCTGATTTTCTGCAAAGGTATATCAATTAAATCTTTACCAAAATTCTTAACACAAAAAAGCCCCGATTTCTCGAGGCTTTCAATATTTTTTTATAATTCAGGTTTCGGAGGATCAACTGGTGCGACCACTTTTCCTTTATTCCTCAGTACTGAATTTCCTTTTCCGTACATGAAATAAATTCCTATGCCTAGTGCCATCCAGATTGCTAAACGAATCCAAGCTTCTAGTGGTAATGAAGACATTAAGTAAACGCAAACAATTACGCCCATAATTGGTACAAAAGGAACCAACGGCGTTCTGAACGGACGAGCCCGGTCTGGATCAGTTTTACGTAACAACATTACGCCGATGCAAACTAAAGAGAAAGCAAACAGTGTACCGATGGATACCATGTGGCCCAAATCAGTAACCGGAACAAAGCCAGCGAATATACTCACGAAAAACATGAAGAATATGTTGGTTTTGAATGGCGTTCTGAATTTCGAATGGATACTGCTAAAGAATTTTGGCAATAAACCATCTTTAGACATGGTATAGAAAACACGCGATTGGCCCATTAGCATTACTAATATTACTGAGGTGTAACCAGCTAAAATGGCAATAATTAACCCCATTTGTAACCAGGTATATCCGGTAACTTTAAATGCCGTAGCAGCAGGAGATGCATCACCTTTAAATATAGAGAACGGAACCAGACCTGTCATTACGTGTGCAAATAGAACATATAATATTGTACAAACCACCAATGAACCTAAAATACCAATTGGCATACCCTTCTGAGGGTTTTTAGCTTCCTGGGCGGCAGTAGAAACAGCATCAAAACCAATGAATGCAAAGAATACCAATGCAGCACCTGCAGCAATACCAGAAATACCAAATTCTCCTTTAACACCAGTATTTTCCGGAATATATGGAGTGTGGTTTGCAGGATTGATAAATTTCCATCCCAAAGCAATGAAAACTATTACCACAGTAACTTTAACAATTACCAGGATGTTGTTTAAACTTGCCGATTCTTTTGTTCCGCGAATTAACATGAGCGAAAGCAACGAAACGATTACAACCGCCGGAAGATTGATCCCTCCACCATCTACTTCTGCAAATGATTTAGTGAGATAGAGCGGCATTTCGAGGCCGAATTCGTGAAGTAATTTATTGAAATATCCAGACCAAGATACGCCTACAGTAGCAGCACCGAGTGCATATTCAAGTACTAAATCCCATCCAATAACCCAGGCCATAAATTCGCCCATAGTTGCGTAAGAGTATGTGTAAGCACTACCAGCTACCGGAATCATTGATGCAAATTCTGCGTAGCATAAACCTGCAAAAGCACAGCCTACGGCAGCCAATACAAATGATAAAGTTACTGCAGGTCCGGCATGGTCAGCGGCGGCAATACCTGTTAAAGAGAATAAACCTGCCCCGATAATAGCTCCAATCCCCAGAGCAACAAGGCTCGTGCTGCTCAGTGTACGTTTGAGCGTCCCCTCGCCGCTTTCAGCAGATTCTGCTATAAGCACATCAATAGGCTTTTTTAGATTCATAAGTTGTTTAGTCTTTATATGTTTGTTGATTTATGATAATAAGCGGTAAACCTAAATAAAAATTACGAAAAAGAAAAAGGGATTTTTCTAAAATCCCTCCTTCAGTTGTATTATATCTATGTTTTTACAACTAATTTGTTAAAGTGGTGGAATTATTAACCAAAGTATTGCTAATTATGTTACTTGAAACTTTAATTTTCTTTTTTATACTGATTTCTTTGCGTACTTCCACTCTTTCATTTGGTGCTACAGCCTTAACTGCGATATAAGGTGCAATAACTAGAGACACAATAGACATCAACTTGATTAATATGTTCATCGAAGGGCCAGATGTATCTTTAAATGGATCTCCAACCGTATCGCCGGTAACAGATGCTTTATGCGGCTCTGATTTTTTATAATACATTTCGCCATTAATCATCACCCCTTGTTCAAAAGATTTCTTGGCATTGTCCCAGGCACCTCCTGCGTTACTTTGAAAAATACCCATTAACACACCAGTTACCGTTACTCCAGCCAGTAAGCCTCCAAGTACCTCGGGGCCAAACGTAAAGCCGATAATAATTGGCGTTATCAAAGCAATGGCGCCAGGCATCATCATTTCTCTTATTGACGCCTTGGTAGAAATGGCGACACATTTATCATATTCCGGCTTTGCTTTATATTCCATAATACCTGGGATTTCTCTAAACTGCCTGCGAACCTCCTGAACCATATCCATCGCCGCTTTTCCAACCGCCTGAATACAAAGCGCAGAAAATATAAAGGGAATCATCCCGCCGACGAATAAGCCAGCTAAAACCGGCGCCTTGTAAATATCGATAGCACTTATACCAGCAATACCCACAAATGCTGCAAATAATGCTAATGATGTTAAAGCCGCTGATGCTATGGCAAAACCTTTACCGGTTGCTGCGGTAGTATTTCCAACAGCATCTAAATTGTCAGTCCTTTCTCTCACTTCTGGTGGTAACTGACTCATCTCTGCAATACCTCCGGCATTGTCGGCAATCGGACCGAAGGCATCGATCGCCAACTGCATCGCGGTCGTCGCCATCATTCCAGCTGCTGCAATGGCAACTCCGTACAAACCAGCGAAATAATATGAAGCCATAATTCCTCCGGCTAAAACCAAAATCGGAATTACGGTAGATTTCATCCCAACGGATAAACCAGCAATGATATTTGTTGCGTGCCCAGTTGAAGATTGCTGAATAATCGAATTAACAGGGCCTTTGCCCATCGCTGTAAAATATTCAGTAACCACACTCATGATGGTGCCTACCACCAAACCTACAATAATTGCATAAAAAACATTAATGCTAGAGAACTGGTAACCACGTAAACTTAATGTTTCTGGTAACATCCATTTCACAATGAAAAATGATGCTACTGCTGTTATAATAATGGACGACCAGTTTCCTAAGTTAAGAGCATTCTGAACGTTTGATTTTTCATCTTTAATCGTAACGAACCAAGTTCCTATAATAGAAAATATAATTCCCAGGCCACAGATTACCATCGGTAATAGGATCGGAGACATGCCGCCAAAATTATCCTTAACATCGATTTCTTGTCCCAGTACCATTGTAGCCAAAATTGTAGCAACATAAGATCCAAATAAATCAGCACCCATTCCGGCTACGTCACCCACATTATCACCAACGTTATCTGCAATGGTTGCCGGGTTGCGCACATCATCTTCAGGAATTCCGGCTTCAACTTTACCAACCAGATCGGCGCCCACATCGGCAGCTTTAGTGTAAATACCTCCGCCCACACGAGCGAATAAAGCAATAGATTCTGCACCTAGAGAGAAACCGGTTAAAACTTCAATAGCAGTTTTCATCTCCACACTATTTACGGCTACCACATTAAAATACTTCAGAAAAATAATAAACAAGCCGCCCAGGCCAAGAATAGCGAGGCCGGCAACGCCTAATCCCATCACTGTTCCTCCTGTAAATGATACTTTTAAAGCTTGTTTTAGGCTCGTTCTAGCAGCTTGTGTGGTTCTTACATTTGCTTTAGTGGCAGATTTCATCCCAATATATCCTGCCGTAGCAGAAAAAATAGCGCCAATTAAGAAAGATATTGAAATGATCCAGCTGGAATGCATTGGCACACCATTAATTTCAGTAATTGTTCCGGAATAGGCTAGTAATGCGGCCGTAAAAACAGCGAAAATGCTCAAAACCCTCCATTCTGCTTTCAAAAACGCCATTGCCCCGTCGGCAATGTAGCCAGCAAGCTCCTGCATATTCTTGTCGCCGGCATCTTGCTTATTTACCCAGGCGCTTTTAATCATCATAACAATTATTCCAACCAGGCCCAGTGCCGGAATAGTGTAAATTAAATTGTCTTGTAAAAAATCCATAGTTAATATTTGGTTATAGGGTTTTTGAAATCAAGCTCTTTTTACTACTCTCATCAGTAAAGAACATTGATTTTGCCAATTTGGTTATTAGTTAAGCAATATAATAATTTTATTTCCTTCTGATTATAAAATTTATAGCGTTAGTAAATTATTCCTTCGTGTAAAATAATACAGTTCATTAGAGTCGTTTTTCTTTTTTTATAAATAAATTAGCCACCAACTAAAGCTAAAACGAAACAAACAAAATGGAAAAATTACAGGAAGAAAGATCTGTTAAAAGGAAATTAGGTCTTTTTGATGCTGCTATGCTCGTTATGGGTTCTATGATTGGTAGCGGTATCTTTATTGTAAGTGCAGATATTATGAGGAATCTTGGTTCTGGATATTGGCTGATTGTAGTATGGGTAATTACGGGTGTAATGACTGTTGCCGCAGCAATATCGTACGGTGAACTTTCTGCAATGTTTCCTAAAGCAGGTGGGCAATACACCTATCTAAAAGAAATTTTTGGTAAAATGATGGGCTTCCTGTACGGCTGGGGACTATTTACTGTGATTCAAACCGGTACGATCGCCGCGGTTGCTGTTGCCTTCGGCAAGTTTACAGCCTATTTAATTCCTGCTTTAAATGATGCTGCCCCGATTTTTCAAAGTGGTGGTTATAAAATTACGTGGATACAGATTTTAGCGATTGGCGTGATT
>Ga0265780_10010194_pt1 | contig 11219 bp, 12 predicted proteins | sample P1T30metagenome_FD_192432 | JGI IMG/M metagenome (GOLD analysis project Ga0265780, IMG submission 192432) | Plant litter microbial communities from East Loma Ridge, Irvine, California - P1 T30 | ecosystem: Environmental > Terrestrial > Plant litter > Unclassified | place: USA: California... | reverse complement strand
GTGCTGTAGCCGGGCGACATGCTCTACCTGCCGCCGCACTACGCCCACGACGGCATCGCCGAGGGCGAGTGCATGACCTATTCGATCGGTTTCCGTTCGCCTTCGTTCCAGGAACTTGGCGAAGCCTTCCTGCAATTCATGGCCGACTCGATCGACTTGCCGGGACGCTATGCCGATCCGCATTTGACGCCAGCCAAGAATCCGGCCGAGATTCCACGCGACATGGTGGCCACCATTACCGAAGAGCTCAACAAGGTGCGCTGGGACGAGGAAGACGTCACTATCTTCATGGGCGAATACCTGTCCGAGCCGAAGCACAATGTGTTCTTCACGCCACTGGCCAAGCCGCTGACGGTCGGTCGCTTCATGGAGCAGGCGGCCAAGCGCGGCCTGAAGCTGTCGCCCAAGACCTTGATGCTGTACCGCGGCAAGCACGTATTCATCAACGGTGAATCGTTCGCGGTCGGCCGTGCCGACAAGCCAGTGCTCGATATGCTGGCCAACCAGCGCGCCCTCGGCGGCGCCATGCTGGACCAGTCATCCGATGACGTACTTGAAGCGTTATACACCTGGTATTCGGACGGTTGGCTGGAATTGGCTTGATGCGGTAGATGTGCCGCATGAAGCGCGTTTGATGCGGCACAAGAAGCAGTCACGGTGTACGGTTTTTCGATGCCGTAAAGCACGTGCTGGAGCCTGGTTTGCAGGCGCCAGTGCCGGTCTGCCGCAACATGTTTCTACACGCTTTTCCTATGAAAATCGGCCGTCGGATACTCGCTCACATCTTGTAACAATATGAACGTTGGGTTGTAGAGCAATAGTTACAGCTTGACACGAGTTTTCTATTGCGATTCAGTAAATTTGGCTATAATATCGGGCTAGGAAGGTTCCCGTTGTCTGTAGGCACTTTTTTCCAAAGTATTGAAGCTACGAGAATTCCTGACGAGCGATAATTACCGGTAATTATTCATCGCATCACCTTTTTGAATATTAAGGAAAAAACCATGAAAAAAACTCTGCTGATCGTTTCCCTGCTGGCCGTTGCCCTGGCTGCTTGCTCGAAGAAAGAAGAAGCTGCTCCGGCCGCTCCTGCTGCTGAAGTCACCGCTCCGGCTGCTCCGGCTGCTGACGCAACCGCTCCAGTCGCTGCTCCGGCTGCTGACGCTGCTGCTCCGGCCGCTGCTGACGCTGCTGCTTCGGCTGCTTCGGCTGCCGCTTCGGCTGCTTCGGCTGCTGCTGATGCCGCTTCGGCTGCTGCTGCTCCGGCAACCAAGTAATTCGACTCCGGTCGATAAAGAAACCGGCCTTCGGGCCGGTTTTTTTTCGTCCAGTAATTCGAATTAGGCAGGGTGAATGGCAGGACCGTCCGCCCTACCCAATAAAAAACCGGCCGCATGGGCCGGTTTTTTATTGGCAGCTACACCGGATTACTTCAGCTCATTCACCAGCAGGTCCAGGATCTTCTTGCCGGTCGCCGAAGCTTCGGGCTTGCCGTCATTGGTCTGCACGGTCACGTCGCTGGTGGTCGCGCCCGGCACGGCCGAGACCAGTACGCGGTACTTCTGCGCTTCCTTGTTCTTGTCTTCGCTGCTGAACAGCTTGCTGAAGAAGCCTTCCTTCTTGACCGCGTCCGGATCGACGTAGCGCACGAAGTAGATGCCCTGCACGCGGTCGCGGTCTTCCACGGTGAAGCCGACGCGGTCCAGCGCCAGGCCGACACGGCGCCAGGCGCGGTCGAAGCCTTCGTCGACCACGACCTTGCCGTCGTCCAGCTTGGCGTGCTGGGCTTCCATCGGCGCGTTGGTGACGAAGGCGGTGGCTTCCTTGACCTTCGAGCCGGTCAGCTTGGCCATCAGGCGGCTGAGGAATTCTGCTTCCAGCTCCGGATCGTTCGGACGCGCGGTCCAGGTCGTGCTGTCCTTCTGCGAACCGACGAGCACTTCCTCGGCGCCGCGGTGGCTGATGTAGATCTCGGTCGAACCGTCCGCGCGGCGCTCCAGGCGGGTGCGGAACTTGTCGCGCTCGCCGGTCGAGTAGGCCGAATCGAACACCTTGCCGATCGTGCGGCGGATGAAGTCCTGCGGGATCTTGGCGCGGTTCTCGGCCCAGTTGGTTTCCATGATGCCGGTCGTCTGCGACTCGGTTTCCACGGTGAAGCCGGAATCGGCCCAGAAGGCCTGCAGTTGCGGCCACAGCTGTTCCGGGGTCTGCTTGACCACCAGCCAGCGCTGGTTGCCCAGGCGCTCGATGTGGATGTTCTCGCTGCCGACCTGGCCGATCTGCTCGCCCGAGGCCGCCACCGGGCCGGCGGCGCCCTGGACGGTGTGCTGCTGCTGGAAGCCGGAAGCGGTGGCGACGCCGCGGCCATCCGGCACGGCGTAGCGGTTGTCCTTCTGGAGTTGGGTCAGGTCCGGCGGGATGTCCAACGGAGCGGCCTTCTTGGCAGCCTTGTAGTCCACCTTGTCCGATTCGAACACGGTCGTGCACGCGGCCAGGCTGAGCGCGAGAGCGGTCAGGGCTACGGTGCGGGTCGTAGTCTTGCGATTCATCATAGTTAAAGCTGGTAAGGCAGATCCAGGGTCCGAAGACCGATTGTTCATCAAAGGACGCCGGCTTCGCGCAATGCGGCGCGAACCGTGTCGTGATATTGCGCGGACAGCGGCGCCAGGGGCAGGCGCAGACCGGCAGGCATCTTGCCCATTTCTGCCAGCGCCCATTTCACAGGCACCGGATTCGGCTCGATAAACAGCTTTCCGTGCAGCGACATCACACGGTTGTTGATTTCGATCGCACGCGCCACCTGGCCGGCCATCGCCGCCTCGCACAGTTCGTGCATCAGGCGCGGCGCGACGTTGGCGGTGACCGAGATATTGCCGGCGCCGCCACAGAACATCAGCGCCATCGCGGTCGCATCGTCGCCCGAATACACGCCGAACGACTTGTTGCCCGCGAAGGAACGGTCGATCTCGCGCAGCAGTTCGGTGCCACGGGCGATGTTACCGGTCGCATCCTTGATGCCGACGATGTTGTCGATCGACGCCAGGCGCAGCACGGTCTCGTTGCTCATGTCGGCCACGGTACGGCCCGGCACGTTGTACAGGATGACCGGCAGCTCGACCGCTTCGGCGATCGCCTTGAAGTGGCGGTACATGCCTTCCTGCGTCGGACGGTTGTAATACGGCACCACTTGCAGCGAAGCGTCGGCGCCCACGTCCTTGGCATGACGGGTCAGCGCGATCGCTTCCACAGTGGAATTGCCGCCAGTACCGGCGATCACCGGAATACGGCCGGCGACGTGCTCCACCGCCAGCTTGATCAGTTCGCCGTGCTCTTCCGGGTTGACGGTAGCCGATTCGCCGCTCGTGCCGACGATGACGATGCCATCGGTACCTTCGGCCACGTGCCAGTCGATCAGTTTCCGGAGGCCATCTTTATCCAGACTGCCATCCTCGAACATCGGCGTGACGATTGCTACAATGCTGCCCTTAATCATAATCAGTGGACCGTGCCGTTAATAAATAAAAATTCGATTGTAGCGGATAGCCCGCGGTTATGGTTCATTCTTGGCCATATAAATGGTCGAGCTCGGGGTCGAGCCGCGCCGTCCCCGGGTCGAAAGCCTGGCCGACGGCGCACAGGCGCTGCAGCCGCGCCGGGCGCGGCTGCCGTACCACACCATCCTCGAAGGCCAGCACGCGCAGGCCGCCGCGCCCGGCCAGGCCGAGCAGCTCGCCCGGGTTCAGCAGGAAGTCCGGATTCGAAGGTTTGCCGAATACCTCGTTGCCGCGCGCGAAGGTCTCGTAGATCAGCACGCCGTCCGGCGCCAGCGAGGCGGCCAGCGCACCGAACAGCGGGCGGTGCAGGTAATTCGTGACGACGATGCCGGCCAGGCTGCGCGGTGCGAAGGGCCAGGGATTGCCGGGCGCCTCGAGATCGTATTCGATCGGCTCGATGCCCTCGCCGGCGGCCAGCGCCAGCGCCTGCGGGTCGCGGTCGAGCGCGATCACGAGGTGGCCGAAGGAGGCCAGCAGGCGCGCGTGGCGCCCGCTGCCGCAAGCCAGGTCGAGCACCTCGCCCTGGGGAATCAGCGGCGCCCAGCGTGCTACCCAGGCGGATGCGTCGGCGAATCGTGGGTCCATGCGGTTCCTCCGGTACGGACGTTCTGCGGCCAGGCGCGGTGGGCGGGCGCCGTCAGCCCAGCAAGGCCAGCAGCGGCCAGATGAGCAGCTTCAGCACGGTGCTGGCGATGCTTTCGATGAAGAATAGCCAGTAACCGACCACCTTCAGCAGGATCAGCGCCAGCAGGATCAGGAAGCCGTAAGGTTCCAGGCGCGCGAACTGGTAGGCGGCCTTGTGCGGCAGCACGCTGAACAGGATGCGGCCGCCATCCATCGACGGGATCGGCAGCAGGTTGAAGGCCATCAGCCACAGATTGGTTTTGACACCGGCGGCGGCCACCAGGTTCGGGAAGGATTCCTCGACATGCATCACATGCAACGCGATCGCCATCAGCATCCACAGCAGCGCCATGACGAAGTTCGCGCCCGGCCCGGCCAGCGCCACGAAGGCCATGTCGCGCTTCGGATGCTTCATCTGGCCATAGTTCAGCGGCAGCGGCTTGGCGTAGCCGAACACGAAACCGGACATCAAATACATGACGGCCGGGATGACGATGGTGCCGATGGGGTCGATGTGGGCCAGCGGATTGAGGGTGGTCCGGCCGGCGGCATGGGCGGTATTGTCTCCGAAACGCCTGGCGATGAATGCCTGGGCGGCATCGTGCATCGTGATCGCAAAGAGGACAGGAAGGGCGTAGACCGCTAGATTGCGTATGAGTTCATCCATGGATGCGATTTTAACAGAGCAGGCGACCCTTACAGTCGCAAATGGTGAGTAAAAGAAACTAAGAATGCACTCGAAGACAGTTGGGAAACCACTGCGGCCGAGGGCTTCGCTGCCATGAGCAACGTCGCCCCTGCGCAGGCAGGGGCCTAATTTTTACGCATGCCGCCAAATTGGGCCCCTGCCTGCGCAGAGGCGACGGCTCATCGGCCAACACTGGAAAGAAGCCATTGGTCAGCCAGACGAGGTCAAAGGCCAAAGACAGCTGGATCCCCCCGCCCTGCCCGCAGCAGCACCGGTTCCGGCCCGGTCAGGTCGACGATGGTGGTGGGTTCGAGGGTGCCGGCGCCGCCGTCGATGACCAGCTCGATCTGCTTGCCCAGGCGCGCAGAGACCTCGGCCGGGTCGGACAGGATGTGCTCGTCGTCGGGCAGTTGCAGGGTGGTGCCGATCAGCGGCTCGCCCAGCTCTTCCAGCAGGCCCAGCAGGATGGCGTTCTCGGGCACGCGGATGCCGATGGTCTTGCGCGAAGGGTGCGACACGCGCCGCGGCAATTCGCGCGTGGCTTCCAGGATGATGGTGTAGGGGCCGGGCGTTACCGCCTTCAGCTGGCGGTACTGCTGGTTGTCGACGCGCGCGTACAGCGCGATCTCGGACAGGTCGCGCACCAGCAGCGTCAGATGGTGTTTTTCGTCGACGCCGCGGATGCGGCGCAGGCGCTCGACGGCGTTCTTGTCGTCGAGCCGGCACACCAGGGCATAGGCCGAATCGGTCGGGACGGCGACGATGCCGCCCGACTGGATGATCTGCGCGGCCTGGCGCAGCAGGCGCGTTTGCGGGTTCTGGGGGTGGATTTCGAAGTATTGGCTCATCGTGCGATTATCCTGCGTAACCCGGCTGGCGCAGCGCCTGCAAGGCGGCGATCCGTTGTTCCATCGGCGGATGCGAGGCGAACAGCGCGCCCCAGCCGCTACCGCCGCCCGAAATACCCGAGGCGGCCATCGAGCCGGGCAGCGCGCCCGGCTGCATGCCGCCCAGGCGCGCCAGCGCGTGCTGCATCGGCACCGGGCTGCCCAGCAGGCGCGCCGAGCCGGCGTCGGCGCGGAATTCGCGCTGGCGCGAGAACCAGGCCACGATGATCGAGGCGAGCAGGCCGAACACGATCTCGCAGACGAACACGGTGATCATGTAGCCGATGCCCGGCCCGCGCTCGCCGTCTCCGCGGCGCAGCAGCATATTGTCGACAAAAAAGCCGACCACGCGCGCCAGGAACACGACGAAGGTGTTCACCACGCCCTGGATCAGGGTCAGGGTCACCATGTCGCCATTGGCGATGTGGGCGACCTCGTGGCCCAGCACGGCCTCGACCTCGTCGCGGTTCATATTCGCCAGCAGGCCGGTGGAGACGGCGACCATGGCCGAATTTTTGAAGGCGCCGGTGGCGAAGGCGTTTGGTTCGCCGTCATAGACCGCCACTTCCGGCATGCCGATGCCGGCCCGCTCGGACAACGCGCGCACCGTGTTCACCAGCCACAGCTCGGATGCATTGCCCGGCTGCTCGATGAGGCGCGCACCGGTCGACCACTTGGCCATCGGCTTGCTCATCAACAGGGAAATGAAGGAACCCGTGAAGCCCACCACCAGCGAAAACACCAGCAGCGCGCCGACATTGATCCCGGCGCCGGTAACCGGACGCGCCACGCCGAGGACGTTGAGCACGACCGACAGGACGAGCACCACCGCGAGATTGGTGGCAAGGAACAGGACGATGCGTTTCATGGCGACTGGCCTCCGGCCGATCAGCTTATCAGACCGTCAAGATAAGGCCATCGTGTGCGGAATTCAAGCGCGGGCCTGGCGATTAAGCCAGTTTTAAGCCCGGCAGCGACATCTTAGAACCAGTCGTGCCAGACCGGCTTCACGCCCGCCGGCAGCGGCGGCAGCTTGTCGAACTCGATGCGCGATTCGCCCGGTGCGTGGAAATCGGTGCCGCGCGAGGCCAGGAAGCCGTAGCGGCGCGCCACTTCGGCGTAGATGCCGTACTGTTCGGGCGTATGGCTGCCGGTGACGACTTCGATGGCGTTCCCGCCGAGCTGGCGGAATTCGTCGAACAGCGCGCCTTCGGCGGTGGCGTCGAAGCGGTAGCGGCCCGGGTGGGCGATGACCGGGACGCCGCCGGCGGCGCGGATCCAGCCCATCGCGTCGGTCAGCGAGGCCCAGCGGTGCGGCACGTAGCCCGGCCGTCCTTCGGTGAGGAATTTACGGAACACTTCCGAGGTATTGCCGCAGATGCCCAGTTCGCACAGGTAGCGCGCGAAATGGGTGCGCGACAGCAGGTCCGGATTGCCGACGTACTTCAGCGCGCCTTCGTAGCAGCCCGCGATGCCGGCCTTTTCCAGCTGGGCCGCGATCTCGCGCCCGCGCGCATCGCGGCCGGCGCGGGTGGCGGCCAGGCCGCGCTGCAGGATCTCGTCGTCCTCGTCGATCTGCAGGCCGACCAGGTGCACGGTCTCGTTGGCCCAGGTGATCGAGATCTCGACGCCGGCCACGAAGCGCATCCCCAGCTCGCCGGCCTTGGCGCGCGCCGGCTTGATGCCGCCCACTTCATCGTGGTCGGTCAGCGCCCAGGCGTCGACCCCGCCATTGCGCGCATAGGCAGCCACCGCGGCGGGAGCGAGCACGCCGTCGGAGACGTTGGAATGGCAGTGGAGATCGACTTTCAGCATGGACAGGAATCAGGACGTGGAGCGTTCATTGTACGCGCAACGCATCCGGCGCGTACGTGTGAACCCCACGAATTCCATCCCGCACGGCGCCGCTGTCAGCGTAAAAAATCCTCGATCATCTTCGCCAGCAGCTCAGGCTGGTCATGATGCAGCATATGCCCCGCCTGCGGCACCATGCGCGGCGTCACGTCGGCCAGCTGTCCCAGGCGCCGGTCGACTTCCGCGCGCGCCTGCTCCTTCGGACCCATCCAGCGCCACATATCGGTATGCTCGGCCTCGACCCACAGCACCGGGGCGGTGATCCGGCGCCAGCAGGCCAGCACTTCCTCGGCCTGGTAGAGCAGCGGGCTGCTCATCTTGTGCGCCGGGTCGCCCAGGATTTCCCACTGGCCCCCGGCATTCTGCGCCGACCAATGCCCGGCCAGGAAAGCGGCGCGCGCATTCGAGAGGCGCGGATTGGTCTTCTGCAGGCGCGCCGCCACCTCTTCCAGGCTGGCGTAGCCGCGCATGGCCGGGGGCGTGCGCAGTTCGTCCAGCCACTTGGCGTAGCGGCCCGGGGCCTGTTCCGGCTTCGTCCCCGGCAGGCCGAAGCCCTCCAGGTTGATCAGGCGCGCGATGCGTTCCGGCCGCACGCCGGCATACACGCTGACGATGTTGCCGCCCATGCTGTGCCCGAGCAGGTTCACCGCTTCGTCGGGCGAATAATGGTCGAGCAGCGCTTCCAGGTCGGCGAAATAATCCGGGAACCAGTAGGTATCAAAGCCCGAGCGCTCGGACAGGCCGAAGCCGCGCCAGTCGTGGGCGATGACATGCCAGTCGCCTTCGAGCGCATCGACGACGAACTGGAAGGACGCCGACATATCCATCCAGCCATGTGCCATGAACAGCTTCGGCGCGCCTTCGCGTCCCCAGTGGCGCACATGGGTGCGCAGGCCGCGCAGGGTGAGGAATTCGGAACGGGACGGTGTCATGGCGCTTCCTGAGATGAATAAAATAGTACGACCGTTCGCATTATAAGCATAAAGCTTGATTTAGCGCCGCAAGTCCCCATTTGACCTCGGTTGCCGGGATGCCGATGCGGACAGACGCGAGGGCGTAAAATAGCGGTTTTTCAACCCTCCACTCTCTTCGAGCACATCCATGGCGATTTACCAGCTGGGCGAGCATGCGCCCGAGATCGACCCTTCCGCCTATGTCGCCGATTCCGCCAGCGTGATCGGCAAGGTGACGGTAGAGGCGAATGCCTCGGTCTGGTTCGGCGTGACGATCCGCGGCGACAACGAGCGCATCACGATCGGTGAAAACAGCAATGTGCAGGAAGGATCGGTGATGCACACCGACATGGGCTTCCCGCTCGTGCTCGGCAAGAACGTCACCGTCGGCCACCAGGCGATGCTGCATGGCTGCACCGTCGGCGACGGTGCGCTGATCGGCATCCAGGCCGTGGTGTTGAACGGCGCAAGAATCGGCAAGGGTTGCCTGGTCGGGGCCGGCGCCCTGGTCACCGAGGGCAAGGAATTTCCCGACCACTCGCTGATCCTGGGCAGCCCGGCGAAGGCTGTGCGCACCCTCACGGAAGAAGAACTGCTCCGCCTGCAAGGCAATGCCGACGGCTATGCCGAGCGCGGCCGCCGTTTCAGGGCGGAGCTCAAGAAAATCGGATAAGAGAATGACGACTGATACCAGCAAGGACACCCTGCAAAAATTCATCTTCGACAACGCCGCCGTGCGCGGCGAACTGGTCGAGATTTCCAATGCCTGGCGCGAGATCCAGTCGCGCCACGACTACCCGGCGCCGGTGCGCAAGCTGCTGGGCGAAATGGTCGCCGCCGCCGCGCTGCTGTCGGCCAACCTGAAGTTCAACGGCTCGATCGTGATGCAGATCCATGGCGACGGTCCGGTCAAGCTGCTGGTGGTCGATTGCGACGCCAGCCTGCACCTGCGCGCCACCGCCAAGCTGCGCGACGGCGCCACCGTGGCCGACGACGCCTCGGTCACCGACCTGCTGAACGCCGGCGGCAAGGGCCGCTTCGTGATCACCCTCGATCCGAACGACAAGGTCCCGGGCCAGCAGCCCTACCAGGGCGTGGTGCCGCTGGTGGGCGAGGACATCGCCACCATCATCGAGAACTACATGCTGCGCTCGGAACAGATGGACACCAAGCTGTGGCTGGCGGCGGACGAACAGGTCGCACGCGGCCTGCTGCTGCAAAAGCTGCCGCGCAACAGCGCCATCGAGGGCCAGGTCGAGCAGGCCAGCGAAGAGGAAGACCTCGAGACCTGGAACCGCGCCGTCATGCTGGGCAAGACCCTGAAGCAGGAAGAGCTGCTGTCGACCGACGCCGCCACCCTGCTCAAGCGCCTGTTCTGGGAAGAAACGATCCGCGTGTTCGACCCGCTGCACCCTGAATTCCACTGCAGCTGCTCGCGCGAGAAGGTCGGCAACATGCTCAAGATGCTGGGCCAGGAAGAAGTCGAATCGGCGCTGCACGACCTGGGCGAGCTGGGCATCAATTGCGATTTCTGCGGCAAGCATTACGGCTTCGACGCGGTCGATTGCGCGCAGTTGTTTGCCAGCGAGACCACGGCGGATGCGGTGACGCCGCCATCCAGCATCAAGCATTAAGCGCGGTATCGCATGTCAAGGTGGGCACGGATGCCCACCTTTTTCATATCCGCCGCCCTGCGCCGATCGAAAATCCCTATCTTTAGCATTGGCAATATAAACAGCATCACATTGTCAACGATGCTAAGCTGTCATTCATCAACGCGGCATTCCCGCCCTTGTTTCAACAGCTACGGAGAAGACAATATGAACATCGATATCGGCATCACTACCGAAGACCGCGCAAAGATTGCTGACGCCCTGTCGCACGTGCTCGCCGACAGCTACATGCTGTACCTGAAGACCCACAACTTCCACTGGAACGTGACCGGCCCGATGTTCCAGACCCTGCACACCATGTTCCAGGAACAGTACACGGAACTGTGGAATGCACTGGACGATATCGCCGAACGCATCCGCGCGCTGGGCCACTTCGCACCGGGCACCTATGCCCGCTTCGTCGAACTGTCTTCCATCAAGGAAGAAGCCGGCGTGCCGAACGCCCAGGAAATGATCCGCCAACTGGTCGATGGCCAGGAAGCCCTGATCCGCACCGTGCGCAGCGCCTTCGGCGTCGCCGATGCGGCCAACGACCAGCCAAGCGCCGGCATGCTGAGCGACCGCATGGAAATCCATGAAAAGAACGCCTGGATGCTGCGTTCCTTCCTGGAGAACGGCCAGCAAGGCGCCTGATCTCCTTGCCCGGGCGCCCTGCCCGGCCATACACCGCCAAGGTGGCATGAAAGGACGTCGGTTCACACCGCCGTCCTTTTTTGTTGGCTCTGCAAGCTGCGCATGAACAAACCTCGCCAATACGCACATTGATTGTGCAAACGCAGGCCTGTCTCATACCAGGCTTCTGATAGCGCATGGCGGAAGGGGTTGTCGGAATATCCTGAATCACAGGTAAGCTCTCCGGCAACTTGCGCAGAATCAATTGGGGAAAATCAACGGTACGTTTCAATAGGCGCCTGTGTACGAAAGCGTGCACACAGCTGGGACAATGTCGCTTTTATATAAAAGGCGACATTGCCGCGGTCATTTCC
>Ga0265780_10010193_pt1 | contig 11222 bp, 7 predicted proteins | sample P1T30metagenome_FD_192432 | JGI IMG/M metagenome (GOLD analysis project Ga0265780, IMG submission 192432) | Plant litter microbial communities from East Loma Ridge, Irvine, California - P1 T30 | ecosystem: Environmental > Terrestrial > Plant litter > Unclassified | place: USA: California... | reverse complement strand
CGATGCCGTGAAAACCTTCACCGACCTGGCCGGCTACGCTCCCGATGGCGCCGTGACCAAGCAGATGCGCCCCGGCTTCTACGCCGGCCTCTACGCCACGCTGCCCATCACGCCCAATTTCGCCATTGAGCCCGGCGTGACTTATTCTGAAAAAGGCACCGTGCTGCGCGGCACCCTGCCCTTCCCTGCCCTCGATTTCCTGAACGCCAACGTGACTGGTACCGCCCGCCTGGCTTATGTAGATGTGCCGGTGCTGGCCAAGGTGTTCATCACGCCAGGCTTCTACCTATACGCCGGCCCGCAGGCCTCGTTCCTGGTGAGTGGCAAGGCCCGCGTGGAAGCCGGTGCCCTGGGTTTCACGGCCTACAAGGAGGACTTCGACATCTCCAGCCAGCTGCGCAAAGTTGACTTCGCCGCAGTGGGTGGCCTGGGTTACCAGTTCGAAAACGGCCTGGGCCTGAGCGCCGGCTACGACTACGGCCTCACCTCGCTCGACAAAAACAACTACTTCGACGCCCAGAACCGCGTCATCAAAGTCGGCCTGAACTACTCCTTCTAATTCCATCCGAACCCCGCCAAAACTCGTCAGAATCCTACCGGCGCTTGGCTGAATCCCTTCAAACGGGCATCGGAAGGGTTCAAACGGGCATCGGAAGGGTTCAGACGGGTATCGGAAGGGTTCCAACGAGCTTCGCGAAGGTTCTGATGGGCTTTGGAATGCACCGTTGCTTCGTCGCTACGCTTCGGCTGGTTATCAGCCGTCTTATGTCAGGTATCGAAGGTGAATTATTACTTGGGTAAGCATCCGAAATAGGTTATAAAAAAGGCCCTGCTGGTAGCTCAGCGGGGCCTTTCTGGTTTTGCGCCATCTGGCAACCTTCTACCGAATTACTTCCAGCCAGCCCTTGTACAGCACGTTGACAACAGGCCGGCGCAGGATGTAGTAGTAAAGGCCGGGGGCAGCATCCGCGCCCCACTCCTGGTGGTAGGCATTGGTGTGGTACACTTGGCGGCCCCAGCGGTTGTAGAGCGTCAGGTCCCAATCGCCACTGGTCATGTTTCGAACCACAAACTGGTCGTTTTGCCGGTCCCCGTTGGGCGTGATGACGTTGGGAATGAGCAGGCAACTGGTATAGTTCAGACTTCGGTGCAGGGTGATATCCTCGCAGGGGGTATGAATTAGCAGCGTGTAAGTCCCCGCTTCGCGCACCGTCAGCGTGGGGCCCCTGCTGCCATCGGACCAGCGCCACGACACGCCTGGGCCGGTTATGGCGGGCACCCGCAGCAGCAGGGGCTCCTCCTCGCACAGCGTGGTATCCCGGCCGAGCGTGAGGGTTGTTGGGATAATGGGTGCGGGCAGCACTTGTAGCGAGTCGCGGCTGGTGCAGCCGCCAGCGTAGCTGAGCACCACGCCGTAGGTGCCCGGCTGCGTCACGGCAATGGTGGGCGTGGTGGCGCCGGTATTCCAGCGGTAGGCAAGGGCGTCGGGGTTGAGGGCCGTCAGCGTAAGGGCGCTGCCGCGGCACAGGATGGTGTCGCCGCTCACGGAGGCAACTTGGGCCACGGGTGGGCCCACAGTGTGGGTGGCGCTGAGTTGGCAGCCGTCGGCAAAAGTGGTCGTGACTTGAAAAGTGCCGGCTTGGCCCACCAGCAGCGTGGGGGTGGTGGCGCCCGTGCTCCAGCGGTAGCCCGTCACGGCCGCGCCGGTGGCCGTGGCAGTGAGCGTAGTGCTTTGCCCCGGGCACAGCTGCAGCCGGCCACTGATGCCCACCGCATTGCCAACCACCACAACCTGCGCCGTGGCCGTGCAGGCCGAGCTAAACGAGGCGGTCACGGTGTAGGTGCCGGGCTGGGTGATGGTAATGCTGGGCGTGGTTTCGCCCGTGTTCCAGCGCCAGCCGGTAGCCCCGGCAGCTACTGCGGTGAGTTGGCGCGGGGTGCCGGGGCAGAGGTAGCCAGCCCCGCCCGTTATCTGCACAATGGGCACAATGCTCCGCACCCGATACGATTCGGACAGGCTGTAGCCGTCCGGGAAAGAGGCCGTGACCGTGTAGATGCCCGGCTGCGTGACGGAGATGCTGGACGTAGTGGCTCCCGTGTTCCAGCGCCAGCTCACGCCCGTGCCGAGGGTGCTGGCGGTGAGTTGGGTGGCGCCGCCGCACAGCACGGAGTCGCCGGCGATGCGCAGTTGGTTGGGCTGCAGCCGGGCCACGTAGGTGGAAGCGGCAAAGAAGGATTCGCCCGGCACGGTAATGGGCCCAAAGGCCATCGAAGAACTAAAATGGGTGCCTACTATATAAGGCGTGGCCGCCGGGCCAAGAGCGAAGCTAGTACTTACGTCTTCATTCTGACCACCAGCCGGTACGGCCCACAGCCAATTGCCGGCGGCATCAAGCTTGGCCACGTAGGGGTCATTAAAAAGCAGCCGAACATTTTGCGGCACGAGCGCAGTAGTGCCAAACTGGGTAGGCCCCCGAAAGCTACCAGCGAGGTAAGTATTGCCACGGGCATCAACGGCAACGCCAGAGCAATCAGCACCCGAGAAGCCTCCGGCCGTTTGGGCCCACTGCCAGGTGCCCGCGGCGTCAAGCTTCGCCACAAATACATCCTCATTGGAAACGCCCACTCCAATGCTGCGGATGGTGAATGCCCCGAAGGTGATGCTGCCGAGGTAGCGGCTGGCGAGGTAGCAGGCACCGGCAGCATCAACGGCCAAGCGGCCATAGAGAAACTCTGCACCGGTAGTGACAAATGAAGTCCGTTGGTAAGCCCCGGTTGCGGCATCGAGCCGAACGATGAATGCCGACCTGGGCAGGGTAGTCGAGCCAAGCTGCCCACCCGATGCCGACAGTATGCCCGTGGCATAGGCATGGCCATTGGCGTCCAGCCCCACATCGGTGCCCAAATCGACGCCAACGCCTCCGCCACGCGTAGCCCAACGCCAAGTGCCGTTGGCATCGAGGCGCGCAACAAATACATCTTGCTCTCCCACGCTGGTCAGCGTAGTACTGCCTACCCCCATAGTGCCCGTAAACTGCCCGGTCAGGTAGGCATTGTCACTGCCATCAAGGGCCAGTCCCCTCACCTCTTCATTGCCCGGCCCGCCGGCCCGCACCGCCGATAACCAATTGCCATTCGCATCGAGCTTGGCTACAAATAGGTCGCTGCCACCGGCATTGGTCAGTGTTGTGCCGCCCAGGGTGAGGGTCGCAACCGTAAAATCACTGGCAACAATCAGATTACCGGCAGCATCGACGGCGAGATTAGTGCTTATGCTACCGCTCCTACCATAACCCGCACCAGTACTACCGGCATTTAGGGTCACAATCCAACGGTAAGCGCCGGTGGCATCCATTTTGGCAATGTATGTACCAGTCAAGCCACTGGGAGCGGTAATCGTACGGTTGTCGAAGCGCACAGTGCCTCTAAACTGGCCGCTGATGTAGCTGTTGCCGGTCGCATCAACCGCTACATCGTCGCAGTAAGCCAGCCCGACCGTCTGTTGGAAAGGGGTGAGCACGCGCACGGCCATATCGAAAGTAGGCGGCGTTTGGGCCCATGCTACTTGGTGGAACAGGCAGCTCAACACGAGCAGCTGGCCGGCCAGCAACCGCCAGCCGGTGGGTAGGAGTTTGAACAAGCTGTGGAAAGGTGAAGTGGAAAAGGGATTACTCCCAAATAACGGCAAAACCGGAGCGGTATTTCAGCAAAATGGCTTTTGCTGAAATACCGCTCCGGTTTTCTCCTTCTCTGCACCTTTCCAGAGCGGAAGCTACCGGGCCCCCACGGTGCCGCTGCCGCTCAGGCCTTCGGCCAGGTGCACGAGGCGCACCAGCTCGGCGCGGTAGCCGTCGACGTCGGTGCCGCGGGCTTCGTTGGCCAGCTTTTCGGTGGCGGCCCAGGTGGCGGTGCCGCGCTGCTCGCTCTGGCGCAGCAGCATGCCAAACTGCGCCACGGCAGCGGCAAAGCGGAAGTCGGGCGAGGCTTTCTCGATGGCTACCGGCGCGCCAACCAGCGGCTGGGCCAGCAGCTTGCTGGTGCTGCCCTGCGGCTCTTTGTAGCGCAGTTTCACCGTCAGCACGTCGTTGGTGAGGAACTGCTCCATGCTGGCCGGGGTGGCTTTGGCTGGCTGGTACTTGAGGTCGTCAATCAGGGGCTGGGCACTGCCGACGGGCACTAGTTCGTAGAGGGCCGTAACGGTGTGGCCCGCCCCCAGCTCGCCGGCGTCTTTGCGGTCATTGTTGAAGTCCTCGGCTTCCAGCAGGCGGTTTTCATAGCCCACGAGGCGGTAGTTGGCCACGCGGGCGGGGTTGAACTCGATTTGCAGCTTCACATCCTTGGCCACAGTGAAGAGCGTGCCACCGAACTGCGCCACCAACACCCGACCGGCCTCATCGAGGTTGTCGAGGTAGGCGTAGTTGCCGTTGCCTTTGTCGGCCAGGGTTTCCATGCGGGCATCGCGCAGGTTGCCGCGCCCGCAGCCCAGCACCGTCAGGAATACGCCGCTTTCGCGCTGGTCCACAATCAGCTTCTCCATGGCCTCATCGGAGCTCTCGCCCACGTTGAAATCCCCATCCGAAGCCAGAATTACGCGGTTGTTGCCTTCCTTCTGAAAATACTGGCGGGCAGTGGAGTAAGCTAGGCGCAGGCCCGCGCCCCCGGCCGTGGAGCCACCCGCTTGCAAGCGGTCGATGGCATCGAGAATAACCTGGGGCTGCGAGCCCGGCGTGGGGGGCAGCACGAGGCCGGCGGCCCCGGCGTATACCACCAGCGCCACGTGGTCCTGGGGCCGCAGCTGTTTCACCAGCAGCTTCAGGCCAGCCTGCACCAGCGGCAGGCGGTCGGGGCCCATCATCGAGCCCGACACATCGACCAGGAACACAAGGTTGGCGGGTGGCAGCTTGGCCGTTTCTATTTTTTTGGCCTGAATGCCGATGCGGGCCAACTGGTGGGTAGGGTTCCAGGGGCACACGGCCAGCTCGGTGCTCATCCGTACGGGGTCGGGCGAGGTGGCGGCTGGCGCGGCGTAGTCGTAGCGGAAGTAATTCAGCATTTCCTCTACCCGCACGGCGTCGCGCGGGGGCAGCTGGCCTTCGTTCAGAAAGCGCCGCACATTGGTGTAGGAGGCATTGTCCACGTCGAGCGAGAAGGTGCTGAGCGGCGCATTCTTCACCATGAAAAACCCACTTTCCTTGACGTGGGCGTAGGTATCGCCGGCGCCGGCTTCTTCGCGGGCGGGCATGGTGGGCATTGGAGAAGCGGGGGCGTAGCTTTTATCAGCCAACATTTCCTGTTCAATGAAAACACCCGGCACCCGGCCGCTGAGGCCAGCGCGGAACTTCGCTTTTTTTTCAGCCGGCGCGGCCCGGGCAACCGTCGATGCCGAGCCGGTAACAGCATGAGGTTTGGCCGTGCCGTAGCCCGTTACCGTCACCTCGTTCAACTGCCGGTTATCAGCCTGCAGACTCAGGTTGAGGGTGTGCAGCTTGCCCACTGGCTTACTTACCGTTAAGTAGCCCACGAAGCTGAATTGCAACACCGCCTTCGCCGCATTGGGCACCATCAGTGAGTAGCGTCCTTGCGCGTCGGTGCTGGTAGCGAGCGTGGTGCCCTTTACCAGAACGGTTATCCCGGGCAGCGGCTGGCGGGTGGCCAAATCGGTCACCTGGCCCGACACAACCCAGTCTTTGGTGGTGTTTACCAGCGGCGCCGGCATGGGCGGGGCAACGGTTTGAGCCGCAGCGGGCGGTGCGTTCAGCACGGCAGTGAGCAACGGGAGCAGCAACAGGTTTCGCATGGCATCAGCGGATTAGGTGAGGAATAACAAGCTGATGCCAGGGCCTGACGAAATGCATACATGGCCTGCCTAAACAATTTGATTTTGTTTACCCCTAATTTTTTTAGGCAGACTGTGCAGTTAGGCGGACATTACTGGCCCACCGGCTATCTTGCCCGCGCCATGTTCTTTCGCCGCTTCAAGCCATCTGCTGTTGCCACGCCGCTCTCCGACCAGGAGTTGCTGGCCCGCTATCGCACGCACGGCGTGGTGGCCGACCTTGGCCTGCTCTACGACCGGTATTTACCCGAGGCATTTGCCGTGTGCCGCCGCTACCTGGCCCCGCCCGACGAAGACGCTCAGGATGCTGTGATGCAGCTTTTCGAGCACTTGGTGAAGGTGCTGCGCACCCACGCGCCCGACAACTTCCCGGCCTGGCTGCACACCACCGCCCGCAACCATTGCCTGATGCAGCTGCGGTCTCGCAAGCGCGCCGGCCCTAGCTCCGGGCCGCTCGTGCTCAGCTTTCCCGACGCTACGGATGTGGAATCGGCTACCGGCCGGCATCTGCTGGACGAAGACGCGGCCAATGAGGACGCCGAAGAAACCGAAATCCGCCTGCAAAGCATGGAGGCTGCCCTGGCCCAACTGCCGCCGGCCCAGCGCCGCTGCCTCGAATTGTTTTACCTCGAAAAGAAAAGCTACCGCGAAATCACTCTCGAAACCGGCCTGGAGCTGAACCTGGTGCGCAGCCATTTACAAAACGGCAAACGCATGCTGCGTCGCCAGCTGGAACCACCCGCCCCACCCAAAGCGCCCGGTTCGCGCGCCCCGCTTCCCGCCTCCGATTCCAACAACCCGCTCCATGTCGCCCGCTGATTCGCCATTTGCCCCGCTGCCCGCACCCGGCCCGCACCCGGCCACGGCGGAGCTGCGCGCCTACGCGGCCGGCACCCTCGCGCCCACCGACGAACACCGCATCGAAGCCCATATGCTCGATTGCGAGCGTTGCGCCGACCTGGTGAAAGGCTTTTCGATGAGCGACTCCGCTACCACCGACCATGCCGTGGCCGAACTGCGCACTCGCCTGCAAGCCCGAATTGGCCAGGAGGAGCCCGCGCCGGTAGCCGGCGGCTGGGCGTGGCCGCGCATTGCCGCAGCCGCCGCGCTGGTAGCCGCCGTAGGTGGGGGCCTCTGGACGCTGGAACAGCACCAAACTACCGCACCACCCGCTACCGCCCGGCAGGAAACGGCCGCGCCAGCAGCTCCGCCCACCGCAGCCCCCGCGCCCACGGCAGAGCCAGCCCCGCCAGCTCCAGCCGAAGTAGCGGCTGTGCCGGAAGCCAAGCCAGCACCGAAGCCCACGGCTGATTATGCGGCCGTTACGCCGCCCGCACAGCCCCGGCGCGGCCTAACTAGTCCATCCATTCAGGCAGGCCGCTCGGAGGAGGAAGCTGCCGATTATGCGGTTTTATCGGAGAAGAAAGCAGAGCCTGACAACGTTGCGACTGTTGAGACTGAAGCTCCTGCCGCCAGCCCACCAGCCGCCAGCAGTGCCCCCGGCTACGGCACTATCGCCGCCGCCCCAGCCCGGAAAAGCGAGGCTTTGGCCGGCCGCATTGCCGCCGACAGCACCGGCCCAGCCAGGGGCCTTTCGATAGCCAGCCGGATGGCAATGAAACCGAAAGCCAAAATAGCCACCGATGACGCCACGCCCGCCATGGTGCCCAACACCCCGATGCCCGCCGCGCCGACGCTCAATCCTGCCCCAGTAGGCGGCACCCCAGCCCTGCGCGACTACCTGCGCCGCGAAGCCTCGCAGTTCGTGCCCGAAATCAATAACCTGCGCATCAGCGGCACGGTCCGCATCCGGTTCATCGTGGAGGCCGACGGCAAGCTCAGCAACATCAAAGTAACCCGGGGTATGCGCAAGGACTACGACGAGGAGGCCCTGCGTCTGGTGTGCGAAGGCCCCGCCTGGCAGCCCGGCATTGCCGGTGGCAAGCGCGCGCCCCTACCGATGGAAGTGACGGTGCCGTTTTAATGTAGCGTGGACTCTGTAAGTCGGCGTATGGTTTGAGCTGTTTGAGCAACGCGCGGACTCGTAGAGTCTACACTACAGCTCAGCCCCGGGCTTCACGTTCCCCTCGTCCACTGATTTCAGGAACGCAATCAAGCCTTTGAAATACATCTGCTGGTCGTCGTACATGCTCATGTGGCTGCCCTGGGGGCAGATGAGGGCGTTGCCGTTCTTCACTTTGGTGGCAATCATGCGCATGTGCTCGGGGTCCATGGTATCATACTTGCCGCCGATGCTGAGGACGGGCACGGTGAGCTTGGGCAGGTCGGCCACCCGGTCCCAATTGGTGAGTTTGCCCGAGAGGCCGAACTCGCTTGGGCCCTGCATCGTCACATAAAACGACTGATTCAGCTTGCCCATCGAGCGGGTAATGGGTTCCGGGTTAGGCACAATGCGGCACAGGTGCTCGGCGTAGAAGTTGGGTTCGAGCAGGTCCATGTAGCGCGGGTTGTTGAAGTCCTTTCTGGCTTCAATCTGCCGGATTTCGGCCAGCACTTCCGGCTTCATCTGTTTAGCCAGCACCTCATTGGCGTACTTGACATAGGCCGGGCAGCTCATCATCATGTTCGAGATAATGAGGCCCTTAAGGTTTTGCTGGTACTTGAAGGCGTACTCGGCGGCCAGGATGCCGCCCCAGGAGTGGCCCAGCAGGTAGAAGTTGGTGTTATCGAGCTTCAAGGCTTTTCGCACCTGCTCCACTTCTTCCACGTAGCGCGGCAAGCTCCACATGGCGGTGTCCTTGGGGTTGTCGGAGTTGCCACAGCCTAGCTGGTCGTAGTAGATGAATTCGATGCCCTCTTTCGGCAGGAAGTTCTCGAAGCATTCAAAATACTCGTGCGTGGCGCCGGGGCCGCCGTTCAACAACAGCACTTTCATTTTCGGATTGTTGCCGAAGCGCTTGGTCCAAACCTTGAACGTGCCCTTGGGCGTCGTTATCGGAATTACCTGCACGCCACCGTCCTGCACGCCCGTTTCGGTGGGAGCAAAGTAGCTGGCCGGCACCATCTGCTCGGCCGCCGCTACATCCGGTTTCTGCGGCTGGTTGCAGGCGGTAAACAGGGGCAAGGCCACCAGAAATACAATGGAAAAGCGCTGAAGTGAAGGAGCTTTCATTCGACAAGAAAAGGAAGGCTGAACAGCGAAATATAGCTCAAAAACGTTGCCTTCAATTCCGCTGGCAGCTCATTCGCAAAAGCGCCGCGCTGCCATTGAGGGCAGCGCGGCGCTAAACCTTTGAACGCCGTAGGGGCAGGCCTTCCAGGCACGACCCTGCCTCTACAACTTGTGACTCCCAATAGCTACCTAGCCGCTGTAGCCACCGCCGCTTTCGGGCTCCGTGGCGCTGCCGTTTTCCGGTTCGTCGGGCTTGGGCAATTCAGGCGTGGTGTGCAGAGCGAGGTGGCTGTAGTCGGGTGCGCCGTTGCCGGCTGGCACGGGAGCCTCGTCGAAGGTGCGCTCCAGGTCGGAGAGGTCGAACTCTTCCGTGGGTGTGCCGAAGCTCACTTTGGCCGTAATGCGGTACTCTACAATGCGGTTGCCTTGCACCTTACAGCTTTGGTCTTTCACGTAGATGGACGAGATATTGGGCACCGAGCTGCTGAGCGAGGCCACGGCGCGTTGCAGGGCATCTTCGAAGCTTTTATCGGACGAGGCCAGAATTTCAATGACTTGTTTGATGGAGGACATGTGGTGAATTGGTGAGGTAGTGAGTTCAGGAGCAGGTATACCTCCGCGTTTTACTTTCGGGGTACGCTGGCACACGGTTTTAAAATGGTTTTCTGTGTACGTGGGAAGCAATTCGGCGGCTATTTCGGTTAGGATAAAAGCCACGGTTCGGCGGTGGCGTACTTTTGCGCCCGGCCCCGGCTGCTCCGGCCCTTCAAAAACCCACCATTTCACCCCTTCACCACCTCAACATCAGCATGGCTTTCCGCACCGAAAAGGACACCATGGGCACCGTGCAAGTGCCTGCCACCGCCTACTGGGGCGCCCAAACGCAGCGCTCCATCGAGAACTTTCCCATTGCGCAGGACATCAACCGGATGCCCAAGGAAATCATCGCCGCCTTCGCTTACCTGAAGAAAGCCGCCGCCCTCACCAACCGCGACGCTGGCATTCTCTCGGCCGAAAAAGCGGAGCTGATTGGTAAAGTGGCCGACGAAATCCTGGCCGGACAATTGGCCGACTCGTTCCCGTTGGTGGTGTGGCAAACCGGCTCGGGCACGCAGAGCAACATGAACGTGAACGAGGTAATTGCCTACCGCGGCCACGTCCTGCACGGCGGCCAGCTCACCGACGAGAAGAAATTCCTGGCCCCCAACGACGACGTGAATAAGAGCCAAAGCTCGAACGACACGTTCCCGACGGCCATGCATATCGCGGCCTACAAAATCCTGGTCGAGGTGACCATTCCCGGCATCGAAAAGCTGCGCGATACGCTGAAGGCTAAGAGCCAGAAGTTCATGCACATCGTAAAAATCGGCCGCACCCATCTCATGGATGCCACGCCGCTCACCGTGGGTCAGGAGTTTTCGGGCTACGTATCGCAGCTCGACCACGGCCTGCGCGCCATCAAAAACACGCTGGCCCACCTGAGCGAGCTGGCCCTGGGCGGCACCGCCGTGGGCACGGGCATCAACACGCCCAAAGGCTATTCTGAGAACGTGGCCAAGCACATTGCCAACCTCACCGGCCTGCCCTTCGTGACGGCCGAAAACAAGTTTGAAGCCCTGGCCGCCCACGATGCCATCGTGGAAGCCCACGGCGCCCTCAAAACGGTAGCCGCTTCGCTGATGAAAATCGGCAACGACATCCGCCTACTGGCTTCGGGCCCCCGCGCCGGCATCGGCGAGCTGCACATTCCCGACAATGAGCCCGGCTCCAGCATCATGCCCGGCAAGGTGAACCCCACCCAGTGCGAAGCCATGACCATGGTGGCCGCCCAGGTGATGGGCAACGACGTGGCCATCAACATCGGCGGCATGAGCGGCCACTTCGAGCTGAACGTGTTCAAGCCCGTCATGATTTACAACTTCCTGCACTCGGCCCGCCTCATCGGCGACGTGTGCGTGAGCTTCAACGACAAGTGCGCCGTGGGCATCGAGCCCCTCGAAGCCAACATCAAGAAGCACGTTAACAGCAGCCTGATGCTGGTGACGGCCCTCAACCCGCACATTGGCTATTACAAAGCCGCCGAAATTGCCCAGACGGCCCACAAAAACAACTCCACGCTGAAGGAAACCGCCATCGAGCTGGGCTACCTCACCGCCGAAGAGTTCGACGAGTGGATGAAGCCGGAGGAAATGGTGGGCGAAATCAAGTAGGTTTGACCTTACTTAATCAGCGCTGAATAAAAAGAAGTCCCGG
>Ga0265780_10010192_pt1 | contig 11224 bp, 6 predicted proteins | sample P1T30metagenome_FD_192432 | JGI IMG/M metagenome (GOLD analysis project Ga0265780, IMG submission 192432) | Plant litter microbial communities from East Loma Ridge, Irvine, California - P1 T30 | ecosystem: Environmental > Terrestrial > Plant litter > Unclassified | place: USA: California... | reverse complement strand
GTTCGTTTTCGTTGAGTGCAACGCAGCGCTGGCCGTGATGGCGTGATAGGTGTTGCCCGTGCTGGCTTCACGCGGCGTCAACCGTAGGGTGGGCACCCCGTGCCCACGCGGTACGCGCCTATCACCTGGACACGTGCGGTAAAACGTCGCTCGAAACGTCTGCCTCTGACGAAAACCACTCTATGCGCATTGCAGCGTGCTGCCGGCGTCGCGGAAATCTGCGGCGCTGCCAACGGTTCACGGACGCGCACGTACCGCGTGGGCAGTAGTTCCGGCTAAATGCCGGCACTACAAAGTGTCCACCCTACGGGAACATGTTCGACTACGTTGTATGCCCCGCAACGCGATGCAGGCCGGGCTCGCTGGCAGATACCGGTTCGATTCTAGTCGGGGGCATCAGCACGCGAGCGTTATCGGCGCGGCGGCTGGCATCCCGGCCCCCGCAACCAGCCGCAGCCTCGCACACCCACCCGGCCTCGCCACATACTGCTCCACCATGTCCTCGATCTCGTCCGCCGTCACCGGCCGGCTGAACAGGTAGCCCTGCATCTCGTCGCACTCGTTGTCGCGCAAGAAGGCGCATTGCTGTTCGGTCTCGACACCCTCGGCGATCACCTTCAGGTTCAGCTTGTGGCCGAGCGAGATCACCGACATCGCAATCGCCTGGTCGTCCGGGTTGTCGGCCAGTTCGCTGACAAACGACTTGTCGATCTTCAGGCGGCTGATCGGGAAGCTCTTCAACGACGACAGACTCGAGTAACCGGTGCCGAAATCGTCGATCGACAGCGACACGCCCATCGCCTTCAGCTCGCGCATCTTGTCGACCGACTTTTGCAGGTCGCGCATGATCAGGCTTTCTGTCACTTCCAGCTCCAGCAGTTCCGGCGGCAAGCCTGCATCCTGCAGGGCCGCGGCCACCCGTTGCACCAGGCGCGCTTCCTCGAACTGGCGCGCCGATACGTTCACCGACACGGTAATCGGCGGCAGGCCGCAGGCGCGCCAGGTCTGGGCCTGGCGGCAGGCGGTGCGCACTACCCAGTCGCCAATCTGCACGATCAAGCCGCTTTCCTCGGCCAGGCCGATGAAGCGCTGCGGCGACACCACGCCGTGTTCCGGATGGTGCCAGCGGATCAGCGCCTCGACCCCGAAGATGCGGCCGGTCTTGAGGTCGACCTTCGGCTGGTACAGCAGGTGGAAGCGGTTCTCGGACAGTCCGGAGCCGGGCCCCTCGAGCGTGGCCTGCACCGCGTTGCGCAGGCCGTCGAGCAGGATCAGCTTTTCCTCGACGCTGGCATTCATTTCGCGCGCATAGAACTGGAAGTTGTTGCTGCCCAGGTCCTTGGCGCGGTACATGGCGGCATCGGCGTTCATCAACAGGGCGCTGGCGTCGTCGCCGTCGCGCGGGTACATCACCACGCCCATGCTGCAGCTCACCTGCACTGCCTGGCCACCCACCGCCACCGGCTCGGTAACGGCCACGCGGATCTTTTCCAGCAGTGGCGCTAGCGCCATCGGATCGTGGCCCTGGTCGGGCAGCAGGATCACGAATTCGTCGCCGCCAAAGCGCGCCAGCGTGTCGTTGCGGCGCAGGCAGGCGCCCATGCGCGCGCTGACCACCTTCAGCAGCTCGTCGCCGGCCTTGTGGCCGAGGCCATCGTTGACCAGTTTGAAGCCATCGAGGTCGACAAAGGCCAGGGCCACCGCGCTGCCCTGGCGCGCCGCGTTCGCAATCGCGGCGTCGATCCGGTCGTGCATCAGGTTACGGTTCGGCAGGCCGGTCAGTTCATCGTGGTGGGCCATGTGGAAGATGCGCGCTTCGGTCAGCTTGCGCTCGGTGATGTCGCGCACGATCGCCACCACGCCGTCTTCCACCGCCACCACCTGGCGGTGCAGCCAGCGTCCCTGGGCGGCGGCCGATTCGGCCTGCCATTCGGCTTCGCGCGGCTGGCCGGTCACCGCTACCTTCGCCAACTCGTCGAAGATGCCATTCTCGCGGTAGTGCGGCAGCAGGGTGCACAGGCGCTTGCCGCGCAGCGCTGCGCCGGACAGGCCGAAGATGTCTTCGGCGCGCGAGTTGGTGGCGTCGATTTCAAAGTCGACCACCCTGCCGCGCGCGTCGCGCACCGTGCGCATCACACAAAACGCATCCAGGCTGCCTTCCGAGGCCGCCGCATAGGTTTCCTGGGCGCGGTGGGCGCGGCGCCTGGCCTTGGCCAACTGCCACGACCAGACCGAGATCACCGACACCACCAGCAGCAGCAGGGCGCTGGCGCCGCTTGCCGCCAGCAGCCAGGCGCGGCGCCCGGCTTCATACGGGGCAAACTGTTCGTCCCTGGCCAGGCCCACTACGATCGCCAGCGGGAAGCCATGCAGGCGCTGGATGCCGGTATACCGCAACACCTTGTCCGGCGTGCCCTGCCGCAGGGTCACCGCGCCCTGCGCCGCGTTGCCCAGTTCGATGCGCTGGCCCCAGCTGATGCGCTCGCCGATGCGCAATGCGCGCATCACGCCATCCAGCCCGGCCAGGCCCAGCATGCCGTGCTCGCCGTCGCGCGCAGGCTCATAAGCGCTGGTGAAGTAGGCCGGTTCGACTTCGACAATCGCGATGCCGGCAAAGCGGCCTTTGGCATCGTTGATGCGGCGCGTGAAATGCAGGTGCGGCTCGGCCTTGATGGCGTCGGCCACCGTGGCGCCGACAAAGGGCTCGCCCTCGTCGTTGTCGCGGTGGTACAGGAAGTAGGCGGCGTTCGAGACGTCGAGCGCGCCTGCATCCGGGTTGCTGGCGACGACCTTGCCCTCGCGGTCGGCCACCGACACCACGAACACCAAACCGGGCGGCAGCAGACCTTGTTCGCGCAGCGCGGGAATCGCGCCTTGCGCGCCTTTCAGCTCGACCGCGTACTTCAGCACCTTCAGGGTCTGGTCGATGCCGTTCAGGCTGCGCGCCATTTGCGCTTCATAGGTGTCGAGGCGTTCGCGCGTTGCCGCTTCGGCGGCAACGCCGGCGGCATGCTGTTCGGTGCCGACGAAGCGCAGCGTCAGCAGCCACATGGCGCCCAGCAGCAGCAGGGCGAAGACCGGCAGCGCGATATGGGTTTCCAGGCCGCGTCCGAGCCAGCGCGCCAGGCGCGTGCGGAATGCGAGGGGTTGAGTAGGTGTAGGCATGGATTCTTTCAAAGCACCAGCAAGTTTCAATGAACCAGCAACACCTGGCGCACGCTGGGGTCCAGCGTTTCGCGGTCGATGTAGCCGATCAGGCCGGGGTCGTCGGCCACGGCGCGGCGCACGGCGGCGCTGCCGGGCAGTTCGCGCGGCGGCTGGCCGCGGCCGGTGAAGACCATCTTCGACCAGTGGGCCTTGAGCAGGGCCGGACTCTTGCCGGCCACGCGCACATAAAACTGGTCGCGCTCGGCCGAACCGATGGGCTGGTCGAGCGCGGTAGCCAGGGCGCCGCCGGGAAAGCGCGCGCTCTGGCCCAGGAAGATGGCGGCCACCTGCTCGGCGCGCAGCGTGTCGACGCTGCTCCTGGCCGAGACGATGACCACCAGTTCGGCGCCGTGCGCCGCGCCGCAGGCCAGGACAAGGGCGGCGGCGGCAAGCAGTTTGGAAAGGGGGCTGTGCATGACGGCCTCAGAACACGAAGTCGCAGGTGGCGCTGGCCACGTGCGCGGTTTGGCCGGAGCGAAAGTCCGGGCCCAGGTTCATCATGGTGCCGCGCGAGCCGGCGCGCGGCGTGACCCGGTCGTATTGCAGCTTCAGGGCCACGTTTGGCGCGGCGTCCCAGCGCAGTCCGGTGCTGAAGGTGGACTGCGACGCGATCGTGCGCAGCAATGCGTCCAGGCCGGCATTCAGGGCCTGGCCGGCGGCGATGTGGGGCGGCGCCAGGCCGGCCAGGTCGAGGGCGTGCGGGCCGGGCGGCTTCTTGCCGACGATGCGGGCGTAGCCAAGATAGGGCGTCAGCGCGCCGTAACGGTAGCCGCTGCTGACGTAGAACGAATTCGTGGTGCCGAGGAAGGAATCGACGCGGTAATGGCCGGCTTCGGCCAGCACGAACCACTCGCCCGGATCGTAATTCAGGCCGATACTGGCGGCGCTGGCGCGCTTGCGGTCGGTGGCAATGGCGTGTACCACGGCCTGGCCCTGTTCGCCAAAGGCGTGCAGGCCGGCGAACAGCTCCGGATACAGCGACACCGTCAGGCGCGTGGTCAGCAGCGAGGCGCGCACGCTCAGGTCGCCGTGCTCGAAGGTTTGCGAGAGACCGGCAACGCCGCTGCCGCGCAGGCGCGCGCCTTCGTACAAGGCCATGTCGGCCCGACCAATATAGGCCTGGGTGGTGCCGCGCAGGCGTTCGCCGTTCCAGCGCCAGGTCAGGTCAGCGCCGTCGCTGCTCGACAGCGGCACCGCGCCATACAGTTCGACCGGCGTGCGCACCCAGGGATAGGCATAGCCCACCTTGCGGTAATCGGCCGCGATGAACATCGGCAGCGCGATGCGGCCCAGGCGCAGCGCCAGTTCCGGCGTGGCCTGGTACTTCAGGTTGGCCCACTCCACGCGCGGCCGGTAGCTGTAATCGAGGTGCTGCTCCGATACCACCTGCAGCACCGCCGACCAGCGCGCGTCGATGCGCGCGTCGAGCTGGACGCCGAGTTTGCTGTCGACGTGCGGGCTCCAGTCGTGGGTGCGGCCGGCGCCGTCGCCCTTCATGGCGGACGAACTGTAGTCGGCATTGTGCTCGCTCGAATGCACGGCGCCGACCGTGCCGAAGCCGGACAGCTTCAAGCTTGGCGCCTGATCGGCGGCGGCATGGTCAACCGCAGCGTCAGCGTCAACCGCGTCCGCGGCATAAGCGGCGCCGCTCAGCGAGCAGGCCAGCAGAATGGCGCGCACGGCGCCGGGCATTACCTTGCCAGGAAAATGGATCGGGTACATGGTTTGATTATCGTGATGGAGCCTCGCGGCGCGCTGGCGCAGGGAGGGAGGCGGCGTGGCCCGGTGGGGCCGGTGCTGCGGCGGCCGCCGGTGCGGCCATGTGCTTGATGCACGGAAGGACTTTAGCGAACGCGTCTGTGAAAGTCGATAAATTTGCATGTGGAAATGCGGGGATAGCAAGCTATCGTTGTGCTGCGGCAACGCGTCTTATCTTGCTGATATCGGGAGTGTTGTCGTCTTTAAAATACGCCGCTTTTGCCGGCCAGCGGCGGGCGCAGGCTGCGAAAATGCCGGGCGCTTGTGCCACTGGCCGAAATAGCAAGTATGATGGCGGCTCACGGCTGTCACGCCGCCTTCACGATTGCACTCGAACCGATGCGCCGCTGGGTCCTCATTATTCTGCTGCTGGTCTATCCGCTCCAGGTTGCCCTGGCCATGGCGGACCAGTGCTGCGTGACGACGCCGGCCGGCGTGACCCACCACATGGCCGAGGGCAGCGGGGGCGCGGCCACGCTGCAGCCCGTGTTCGTTGCCGACGATGGCTACGCGCTGCTGGCCGACCCGCACTGCCCGGCCTGCACGCTCGGGCACATCATCTATCTGCCTTCGGAAGCCAGGGCCGTTCCCGGCCAGCGTCACGACGCCATCGCGATCGGCGCCAGCCTGCCTTTCGTCAGCTCGCCTCCGGCGGCCCGCCCCGAACGTCCCAAGTGGCCTGCGCTCGCTGAATAACGCGCGCAGACTTTCGCAGACCCCGCATACCGAATGCTTGCCGAGCCTCGCGGCTCGCCCCTGCCTGCGCGCCTGATTTGTCATCTTTTCAGGAGCTAGCAATGACCATCAACACCAGGCGTTTATGCGCCGCGGGGTTCGTGGCGGCATGGGCCATCGGCTGTGCCGCCGCCGCACCATTATCCGCGCCGCCGTCCGCGCCAACCGGGCTGTCCAGCGCTATCGACCTGCCGGCAGCGATCCGCCTTGCTTTCGAACAGCCGCGCCTGCGCGCCGCCAGCTTCGACGCCGAGGCGGGCGCCGCCGCCGTCGAGCAGGCTGGCCACTACCCGAATCCCACGCTGGAATACCTGCGCGAGGGCGAGCAGGCCGGCACCCGCACCACCACGGTCCAGATCAACCAGCCGATCGAGCTGGGTGGCAAACGCCAGGCACGCGTGGCCCTTGCCGCCAGCGCGGCCGCGCTGGCACAAGGCGAACTGGCCGCGCTGCGCCAGGCCGCCCGCGCCGACGCCATCGCGGCGTATGCAGCCGTACTGGTGGCACAGGAGCGCCAGCGCCTGGCCGCCACCCTGGCGGAACTGGCAGGCAACAGCATCACCGTCGCCGCGCGCCAGGTCGCGGCCGGCAAGGTCTCGCCGATCGACGCAACCCGCGCCCGCCTGGCCGCGGTCGACGCCGGCATGGAACTGAGCATCGCGACGGCGGACCTGGCGGTTGCCCGCACCCGCCTCGGCGCCTTGATCGGCCGCCCGGCCGAGACGTTACAGCTGGCGTCCGACGGCATGGCAAGCCCGCCCGCGCTCAAGCCCCTGGCCACGCTGCTGGCCGAGGCCAGGGACGCGATGCCGGTGCGCCTGGCGCGCACCCAGCTGGCCACGCAGGAGGCGCAGACCCAGGTCGAGCGCGCCGCCCGCATGCCAGATCTGACGCTGTCGGTCGGCACCCAGAAAACCGACGACGCGGGCCGCCGGCAAGCCGTGCTCGGCGTGTCGCTGCCGCTGCCGCTTTTCAACCGTAACCAGGGTAACTTGCTGGCCGCGCTGCGCCGCAGCGACAAGGCGCGCGAAGAAGTGGCCGCCGCCGAAGTGGCGTTTGGTGCCGACCTGACTGCCGCCCATACCCGCTTCGAGCAGGCCAGGAACGAAGCGCTGCTGCTGCGCACCGATGTGATCCCGAGCGCGGAATCGGCCTACGCCTTGACGCTGAAGGGCTACGAGCACGGCAAGTTCGCCTTCCTCGACGTGCTCGACGCCCAGCGTACCTGGGCCCGGATACAGGCACGCCAGTGGGCCGCGCTCGGTGAAGCCTGGCGCGCCTATGCCGACGTCGCGCGCCTGGCCGGCGCCGCCATCGAACAAGAACAAGGAAAGCAACCATGAACCGGAAACAAAAGACGATGATTGCGCTGATGTGCGCCATTGCCGCCATCCTCGCGGCACTGCTGCTGTGGCGCCAGCCCGGCGCGCCAGCGGGTGGCGAACACGCCGGCCACGCGGACTCGCACGGCCATGATGACCGGCACGATGACGGGCACGATAAGGGCCATGCGGAAGCCGGCGCGGACCACGCCGACGCCGCAGCCGAAACGGGAGCGAACGCGCGCGCCATCGCCATGAGCGAGGCGCAAATCAAGACTGCGGGCATCGCCATCGACACCGCCAGGCCGGCGCTGATCCAGGAGCGCCTGCATTTGCCGGCGCAAATCAAGGCCAATGCAGAACGCAGCGTGGCGCTGGCCGCGCCGGCGCCGGGCATCGTGGAAGCGGTGCTGGTCTCGGCCGGCGCGGCCGTGAAAAAAGGCCAGGGCCTGGCGGTGATCCGCAGCCCGCAAGCGGCTGGCTGGCGCGCCGACTACATGAGCGCACGCCAACGCGTGGCGCTGGCGCAAACCGGCTATGCGCGCGAGAAAATCCTGTGGGAGGGCGGCATCTCGGCACGCCAGGACATGGAAGCTGCCCAGGGCGCCCTGCGCGAAGCCGAGATTGCCGCCGCCGCGGCAAAGAGCCGCCTCGATGCGCTCGGCCTGGATGCAAGTGCTGGCGTATCGAGCAGCGTCACCCTGCGCGCACCATTTGCCGGCGTGGTCATCGACAAGCCCGCGGTGGCTGGCCAGTCGGTCGACGACAGCAAGCCGCTGCTGATGCTGGCCGATCTGTCCCAGGTGTGGGTGGAAGCAGCGGTGCCGGGCGCCAGCCTGGGCCAGGTGAACGCCGGCATGCCCGCCAGGATCAGCGTGGCCGCCCAGCCCCAGGAGCTGGAAGGCAGCGTCTCCTTTGTCGGCCCGGTGCTGGGCGAGGCGACGCGCATGGCCACGGCGCGCATCACGCTGGCGAATCGCGACGCCCGCCTGCGCCCCGGCATGCTGGCCAGCGTTGACTTGCTGGGCCAGCCGGCCAAGGTGCCGGTGACGGTCGCCAGCGACGCGCTGCAGACGGTTCACGAGCGCAGCGTGGTCTTCGTGCGCACGGCAGCGGGCTTTCGCGCGCAGGAAGTGAGCACCGGTCGTTCGGACGGCAAGCGCACCGAGATCCTGCAAGGTCTGGCCGCCGGCACGCCGTATGCCAGCGCCGGCAGTTTCGTGCTCAAGGCCGATCTCGGCAAGGGCGAAGCCGAGCATGACCACTGACAGGACCGCCATGTTCCAACAACTGATTGCATTTGCCATCGCCCGGCGCTGGCTGGTCGTCTTCGCCGCGCTGTGCAGCGCCGGCCTGGGTGTCTACAACTATGGACGCCTGCCGATCGACGCGGTGCCCGACATCACCAACGTCCAGGTCCAGATCAACACCGGTGCGCCAGGCTATTCGCCGCTGGAAGTCGAGCAGCGCATCACCTTCCCGATCGAGACCCTGATGAATGGCTTGCCAGGCCTCGAGCAAACCCGTTCGCTGTCGAAGTATGGCCTGTCGCAGGTGACCGTGGTGTTCGCGGACGGCACCGACATCTACTTTGCGCGCCAGCTGGTGAACGAAAGGCTGCAGCAGGCGCGCAGCGCACTGCCGGCCGGCGTCGAACCCTCGATGGGCCCGACCGCGACTGGCCTCGGCGAGATCTTCTACTGGACCGTGGAAGCCAAGGAGGGCGCGCGCAAGCCCGACGGCAGCCCCTACACGCCGCTCGACCTGCGCGAGATCCAGGACTGGATCGTCGCGCCTCAACTGCGCGGCGTGGCTGGCGTAACCGAGGTGAACACCATCGGCGGCTACCTGAAGGAATACCAGGTGGCGCCCGACATGGACCGCCTGGCCGCGCACGGCCTGTCGCTGGCCACCCTGGTGAACGCCATCGACCGCAACAACGCGAACGCCGGCGCCGGCTACATCGAGCGCGGCGGCGAGCAGTTCGTGGTGCGCACGCCGGGCCAGGTGAAGACCCTCGACGAGATCCGCAACATCGTGCTCGATGTGGTGGAGGGCGCACCGGTCCGCGTGGCCGACGTGGCCGACGTCGAGTACGGCCGCGAGCTGCGCACCGGCGCCGCCACCGAGAATGGGCGCGAGGTGGTGCTCGGCGCCGTGTTCATGCTGATCGGCGAGAACAGCCGCGCCGTGGCCCAGGCCGCGCGCAGCAAGCTCGAAGCGGTGAACCGTTCGCTGCCGGCCGGTGTACAGGCGCTGCCGGTCTACGACCGCTCGGTGCTGGTGAACAAGGCGATCGGCACCGTGCGCACCAACCTGGTGGAGGGCGCGCTGCTGGTGGTGGCGATTCTCTTCCTCTTCCTCGGCAATCTGCGCGCGGCCCTGATCACGGCGCTGGTGATTCCGCTGACGATGCTGATGGTCTTCACCGGCATGGTCGAGACCGGGGTCAGCGCCAATTTGATGAGCCTGGGCGCGCTCGATTTCGGCATCATCGTCGACGGCGCGGTGGTGATCGTCGAGAACTGCATCCGCCGCCTTGGCCTGGCCCAGGCCGCGGCGGGCCGCAGGCTCACGCGCGAAGAGCGCTTCGCCGAAGTAGCGGCTGCGGCCGCTGAAGCCCGGCGCCCGCTGCTGTTCGGGCAGCTGATCATCATGACGGTGTACCTGCCGATTTTCGCCCTGTCCGGCGTGGAGGGCCGCATGTTCCATCCGATGGCGATCACGGTGGTGCTGGCGCTGGCCGCGGCGATGGTCCTGTCGGTGACCTTCGTGCCGGCGGCGGTGGCCTTGTTCGTGAACAAGGCCGTGCCCGAGCACGAGAACCGCATCATGGAGCGCGCGCGCGGCATCTACCGGCGTTTGCTCGACTGGGTGCTGCGCAACCGGCCGGTGGCGCTGAGCTTCGCCCTGCTCAGCGTGCTGCTGTCCGGCGTGCTGGCCACGCGCCTGGGCACCGAGTTCGCCCCCAACCTGGACGAAGGCGACCTGGCGGTGCTGACCATGCGCATTCCGGGCACCAGCCTGTCGCAATCGGTAGCCATGCAGCAGCAGCTGGAAAGCGCGCTGCTCAAGGAATTCCCCGAGATCGAACGCGTATTCGCGCGCGTGGGTACCTCCGAGGTAGCCACCGACCCGATGCCGCCGAACGCTGCCGACAGCTACATCATGCTGCGCCCGCAAAAAGAGTGGCCAACGCCGCGCAAGAGCCACGCCCAGCTGGTCGAAGCGATCACCGAGGCCGCGAACCGCATCCCCGGCAACAGCTACGAATTCTCGCAGCCGATCCAGCTGCGCTTCAACGAGCTGATCTCCGGCGTGCGCAGCGACGTGGCGGTGAAGGTGTTTGGCGACGATACAGCGGCGATGACGGCCAGCGCCGAGGAGGTGGCGCGGGTGCTGCGAGGCGTGCGCGGCGCCGCCGAAGTGAAGGTCGAGCAGACCGAAGGCTTGCCGGCACTGACCCTCACCGTCGACCGGATCAAGGCAGCGCGCTATGGCCTGAACGTGGCCGACGTGCAGGAGGCCTTCAGCACCCTGGTCGGCGGGCGCGACGTCGGCATGGTGTTCGAGGGCGACCGCCGCTTTGCGATCACCGTGCGCTTGCCCGAAGGCCCGCGCAACGACATCGACAGCTTGCGCCAGCTGCCGATCGCGCTGCCGTCGGCCGACGGGCACGCGGCCAGCATTCCGCTGTCCGAGATCGCCACGCTGGCCTTTGTGCCGGAAGCGAACCAGATCAACCGCGAGAACGGCAAGCGCCGTGTCGTCGTGACGGCGAACGTGCGCGGGCGCGACCTTGGCTCGTTTGTCGGCGAACTGGAAGCCTCATTAGCGAAGCTGAAGCTGCCGGCCGGGACCTGGCTGAGCCTGGGCGGGCAGTTCGAGAACCTGGAAGCGGCCAGCAAGCGCCTGGGACTGGTGATCCCGGCTGCGCTGGCGCTGGTGTTCGCGCTGCTGTACCTGATGTTCAACAGCGTGAAGGATGGGCTGCTGGTGTTCAGCGGGATACCGTTTGCGATGACCGGCGGCGTGCTGGCCCTGTGGCTGCGCGGATTGCCGCTCTCGATATCGGCGGCGGTGGGCTTCATCGCGCTGTCGGGTGTGGCGGTGCTCAACGGGCTGGTGATGATCGCGTTCGTGCGCTCCTTGCGCGAGCAGGGACAGGCGCCGGAAGCGGCAATGCGCGAAGGGGCCGAAGT
>Ga0265780_10010191_pt1 | contig 11225 bp, 18 predicted proteins | sample P1T30metagenome_FD_192432 | JGI IMG/M metagenome (GOLD analysis project Ga0265780, IMG submission 192432) | Plant litter microbial communities from East Loma Ridge, Irvine, California - P1 T30 | ecosystem: Environmental > Terrestrial > Plant litter > Unclassified | place: USA: California... | reverse complement strand
CGCACGTATGAATGCCCAGTCGGCCGAGGGACACAGTTCCTCGCAGACCAGCATCCGGTTGCTTTCGCGCTCGAGGTTGATCGCGAGCTTCTCGGTGCAGGCGCGGTTACCGTAGCCAACCTGGCGCAGGTAATCGAACGACGTGCCGCAGCGGGCCGCGAAGGACTCCCGGGCTTCCACCGGGATTGCGTTCAGGTAGTCGATGAGCTTCATGTCTTCGACTTTATCAATTGGTACAGTTAAAGTCAAGCGAATGCTAATTTATCAGATGCTAAAAGTGCGGGATAATTTCCGCATGAACATGTACCAACACCGGAAAGAGCGCCTTCTCGCTCTCATTGACGCCGAGTACGGCGGGGAGCGCGTGCGCTTCTGCGACAAGACAGGGCTGAGCGAATCGCGCCTGGCGCAGCTGCTATCGCAAACCTACCGCAATGGCGAGGCATTCACCGAAAAGACGGCGCGGAAGGTAGAGGCACTGGCTGACCTTCCGCCGTTGTATTTCGATCAGGGCGCGTTGCCGCCGGCGGACAACGTGGTCGAGCTGGTACCAGGTGCGCGCCGCGTGCATGAAATCGTTGAGGGCGATCCCAGCGTGACGCAGATCATGAAGGTGACGATCAAGGTCCAGGCCGGGATTACTGGGTTCCAGGTCGAACCCGAGCATCACGACGGAAAGACGATGGGAGTGCCGACCGACTGGGTGCGCGGTGAACGCTTCGTCGCCTCAGACCTGCTGGCCATCACTGTTCGCGGCGAGAGCATGGAGCCGTCACTGTTTGACGGCGATGTCATCGTCGTGAACACGGGCGACAAGAAACTTGTTGACGGCATGGTGTACGCGGTGAATTACGAAGGCGAGGTTGTCGTCAAACGCATGATGCGCGACGCGGGGATGTGGTGGCTGTCGTCGGATAATTTGGATCAGCGCAAGTATCACCGGAAGTCATGCAAGGGCGCCGAGTGCATCATTATCGGCAAGGTGGTTAGAAAAGAGAGCACCCATATTTAAGAGGCCAGCGTGAAGCAATTACTTGTAGTTGTTTTTCTTTTGCTCTCCGGATGCGGAGCATATGCAGAGCGGCAGCAGTCTGTACGCCATGCAGAGACGTATATTGCGGATAAAAAGCCGTTGGCTGAGCGCGGCGAATTAAAGTGGTCAGAGTATTACAAGGGGCTGTATCAATTCTTCGTTTGGGCAGATGCGCCTGGGGATGTTCTCAGCCGCGTGAATGACCTGTCGAGGGTGGCGCAGGACTATGAGGCCGGCTACATCACGAAAGACGACTTCGACTATCGTCGCCGTGCGGCCGAGGCCGAGAACCGATCAGCAGGGCAAGCGCGCGCCCAGCAGCAAAGCGCGGCGCAGCTCGCTCTGGCCGCCCAGATCTTGCAAGCAAGCGGGCCGCGAGTGCTCGCACCGGTGGCGCAGGCCGACTATAACTGGGCCTGGGACTTACAGCGCTCATCGAACGGCGGGCTGATCTGGGTATGTCGTGGCATCCAAAGCGGGCAGTATTCCGACCAGAATCAATGCGCTTTCAAACTCCAGTCCGATACAACTTGGCCGGGGTATTAAAAATAATCCCCGCCGTGGCGGGGAGTATGAATCCAGGGTGATGCCTGGACTGCGGACCCATCAGTCCGCTTAAGGTGACGCAGCAGACAGATCGGACATGTGTTCGGCATCCTGAAAACTGCGAGGCCGACTTCATGCACTGTGGGATGCAGTGGTGAAGCGCCAATGCTGCTGCAGCAGCACCGGCTAGCGCCCGGCAAGGCGCGATATAAATGCCGACCTAATCAGCCGGCGTGCACGCCAGCGCTAAATAGGGCAAATGCCATGTTTAAGCTGACGACCAAAGCAGTGAAGGTGGAAATCAATCTGTGGTCACTTGCGGCGCTGCTGCAAGTTGCCCTCAGCTGGATTTTCTCCTAGCGGGAAGCGGGCCGGTTACTGCCGGCCCGCTATCGCTGATCGAACTTTACACCGGATGCTTAAGGTTTACAACATCCGCCGCGGCGGGGAGTGGAAGCTGAGCTATTCTCAGAATTAACTTGAAGGGAGATTCAATGGCACTGTATAAAAATGCAAACGTCTTGAAGCACAGTACCGATGTGGCGTTCGATATGACCCACTCCCCGGGCGCGCAAGCGCCGCATCCCGGCATTTACCGATGCACGTCATGCGGCGACGAAATAGCGATCGCTGGTGGTCATGTTCTCCCTCCACAGAACCACTACCAGCACCGCCCCAGCGCCGGCCCGATCAAGTGGCAGCTGGTGGTATATGCTCAGCAGGTGAAGTGATCGGCTCATGAATGAGCCTGAGCGGGCAAATATCCTGAACTGGATACTGCCCCCATAGAACCGGCGCCAGCGCCGACAGAGCGCGCGCCACACCTCCCAGCTGGTCGGCTGGCAGCTCACATTGCATGTATTCAGCGATTTTTTGAACGCTCGGGTGCATCGTAAGTTCCATCCCATCCTCCATGCCCGCCACGCGCGGGCTTTTTTTCGCCCGTCGCTCGGGCCTGCTGCCTGAAAAATTCGGGCATGGATAAGTTTACTCTTTTTCTTTATCAAGTGCTTGACTTCATCTTTACCACTTGATAAAGTACATCCATCGCAACCGAGCCACCACGGCCAACCCGGAGAACACGATGAAACGTACCTACTGCCTGTTCGTCTACGCCACCAAAGCCGCTAAGGCTGCCGGCGAAATGGAATACACCGTTGATGCGGCTGACCTCGATGAGGCTGCCGAGATTGCAAACGCCGAGCTGGACGAGGGCATGTACTGCGTCTCGATCTTCCGCCGCACCGGCACGCCGGCGCCGATGGAATTTGTTGAAAGCCACATTCGCCCACTGGTCGCGGCTTAATCCGGAGAACACGATGGACCGCACCCAACCAACCGATGAGCAGCGCGACACCAAGATCAGCGAACTGACCGAGAAGGCCTGCGCCGACTGGACCGCTCGCGTTCAGCGCGGCGAGCAGCGCGCACTGGCCGACCTGCAGAACGTCGTGCTGGACCGCCTGAGCACTGAGCAGGCCAAGGCGATCTTTGCTGCTGCGCTGCTGGGCAAGGACACCGGCGACGCGCTGTTCGCCGCCACCGTCCAGCGCGCCATGTACGACGAATGCGAAGTGCAGGCGATCAAGCAGGTCGAGCGGATGGAAGCGCGCCGGGTTGACGAGCAGCGCGCCCAGCGCATCGAGCGCCGCGTGTTCGACCGGATGTTCGGGGTGCCTGTGTGATCAAAACGGTGCGGCGTGCCCCGAAAAGTACGCCTTGCCTTACGCGGGTCAGAAAAACGCGGATGTGGGATCAGAGCATGCCCCGAAGCCCCTTCGATAGCGCGGGACAGCCGGAGAGACGGCACACACAACCACAAGGAGAAATGATGGAACTGCTGAACAGGGAAGAAAGCGCGGTCGCCGAATACCGCCCGTTCTATGCACAGCTCGCCGAGCTGGAGCAGAAGAACGCCACGCTGTTGTTCGACTACGAATCGCCGAAGGGTAACAAGGAAGCGCGCAGCCACATCAACACTCTGCGCCTGACCAAGGGCGCCCTGGAGCGTACCCGCAAGTCGGCGAAGGAAGAGTCGCTGCGCGTGGGCCGCGCCATCGATGCCGAGGCGAAGGAAATCGGCGCCCGCATCGAAGCCATGATCACGGTGCACCAGTCGGCGGTGGACGAGATCGAGCAGCGCGAGAAGCAGCGCGTTGCCGATCTGGCCGAGCGCCTGGCGAACCTGCGCAATACCGGCGCCGGCGCCACCACCGCCGCAGCACTGGCCGATGCAATCGCCGAACTGGAGCCGCTGGTGATCGGCGACGACTGGCAAGAGTTCAAGCCGCAGGCACTGGAAGTAAAAGACGATCTCCTGCGCAACCTGCGTGTTCGCCATGCCGAGCACGTTGCAGACGAAGCCAAGGAAGCCGAGCTGGCCCGCCTGCGCGCCGAAGCTGCCGAACGTGAGCGCCTGGAGCGCGAAGCCGCCATCGTCCGCGCCGCCGAAGAGCGCGCCAAGGCCGAAGCCGCCCGCGCTGCACAAGAAGCCGAGGCCCGCGCCGCCGCCGAGCGTGAAGCCGCCGCGCGCCGCGAACTGGAATTGAAGCTGCAGGCCGAGAACGCCGAGCGCCGCCGCGTCGAAGCGGAGCAGCGCGCCGAACAGGAGCGCATCGATGCTGCCGCCCGCGCTGAACGCCAGGCCAAGGAAGCCGCCGCAGCAGCTGAGCGCCAAGCAGCCGAAGCGGTGCGCCGCGAGCAGGATCGTGTCGCCGCCGAGCAGGCAGCCGCTGCCGCCGATCTGGCGCGCCGTGAAGCGAACAAGGCCCACAAGGCGAAGATCAACCGCGCCGCGCTGGCTGCGCTGATCGCTGGCGGCCTGACCGAAGAATGCGCGAAACAGTGCGTGACCCTGATCGCATCCGGCAAGGTGCCGGCCATGTCGATCGCTTACTAAGGAGACAACATGTTCCGCTTCCTGATCTCCCAATACCGTTTTGGTTGCCGCGTCGGCTTCGGCCGCCGCTACGCCCTCCGCCGTGCAGTCGCTATGTACCGCAGCGGCTTCTAACGAAAGAATGACATGAGCAACGCATTGACCCTGATAACCGGCGAGATCAACGCCGCCCGCGAGGACTTCATGACCTTGCTGTCGGATCGCTCGATCAAGTTCGAGCAGGAAGCCGGCTTCGCCATCCAGGTGCTGAGCAACAACGATTTCTCGCTCAAGATCGCCATGAGCAACCGCGCCTCGATCGTCAATGCGGTGAAGAACATCGCGGCGATCGGCATCAGCCTGAACCCGGCGAAGAAGCAGGCGTACCTCGTGCCGCGCGGCGGCGCCATCTGCCTGGACATCAGCTACATGGGACTGATGGACCTGGCCATGGCCACCGGCTCGATCAAGTGGGCGCAGGCCGAGCTGGTGCGCGAGAACGACGGATTCGCACGCGGCCGGTTTGATCAGCCGCCTGTGCACACGTTCAATCCTTTCAGCAAGGATCGCGGCGCCATCATCGGCGTCTACGTGGTGGTGAAGACCGCCGACGGCGACTATCTGACGCACACCATGGAAATCAGCGAGGTGTACGACATCCGCGATCGCTCGGAAGCATGGAAGCGCGGCGGCGGCCCCTGGAAGACCGACCCGGGCGAAATGATCAAGAAAACGTGCGTGAAGCAAGCCTACAAATACTGGCCGAAAACCGAGCGCCTGGAGACTGCGATTCACCACCTGAACACGGACGGTGGGGAAGGGCTGGCCGACGCCGGCGCGCGCGCCGAGAGCGCCCTGGACGTCAACCCGATCATCGCCGCGGCGCTGCGCACCACCACCGACGCCGACGCGCTCAAGTTCTGGCGCGACAACAACGGCGCCTTCACGAAGCAGCCGGCCGACCACGCGAAGCTGAAAGATGCGATCGCCGGCCACCGCGCGCGCATGAAGGCTGAGCAGGAAGCCGCCGATGCCGCGCGCACCGTGGAAATGGAGCCGGCGCTTTCGCCGGAAGAGCTGGACGAACAACGCGGAGCACAGCCATGAAATTTATCGAATGCCCACAAGGAACCGCCGAGTGGCACGCCGCCCGCTGCGGCAAGATCACCGCCAGCTGCTTCGCCGACGCCATCAGCCGCTGCTCGCGCAAGTCTGGCGCGCGTGATGTCGGCGACCCGACGGCGGTAGCCGAGCGCTACGCCGCCGACCTGGCCATCGAGCGCATCAGCGGCCAGATGCACGGCGAGCCGCCGAAAGCCTGGGTGCTGGAGCGCGGCCACCAGATGGAAGCGGCGGCGCGCATGCACTACGAGGCGCGCACCGGCGCGTTCGTGACCGAGGCCGGCATCTGCGTCACCGACGACGGCCTGTTCGGCTACAGCACGGACGGGCTGGTCGACGACGATGGGCTGATCGAGGTGAAGGCGCCGATCGACAGCGCGAAGATTCTACACATCCTGGCGACCGGCGACACCAGCGAATACGACCACCAGATGCAGGGCGGCATGTGGATCACCGGCCGCGCCTGGTGCGATTTCCTGATGTACGTGCCGGACCTGGCCGCCGTCGGCAAAGACCTGTACGTCAAGCGCGTGCACCGCGACAACGCCTTCATCGACTCGATGGTCGAGCGCCTGGCCGAGTTCGACGGGCTGGTGCAGGCGAATGTGGCAATCCTGCGTGCTGGCGCGCCTGCGGCGGTGGAAGCATGAACGCCATCATCCCATACGCGCGCTTGGTCGACCTGGCCGACGCCATGCAGCCAGACCCGAGCGACCTGGAGATCGTCAAGGCCGTGTCGGAAGCCTTCGACCTGCCGCTGGGCGCCGTGATTGAGCGCCTGATCTGTGTCGACTTCGTGACCGTGCGCCGGCAGGTGACTCCATGACCGCCCGCCGCACTTTCGTCCTGGCGCATGACCAGGCTCGCAACAACGCCGCGCGCTGCGTGATGGACGCCCCGCCGGGCTTCATGGTGGTGATCTCGGAACCCGCGAAGAAGCGGATTCAGGAAGAGAAGTACCACGCCATGATCAGCGACATCGCGCGCCAAGTCGAGCACATCGGCCGCAAGTGGGACAGCGACGACATGAAGCGGCTGCTGATCGACGAGTTCGCCGACGAAATGCGTTCGGCCGGCACGCCGCTGCACCACGATGCTCGCGTCGCCCCGAGTTTTGACGGTCGCCGGATCGTCCAGCTGGGCATCCAGTCGCGCGACTTCTACGTGAAGGAAGCCGCGGCCTTCATCGAGTTTCTGTACGCCTTCGGCGCGGCGCGCGACGTGCGCTGGAGCGAGCCAGCACAACAATATCAACCTGGAGAACCTGCATGACCGAAACCGAATTCCACGCCCGCCGCACCATGCTGGCCAACGCATTCGCCACTGCCGGCGCCGAGGTGCTCGAGCACATGCCGATGGCTGCCGGCGCGCTGGTGCCGATCCCAGACACGCCGCTGTACGTCGTGGCCGGCGATCCTGCCGCTATCCGCGCGCAGCTAGACACCGTGGACCCGCAGCGCCGCATGCGCAAGGGTGAACGCCCGACCGACGAGCTGTACTGGGGCGCCGCCACCGGCCAGGCGCGCCGCTGGTCGATCCTGATTACTGAGGCAGGGCAGGGCGTCGTGGCCGACTACGGGCACCGCTTCCCCTGCGCCAGCGCGGAGCTTGAGCGCGTGGACGTGGTGGAGGTGGCCGCCCCTGCAAGCACTGTACTGACGGATGAGCGGATCGAGGAAATTTGGTCTAAAGAGTGCCCTGACGCACAAGGCTATCAAGCAGCGATGCGATTCGCCCGCGCCATCGAGCGCGAGGTCGCGGCACAAGCCGGTCAGGTAGCGGTGCCGGAAGGCTGGACGCTGGTGCGCGGTGGCGAGGACATTCAACTACGCCGCGCTGACGGCAAATGGTGCGGCTACTCGCCAGAGATTGACAGCCCGGCGCATCGACTGACCCATGAATTTCTGTCTGCAATGCTCGCCGTCCCATCGCCAGCAAAGGAATCGAAATGAGCCAATCTAACGACCCCAAGCCACGCCGGGTGAAGGCAAAGATCACTCGAACTGTTACAGAAATTGCCATCGTGCTTCTGGATCGTGACGGCAATGTCGAGGAGTACGAGGAAATGCACGAAGAGCTTGATATGCATGACATCGAGGTTCACGACATCCGCGCTGTTCTGTCAGTTCACCCGTAACCCGAAGGAATCGAAATGAGCAATCCAACTGAACTGCCGGACCTGGACAAGCTGCTGACTGCATGCCGCGTTGCGGTGGTATCGCTGGCTCACGCTGCCGAGAAGCACGGCATTTACCAGACCGACTACGAACGTTTCTTGGCGGTGGTGGAGGAATTCGCCGCTCGCCGCGCCCAGCCAGAGAGCATGGTCGAGCAGATTGCTGCCGTCCTGATGTACATGGACGACAATGGCGTTATCGCCTGGCGCGGCACTGGCGACGATGAAGAGGACGCAATTGACGAGGCGGATGCAAAAGCCCGCACGACGAGCGAGGTCGCCAAAGCCGTTGAATCGCTGCGCGCCCAGCCAGAGGGCGAAGCGCCGCAAGCCGACTGGCAATCTTATGCGCTGAACCTGCGCGCCGTGCTGGAGCGCGGTTACAAGTCGCTGGCGTCGGCGGCCATGTGCCGGACCCGCGATGGAGAGGCCGCGTGGTACGCAATGGGCGAGGCATTGAAACTGCCGATCCCAGCCGCCCAGCATGCGGAGAGCGGCGCACCGGCTGTCGTCGATGCACTGCGCGCCTACGTGAAGTTCGCAGCAACGCGGCGCGTAGAACTCGGCGCCCTGTCACCTGAAATGGAATCGGTAGATGCGCAAGCACGCGCAGCCCTCGCCGCTCAGTCCCAAGGCGCACAGGCGACGATGCGCAAATGCTCTAAGTTCGGCCACCGCTGCAATTGCGCTACAGACTGCGACCCTGACAAGCCGCATTCATCCGTCGCCGCCCAGCAAGCCGCAGCATATGGCGCGCTGCCTGTGGAGCCGCCTCGTATGACCACCGAGGAAGCGCACGAGTACCTGGTTAATTTCATGGAGCGTCATTTCACTGACAAGACATTCCACCGCTACATCCGCAACGACCAAGGCAACCGCCAAGGGCTGGACGGCGACTTCGCATGGCAGATGGCGCGCGCCCTGCGCTTGCTGGAGGCCGCACCTAGCGCCCCCGGCACACCGGAAGCGCCGAAGGATGAGCGCAAGGGCATCGAGCTGTGGCGCGCCACGCTGCGCGCATGTGGCGAACTGCCGGAAGGCTACGAGGTGCGCATCGAGCTGGAGAACGGCTGTGGCATGGCGGTCTGGTACGACGCCGAGGGCGAGCGCCACGTGATCGACGGCGAGGGCTATCTCTCCGACGACGTGAACGAGGCGGTTGATGCGGCAATCCAGCGCGCCGCCCAGCTCGACGGCGGCCAGGAAGGGAGCGAATCAAATGGCTGATACCCGAATCACCGACGCCGAGATTGCTGGCTACATGGGATGGCGCGGCCCCGGCGCGTACACGGAAGCGAGCCTGCGCAAGATCCGCCAGATTGTCGACCACGTGCTACGCGCCGAACGCGCCACCCCGCCATCGCCCAGCACCGTGTCCGAGGTGGACGAGCCATCGCTCAGCGAGAGCATCGACACGCCCGAGTTCTACGATCTGGCTGCTTCATGGAAGGGTAGCGGAAGTGACGCTACGCTCTGGTCGGACATGATCGACAGGATCAACGAGTACGCACGCCGCGAAGTAGCCGCAGCCCTTGCTTCTCGCCCTGCTGAGGTGGACGACGAAGGACTGCCGCCACTGCCAGAGAAGCGCGGCACGATCTACTGGGGCAATTATTGGACGGATTGTGCCAAGGAAGACCCTCTGGGGCGGCCACTGGCCGACGTGTTCACCGAGGAGCAGTACCGCCAAGGGCAGCGCGATGCGGTGGCGGCGGATCGGGCGCGGCGCGGAGATGGCTGGTTGCCGTTCGATACCGCACCGCGCGACGGAAGCAGCTTCCTGGCCACCAATGGAGTAATCGTTACCGCATGCAGGTACATCGATGACCCAGGCCATGTGCGCGAAGTTCGCGACATGCAGGGCCGGTACATCGACCAAGTTGAGTATGACGGATTCGATGGTTTCATGGACGAGGAAGGCGGCCTGCCAGACCTAACGCACTGGATGCCTTACCCGGCTGCACCCTCACACACCACCAATAAGGAGAATGGCTGATATGCAAAAGCAAACGATTCAGTCGAGGTACATCACCCTGCGCGAATGGGCAGCCCTGACGCTGTCGAAGATTCCGCACCAGAACACGCTGCTGCGCTGGGTGCATGATGGGCGCATCCAGCCGCAACCGGAGAAGATCGGCAAGCACTGGCAAGTGAAGCGCGATGCGCGCTATGTGGCGGACTAAAATGGGGCGCAAGCGACTGGCAAAAAACAAGGGATTCCCGCCGAACCTGTACCAGAACCCGGCGGGGTATTTCTACTACAAGAACCCAAACACGAAGCAGCAAAAGGGGCTCGGGCGCGACCGCGCGCATGCGTTTTCTGAAGCGCGCGCAGCGAACGCTGTTCTGGCGACGATGAAGCCTTCGTCACTTGCCGACTGGGTGGCCGGGAAGGTCGAATACACACTGGCCGAGTGGCTGCCGATCTATCGCGCGCTGTGGATGGAGAAGATCGAGCCGCGCCGTGCAACGCTGATCGCCAGCGACATGTATTTGCGCCGACTGGCGGAATGCGACTTCGCTGAACGGCGATTGTCGGAGGTTTCGACTTTGATGGTGGCGCAGTACCTGGAGGCGTACAAGGCCGAGCGTGGTGCGCCGTCGGCCAACCAAATGCGCTCGAAACTAAGCGACGTTTTCAGATGGGCAGAGACGCAGGGACTGATCGACGCAGGCCGGAATCCAGTCACAGCGACACGTCGGCAGAGAGCAGTAGTTGCGCGCGAGCGGATGAGCTTCGAGCAATTCCTGGCAGTGCGCGAACTTTCGCCGGTGTGGTTGCGCAACGCGATGAATCTGGCCTTGGTTACCGGCCAACGTCGCGGCGACGTTGTATCGCTTAAGTTCACCGACTGGAAAGATGGGCGCCTGCACGTGGCGCAGGGGAAGAGCGGCGGTAAAACCCGTCTAGCGCTCGACGGGCGCATTGCCATTGCCAAGTTGGGCATGTCAATCGAGGAAGTCGTGAGGCAGTGCCGGGATAATGTGGCAAGCCCCTATATGGTTCACCACGTCCGCCGTAACGGAGGTGCGACGCCGGGAAGTAAGGTAAAGATAGACCTTGTGACCGGAGCTTTCGCGACTGCGCGCGACGCCGCAGGAATCGCCCCGAAAGAAGGGCGCACGGCAATCACGTTCCATGAGATTCGAAGCCTGGCTGAACGGTTATACAGGGAGCAGTTCGGCGCGGCATTTGCGCAGGAAATTCTGGGCCATAAGAGCGCTGAAATGACCGCAAAATATGACGATCTTCGGGGGGAATGGAAGGTGGTTTCGGCCGCTTGAATTATGAATATTTTCTACGAATTTCTGTAGGCGGGGTTTGATTCGATGCTCCTCATAGAGGAGAAAGGCTGATTCTTCTTTGCTCTCGACTTCCACCCTGTTACATACAATTAGACGCCGTTGTTCAGCAGTGACACCAGCGCAGACAGTGGAACCGTCGCTGCCAGCGCCTGATACCCGGCATC
>Ga0265780_10010188_pt1 | contig 11228 bp, 9 predicted proteins | sample P1T30metagenome_FD_192432 | JGI IMG/M metagenome (GOLD analysis project Ga0265780, IMG submission 192432) | Plant litter microbial communities from East Loma Ridge, Irvine, California - P1 T30 | ecosystem: Environmental > Terrestrial > Plant litter > Unclassified | place: USA: California... | reverse complement strand
GGCTCACAGCATCCTTTGCGGACGGAAACGGACGTGTTCCGAGCCTATCGGCCGACCGCGGGGGGCCATGTGTCACAGTGGTTCGACGCAAGACGAAAGGGAGTGCCGTGACCCACACGCCTCGGGCCGCACTGGTCTACAACCCCGTGAAGATCGATTCCGACGCCGTGCGCGCGTCGCTGGAGGCGCTGGAGTCCGAGCTCGGCTGGTCGGAGACCCTGTGGCTCGAGACCTCGAAGGAGGACCCCGGTCAGGGTCCGGCGCGCGAGGCGCTCGAGGCCGGCGTGGACGTCGTGATCGCCGCCGGCGGTGACGGCACCGTCCGCGCCGTGGCCGAGGCGCTGCGCGGCTCCGGCACCTCGCTCGGCCTGCTGCCCTCGGGGACCGGCAACCTCCTGGCACGCAACCTCGATCTCGGGCTCGACGACGTCGACCACTCGCTCCGGGTGGCTCTCACCGGTCAGGACCGCGCCATCGACAGCGCCGTGATGACGCTGCGCCGCCAGGACGGGGGACGGAGCGACCACACCTTCGTCGTCATGGCAGGCATGGGCCTGGACGCCCGGATGCTGTCCGAGACCGACGACGACCTGAAGAAGAAGGCCGGCTGGCTCGCCTACGTCCAGGCGATCTCGCGCGTCGTGAAGGACCCCAACGTCCTGCACTTCTCCTTCCGGCTCGACGACAACGAGCCGCGACGGGTCAAGGCGCACACGATCATCGTGGGGAACTGCGGCACGTTGCCCGCCAACATCCTCCTGCTGCCTGACGCCGCGGTCGACGACGGTGTGCTCGACATCGTGGCGCTCCGCCCCGAGAGCCTGCTCGGCTGGCTGCAGGCGCTGACCAAGATCGTCTGGGAGAACGGCATCGTGCGCCGACTGCCCTGGGGCGACAGGGCTCCCCGCTCGAAGGTGGACTCGCTCGTCTACTCCACCGGGACCGACCTCGACCTGCGTCTGGACGAGCCGGCCGAGGTCGAGCTCGACGGCGACCCGTTCGGCGAGGCCATCGGCTTCCGGGTGAAGGTCGACCCGGGCTCGCTCGTGGTGCGGGTGCCGAAGGACTGACCTTCCGGGCCGGGCCGGGCCGGGTCGGGTCGGTCGGGACGCCCGCCGGGCCCGCCCGTCAGGAGAGCAGGGCTCGCAGCTCGCTCTCGACGGCGGGGGCCCGACGCGGATCCATCGTGACGCCGTCGGTGTACAGGTCGACCAGCCGAGGGTCGACGTAGCTGGTCCGCGCGATCGACGGCGTGTTGCCGAGCTCGGCGGCGGCGGCCTCCATCGCGCGGGCGACGGCGCGGCGGCGCGCCACCTGCGTGGGCTGCGGCCCCTGGCGCGCCAGCTCGACGGCGGCCGCGGCCGTGCCGTGCAACGTGCGGAAGTCCTTCGCGGTGAAGTCGCCGCCCGTGCGCGCGCGGACGTCCGCGTTGATCTCCTCGGCGCTCAGGGGGTGCCACGTGCCGTCGTCGTCCTGCCACGCGATCAGGCGCGCGCGCGGCCCGCGGCGCTTGAGGCGCGCCACCAGGACCGCGAGGTCGGGATCGGTGACCTCGCTGGACCACTCCTGCCCGCTCTTGGCGGGGAACTCCAGCAGCACCGTGTCACCGCCGCGCACGCTCGCGTGCGCACCGAGCAGCGTGGTGAGACCGAACGACCCGTGCTTCTTGACGTACCGCTCGGAGCCGACCCGGAGGTTGGCGCTGTCGAGGATGCGGAACGCACCGGCGAGCACCCGCTCGCGGCCGAGGTCGTTGCGCCGAAGGTCGATCGTCACGCTGCGCCGGGCCGCCGGGAGCGTCGCGGCCAGCTCGAGGGCGCGGGCGTACTTCACGCGGTCGCGGCGCTCGCGCCAGGCCGGGTGGTAGAGGTACTGGCGGCGTCCGGCGTCGTCGATCCCCGTCGCCTGGACGTGACCGTTCGGATGTGGACAGATCCAGACGTGCTTCCACGCCGGAGGGATGGCGAGCGACGTGATGCGCTCGCGCGTCTCGACGTCGGTGACGCGCGAGCCGTCAACGCCGCGGAAGCTCCAGCCCTTGCCGGAGCGCACGCGGGTGAGACCCGGACCGCTCGTGGTGCTCCGTCGCAACCTGACCATCGTCCGACCCTATTTCCCCGCGTGCGCGTGGAGCCAGGACAGCTCTCCCGCGACGGCCACGGGACGCTCGGTGGCGGTGAGGTGTCCGGTGCGGGGCAGTCGCGCGGCGCGCGTGCGCTCGTCGCCGCGGCGCGCACCCTCCATCGCGGGCAGCTCGCGGTCGGGCGGCGTCGCGGTGTCCTCCTCGCCGAACAGCAGCAGCACGGGTCCGCCGAACGCCGCGAGCGTCGCGGTCCGCGGCTCGCGGGTCGCGATCGCGTCGGCGATCCACGCGGCCCCGGCCGGCGAGGTGGCCGCGACGATCGCCCGGACGGCCTCGAGCAGGTCGGGCCGCTCGCGACGCGCGGTCGCGCCGAGCGCATCGTCAGCGCTGTCGGCCACGGGTGCCATCGAGTCCTGCTCGCGCAGCCGGGCCGCGTCGCGACGGCGCTGCTCCGGCTCGTCGGGCGCCCCCACCCCGACGCTCGTGCTGCTCAGCGCCAGAGCCGTGACGCGATCCGGGTGGTCGGCGGCGAGCTGCAGCGCGACGTAGCCGCCGGTCGAGAGGCCGAGCACGGTCGCCGCGTCGATCCCCGCGGCCGTCATGGTCGCAGCGACCATGGCGGCGACGACGGCCATGGACGGCGGGACTCCGGGCACGTCGCTGTCGCCGAGCCCCGGCAGGTCGATCGTCAGCACGCGCCAGTCGCGCAGGTGCGGCAGCAGCGGGTCCCACGTGCGCGAGGACAGCGGGAAGGCGTGCAGGAGCACCAGGGCCGGTGCTTCGTTCCCGTTCCCGTTCCCGTCGCCGTCGTGCAGCGTGTGCGCGAGCACCTGCGTCACAGCGTCGCGACCGAACCCGAGTCGACGCGGTAGTTGGCGCCGTTGACGAAGCTGGCGAGGTCGGAGCAGACGAACGCGATGACGTTCGCGACCTCCTCCGGACGACCACGGCGGCCGAGCTCCATGTACGGGCGCTCCTCCTCCAGGAAGCTCTCGATCGCGGCCTCCCGGTCGGTGCCGAGCTCCTCGGCGCGCTTGTCCATCATCGCGTCGGTCATCGGCGTCTCGATGAAGGCGGGGGAGACGCTGTTGACCAGCAGCCCCTCGGACGCGTAGCTGCGCGCGAGGCCCCTGGCGAACGACAGCAGCCCGGCCTTGGCGGCGCAGTAGGGCAGCTCGTCGTCGTAGGGCTGCACCGCGTCCTCCGAGCTCAGGTAGACGATGCGGCCCCAGCCGCCGCGGCGCAGCGCCGGCAGGAACGCGCGCGTCACGCGGATCGGGGCGAGCAGGTCGGTCGTCAGGGTGTCGACCCAGCCCGCGTCCTCGATCTCGTGGAACAGGCCCTGCGCGCCGGTGACGCCGGCGGAGTTGACGAGGATGTCGATGTCGCCGACGGCGGCGCTCACCTCGCGCTCCAGGCGCGCGATCTCCTGCAGGTCGTCGAGGTCGGCGGCGACGGCGTGGACACGGTCGGCGACCGAACCGTCCGCGTCGACGAGCCGCTGCACGGCCTGGGCGAGCGACTCGGCGTCCTTGTCGCTGACGACGACGCGCACGCCCTCCGCGAGCAGCACCCTGGCGGTCTCCCACCCGATGCCGGAGTCGGCGCCGGTGATGAGTGCGGTGCGTCCTGCGATCCCGAGGTCCATGGGGCGTCCTTCTGGTGGCTGGTGATGGTGGGTGGTGGGGTGCGGGGGTCAGGAGACGGGGTCGACGTCGCCGCGTCGGACGCTGTCGATCGTGAGGGCGGCGTTGACGAGCGCGAGGTGGCTGAGGGCCTGCGGCAGGTTCCCGACGTGCGCGCCCGTGGCAGCCTCGAGCATCTCGGCCATCACGCCGACGTCGTTGGGCACCTCGCGCACGAGCTGCTCCATGAGCGTCTCGGCGTCCTCGAGCTGACCGCACAGCGCGCGGGCGGCGACCATCCAGAACGAGCACGCGACGAACGTCTCCTCCTCCGCCTCCATCCCCGTGTAGCGGTACAGGTGCGGTCCGGCGCCCAGATGCTCGGCCAGCGCGTCGAGCGTGCGCCGCATGCGCGTCCCGCGCTCGAAGCCGCTGATGGCGTGCAGCAGGATCGAGGCGTCGAGCTCGCCGCTGCCGGGATAGAACTCGTACGCCCCCAGCGACTCCGACCACGCGTGCTCCTCGACCCAGGCGCGGATCGCGTCGGCCTCGTGGCGCCAGCGGTCGACGTCGCCGTCGATCTGTCCGACCTCCGCGAGGTGCGCGGCGTGCGTGAGCGCCTGCCAGCACCCGAGCTTGGAGGTCGTGTAGTGGCGGTCCTCCTCCAGCTCCCACATGCCGGCGTCGGGTCGGCGCCAGTCGTCGGCGGCGCGGTCGGCGACGGCGGTCAGGAGCCGGCCCGTCGGAGCATCGAGCACGTTGCCGTGGTCGACGTAGACCTGGACCGTGCTGAACAGGTCGCCGTAGACGCCGAGCTGGAGCTGGTCGGTGGCCCGGTTGCCGGTGACGACCGGTTGCGAGCCGCGCCAGCCGGGCACGTCGTAGGAGGTGACCTCCGCGCCGGGGGCGCTGCCGTCGAGCGCGTGCAGCACGCCGAGGCGGTCCGTCTGGTCCCGCAGGATCCGCAGCAGCCACGTGATCGAGGCGTGCGTCTCCTCGCGGACCCCGAGCTGGAACAGCGCCGTGAGTGAGAAGGCCGTGTCGCGGATCCAGGAGTAGCGGTAGTCCCAGTTCTTCGACGTCGTCGCGGACTCCGGGAGCGACGTCGTCGCGGCGGCCGCGATCGCCCCGGTGGGGGCGTAGATGAGCTGTTTGAGCACGAGGGCGCTGCGGGCGACCGCCTCCGACCACGGGCCGCGGTAGGTCACCATCGTCGACCACCGCTGCCAGGCCTCGATCGTGCGGTCGACGGCGTCGTCGGCGTCGGCGGGATCGGGCAGGAACAACGGCTCGTCGTAGGTGCTGACGACGCCGAGCAGGTGGCGCGAGCCGGGCGAGGTGACGAAGTCGGCGGTGATGTGCCGACGCGTGATCTCGACGTCGGACTCGTGCAGCGTGCGGACGGCGAGCGTGAGGCCGTCCACGCGGAGCACGGTGCCGTGCTGGGTGTCGCTGATCCACGGTGAGGCGGTGCGCAGCCGGGTGCCGGGCGCGACGGTGCCGCGCAGCCGCACGGTGCCCGTGACGCCGTCGATCCGGCGCGCGAGCTCGCACCACGGCAGCCGGCCCGCGAGTCCGGTGTTGAGGGAGTCCGTGACGCGGACCGTGCCGGAGTCGGTCGTGTAGGTGGTCTCCAGCACGTTCGTGCCGGGGACGTAGCGGCGGGCGGTGCGGAACGGCTCCACGGGAGCCAGACCGAGGCGTCCGCCCTCCTGGGCGTCCAGCAGCGCGGCGAACACGGGAACCGAGTCGAGGTCGGGCAGCGGCAGCCAGTCGATCTCGCCGTCGCGCGCGACCAGGCCGACCGTGCGGCCGTCGCCGATGGTGGCGTAGGTGCGCAGATCGGCGTAGCCGTCGTCGTCGCGACCGTCGACGGCGGCGGGCTCGGAGCCCGTCGTGGCGTCCAGCGGGACGGTGCCGGCGCGCCACGCGAGCGGGGTCGAGCTCGGGTCGTGCTGGGGCGACATGCGGGGTCCTCACGGAGCGGATCGGTCGTTCTCGATCGAACCACGCGAGTCCTCGGATCCGTCCGATCGGTTTCCCCGTCGGGTTCGCCCCGATCGTTCGCCCGCCGGACGCCCGGTGCTCGCCGGGGCGTCATCCGGGCGACCTAGGTTCGCGCCGTGACCACCCACCCCCTCCTGCGCACCCCCGCCCGCCGCCGCGACGACCGACCCCTGCGTGTCGTGGCCGCCCTCGCCTGCGCCGGCGTCGCCGCCACCCTGCTCGCCGCGGTACCCGCGTCGGCCGCACCCGCTGCCGCGCCCACCGCCGTCGACCCGATCCGGTTCTCGGCGCCCGACGCCGCGCTCGACCTGACACCGGTCGCCACCCACCTCGACGGCGCGTTCGAGGAGAGCGCCGCCGAGATCGTGGCGTTCCACGCGCCGACGCAGCAGGCGTTCGTCGTGAACGCGCGCGCCGGCGTCGTCGACGTGCTCTCCACCGCGACGCCCGGCGCGCTGACGAAGGTCACGTCGCTGGACGCGACCGCCGTCCCAGGGGTGCTGCCCGGCGCCGTGGCCAACTCGGTCGCCGTGCGCGCCGACGGGCTCGTGGTCGTCGCCGTCGAGAACCCGGTCAAGACCGATGCGGGCTGGCTCGTGTTCTTCGACGCGACGGCGCGCACCGCGCTCGGATCCGTGACCGTCGGGGCGCTGCCCGACATGGTGACGCTGACGCCGGACGGCACCTCCGCCGTCGTGGCCAACGAAGGTGAGCCGGCCGAGGACTACTCGATCGATCCCGAGGGGTCGATCGCCGTCGTCGCGCTGCCCGCGACGCTCGCGGCGCCCACCTCGGCCGACGTCCGCACGGCGACGTTCCACGCCTACGAGGCCGACGGCGGGCGCGACCTCCCGGACGGCGTGCGCGTGTTCGGCGAGCAGCCGCACGGCGAGGACCTTCCGGTCTCGCGCAACCTCGAGCCGGAGTACGTCACCGTCGCGGCCGACGGCGGCACCGCCTGGGTCTCGCTGCAGGAGGCGAACGCGCTCGCCGTCGTCGACCTCGCCTCCGCGGAGGTGACCGATCTCCTGCCGCTCGGGACGGTGGACCACTCGCAGGTCGGTTCCGGGATCGACCCGAGCGATCGCGACGGCCGCGTCGACGTCCGCACCGTGCCCGTGCACGGGCTGCCGATGCCCGACTCGATCGCCAGCTACAGCGCCGGCGGCGAGACCTACATCGTCACCGCGAACGAGGGGGACGCCCGCGAGTGGGGCGACTACGTCGAGGCCGAGCGCGTCAAGGACCTCGGCAAGGGCGGGCTGGCACCGATCTGCGCCGACAGCCCCGCCGCGGGCCTGCGGGGCGACGCCGACCTCGGCCGCCTCGAGGTCACGATCGCCTCCGGTCTGAACGCCGACGGCACCTGCTACGAGCAGCTCCACTCCTTCGGCACGCGGTCGATGTCGATCTACTCGGCCACCGGTGAGCGCGTGTTCGACACGGGGCAGCTCTTCGAGGACGTCGTGGCGGAGGCGATCCCGGAGTTCTTCAACAGCAATCACGCGACGAGCGACCTGGAGTCGCGCAGCGACGCCAAGGGTCCGGAGCCGGAGGGGGTGGCGCTCGGCCGCATCGACGGCCGCACCTACGCGTTCGTCGGGTTCGAGCGCGTGGGTGGCATCGCCGTCCTCGACGTCACCGTCCCGACCGAGACGTCGTTCGTCACCTACATCAACAACCGCGACTTCTCGGTGTCGGCCGGCGACGCGATCGACGACGGCGGCGACCCCGCGCAGGTCCTCGCCGCGGCCGGCGACCTCGGCCCGGAAGGCCTGACCTTCATCCCCGCCGAGGGGTCGCCCACCGGCACCCCCGCACTGCTGGTGGGCAACGAGGTCTCCGGCACGACGACGCTCTACGCGATCGACGCCGCGATCCGGTTCACGGACACGGCCGGCAACGACTTCGCCGAGGCGATCGACTGGCTCGCGCGGACGCGCATCTCGACGGGCTGGGTCGTGCCCGACGGCTCGCGCGAGTACCGCCCCCTGCTGCCGATCGCGCGCGACGCGATGGCCGCGTTCCTCTACCGCTGGGCCGGGTCGCCCGCCGTCACGCTGCCGGCGAGCTCGCCGTTCACGGACGTCTCGTCGGGCGATGCGTTCTACCGCGAGATCGTCTGGATGCAGCAGGAGGGTCTCGCGACGGGTTGGTCCGAGGCCGACGGCACCGCGACGTTCCGCCCGCTGCAGCCGATCGCGCGCGACGCGATGGCCGCGTTCCTGCACCGCGCCGCCGGGTCGCCCGCGGTCGCCCTGCCCGCGGCGTCGCCGTTCGTCGACGTCCCGCCCGAGGCTGCCTACTACGACGCGATCGTCTGGATGCAGGCCACGGGGATCGCCACGGGCTGGCAGGGCAACGACGGCCGCGACCTCTACCGGCCGCTGGAGCCCGTCGCGCGCGATGCGATGGCGGCGTTCCTGTGGCGGTTCGACGAGCGGTTCGGGGCGCCCGAGGCGTCCTGACCGCCTGTTCCCCGCACGCAGGCCTCGCGAGAGCGATCCGTCCGCGTCGGGAGCGACCTCCTCCAGGTCGTCCTCGGCACGGGCGGGTCGCTCGCGGCGTTCCGGCGGGCTGCGGGGCTGCGACGGCTGCGTAGGGTCGGAGCATGGAGACCGCCCTGGAGATCGCCGCCGCCGTCCGCCGCGGCGAGGTCAGCGCCGTGGAGGTGACGACCGCCGCGCTGGAGCGCGCCGAGCGACTCGGCCCCGCCGTCGGGGCGTTCGTCGAGCTGACGCCCGCGCTCGCGCTCGCCCAGGCGCGCGACGTCGACGAGGCCGTCGCGCGCGGCGACGGGGGTGACGGCATCACCGGGCTCGAGCTGGCCGGCGTGCCGGTACCGGTCAAGGACCTCAACCAGGTGGCGGGCGTGCCGCTGCGCGCAGGATCGCGCGTGCTCGCCGCGCAGCCGATCGTGCCCGAGGTCGACGACGGCACCGTGACGCGGCTGCGCGACGCCGGCTCGGCGATGCTCGGCAAGACGGCGACGCCGGAGTTCGGCTTCCCGCCGTACACCGAACCGCGCACGGGTCCGGACGGCGCGATCGTCGCGGCGCGCACGCCGTGGGACCTGCGCCGCGGGGCGGGTGGATCGAGCGGGGGCGCCGCGGCCGCCGTCGCCGCCGGGATCGTGCCCGTGGCTCACGCGTCCGACGGCGGTGGGTCCATCCGCATCCCGGCGGCGAGCTGCGGGGTCGTCGGGTTCAAGCCGTCGCGCGGTCTGGTCAGCACCGGGCCGTGGGGTGTGGACGGGAACGGGCTCGCGACGCAGGGCGTCGTCTCCCGCACCGTGCTGGACACGGCGCTCGCGCTGGACGTGCTGGGCCAGGGCTGGCCGGGCGACGGCCCCCGGGCCGGCACGGGCGGGCTGTTGACCGCCGCCCTGGACGGCGACGACGTCGGCGCCGTCCGCGGCCTTCGCGTCGGGATGCTGACCACCCCGGTGGTGGCGGGCGACGCCGTCGTTCACCCCGAGGCGGTCGCGGCCGCCGAGCGGGCGGCGCGCACGCTCGAGGCGGGCGGCGCCGTCGTCGATCACGCTCCCGTGCCCTTCACGCCCCAGGAGTGGCTGGCGTTCATGCCGCTGTGGTCGGTCGGCGCGCTGACGCTGCCGGTGCCGGACGAGGCCGAGGAGCTGCTCGAGCCGCTCACGCGCTGGTTGCGCGAGGTCGGGCGGGCGGTGTCGGGGGCGGACTACGCGCGCGCCGTCGCCGATGCGCAGCGCGTGGCGCGGCAGGTGGCGACGGCGTGGGACGCGTTCGACGTCGTCGTGACGCCCTCGCTGGCCGGACCGCCGGCGATCGTGGGCTCGATCAGGAACGACGACGATCCCGCGCGCGACTTCGAGGACCAGAAGCGCTTCACGCCGTGGACGTCGATCGCGAACATCGCGGGCGTGCCGTCGGTCTCGCTGCCCGTGCACCGCGCGGTGCTCGACGATGTCGAGCTCCCGTTCGGCGCGATGCTCACCGGGCGGCTGGGGCAGGACGGCGCGCTGCTCGCGGTGGCGCGCCACCTGGAGCTGGCCGACCCGTGGCCGGCTCCGCCGTCGCCCACGCCGGCGGCTGACTGACCCCGGTCCGACGTCTCGACGTCTCGACGTCTCGGCGCCTGGTCAGCGCGTCCCGCGCGGTGCCATCATCGGCGCATGGCAGCGTACGAGGTCCAGCGCGCGACGGTCGTCCCCGCCGACCTGCCGCGGGTGCACGCCCTGATCGACGACTTCCGGGAGTGGACGGCCTGGTCCCCCTGGGAGGAGGTCGATCCCGGGATGTCCCGCAGCTACGAGGGCACGGAGTCGGGCGTCGGCGCCCGGTACTCCTGGTCGGGCAACCGCAGGGCCGGCTCCGGCTCGATGCGGATCACCGGCTCGACGCTCGAGCGGATCGACCTGGTCGTGAACTTCGAGAGGCCGTTCAAGGCCTCCAACCCGACGACGTTCGACCTGCGACCCGTCGACGGGGGCACCGAGGTGACCTGGCGCATGACGGGTGTGCACCGCGGGCTCGCCGCCCTGATCTTCCGGTTCGTCTCGATGGACAGGCTGATCGGTGGCGACTTCGAGCGCGGCCTCGCACGCCTGGCGGTCGCCGCCCGATCCTGACCAGGTGCGCCGTCGTCGTCGGCACGCGTCCGAGACGGCGCAGGTGCCGACGGCGCGCGAGACGGGCGCGGGGGAGAATGGGCGCATGGACATCCCCGTGACCGATCGGCTGCTGCACGCGCACGGTTTCGCGACCGACACCCCCGACCACCTGCGGGCCCTGACAGGGGACGACGCCGCGGCACGGGAGGCGGCCGTCGAGCACCTCGCCGGCGCCGTGATCCACGAGGGCACACCGTGGCCTGCGACCGGTCCTGTCGCCGCCTACGTGGCCGACCTCGTCAGGGCTCGAGCGACCGACGACGCCGTGCACGAGGCGCTCGTGGACTTCCTCGCTGAGGTCGAGGAGGCCATCGAGATCGCGGAGGACGACGGCGGTGAGGCCCAGCAGCGTGCCGACCTCGCCGAGCTGGGCCGGGATCTCGAGGCCGAGCTGGCGCTCGTGCACACGACGAAGGATCTCGACCTGCAGTTCGTGGACGAGGAGTTCGCGGACCTCGTCCTGACGCACGCCTACCTCGGCGTGCTGGCCGTCTCGGCGGCCGTGCGCGAGGCGCTGGCGTCGGTGACCGACGAGGCCTGAGGGCGCACGGAAACCACCTCGCGAACGCCCGAAAGTGCCTCGCGAACGCCCGAAAGTGCCTCGCGAACGCCCGAAAGTGCCTCGCGGAGGCTGGGTCAGAGGCGCAGGAGGGCGAGCTCGACGCGCTCGTCGACGTAGTCGGCCAGGCGGACCGGCTGCGCGCCCGCGCTCCAGGTGAACCAGACCTCGCCGTCGCGCTCGGTCAGGGGCGGGGCGCCGACGACGGCGGGGCGCCAGTCCAGGTGGACCACCCGGCCGTCGGGAACACCGCCGCGGCGCGCCTGCGTGCGCAGGTCGGCGCGGTGGCGGGCGGAGTCGGCGGTG
>Ga0265780_10010187_pt1 | contig 11228 bp, 11 predicted proteins | sample P1T30metagenome_FD_192432 | JGI IMG/M metagenome (GOLD analysis project Ga0265780, IMG submission 192432) | Plant litter microbial communities from East Loma Ridge, Irvine, California - P1 T30 | ecosystem: Environmental > Terrestrial > Plant litter > Unclassified | place: USA: California... | reverse complement strand
ACCAGTTCCGAATTTGTCGAGGCGTATGAGGATGTAACGGTTAATCGTTCGTAAACTTTCGTATGGTCGCTTGATGAAGAAGACGTGCAGGTAATTGTTCAGTTGTCGGAAAGGGACGACAGGACTGTATAGCAGCAGCCTATTGGACGGAGACAGGTACATAGGCGCGAACTCGTCGTGAACTTGCTCATGAGAATTGACAAGGTTTATGGCGTCAGCACATTTTGGTGTTAGATGGAGGAATTCGGTGTAGATGGCGTTGCGCAACTCTGTATTGAGAACCTGAAATCAGCCCAGGACAGCGAAATCGCGGGATTTTGGGGCCTCGTACCTCCAGGTAGGGAAAGGAAATTTGCTCTGCCGCGGTAGTGTGCGCTGCTTCGAGATTCAGCATTCATCGACTGGCACTGCAGCATCACACGGCTCTTTTGACATACCTGAGTGCCATGCTGTTGTCGCAACGAGTAATAGAGTGCGTCTTTGACTCAAACTGAGGCAAGGTCTTGACTCAGGCAACACTATCGAGGTGAAAGCGCAACCAGTCTTCCAAAGAGGCTTGACTTTGATGTTCGGCGGTCTGATGCCGTCGAAGAGGTGTCGTAAACAAGACAGACCCGCACCTCTGTCGAAGATGCGGCCTCCCGCCAAGACCACGCTAAACCCAAGGAATCGATGACCGGGCCGGTGTTAAGTGGCGGGCTGATTTCTCACATCCTCAAGCTCATCACATGAATCTGAACCGCTATTACTCGCATATTGCTCCACAATATTCCCTGTATCATCCTTCCCGTACCCCGCCTTCCACGACCGTGAGATCCTATTCATCTTCCTCACTCTCGGAGACGTTATATTCGCTTTCTGGCTCATGCGCTATCTGAAAACGTACTCTGATGCCTCCACATTCAGTACCAAGTCCAAAGTCTTCGAAGTCTTGTTCCGTACAGTTCGCCATCAGAGTAATATCAAAATTGGTTGATAGGCCGGCACTGTTCCTATCGGGTTGAGGAGGCCTGACATACAAGGACAGCTCAACAAAAGCCAGCTTTGCGTACGTTTCATGGTCTAGTTCTCTGAGTAATGACAGGGGCGCGGCGATGTCTATATCGTCAGCACTGAAACTGACTAGGGCAGAACGGGGCGGAATCCGGATCTCTTCAGCTGCCTCGGAATCCTCTTCCTCAGAATCTGCGTCCTCAGGCTGTACCTCCTCAGACCGTGCCTGCTTGGATTGTGCGTCCTCGGATTGTGCATCCTCCGGTTCTTCCTGATCCGATTCTTCGTCTTCGGTTTCATCATCTTCGTCAGATACGTCGGAGCGGTCGCTGTGACCGATGCGGATAGGCCAATAAGAGCGGGCAGAACGGTTCAGGTCCCACTCAACGTTGAGTAAAGGATATTCACGCATGAATGAGACGACTGTAAGCATATCGAGTGTCCATGAGCTCTGGTGCCAGCACACCTCGCTCCAATTGAGCTTGACACGGAAGCTGCAAGTGAAGTCTCTTGGTCTCTGGCTTGCGATAGCTTGGAAGGTGTGGCAAAAAACGGGTATGACGCTGTCGAAAGGGCTTGTAGCATTGCCCTGGCTCAGGTATAGTGACCCAAATTCGGAGCGGATCTGCCGATTGACTTGGAGCAGCTGGATGTTCTGGCTGAAAGATGGCTCGAGGTCGATGAAGTACTCGTAGACGGCGTTGCACAGTTCTATAACGTGACGGGTTAGTTATTTGTAATTGGACAAACAAGTCCATGGGCCACATACCTCCAGATAACCTGTCAAGGAATGGCGCTCCGCCACTATGGTCCCTGCCGCCGTCATCGTCAGTTTGTTCCTTCATGAAACAGGATGTTCGACTGCAGCATACTTGGTTGTCATCATGGTGCTGTGCAGTGGTAGCTTGAATCCTCTGCCGGTGAGTCGTAGAGCACAGCTTTGTAGGTGGACTGGAAAGCTCTAAGAGCAAAGAAGATTGTGTGGTCGACAGGTCGTTTTGTCTCAGCGTCCGCCAAGATCTGCTGTGCAACGTAGACCGCGCTAGACACAAACGACCAGGCAGGCAGCTTCTTGAACTCATAATACTGCCTGAGTTCTCGCATCTTCAGGTAAATGACAAGTCATGTTATTACCCCTAAAAAATCTTCGATCTCTGAATTCTCTCAACACATCGTTCTTTTGAACTGCCGTCCTGCCGCTGTCCTACACATCTTCCCTACTCTCCGAGATATCGTGTGCGCCTCGGGGCACGGCTGCTATCTCAAGCACAAAATTATACCTCCGTATTCATACTTAATCCCCCCAATCTTGAGCTGGACATCATCGGTATCTTGTTCCGTACAACCATGTTCCAGAATGGTGTGAATGTCTGCGCCCAATGGCCCGTCATGAATAAGAACCCAGATAGAAGACAGTTTCTCAAACTCGTGATCGTCCATATCCTTCAGAATAGACACATATTCAGCTAAGCCTAAGTCATTGGGGGTCTCGGAGTGGCCAGGCGGGATCAAGTTCCATTCGATGCTGAGCAGAGGATACTGTCGCATGATCGAGACGACGTCCACCAGTTCGGATATCCAACTGTTGTAGTCTATTTGCCAGGCACGGAGCTCCACGCGAATCTTGCAAGCAACGTCGTCAAGCACCAAGGTTGTAGAAGGGATCTGGATGAAGGCGCGTAGGAAGCTTGCGATGTGGTCGAGGTAAACTTTGGCATTGCCCTGACTGAAGTATAATGATCTGAACTCGGAGCGGATTTGCCGGTTGACCCACAGTAGGTTGATGGCGTTGGTGTCACATGCGCATGTGTTGAGATCGATGAAGTGCTCGTAGATCGCGTTGCGTAGCTCTGTCTGAAGTGTCAGCTTGCGCCATTCAAACAAGCAGGATGATGGCACTTACCTCCAGGCAAGTCAAGGAGCGACTTCCCGCCGCGGCGATGTTGTCTGTCGCTTCGTGAATCAGTGTGGGCTCGTGCAGAGTGATGTTCGGACACGACTTACTTGGTTGTCATCGCGACAGTATGACGTAGTAGCTCGATTTATGAGTGCGTCTTGATGGAGCAAGTGTTTCCGAGAAATCTTTGGTGTGTGTCGCAAGCAAAGTAAGTAATTTGACAAAGAGGCAGGGCGTGGATCTGCGCCTCTGCCAAGATTGCGCTAAGACGATCAAGTGAGAGAAAAGATGTGGGTTCTCGAAGGATTGCGCACCCGAGTGAAGACTGTTGGCTGGCTTTGCCTTCACCTGGTAACACAATTTGTACTTTGGTGGTTATAGCAGTGGATAAAGACGGTCGAAGTCACTGCGTCAATTCCAGGTGAAGCTGACGTCCGCGCTGTCGCATTTGCGCAAGAGACTAGCAGTGACGACGGAGACGATACGTCCAATAGTTCAGAACTAGTGGTTTACATTTCTACATCTTGATAAGCAGGCTAAACCAGCATCATTGAGACGAACTGCTGCCGGATTCCCATGTCTCCAATCTCATCGAAAGGATTGACCCCGTCATCATCCAAAATCTCTTGGTGCATCTGCGAAAAAAACCTTTCAAAATATGATCAAGTCTCCCAAGTCTGGCATGGTCCGATCTTGGCTCTCGGAGTCGTCGGGACCGTCATCTGAGACGTCTTCCTCGCCATCTGAACTCTCGTCATCACTGTCCACGCTGTCTTCCAACACAACCTCTACATCGATGCCTCCGCAATTGGTATCGAAATCATCCAAGAAATCATCTGTCACGCCCTTCTTCAACTCGATCATAAGGCTAGCGTTTAGGGCGGGGCCAGTCACGACTCGGAATGGCTGGAAGCTGTGTAATCCCTTAGGCGATTCGGACAAAGTGAGCCTGATGGAAGACAACTTGCTGAAATGTCGGGCACTCATACATCTCAGGTTAGCAATGGCGTGTGCGACGTCTGTGTCATCAAACGACACGGCCCAACAGGGACCCAAACCCGCGCCCAGATCCCAGACCACTTCGATCAAAGGGTATTCGCGCATGACCGACACGACCTTGAGCAGATCCAGTGACCAACACGGAGCACGATTGAGATCGATGCTTTTGGGCACTGGATTTCCGAGTCCCACGTTGAACTTGTAGAGCACAGTCTTAGTGGCCGCGTCGGGGTACTGGACGAAGAAGTGTAGGAAGAACGGAACATGCTCGAATGGGATCCCGGTTGTGCCTTGATATAGTCGGCTTAGATATAGCGTTGTGAACTCAGCGTGGACTTGCTGATTGACGCAGGCTAGGTTGGCTGCATCGCTGGTTGATGGGCTGAGATCGATGAAGTGGTGGTAGAAGGTATTACGTAGCTCTGTTGTTGTGTTAGTCAACATTTCAAGAAGGTGCAAGAAGCTATGTTACCTCCAGGTACGTTGAGAAAGCTCTTTCTGCCGCGAAGGCTGCCGACGCTGTACCTAGATGGCCGTTAGTACATGCTCATCGGGGGAAGCTTCTGTGCAACGCTTACTGGCTTGTCATAGTGATGTCACGCGACGATAGCGCGGGCTAGCCTTAACAGACGAAGCGGTTGCAGTAGAAGGGTCGAGGGTAGGAAGGAAGAGCTGTTGTGTGCGAAGGAGCGTTTGTTTCCACCGCTGCCAAGGCCGCGCTAACAATTGCACGGTGAGCGAGGAAACGTGTGAGCCCTGCATCGAAAACAAGAACGAGAACACGGCAAGACTGCGTCAACAACACGAAATACATTTCAAATGATTTTCTCGTAGTTTCGAAGCTGGTCATGCAGGTTGATTTCCATTCATGGCATGTGGACTCATCCTGGAAATATGTTGCCACCATCTTAGGTAGTACGCCCTGATTAATCTTCTCATGCCCCAGTCTCAATTAGGTACCTAGTCACCTCGTCCCCTAAACACTCCATTCTACAGCGCCTTCGCTGGTCTCTAGAGCGTCTTCATCGCCATCCTCATCCTCATCTTCATTGGCTACCTAGGTAAAGTCTCTTCCTCATTATCTGAGCCATCCTCGTCACCATCCACGTTCTCTGAAGTCTCTATATCATCGAATGGAACATCCTCCCAATCGAAACGCACATTAGTAAAGCCGTCTTCGTGGTTGAACCCCAGCTCATAAGAATCTTCTTCTGTGGCGAAAGCCTTCATAGTAACCCAAAGGAAAGCGCCTACGCGTGGGAGAAAGCTCATCGGGTGGTCCAAGGGCAATGTGCACATCTCGAACGCGACGGATCGTACTTTTTCGAGCTTTCGGACATCCATGCTTTTCAAGACAGAGATAATCGTGGTAATTTCTTTGAACCATGAGATCTTAAGTAGACGCGAGTGGTTGTGGTGGATTTTTGAGACCAGACTGAGTAGATGGATAGACCAATCTGGCGAGCCGAATGTATTCAACGACAGGTCGAAGCGGAAACGAACATATTGCAGTCTTGGGTTGAGGCTACGGGGGAAGAAAGCGTGTAGAAATTTGTTGACATGCTCCTCGGGAATCGCGAAGTCACTTAATGCCAGACATAGCGAGCCAAACTCAGCGCGAATATGCTGGCTAGAATGCGCTAGTGCGGTAGCTTCGCCGACCGTAGGATTGAGGTCGATGAAGTGATTGTAGACGGCATTGCGAAGCTCTGTAGTCTGGCGTTAGTTTCCCATAACCGAAGAATACCAATACAATATTTACCTCCGGAAAGGTCCAAAAACGACTTCCCGCCACCGTTGTCTCTGCTGCTTCGACTGTTAGCACGCACTTGCTGAGAATACTAGCCAGCTAACGTACTTGACTGCCATGGCGGCGTTGCGCAGCGGGGGTTTGTTCGTCTCGGAGTGTTGCCTCACAAATGAAGCGACTTGTAGAAGGGATTGGTGAGAACTGTAAGAGAGTGATGTTGTTGTTGACGATGAGGCGTTTGTCGGTGTTCCGCCAAGACCGCGCTAAACCAAAGGAGGGTAGTAAAAGTGAAGGCAAGAGCTAATCCTCTCTCTTGCCATCCTCCGGCCCCATTCATCAAAGCTATCGAAGCTATGCCGTATACTAAAGTACCATCTTAATGACTAGCTCGAACCAAGATCAGACCGCAGTCTGAGTCAAAGGCGCATTCTGTTCATTCATCCCACCCGCATTACATACACAGTATCTGATCTCTGCTCCCAGGATCAGCTTCGCCGTTGTCTGAGACTTGTTCGCCACTATCGGTATCGTCTTCCTCGTGACTGGAATAATCCTCCTCAGGGTACGATTCCCAGTCTGACCAGCCCCGAAAGCTGCTCTCCCATGTAATCTCTACTTCAATACCTCTGCATTGGGTAGGGTATAGCAACGACTTGATGCTATTGACATCTTGCTTAGTCACACCTCTCTTCAACATACAAGGCCGATCAGCTTCTACTTCGGTCCTGCCGAACTGGCTGGGTTCGATGGAGTTGTTCAAGTAGAGCATGACAGAATCCAATTTCGCGAATAATTAAGCATCCATGTCCTTCAGGGCTGACACGGCGTACGTTACCCCTGAATCGTCGAACGCCGCTACCTTGAAATTGTCGACCAGATTCCACGCAGTGCTGATTAACGGGTAGTGACGCATGATCGAGACAACTTCCAGCAGATCGAGCGACCAGTCAGCCTTCAGGCCTCCAGGGTGGTGTTGAGCAGTACCAAGGCTGACCTCAAACTTGTATGCAACGTCCTTCAGCGCCGAGTTGGGATATTGACCGAAGAACAAGTCGAGGAAGTAGTAGACGTTGACGAACAAAAGCCGACGTCCGCCTTGGTACACCTTGTGCAGATATAAGGTCATAAACTCTGCGTGTATCTGTTGGTGCACCGAGGCCCGTTCGGAAGCTTTGCCGTCGGACCATTTGGATATAGTGCGTCTTCGGATCGGTTTACAGCGATTGCAGCAAGGTTGTGGTTTCGACTCGTGATCAAGATAGTCGATGAAGTGCTGATACACAGTATTACGCAATTCTGTACGGTTTCAATCAGCTTGTGAAAGCAACGTAGAATAGAGTGTATATTTAATACCTCCCTGTAAGTCGAGAAAGCTTGTTGACCCTCTGCCGCGGGGGTTGTCGACGCTGCCAGCGTTAGTACATGCGCATCAATAGAGGTTCCTGTGTAAGGCTTACTGTGTTGTCATCGTGGCTTCACACGACTACCGCACGTTTCTTGGGCGAGGGTGGACAACTCAACCTTCTGTGGAGGGTGAGTGGGGCGTAAGAACAAGGCGATGGTGTGTGCGGGGAGGCGCTTGCTTGTACCCCCGCCAAGACTGCGCTAGGAGCGAAAGTGAACGGAGCACAAAAGTGGGGAGATGATAGGACTCGAAGGAGCAGTATTGAATAGAGTGCGCCTTTGACCCAGACTGCGGTCTGGTCCTTCGGGCACGTCATTGAGATGGTACTTTGGTATACGGTATGAATGCGATAGCTTTGATGTTGTTCGCTGGACTCGAAGGAGCAGAGAAACATTCCCGCAAATTCCAGTTGCACATGAGCAATTGATTGATAGAGATATCTCTTACTAACATCAATACGCACCCTCTCTCTTCTCATACTCCATTCCCATAACAGTCCCCACCTTCTTCATCCCACTCCAAATCTCCGCATCAACCTCCAACTCCAAGCCCTCAACCTTTGTCGCCCCACCATCAAGGCCCCAAAGCGAGACACCCAAGTAATTCGTTCCGTTGTAGTTCAGAATACCTTCTGTAACAGGGAACTTAACCTGCGGCCCAACATTGCTAACGTATTTACCATACTGCCAGCCATTAACGTAAAGCTGGACGCGGTATGCAGGAACACTCGAGCCGCTGCTGCTGCTGTTACCAGAAGAGGTGCCGTTCGTGAAGGTAAAGCTGAGCGGGATATCGTAACCAGATGGCATGTTGAGATCGAATTCCGTGGCGAAGAAACCGATTCCAGGAGCGGAGATGCCGTCGGCGACGGGGCCGGCGGAAGCTGTCCATTTAGTGTCGGTCGCGGAGAGAGCGCCGGGTAGGTGCAGACCCTGGCGCTCGACGTATAGACCGCCTTCGTTGAGGGGACCGCGAGAGATGTCGCGGTAATCTTCTCCACCCAGGTTACCGGTGAGCTTCCAGCTGATGTCGGAGGCGTCGTGGCCGGATAGCTTGTAGTCTAGGATACCGCGCGGGTTCTTCATTGTCTCGGTGCCGATGGTCCAGTTTTCGTCGAGACCCTGGTTGTCGACTACGACCGTGATGGTGTACTTCTTTCCCTTGGTTAAGTTGGGCATGGTGAAAATGGCACTTCCGTTCAGGGCTGCGTCGTATCCGCGCCATGAACCAAGGAATTGGTCGCCGATCCAGGCCGATGAGCCGAACGCTGAGCCACCTTGGGTGGTAAGGTTAAAGGTTGTTTCGTTTCCAGATGCAGTGAAGGTACCGCGGAACAGTAGTGTGCCGGTATGGTAGCCGTAGTCGGAGCTGTACAGCGATACTGGGGTATCAAGAGGACGCAGAGAGTTGTATGTCTTCTTCAGATCTGCCGCAGTCCACTCGCTGTCATCGTATCCGGGTTGGATCTCAGGAAGCGAGTCGACGTACTTCCACTCGAGTTCGCTGAGTTTAGGAAGGCTAACATCGGGCTTGGCGAATTCGATGTCGGCGCACAAGGTTCCCTGCTCGGAAGTGGTGAAGTCGACATCCTGGCCGTTGAAAGTCATCTTGGACACATCAGATGACGCGCCACCAAGAATCTCGACAGTGGTTGTAGCATTGATATCACCAGTGAGGGCGAGGGTATTGCCAGTGACGTTGGCAGTGCGCATCAGGTAGCCTGCCTTGAGGATAACAGGGTTAGACGAGTCGTGGGGTGCCTGGTCGACGGCCCAGTAGTTGAAGGCTTCGACGCGGTCGACCATGTAGACGTAGATGGGGCTGTCAGCTCCAACCTTTGCCACCTTTCTGCCTCCATCAGCCTTGAAGCCCAAGACTGTGACTCCGCTAGTAGTCATGCTCTTGACATCGCCTTCGACGACTTCCAGTCCAGTAGTAGCAAGGGCCAACTCATGAGTCTCTCCAGGGCCACCATATACAACCAAGACAGTCTTGTCTTCATACTTGTGCCAAGTGAAGACTTCGGCAGTAGAGTAGACAAGGGTGGTGCCGCCAATATCGTAGTCGCTGACGTGGATCTTGGAATCGCGGCCGTTCAGCGTCAGCGAAGTGCCGTTCATTTGGGGTACAGTAATGTTGCCCAATGTCGACGTTGCAACGTTGAGCTTGTAAGTTGTGGAATCTAGCGAGTTGTACTTGGAATGCCTGACGAAGTAGAATGTCGTCTTCTCGTTGGTGGCGGGAGTAACGCTAAGATCACTGCTGGTAGTCCACTTGGAAGTCGAAGCATTGCCGCGTGCAGCGGTGAGATACGCAGGGCTGACTTTGAAGAAGTTTGCCTGGAGCTTAAGCTCGGAGTACTTCGCGCGGTCGACCTGACGGTCCTCCTTGATCGGTGCAGCGTAGTCGTAGCTAGTGTAACCACCGGGATGACCAAGATTACCCCAGTTGGTTCCACCGTAAGTCATGTACAAGTTCAGAATCGTGACGCCAAAGCTGTAAAGTTGCTTGTAGAAGACACGGTTGAACTCTGCGCCAACTAGAATGCCGCACTTGTCGAAACCTGGTCCACCCCAAGGGTCGAAGCTGCCAGACTGGAACTCAACAATGGAGTAAGGCGTGGTAGGACTTTGCTGCTCGTGAAGCTGATGCCAATTTGTTGGAAGATTGCCATCTGGCCATGTGGTAGGGTTGGCGCAGTCGAATCCAAGAGGGTAGCCGTCATGACCGTAAATGTCAACAGCTGCAGGTTGACCGGGTGCGTTGTTGCCCTTAGCAGAGGCATCGTTGCTGATCAAAGGCACAATAATACCGGCGTCGCGAATCTGATCTTCGACGTATTGCATGTAGACAGGATCCGGGAAAGGCTTGATAGCCGAAGTGGCTTGTGTGTACTCATTCTCGGGCTGAACGAGAATGATGGGTCCGCCATTGGTGATTTGCGCAGGCGCAATTGTCGCCAACACATTCTTCATGTAGCTATTCTGATATTAGTAAGACGTCGCCTACATCTAATGGAGGTACGTACTTGTCGGTCGCCTCCAGGAAGTCAGGCGCACGCGTTCTCAGCGTGCCATTAACTCTCTGAATCCATCCGGGGAAGCCTCCACCAGATACTTCAGCGTTGATGTAAGGACCGGGTCTCGCGATAAGATAGATGCCAGCTTCCTGTGCAGCATCGAAGAAAGGCTTCAGGTCAAAGACACCCTCTTCGCGGTAAACACCGGGTTTGCCCTCAAGCAATGCCCAGTCTACGTAGAAGGATACACCGTTGTAACCAAGAGCCTTAATCTTCTGGAAGACATCGGAGTAGAGATCAGGCACCGGTAATCTGTACGGGTGGACCTCGCCAGAGTACAAGAAGATGCGTTCGCCATGTACGAAGAGTGAATCTTCATCCCATGTGACCTGCAATGTCGGTTAACCATCATCCTTCCAGGATATCTAGCAACTCCTCAACTTACAATATCTTGCAAAGCCTCTCTCTTATACGGCTTAATCCACTGCTGAGGCGAATACCCCACAGCCCTCGCCGCAGTCTCAACCGCAAAACATCCCAGCGCAACCGCGCCTGCAAGCTTTGAGAAGCTCTTCATACTGACCAAAATACGAAACCAAAGGTCAATTTGCTTGTGGCCCGGTCAGATTCCGCGGGGATGGCACGAAATATAAAGCTTCCGGAGCTTCAGACGGTATGCATGTAGCCGAACCGGGATCTTTCCTCGTTCCTGTCAGGTAATGACAGCATCGTTTCCAAGCCGCTCGTGCCATTGCGATCCGAACGCACATACCTCTTTTCCCCAGCGACTTTCCCCAGTTTACCCCCATGTTGAGCATGCTAAGACCGCGTGTTGAACCGGATGAGTAGCCGTAGCGATACTAGCATGGTCTAGGGTACGGCGAAGCGACTCAAACGCAAGTAACGATTCCACCAATATCGCAGCTTGGATGCTTGTTAGTGGAGTCGATGCCCGCATCTCGGTTGAGGCAAGCGGGGAAACATGTCCGATGTGCGCCATGGCCGTTGCCCAGGCGGTGCAGAAGGGCGGCGATCAGTGGGGTTAGCGTGAGGGTTAATGCTTGGTCGTATAGTTGTGGATGCTTGCGGAAGCTTGGGTTGAGGCCTTTCCGCCCTGGATTGGGAAAGGCATCCGCGGGGTGATGACGACGGGCATCGGCGAATT
>Ga0265780_10010186_pt1 | contig 11229 bp, 11 predicted proteins | sample P1T30metagenome_FD_192432 | JGI IMG/M metagenome (GOLD analysis project Ga0265780, IMG submission 192432) | Plant litter microbial communities from East Loma Ridge, Irvine, California - P1 T30 | ecosystem: Environmental > Terrestrial > Plant litter > Unclassified | place: USA: California... | reverse complement strand
CCACGCGCTGATCCTGGGACGGGCGCAGACCGGCATCGCCGCTTTCTGATGCTCAGCGGCCCGGGCCGGCACCGGCTGCCGCGCCGGGCGCCGGCAGCGCGATCCGGGTGAACTGCACGTTGCGCGCTCTGGGCTGGCTCACGGTGAACCCGGTGCAGCCACCCTGTTCACCACACTGGTATTGGATGGCGCCGAGCGGAAAGGCGGTGGCAGATTCGCCCTGGTCCTTGAGCTCGAGCACGACCTCGCCGCGCGGATAGCGCAGCACCAGGCTGCCATCCTTGCGGGCGACCGAGTACAGCACGCGCAACTCGTCGCTGTAGAAATCGCCTTCGAATTTCTTGAGCGTCTCAGGCGCATGCAGTGGCCGCGAAACACGTTTTGCCGGGATATTCTGCCCGTTCTGGTGCAGGACGCCGCCGCCGACGATGCCGTCCGGGCCGGGCGCGTCGAAGGTGAACTGAGCATCCAGCGCCTTGGCGAAGAAATCGCGCTCGCCATAGGCAAACACGGGAATTTTGGTCAGTCCCGTCGCCTTTGCCATCAGGCGCCCGTTCTCCCTGGTGAAATCGATACCGTTTTGCGGTGACAGTGCATAAAAGCCGACCAGCGTATCCAGGCGCGCCGGGTCGATCCCGATTTCCTTGAACACCTTCCTTGGCGTTACAGGCGGAATGGGGGGCGGCGCCAGTTGCGGGTCCAGGTAGATATCGGCAATCCTGCGCACCGTCTGGTAGAGGTCGAGGTCGGAGGTGTTGGCCAGCACTACCACCGAGAAATGCTGGTCGGGAAAGCGCGACAGCTGGGTCTGGAATCCGTTGATCGCACCGCCATGCTCGATTATCCGCCGCCCGCGGTGGCTCTCCACCAGCAGGCCCGACGCGTAATTGATCGGTGTGCCGTTGCTCAGCACGTCGGTTAGTTGCATCTGCGCGATGAGCGCCTTGCCGCCGACCCGGCCATCGTAGAAATTACGATCCCACAAAGCCAGGTCGCCGGCCGTAGACACCAGCCCGCCCGCGCCATCCGCCGAATCGCCGACCGCTTTGTATTGGTAAGCGCCATCGCCGATCGCTACGTACGACAATGCCCGATCCGGCACGAGGGTGCCATAGCCATGCAGAAATTGCGTGTGCTTCATCCCAAGCGGCGCGAAGATGCGCTCGCGCGCAAAGTCGGCCAGCGGCTTGCCTGCCACCCGGTCGACGATCAGCCCGAGCAGCATGTAACCGGTGTTGCTGTACAAATGTTCCTCGCCGGGCGCGAAGTTGAGCGCACGCTGGCGTTCGACCAGAGATAAGGCATCGTCCTGCGTGACGACCTCGTCGGGACGCCAGCCCGTCATCAACAGCAGGCTGAAGTAATCCCGCAAGCCACTGGTGTGGTGCAGCAAGTGGCGGATCGTGATGGGCTTGCCGAAATCCGGCAATTCCGGGACGTACTTGCGGACATCGTCGTCGAGCGACAGCTTGCCGTCCTGGGCCAGCAGGTAAATGGAAAACGCGGTGAACTGCTTGGCATTCGAACCGACCGTGAATGCCGTCGCCGCCGTGATCGGTACCTTGCGCTCGAGGTCGGCCTGGCCATAGCCCTTACTCAGCAGTATCTTGTCGTCGCGGATGACCTCGACCATGGCGCCCGGTGTGTCCGGCCGGTTCCATTTGGCAAACAGCGTGTCGACCTGGCGTTCCGGTGAGAGAACCGGCTGCGCGGCTGCCGCGGAGGGTACGCCCGCCGCCTGGGCCGGCGCAAGCGTGGCTAGCAAGGCCGCAAACAGAGCAATGGTTTTCATCTGCAGCCTCGCGTCTTCATATGGAGTGGCTGACAGTATGGCAGAAAATAATCTTTTATTAGTAAATATTTTGCCATTAATAAGAATTTTTATATGCCACCATGTAGCAATCATGCATACCTTATGCATCAGGAATGAACGCCGCAGTTTTCGCTCAGCAATGTCGTGATTGTTCTATAGTTGACAGCAATGCCACCCCGATAATCACTGCATGAACGCCCCCTCCTCCCTGCGATCACCCACCACCCGCCTCTACCAGCCGCGTGTGGAAGCCGCCCCCTTCGTGCGCGCCTTCATCGCCCGCGACACCCGCGCCTGTGCGCTGGAGGGAGACCAGCTGCTCAACCGCTTCCCGGCCAGCGCGCACTGCGTCCTCACCTGGTTCCTGGAAGGCGAAGCCGAGTTGCTGTCGAATGCAGGCGGACAGCAGGGACTGGTGCTGTCGGCTTGCGTCGCCTGTGGATGCCAGACCCAGCCGCTGGTCTCGCGCAACGGCGGCGACACCCATGTCTTCATGGCCATGTTCTATCCCGATGCCTTCCAGGCCCTGTTCGGCGTCGGCCTGGCGCCGCTGCAGAACACCTTCCTGCCCGCGCACGCCATCCTGCCGGCGCGTGGACGCGCACTGGTCGAGGCCGTATTCGCCGCCGGGTCGCACACCGAACGCCAGGTGCTGGTCGAGCGTTGCGTCATGGAACACGCCCGGCACCACAAGCTGCCGGCCTGGCTGCGCATCCGCCGCATGGGCAGCCGCATTACCCTCGACATGGCGAGCAGGATGCTCGGCATCGGCCCGCGCCAGCTGCAGCGCCTGGCCCTGCGCGAGGCCGGCGCCAATTTACAGACCCTGATTCGCCTCAAACGCGGCGAGCACAGCTTTCTCACCGCGCAGCGGCGCTACCTCAAGGGTCAGCCGCTCGACTGGGCCGACCATGCGCTCGATTGCGACTATGCCGACCAGTCGCACATGGCGCGCGAGTGCAAGGCCCAGACCGGACGCACGCCGGCCCGGCTGGCGCGCGACGTGGTGTGCGAGGAAGCCGACTGGGTCTATCGACTCGAATTTTCCGATGACGACAATGACGACGCTCCCGCCCCCGCCCGGTCTGCGTGACCGCGCCTTTGGCCTGCACCGGCGGCCATCCAGGCGCGATCCGGCCTGTGGCTGGTGCTGGGCCGCCCGCGGCACAAGTCGCCGCGCCGCCTGCCGTTCGAGCGCCTGCAGGCCTGGTCGGGTGCTTATCTGGCCTTGTTCCTGCTGGTACACGTGGTGTCGGTGCTGTCCGGCCGCGCCATGCTCGACCTGGACACGAATTTCTGGTTCGCGGCGGGCGTCATGCTGGCGGCGCTCGTCGTGGCGGCGTTCAGCGGCGCCTTTTATGCGGTCGACCTGCCGGCCGCGTATCGCGCCACCTTCGCGTGAAACAGGCACAAAAAAACCCGCCGAAGCGGGTCTTGTTCATGCATCGCGGCTGGACAGGCTCAGAACTTGTAGCCCACCGACAGGATGAACGAGTCCGGATCCAGCTTCATGTGCTGGGTCTGGTTGGTCGAGAAGTGCACGTCGGTACGCAGCTTGGTCTTGATGTACGACGCGTTCAGGAACCACTTTTCGTTGACGTTGAACTGGGCGCCGATCTGGCCCGACACGGTCCACTTGTCGTCGATCTTGAAGGTGGTCGCCACGCCGGCGCCCGGGTTGGTCAGCGCGGTCATGCGGAAGGAACCGGTTTCCTTCTGGAACATGGCGTAGGTAACACCCAGGCCGACGTACGGGCGGAAGCGCGCATTCGGTTCGAAGAAGCGGTATTGCAGCAGGGCGATCGCCGGCAGGGCCTTGACCGAACCGAGTTCGCCGCCGGCGGCGATGGCGCCGGCGCCGAAGATCTTGTGCTTGTACGGGGTGCCGACTGCGGTCTCGACCGAGATATTGTCGGTGAGGCCGTAGGTGATGACGGCGATCGGCTGGGTGTCCTTGCCGACGTCACCGATCGAATTCGGCAGTGCCGGCGCGGTAATGGCGCCGCTTTCGACGTCCGGCTTGAGCTGGTTGGCGCCGACCGACACGGTCAGTTGGCCCTTCGATTGCGCTGCGGCGCTACCGGCCAGTGCCAGTGCGCCCGCTGCGACCATCAGTTTCACGACGTTAATACGAATTTTCATGAAATCTCCTGTTTCTTATTGGTACGGCCCGTCCACGCGGACGGGCCTGTCGTGAATCAGATCCAGCCCTTGCCGCTCATTTGCAGCAAGATGTAGCGGGCGATCAAGGCGTACTCGAACGGGGTCGGGTGCACGCCGTCGGCGAACATGTAGTGGCTGACGTCGCCGCTGATCAGGTTGTTCTTGGTGCAGACCAAGGAAGAACTCAGTGGATTCTTGGTGACGTCGTTCACAACGCAAGCCGTGTCCTTGGTGTTGGTCAGGCCGTACGGTCCCGGATTGACCGACTGGTCGTGGCTGACGGTGGCCAGGTCGACGTACAGGATCTTGGCATCGTCGCCCAGGCCGGCCTTCAGCTGCGTGTTGAAGGTGGCAACCATGGTGGCGACCAGCTTCTGGGTGTCGGCCGACTGTGCCAGCACCGACGGTGCGATCGAGACGTCCGGCAGGTTGTTCACGACCACGTAGTTGGCGCCCTTGGCGACGATCTGGTTCTTCACCAGCACGGCCAGTTCGGCGCCGGCGGTGCCCAGGGCCTTGACCACGTCCGCGCCGTGATCGCTCGAGTACTTGAGGCCGGCGGCGGTGGCGGCGGCACCGGCGGTGGCGCCGATGGTGGCTGCGTTGGCGACGGCACTCGGATTGCCCAGTTGCGCAGCGGCACCGATTGCGGCGGCGATGATGGTCTGGGCAGTGCTGCCGCTTCTTGCGGCTTCTGCTTGTGCCGCGGCGGCGATAGTCGCTGCGCCGGTGGCCGACGGGGTGGTCGGCGCCAGCTGGGTGACCAGGCTGGTGATCAAGGCCTTGCCGCCTTCGGCGGTTGCACCCGCCGACAGTTCGCCCAGCTGTTCCAGCACATCGTTACCGCCGGCCGTCACGATCACCAGTTCGGTGCCGCTGAACTTGCCGCCGGCCTTGGCCAGGTGGTTGGCGACCTGGGTCACGACCGGCACGGTCGTGGCACCCAGCACCACCGACGCGTTGGCGGCGGCTAGCAAACGGTTGCCCGGACCGACCGGATTGGTCACGCGGGCGCCGCCCTGCGAATAGTTGAAGCAATTGGCGTTCATCACGACCGGCACCGAGAAGTTCAGTGCCGGGTTGGTCGACGTCGTGCCGTTCAGGCCGGTCTGTGCCGCGCACGGCGCGGGCAGGCCGAGCTGGGCCGCGATTACCGCGGTAAAGTTCCTGCCGGTCAGCTCGGCATTGACCGAGGTGATGTCGCCATTGATGGTGTACTGGCCGCCGCCCTGTGCCAGGACGCCGCCGACGGCATAGCTGCCGACGTCGGACAGGCTGTCGCCAAATGCGACTTGCTGGGTGAATTTGGTTTGCGGCGTCTGGTTGCCAGGGCGCGGATCGGTGCCGCCGCAGGCGGTCAGGACGGCCGCGGTCAACAGCGCCAGCGCAAATGAGGTCTTACGCATTGTGTCTCCTAAGTTAATTTTTTTAAAACGAACGCCCGTGCTATTCGTATTCTGATTACTATGCCAGTGTTCAGACCGGTTGTATAGAAAAATGGTTTCCCGGCCGTCCATGAGTTACAACAACCAATAGCCGGCAGATAGCAATGACGCCGGCAGCGCTGGGGATTATAGCAATGCGGCTGAGCTTGGGATATCGAATCTTGCTGTACGTCATCGATTGATGCTCAGCCGTGTGAAACGCGTCACACAAGCCTGACGTCGTGCCGATGGCAAGTCTGAAAATATGCTGGTGCGACTTGGAAAGTGAGTGCTCGCACTGGCGGCGTGCTTGGCAGTCCGCCAAGCATGCCCCTTGCTTAAAACGCCGGCGTATCGTTGATCAGCCCGTGCACGATCCCGCTCGACCCGTGCGCCGCGCGGCGCAGGCGGTCGTTGACGCCGAGCCAGGCGCCCTCTTGCGGCGGCGCCTCGACCAGGATCAGGTCGGCACCGGTGCTGTCCATCGTACGCAGCGCCGCGTACAAGGCATGGGCGAAGCCGGCCGGGGTGGCCGGCAGCTGCACGGCGGCGTGCACGGCCGGCAGCGCCGAATAATGGATCAGCGCAACCTTGCGTCCGGCGGTGGCCAGGCGCGCCAGGGTATTGGCCAGGGTAGCGGTGTCCTGCATCGCCACCGGCGTGTGCGGCGCGTAATGCGATTCCAGCGTGCCGGAAGCACGCGGTGCTGCCGCATCCGGGCGTGCCGGCACCTGGTCGATCACGGCGGCAATTGCCTCGGCGCTGATATGGCCGGGACGCAGCAGCACCGGGCCGTGGGTGGCCAGGCGCGACAGGTCGACGATGGTCGATTCGATGCCGACTTCGCTCTGGCCGCCGTCCAGCACGCTGGCCAGCCGTGGATCGTCGCCGAATTCGTCGCGCACATGCTGGGCCGTGGTAGGGCTGACGTGGCCGAATTTGTTGGCCGACGGCGCCGCGACGCCACCCTTGCCATGCTTGAACGCCTGCAGCAGCGCGATCGCCACCGGGTGCGACGGGCAGCGGATGCCGACCGTGTCCTGGCCGCCCGAGACCGCGTCCGGAATGTTCGGCGCCCGCTTCAGGATCATGGTCAGCGGACCGGGCCAGAAGGCGTCGGCCAGTTGCCGGGCTTGTGGCGGGATGTCGGTGGTCCAGTAATCCAGGGAAGCGCCCGGCGCCACGTGCACGATCACCGGGTGGTCTTGCGGGCGGCCCTTGGCGGCGTAGATCGAGGCGACCGCGGCCGGATTCTCGGCATCGGCGCCCAGGCCGTACACGGTTTCGGTCGGAAAGGCGACCAGCTGGCCGGCTTCGAGGGCGGCTGCGGCCTGGGCGATGACGGGGTCTTGCATATAGTTCACGGCAAGGCTCACGGTGCGATGCCCAGGATGGTGCAGGCGGCCTGCAGCTGCTGCCCGGCCTGTTCCAGTGTCGGCGCGACGAAGGTCACGTGGCCCATCTTGCGGCCGCGGCGCGGGTCGTCCTTGCCGTACAGGTGCAGGTTGGCGCCGGGCAGCGCCAGCACCTGGTCCCAGGCTGGCTCGCGTGGCAAGTCGCTATCGCCATCGAACCAGACATCGCCCAGGATATTCAGCATCACCGCCGGCGAGTGCTGGCGGCAATCGCCCAGCGGCAAGCGCGCCATCGCCCGCACCTGCTGCGCGAACTGGCTGGTGACGCAGGCGTCGATCGTGTAGTGGCCGCTGTTGTGCGGACGCGGCGCCATTTCGTTGACGACCAGAGAGCCGTCGTCCAGCACGAAGAATTCGATGCACAGCACGCCAACGTAACCGAGCTCGGCCACGATGGCACGCGCCGCATCCTGCGCCTTGCGCGCGCAATCGCCCGACACGTTCGGACCCGGCACGGTGGTGGTGAACAGGATGCCGTCGCGGTGCACGTTCTCGGCAATCGGGTACACGACCGATGCACCATCGGCGCCGCGCGCGGTCAGCACCGACACTTCATAGGCCAGCGGCAACATCTTTTCGAGCAGGCAAGTCACCTGGCCCATCGATTCGAAGGCCGCGCGCACGTCGTCACGCGAACGCACGCGCACCTGGCCCTTGCCGTCGTAACCCATGCGCACGGTTTTCAGGATGCCGGGCAGCAGCTCATCGGGAATAGCGTCGATGTCTTGTTGCGATGCGATCACCTTGTGCGGTGCCGGCATCACTTTGGATTTCGGTGCGCAATCGACAAAAAACTTCTTTTCCGCGATACGGTCCTGGGCCACCGACACGCCGTGGGCGTTCGGCGCCACGAACACCTGTTGTGCCAGGCGGGCCAGGCTGTCGGCGGGCACGTTTTCGAATTCGGTGGTGACGGCGAGACATTGCGCCGCCAGCGCATCGAGGCCGGCCGCATCGTCGTAGCCGGCTTCGACCAGGCGCTCGGCGACCTGCCCCGCCGGACAATCGGCGGACGGCTCCAGCACGGCGACGCGGTAACCCATGGCTTGCGCAGCCTGGGCGAACATGCGGCCGAGCTGGCCGCCGCCCATCACGCCCAGCCAGGTCGGCGGGTTGGCGGTGGGCAGGAACGAGGAATCACTCATCAGATGGGAAACTGAGTTCAGCAAATTAAGCAGGCAGGATCATGGCCTTGGCGGCCGCGGTCTGCTGGGTACGGAACTCGTCCAGCTTGGCGGCCAGGCCGTCGTCGACGGTGGCGATGATGGCGATGGCGGTCAAGGCGGCATTCGCGGCACCGGCTTCGCCGATGGCGAAGGTCGAGACCGGCACGCCTTTCGGCATCTGCACGATCGACAACAGCGAATCCTCGCCGCGCAGGTATTTCGACGGCACCGGCACGCCCAGCACCGGCACGATGGTCTTGGCGGCCACCATGCCCGGCAGGTGGGCGGCGCCACCGGCGCCGGCGATGATCGCGCGCAAGCCGCGGCTACGTGCGCTTTCGGCATACGCAAACATCTCGTCCGGCATGCGGTGCGCCGAAATCACTTGTGCTTCGTAGGGCACGCCGAACTGCTTGAGCATGTTCACTGCGTGCTGCATCACGTCCCAGTCCGAGCTGGAACCCATGATCACGCCGACCATAGGCTTGTTCTGATCACTCATTCTTACGCTTTCAGCTTGTCGCCGGTCAGGCGTTCGATGGCTTCGAAGTACTTTGCCTGGGTCTTGTCGATGACGTCCTGCGGCAGCGCCGGCGCCGGCGGGGTTTTCTTCCACTCGGTCAGGGTTTCCAGGTAATCGCGCACGAACTGCTTGTCGAAGGATGGCGGCGACATGTCCGGCGCGTACGAATCGGCCGGCCAGAAGCGCGACGAGTCCGCGGTCAGCACTTCATCCATCAAATGCATCACGCCATGCTCGTCCAGGCCGAATTCGAATTTGGTGTCGGCAATGATGATGCCGCGCGTGGCGGCGTACTCGGCCGCGGTCTTGTACAGCTGGATGCTGATGTCGCGCATCTTGGCGGCCAGTTCGGCGCCGATGCGTTGTTCCATGTCGGCAAAGCTGATGTTTTCATCGTGCTCGCCGAGGTCGGCCTTGGCAGCCGGCGTGAACAGCGGCTCGGGCAGCTTGTCGGCCTGGCGCAGACCGGCCGGCAATTCGATGCCGCAGACGCTGCCGGTGGCCTGGTAATCCTTCCAGCCGGAACCGATGATGTAACCGCGCACGACGGCTTCCACCAGGATCGGCTTGAGGCGCTTGGCGACCACGGCGCGGCCTTTGACCTGGTCCACTTCGTCAGGTGCGACCACCGATTCCGGCGCCACGCCGGTCAGGTGGTTCGGCACGATGTGGCCGAGTTTCTCGAACCAGAAGTCGCTCATCTGGTTCAGCACCATGCCCTTGCCCGGGATCGGTTCGTTCATGACGACGTCGAAGGCCGACAGGCGGTCGGTGGTGACGATCAGGATCTTGTCGTCGCCGACGGCGTAGTTGTCGCGGACCTTGCCGTGACCGAGCAATGGCAGGGAGGAAATCGTGGACTGGTAAAGGCTTTTCATAGAGGGAGTGTCTTGATAAAGCGAAACCGGCGGATGGCCGCCGGTGGAGGGGGCAGGTTCTGGTGAACCTGTGCCAAAGCGATATTTTACGTCATTCCGGCGTAACCACCATCGTCGCCCCCGCGAAGGCGGGGGCCCATGCTGAAGAACCGGATTCTGTATGTCGGAATCAATGCACTTTTCCAGCATACGGACGTTGGCGCATCAGTATGGGTCCCCGCCTGCGCGGGGACGACGTTCGGGTGATGCGGGCCAAGGGTTACCGCATCACAGGGCGACGATTACTGAACAATCTGCGCCAACTCACCAGCCTTGTAACGCTCCGCCATCTTATCCAGCGGAATCGGCTTGATCTTCGCCGCCATGCCTTCGCAGCCGAACGAGATGAAGCGTGCCTTGCAGATCAGCGTTGCCGCTTCGCGTGCCGGCTTCAGGTAATCGCGCGGGTCGAACTTCGACGGATTTTCGAACAGGTACTTGCGGATCGCGGCGGTCATGGCCAGGCGGATGTCGGTGTCGATGTTGACCTTGCGCACGCCGTGCTTGATGCCTTCCTGGATCTCCTCGACCGGCACGCCGTAGGTCTCTTTCATGTCGCCGCCGAATTCGCGGATGATCGCCAGCAATTCCTGCGGCACCGACGACGAACCGTGCATCACCAGGTGGGTGTTCGGGATGCGCGCGTGGATTTCCTTGATGCGGTCGATGGCCAGGATGTCGCCGGTCGGCTTGCGCGTGAACTTGTAGGCGCCGTGCGAGGTGCCGATGGCGATCGCCAGCGCGTCGCACTGGGTGCGGGCCACGAAGTCGGCGGCTTGGGCCACGTCGGTCAGCAGCTCTTCGCGCGTCATGGTGCGGTCGGCGCCGTGGCCGTCTTCCTTGTCGCCCTTCATGGTTTCCAGCGAACCGAGCACGCCCAGTTCTGCTTCGACGGTCACGCCGATCGCGTGCGCGAATTTCACGACTTCCCTCGACACTTCGACGTTGTATTCATACGAAGCGACCGATTTGCCGTCGGCTTCCAGCGAACCGTCCATCATGACCGACGAGAAGCCCGAACGGATCGCGGCCATGCAGACTGCCGGCGACTGGCCGTGGTCCTGGTGCATCACGACCGGAATGTGCGGGTAGGCTTCGACGGCGGCGTCGATCAGGTGGCGCAGGAAGGCTTCGCCGGCATATTTGCGGGCGCCGGCCGACGCCTGCATGATCACCGGGCTGCCGACCTGGTCGGCGGCGGCCATGATGGCCTGCACCTGTTCCAGGTTGTTGACGTTGAATGCCGGCAACGCATAGCCGTGTTCGGCGGCGTGGTCCAGCAGTTGACGCATTGATACGAGTGCCATTTTTGTGCTCCAAACAATTAAGAAATCTGTACGGGGCTCGAATACCCAGTTGCGTCGTTTTCGTTAGCTCATAACGTCGCGTTAACGTATGAACGTCGCCCCCGCGAAGGCGGGGGTCCATACCGAGCTTGCATCAAGGCGAAACAGACAGCTTCGGCCGCTCAGCATGGGTCCCCGCCTGCGCGGGGACGACGCTGGTAGAGCAACGAGGACTCAGGCTTCGAATCCCTTATTAATCAAACTCACCCACGCGCACGATCTTGAGCGCATTGGTACCGCCGGCCTGCCCCATCGGCGAGCCCCAGGTCACAACGATCAGGTCGCCCTTGCGTACGACACCTTCGCGCATCAGCAGTTCCTCAGCCTTGCGCAAGACGGCGTGGCTGCCGCCTTCCTGCAGCAGGTGGAAGGCTTGCACATTGCGGTACAGCGAAGCCTTGCGCTGGGTATTCTGGAGCGGGGTCAATGCAAAGATCGGGGTGTCGATCGAGTGGCGGCTCA
>Ga0265780_10010185_pt1 | contig 11230 bp, 7 predicted proteins | sample P1T30metagenome_FD_192432 | JGI IMG/M metagenome (GOLD analysis project Ga0265780, IMG submission 192432) | Plant litter microbial communities from East Loma Ridge, Irvine, California - P1 T30 | ecosystem: Environmental > Terrestrial > Plant litter > Unclassified | place: USA: California... | reverse complement strand
ACAATTGGCAATATATCGAATGCCCCAATCTTCCGCAGGTCGATGGCCCACGCAAACCACTGTCATGCCTAATGCTTTCGCAGCTTCCATGCCATTCGCACGCGGTTGTCCCGTAAGATATAGGATCTGCTTCCCAGGCGCCTCGTCATCAGCCATCACCCACCCATGTTGTATAGCGACCTCTAGTACACGCTTCACCTCGTCCTCATTGAACGCGTTCAAAATCGCAACGGCGCGTATTTCGTCCGATGGTCCATCATAGGCTAGTTCAGCTTCGCCGAACTCCTCTCTTATGCGATGTACGAGCAAATCACGAGCCATAGAGATCGGGCCTACGAGTCCTATCTTCCTGTCCGGATCGCCTTTGTACCCCTGGATACACACGCTATTGTCCACGTTTATTTGTAGTCGCGAGGCAAGCGAAGGGTTCCAGCCCGTTGTGAGGACCTCATCGAATGAGTTATGGCTCGAGAGGACTAGTGTTCCTCTGCGCACGCTTCGGCGATCGAGAGTGAAGGGCCGATGAAGGAAGCAAAGCGTTCGTGGGGGTCGAGTATGGTACGACGGACGTGCTGAGGATTCGAGGCTCGCATTGTCAGGCGTATAGCCTATGAATGAGTATACGCCAGGCGTTGGAGTAACGCTGAGTACTATCTGGTCGACTACAGCCGTCTCTGGGTCGTATCGTGGGTTGCGCGGGACGTGGTATAGTCGGGGGACGTCATTCTCCTTCAGGGGGAGAAGAGTTTCTATGAAGTGAATGACTGTCGCATGTGTCGGCTTCTTCGATCTTTGCATCGTGGCTATGTATTAGCATCTTCAATGTTAGTTGCGAAAGCGTTATATTTGTTTGGCGTCATGTGCGTCATGGATCACATTGACGTCGCGTCTATCGTTGTGATTCTCTCGCAAGGTGTTGCGATATAGTACATTGGTGTACATCTCAGAATCATGAAGCAAGTCATAATACTATCAGGATGGCGCGACATAGCTAAGAGTTGGGATGGGCAACGACGTGACCGTGGGATCGATGTTTTGATCTGCGGCTAGGCTCGCCTCGGCCAGCGCAGCTGCCATGATACCTCGCTCTCTCACATTGCCAAAAAAAAAGCGGGATTAAGCAGCTTCAGAAACTCTATAAACAGAATCATCTTTAGTGTAGACAGCTATACTTAGGTCTGTCTTGCAAAAAGTTAAAAGACTTCCTAGAGATATTCGCAGCTTCTCCTAATTACTTTCTCGTCGTTCTTAAACCATTGTCGCAGTCTAGCTGCATTAGCTATTTTCCACTCCTTCTGCACCTTAAGAGCTCGCCCTTCTTCAGCCCTATCACGCCCTTGGAGGATACTTTGCGTGCGCGATCGATAGGCACACCAATGATCTTAGGGCTGATGTTCTAAGTTGTTGAGCATTGGCTATCGATGACACTACTGAGAGTGTTGACCAGATCAATTTCCCCGGCCTTCTCCATTCTTCCATTCCGTCTCTTATCATTCAGTCACACTTCACAAGGCATTCGCATCCCCAGCCTCTCCCAAAGTCATAGAATTTACAGTTTCAACATGGCTGTCGCAGGTCCTATACCCACTATTGTTGGTGCTCTCCAATGCCAAAAAGACTCATACCTGCAGACTTTCGAGACCGAGGTTGTTTCTTGCAGCGAATATACTCCACCAGAAGCACCGAAAGGAGGGAAATCAAAGACGAAGAAATCCACCGATCCGAGCAAGTTTGAGCAGACAGGGAGTTCGAAAACATGGCTTGTCGAATTAGCAGATTCCGTACTTTTCCCCGAGGGAGGCGGCCAGCCTACAGATCATGGATCAATAATACCTTTGAGCGACAAAAAAGCAGAACCTATAGCTATCACGAGTATACAACGCCACGGTCTGCAATGCATACACTTCTCGCCTGCGCCTCTTGCCCCGGGCACCAAAGTTAAGCAGACGGTGGACTTTACTAGACGCTGGGACCACATGCAACAGCACACCGGGCAACACCTTCTATCAGCTGTTATGGACGGTTTAGATCTCCCAACACTCGGTTGGAACATGGGCGCCTCGGGCGAGATGAACTATATCGAACTGCCGCAAAAGCCATCCGATGAAGAGATTCGGAGCATCCAGAACAAGTGCAACGAGCTGATCAGAGATAACATGTTGATCACTGTCGAAACGCCAGAAGGCAAGGGCAGCGATAGTCTACCAGAAGACTACGACAGAGAAAAGGGCGTCGTGCGATTCATTAAAATAGGCAATCTTGACTACAATGCTTGTTGCGGCACACATCTGAAGCAGACTTCGCACATCGGGGTTATCCTCCTGCATCATACGGCGTCTGTTCGAGGTACAAATTGTCGCCTGTACTTCTCTGCAGGTGCTCGCGCAATCAACATGGCGACTGAATCAATCAACGGCCTGCGCTCAATCGCCGTATCGCTCTCAACAAGCGCTGCACCGGCAGATGTTTCATCCGCTGTGCAAAGACTAGGCGACCAGGTATCTGAAGCAAGGAAGCGAGAGAAAAGGATGTTAGCTGAGATCGCGAAGTTTGAAGGCGAGCGCATCAAGAAAGAACTGGAACAAAATGAGTGTGTGCTCTCGTATCGACCTACAGATGGGCTGGACTTCATCAACTTGGTGGTATTCGAGATCAAGGAGGCAGCTAAGGAGCGCGTTGTCGTGCTGTGCTCAGGCGAAGTCAAAACACCCGGCTCACTTGTCATTCTTGGAAAGCCTGAATTGGTGGAGAGCTTGGCGACAAAGATCAAGAGCGTAGTCAGTTCAGTTAAGGGCGGAGGCAAGGGAGAAAAGTGGCAGGGGAAGGTCACGGAGTGGCAAAAGGGTGAAATAGAGGCGCTGAGGAAGGCGATAGAAGGTATTTGATCGATGGTCTATGGCAATATATACAGTCGAAACAAGCATTAGCCCCTATAGCTTTGAACATTTATCAGACTGTAACAGATCCCTAAAGAGACCTTAAAGATAGACAGCCTTATCTATTGCTACGGCTTTATTTTCGCTGCAGAGCGTAAGGAACGGCAAGAATAATTGCACTACATGGTGATGATGAGCTGAGGATGAAGAAGGGGTATTGAGCGACCGTCCATGACTTCCATCAGGCCTCGATCTAAATTGCCTAAGCGAGTGTGAAATTTGTACAACGAATCGAATACAAAGTATAAACAGAAGGGAAGTATAGACATGAAGGAATGCGAGGCCTAGATGCTGCGTGGCACACCTCAAGATTTTACACGCTGTAGACCTTGATGGAATTGATAAGCCAGTACGACTGCGTTTTGTCAGCGTTATATTCGTAGTTCAAATAGGGACGAGATACTCACGTCGTAAAATGACTGCGGCTGCGACGCGACGTACGCATTGCAGCTTGGGTTAATCTGTGCGCAAGACGTTGAGCCCCATACGCCACCAGCCCAGTCACCACAGAAGGTAATGTCAAAGATCTGAACAGCGTTAGCTCAATGTCATCCAGACCCAGTACCATGACATACGATGTTCATGTCCCTAAACCGTCCGTTGAAGTCACATCCACCGTTGCCAAAGTTGGCCATAGGAGTGCCCCAGCTGTCCGGGTTAGGGTTGCCACTTCGAATATTGCTAGGTACATCGCGGCTTGCGAAGTACCACACCTTTATGCCCGAGCTTGTCCAAAGACTTGCGTATACGCCGCCACCGTTTGCGTTGAAGGCAGTGCCGTAGGAGACTGGACTGTTCGAGGAGACACCGCAGCCGTTGAAGCCTCCGCCAGCACCGCAGTCTGCATTTGCAACTCGACTGCCCTGTTCGCCTCCGGGACCGACATTGGGCGCGCAGCCAGGTGCGGTGTGTAGGGTGACTTGGTTGTATCTGAATGAGTTAGCATAGTGACAACGTGAGACATGAGCCGTCGTACGTGTTCAAATGAACGCCTTCATAGATGTCCAGTTCGCCTTGGTTAGGCCAGTTTGCGCCGACCATCCAGCTAGACCTCGATTAGTATAACGTGTAGCAGGATGAATAGGACGTATGTACTATGCTGGCCACGAACCACACGCGCTTCCGGGCGCGTGTGCGATATCGGCAATGACAAGTGCTCTGTTGTAGGATGCCTTGCTTTGAATCCGGACACTCTTGCGCCCTGCGCCGTTAGGGTCGAGATGGGATGACGTATCGACACCCATATACACTTGGCCGTTCTGGGTCTTGAGGAGCCCGAGGTTCTGCGCATCTTGAGCATTGACATAGTCGACGAAGCCGTCTGTTCAGAGCACGTCAGTTTGTAAAACCATAGTTGTGCGTGGCGGCTACATACGCGTAGGATCAGAGATGTCTTGAACATCAAACTTGCTCAACCAGTTCCCGGCATCATAATTATCGATGAGACCGTATATCGAAGAGGAGTGTATCTCAGATGTGGCCGAAGGGGTAGATCCATTTGGGAAGAACCCAGGGCCTGCTGGCAGTGCGGTGGCACAACGCCAAAGTAATGGTAGAGACACTGTAATGGACTTGAAAGACATGGCTTGGAAGTGGTGCATAGAAGTCTGGTTGTATAGTCGTACGAAAGCTATAATGGGTGCCCACATCGCATATTCATATACAGATGCATTTCCATCGTGCATGCTGCCAAAGCCCCTGGTCAGGAAAGGTCTTGGGTCGGCTGCACGCGTACGCTCATACTAGACCGACTAGAATTCTCGAAGCGTGGAGATGTGATCAAGATGTAGCAGCAGCATAGCACTTGCCATTGGACATGGCTTTTAGATTGGGAACTAAAGCCTTGCGATGTTGCACTGTGGCCTAGACTTTGTAGAAGCGGAAATAAGAGAGCCAGGGCGTTGCGGAAGATCAACCAAGTCAGGCAGTTCAAACGGATTGACTGGATAGCGTGAACATGTCGCCTGATGGGTGGTGGATGCTGGCGCCCCTGTCTAGCCGTTAGCGTTGTTTGGCTTGACGTCGATTTCGGGAGGGTGCCGAGGTGAACGGTCGCAAACACCTCAGTGGTTGATGTCCTTGCGGCTCATTAAACTACCTAGGTATACTTTGACGCCACTCCACCGTCACGAAAGAGCCCCTACGTAGTAATCGACAGCTGACGGAAATTTCTGATGTGATTCCTTTTGTCGGACGGTCAACGATACCTCACAGCCATTTTGTTCCAGCTTCTGTTAGCACAAGTCCGCAATATCATGGGTGCCGCAAATTTACATAATGCCTTGACTAGAAGACAGCCAAAGCGCGACGTGTCGTAAATTGATCGAGAGACTCAGATCAGATTGGTTAAAGAAATGTCTTTCGCGAGCGGTTGTGTTGCTAAATAGGACGTCTGCCGACCCCGCGTTTATGACCTCGTGGTCGTGGTCATACCAAAATAAGCCTCACAAGACGTGCGAACTCATCGCCTATTTGCCATAAAAAGCGGATAACATGCTGCGCAACGCATGCGCTGTGCTCGCGTGGTTGTGGGTAGCATTGTGCGAGTTGAGGTTACGACAGACGTCGGCTCTTGATCACTCGGCTGACTCGGATCCCTGAATATACTCAATAGCTTTTCGGTGCGTTACGAAGTGCTAAAACAGCGTTTATGTACGACAGCTGAGCTAATATGCTATTACACGTCACTTAAAGTCTCCTAGTACAGCGAGCACGAACTATTGCAGCAACCAGTGAAAATCTTTCGTACGTTGACACACTAAGAGCAAAGTCCCGAGGTAAATATCTTGATCAAGAGACTCGATGTATTAATGATTATCCCAGAGAAATTGAGGCTTCGCTATACGATTCCAATCATACCCGTTTTCTTAAAATCTCGGCATGACCTGATAAGACACATAATGCTACTCGTCACAGTCTATGCAACTGGAGTATGCTCCTCGTGCTTGGTCTCTAGAACAGGCTTTTCCATGTCACCACCAGCAACGTGTTCATCACTTCCGTTGTAAACGCCAGCACGGTGGAGGAGCTCAGTGAGCCCGACCTCAGCGTGAACCTCCCTCCAGCGCTCCTTCTCGCGCTCAGCAGTACCGACAGAGCCAAAGAGGGTATCCATCTCCTCGAGGGTAAGACCTTTAGTCTCGGGGAAGTAAAAGGCGATAAAAGCAGCTCCCATGGCGGTGAAGATGCCGAAGAAGATGTAGGTACCGTACTTCAAGTGGGTGAGCATGTCGGGTGTGACCTGGCCGACAATGAAGTTATTCATCCTGCAATGATTAGCAAACGTTCATTAACGTAGATTTTGTGGAGCAATATCATACCAGTTGGACGAAGCGCCAAGTGCGATACCATAAGGACGGTTGGATAAAGGCCAGATCTCAGCAACCACAATCCAGGCACAAGGGCCCCAGGAGTAACCGAAGTGAATGACGAATAGCCAGACCATAACGACAGCGGCCCAACCAGCACCCTGGTGGTTTGGCCAGTCATCGGAGAAACTGGCAACGATGGCAGCAATGATGAAATGGCAGAGTGCCATGCCGATGGCACCGATGACCAGAACTGGCTTACGACCCCAGCTATCCACGTACATGACGGCGGGAACTATATATGTTAGTCAGGAAGCTCGCAGGTAGTTCAAGGTGCATGACTTACTGGTAGCGATGAACATAACAATACCGACCACACCAGTGGCTAGCAGACTCACTGAGTTGGAGCTCAACCCCAAGCCCGAAAAGATGGTGGGCGCGTAGTACAAAATTGCGTTGATACCCGTCCACTGTTGGAAGAACATGGTCATAGTCGCGATAATAACGCGCTTGAACATACCCCTTGTAGTGAAGAGACTGCCAATGGCAACGAATTGCAGCTTGAAAGTTGACAACGCGCTCATATCCTGAAGATGTGGGAAGTTCTCGCGGAGGGACTTCTTCTCAAATAGCGATTGTGCCTTGATTTCGGCGAACTCAAGCTCGATCAGCTCGTGCTCCTCTGGTAGGCTTCGGAGTTGAGCCAAAACCCGTTGAGCTTCAGGCTCGCGGTCGTGATGAACCAGCCAGCGTGGACTGAAAGGCATGAAGAGCATGCCCACGCCAAGAAGAACAGCGGGGACGAGCTGCAGACAGAGGGGGAGAAGCCATGCCGCTTCCTTTTGGCTACGGCCAGTGCCACCAATGAAGTTCGTGCCATAGTCAATCCAGAAACTGATCATGATACCGAGAGTGATGGATAGTTGCTGGAGACCGACGAGCGCACCACGGACCTCGGGAGGCGCAATCTCTGCATTGTACATGGGCACGATCATGGAGAGCGAACCAACGCCCATACCCGTAATGAATCGCCCCGCAAGGATTGCGTTGTGTCCAGCGCTAATGGAAGTTGTCTGAATGACAACACCAATGATAAAGATAGCGACGTTGACCAGAATGGCATATTTACGAGACAAAATCTCAGCGAGAAATCCCGAGTACATAGTTCCAAGCCAGGCGCCGAGCTCGAGAATAGAGACGAGCCAGCCCTGCTTGGAAGAGTTCCATGTAAGCTTGTCGGCATCTTCAATGTAGTCGCCCATGTCTTTAGTTGAGGTCAGCAAATCAATAAATGCATGTGAAGGATAGTTGAAACTTACGCTCCTTGAAAGAAGTCATGGTAAGAACACCAGAGAATACACCTTGGTTGTAACCATAAAGCAAACCGCCCAAGCACGCAAAGCATGCAATGCCAAAAACCTTCAAGTTCTTGACCAAGGCCATGGGCCCAGAGACTCCGGAGAGAGCCTTCCGGCGAGCCAAAGCGGCTGCCTCGAACTCGGCAGCTCCGCCACCAACAGGAGCCATATTGAGGAAGTTTGATATTGAGGTCCAAGGAATGTAATGTATAGGCTTTCACAGAGCCAGTTCTTCCTTCGTCTGAAGGATGAATGATGTTGCAGAACTGTTCAGCAGAAAACTTACCCGAAAACCAAGACTGCGGGTGCACACCTACATATGTATTCGGCCCATACCCCGGCGACACGGACCTAGGAATCAATCTGACAAGGTCTTACAGGCGCCGGCTCGCACGCTGAATGGCCATGAGGCGAAGCTTTCCTGTAGCGGATAAATTGACGGCTAAGCTCCCTTAGCATCACGCTTGTTTGGTGGAACGGCAACGGTCAAGCTTCACTGGCGTCGAGTAAGAGGTGCTTGTGCACGCGGCAAGGAACGCCTCTTGCAACGAACATCGCTTTTCGTGCCGTTGTGGCGTATGGAGATGTGTACGGTCGGTGTCAGCTGCGGATTTATCGCCCTCATCGGAGCTTTCGTGCTGAACTAAATCTTTCCTCGTTCTCCAAAACACTTTCGGCGCCCATTAGGACAAAGCGACACAAATCTCTTCGGCGTCACATCTCGCAGATCGACTGGCGCCATGTCCAGCTGCACAACAAAGCGTTGAAATAACTCTGAAGCAATTGTGGACAAAATGAACATGCATGCATGCTAGGTTCCGCGAGCTGCCGTTAGGCCCCCGCCTCACGTCAAGCTGGGGTGTGGAGAGCGGGGATATGGGATACATGGTATGGTTGGCATTGCCATGCATTCTGCCTAAAGTCAATTCAACCTTGTCATTCGCAATGTCAATTACCAGATCCGCAACCCTAGACTACCAGAGCATTTGATTGCCTTCAAGATGAAGAAACATTGGTAGCGCTTCTTGAAGACGAACGTGCTGATCGTCCCAGCAAGTCCTCTGATCGGTATCGCTACAAAGGTTTGCCTGTCGCGAGCGGTGCCATAACGTTTCGCGACCCGGACACCGGAAACATTAGTGATGCTCGTTTTACCATTATACGCAGTATGAATTAGGATCGCTGGTTGGACAGGAGAACTTTGCCAGGAAAGTGTCATCCTCGCACGATGCTGACGTAGGCGGAGCATTGATACTTTCGCCGTTCTGCCGACAACATTAAACATTCAGATCACCGACAACTCTAATAGGTATCGCTAGAAGTTATGTGGAGGATAATGGCAAGACTATAGATGACAAAAGGATAACAGGGACCATAAAAACGCAGCTGTACAGCACTTGTCATCCGTTTGAAGGCTCATATCCTTGCATTTCAATATCTCAACTCTAGAATCTTACAGTCAGGAGCAAAATCTATCACTGACTTACTTAGCTCAACATTGCACAAATTCTACTTTGAGAGACCGCGCCTAAAGAACACACATAACATACAGACAGTGATCGGTCACCACCTACTTGAGCTTACGACCGGACCAGGTGAGATCCCAGAAGGTAAACGCTGTATAGACCTTCAGCAGCGAATGCCAATAAGCGAAGCACGGGTATGCTGGGATCACAAAGTAGAGGAAGAAGTCCACTGGATATTCCCAGAACCACGGAATGGTCTTGACGAGCTTTGACATCCAGATGAAGCCGACAAGCAAACCCATCATAGCCATACGGTGAGATGACTGCGCATACATGTCGGTCTGTGTCAGAATGTATACTGCTAGGCTGTCCCAAATGAGTGCAGCGTTGTACAACCACGGGAAAAGCGTCGTCCAAGTAGTTAGCGGCCAAGTCCACCAGACAGTACGGTCTGAGAAGAGCGCAATGGGGTTCTGGCGGAATGTGGTTCGGCTCCAGCGTTGGCACTGGTCTGGAAACTTGAGTGGGTACGTACCGAGACTGGTCGTCATGGTTGCGTCCTTTGACGACTGGATCTTGATCTGCCAGCCATGGTTGATCACCCATCGGGTAATGAAGTTGTCATCGTCGGCTGTCACCGGACCCCAACCAGGAAAGAACTCGCCGAAGCGGAGGACGTACTCGTTGAGGAATGCGTGTTCGAAGCTAGGGTTCTTGACGATGTCAGTGCGAATCAAACTAGAGCGACCGGACACGCAGAAGACGCCGCCATCAGCAGCGTTGCTTGAACGCGTCTCGAAGTTGTGACGGACTAGGTAGAGGCCTCCAATAGTGTTCCAAAAGCCAGCAAAGTACTGTTGCCAGAGACCTGCGAAGAAGTTCGCAGTAGGATCGCGGGGGTGAGGGAGGCGTTTGACCCACTTGCGTGTGCCTACAAAACCTACCTGGTTCGACTCGAACGCTGGAAGTGTGGCCTGGAGGAAACGTGGCTGCCAAATTGCTGTATCGTCAACCATAACGAGGATGTCGGTGTCCACGTTGGAGAAGGCGTGTACGACCTGCTGGCGCTTGTTTGACATGTTTGCGTTGCGAACGAGGATCTCGGTCGTTACTTTAATTGGACCAAGGTTGTGCTCAACCTGATAAGTACTGGAGCCTGCTTGGACATCAGCTAGAATATGTGATAAGACGGTGTCAACCTGCTCAGCTGCCAAGTCAGTGTTTGTAGAGAAGATGAGTCGAGCAGGGCGGTTGATAAGAATAGCGGTAACCATCTCATGAAAGAACTTGTTACCAACAGGGCCAACAGTAGGCACAATGACAGAACAGTCATGTGCAGTGATGTTGGGCTCAGTCGTGGAGACAGCAAGCTCATACTGGAACCAGAACCAGATTGCTACCAGCGTACGCCAATAACGAAAGATCATAGTGGCCGCGAACCACACCAAGGCAGTATCTTGAGCCAATTGAGCAGTGATGGCACTGATTAGAAAGAAAACGGCTGGGATGTTATGGCAGAAAAGGCCAAGTTGACGGAGCTTTGGGGGTGGGTTTGGCCGACGGCGAACGTCGAAGATGAGGTACAATGTCCACAAGAATGATTCGCAGAGAAAGAATAAGGCGACAGATGTAGGAGTGCTCATGGTGTTGAGTGATCCCATGATGGACTGTACAGGCTCTGGGTATGTGAAAAGTGTAGAGTAAGTTGGGGAACGTAATACAAGTTTTCAGTGCTGAAAGTTGTAATGTTCTGGTGAGGGTGCTTGTTGATGTGCGGAAGAACTCTGCCATCGAGAAGACCATGATATATGTTGAGACATATTCATTGTACCGTGAAGATGTTTCTGAGCCAGGATGTTGAAACGAATGTATATGTAGTTACAATGAATGTGACGGCGGTGCTCTAAAAGATTCGTTGAAGTGAAAGATGGGCCTAAGTCCGTTAATGCTGAGATCCAGACACAAGCTGGCAGTTGTACAATGTTTCAGCTCCCGATGACCTCGACGTGGCCAATGAGTAGCACTGTGTGTTATCAGGTGATACCATAACCTCCATGAACGATTTTTTACAGCACTCGTCGGAACTTGATATATTCTTCGTTGTCTCCATTTGCCTTGCGCTGCGGTCACTTGCCTGGCGTCCTCCGATAGTATTCAAGCTT
>Ga0265780_10010183_pt1 | contig 11231 bp, 12 predicted proteins | sample P1T30metagenome_FD_192432 | JGI IMG/M metagenome (GOLD analysis project Ga0265780, IMG submission 192432) | Plant litter microbial communities from East Loma Ridge, Irvine, California - P1 T30 | ecosystem: Environmental > Terrestrial > Plant litter > Unclassified | place: USA: California... | reverse complement strand
GACCACGCCCAGTCCTGCCACCGCCGCATCCACTGCCAGATCGAGCGCGCCGCCGATCTGCACCTGCAGTTGTCCGTTCGGTTCGATCGTGATGCTCTCGCCATCGCGCGTGAATTCCCAGCGCACCATGGCGCCGCTGACAAACCTGGCGCGGATACAGGCGTTGGCCGGCAGCTCGCGCGGATGCGTCGGCGTACCGTGGCGCGCGATCCAGGCCGGCGCCGCAGCGGCGGCCATGCGCTGGATGCGCGGACCGATCGGCACCGCGATCATGTCTTGCTCGAGCCGCTCTTCATAGCGGATGCCGGCGTCGCAGCCGGCGGCCAGCACGTCGACGAAGCTTTCGTCGGCCGTCACTTCCAGACGCACTTCCGGAAAGGCGGCCAGGAAGCGCGGCACGATTGCCGGCAGCACCAGGCGCGCTGCGCTGAGCGGCACGTTCAGGCGCAAGGTGCCGCTCGGCGTATCGCGAAAGCCGTTCACCACATCGAGCGCACTGTCGATTTCGCCCAGCGCCGGTTCCAGCCGCGCCAGCAGGCTGCTGCCCGCTTCGGTCGGCACCACACTGCGCGTGGTCCGGTGCAGCAGGCGCACGCCCAGCCGCGTCTCGAGCCGGCGCACCGCTTCGCTCAGGCCCGATGCGCTGCCGTCGAGCATGCGCGCCGCTTCGCGGAAACCGCCGGCGCGCGCCACCGCCACAAAGGCGGACAAATCTCCCAGTTCAGCTTTCATTGTTCGTTTTTTCGCACAGCTTGTATGAATTAAAGCGGATTGTCACACAGGTGGCGCAGCCGTATCGTGAATGCTCTTCTCCACGAAAGGAAACACGCCATGTCCCAGATCGATCAAGCCGGCACTTATTCCCTTGGCAGCCGCAGCGTCCGCCGCCTTGGTTACGGCGCCATGCAGCTGGCCGGGCCAGGGGTGTTCGGGCCGCCCAAAGACCTGGACGCAGCGCGTGCCGTGCTGCGCGAAGCGATTGCGCTCGGCGTCAACCACATCGACACCTCGGACTTCTATGGCCCCCACATCACCAATCAGTTGATCCGGGAAGCGCTGCATCCCTACCGCGACGAGCTGCTGATCGTCACCAAGATCGGTGCGCGGCGCGGCGCCGATGCCGGCTGGGTGCCGGCGTTCAGTGCCGCGGAACTGGAACAGGCAGTGCACGACAACCTGCGCAACCTGGGCCTGGACGTGCTGGACGTGGTCAACCTGCGCGCCATGTTCGACGTGCACGGTCCGGCCGAAGGCTCGATGGAAGCGCCATTGACGGCGCTGGCCGAGCTGCGCCAGCGCGGCCTGATCCGCCACATCGGCGTGAGCAACGTGACGCCGCGCCAGGTCGAGGATGCGCAGCGCATCGTGCCGATCGCTTGTGTGCAGAACATGTACAACCTGGCGCACCGCAACGACGATGCGCTGATCGACAGCCTGGCGCAGCAAGGCATCGCCTACGTGCCGTTCTTCCCGCTCGGCGGCTTCTCGCCACTGCAATCGAACGCCTTGTCCGCGGTCGCAGAGCAGCTGGCGGCGACGCCGATGCAGGTCGCGATTGCGTGGCTGCTGCAACGTTCGCCGAACCTGCTGCTGATCCCTGGCACCTCGTCGGTGGCGCACCTGCGCGAGAACCTGGGCGCGGCCAGGCTGGTGCTGCCGCCGGACGCACTGGCGGCGCTGGACGGCATCTCAGCCCAGGCCGCGGCTACTCACGCAGCGTGATCGTGCGGTACTGCGGATCGGCCTTGATCCGCTCTTGCGTGAACGGCAGCTTCGGCCACTCTTTGCGCGAATAGACCAGGGTCTGGTCGGCATACCAGGGCGAGGCCGGATCGGTCGACTGGCTGTAGGTCAGCATGCCCTGCGCCACCGGGTTGCCCAGCAACAGCCCGCGCCCGTTGGCCGACAGCTCGCGCCCAACCGCCAGCGCATTGCTGCCGAAACGCTGGCGATTGCGCCCGTCGAGCTGCGCCACCAGCGTCGTCACATCGAGCTTGCGCGGCGCGACCTGGCCAGCGTGCTTGCCGCACCGGGCGTACGGCCGGCGGCCACGAAGTCGCGCGCGAATACCTGGCCCGACGCGTGCAGCGCTTTTTCGGCCACCACCAGCATCATGTCGTCATAGCTGATCGGGCGCACCCAGCGCGCATTGGCGCAGGCGGCCGGCAGCTTGGCGGCGTAGTCCTTCAGGTAGCGGTTATAGCCTTCGGCGAAACCGGACAGCAGCTCGCGCGGTTCGGCGGCGCCGGCCGCGTAGCCGGCGCGCAGCTGCTCGATGTCGAGGTAGCCCCTGAAGAAGAAATCTCTGTCCTCGTTCTTGAGGTCCATGAAGCCGCTGGCGGCGCCGTAGTCGTCGCCGGTGCGCCGCTGCGGGCGCGCTTCGCCGCCGAAGAAGGCCGAACGCTCGCCGCGCACCGACAGCAGCGCATCGGCGAACATGCAGACCTTGTCTTGCGCGTAGGCGTAGGCCAGGCCGAAACCGAGGCTGCGAAAATCGTTGGCGCGCACGTGCGGCACGCCGTGCGTGGTGCGCGCCAGGTCGACCTGGATGCGCGCCGCGGTGGCCGGCGGCGGCACCCCACCATCGTGATCGTCACTCGAATTGCAGGCTGCCAGCGACAGCGCCAGGGATGCGGCAAGAAGAAAGCGGAACCGGACAGCGCAGCGGTGCATGAAGATCCTTTTCGCGGCAACGCCGCGCAAGCGGTATGAGAATAAAGACGTGGCAATAAAATATTGCCATGTACTTTAACTTTGAATCATCCGTCGCGGATCACCGAACCGGCGCCGAAAAGCAAAAAAGCCCACCAGTCTCCTGGTGGGCTTCTTCTTTATAACTAGCCTGACGATAAACTACTTTCACACTGGTTGCAGCACTATCATCGTCGCAATGTCGTTTCACGGTCCTGTTCGGGATGGGAAGGGGTGGTACCGACTTGCTATGGTCATCAGGCTTGACTTGCTGGGTTGCTGTCCCTGCGCTGGTGAAAGCGTCGCTGACAGCCTCCCTGAATTCCGATGCGCATTCTACCAAGCAATCACGGTTTGCGCCAGTGGCTTCGCTGATCCCGTTAAAAACGCGGTAACGGCCGCAGCACCCCGGTGCCGATCCCGGCCTGGCGCATGGCGCCCTGCAGCGCCGCGATGCGCGCCGCCATTGAAGGATGGGACGCGAGGTAATGCGCCAGCGCCGAGGCCTCGCCTTGTTCGCGCTGCAGCGTGGCGAAAAATTCGGTGGCGCCGCCGGCGTGCCCGTAGCGGCAGTTCAGGGTCGCCAGCGCGCGCGCATCGGCAGCGGTTTCGCGCCCGCGCGAATAACGGGATTGGCCCAGGTGCTGGGCCGGCGCCAGCACGCCGGCGGTGGCGCTGCCGTCGCCGGTGAGCACGGTGGCGCCAGCGATCAGCACCAGGCTGCGCCCGAGCGCGCGCAAGTGATCGCGCTGCGCCATGTGCGCCAGTTCGTGCGCCAACACGAAGGCCATGCCGTTTTCGGACTGCACATGGTCGAACAGGCCCGTATGCACGATGACCAGGCCGCCGGGTGCGACCATCGCATTCGGCGCCCTGGCGCGGCTGATACGCACCGTCACCGGCTGGGCCACACCGGCACAGGCGAGCAAATCGTCGACCAATGCCTGGGTCCAGGCCTCGCGCCCGCGCAGCGCAGGCTCGCTGCGCGGTGGGGTCCAGGCCACCAGTGCGCTCAAGCGGGCTTCGGTGCGCGCATCCATGCGGTCGACCACAACGTCCACCAGCCACCCCAGCGCCAGGAAACCGAGCAGGACTGCAACCGACAGCGCGACCAGGATCAGCACGAACTCCTTGAGCGGATGTTCGTGCGAGATGTTGTCGTTATGCTCGATCCGTCCGGCCTGGTATTTCATGCGACAGCGGATTGCTCCACATAATAGATGGCGGTGCCGTAGGCCAGCACTTCGACGCCGGTCACCTGGCGCGGTTGGCTGCCGGCAATCGGCATGGTTTCCAGGCGCACGTTCACGATCTCATGGGCGCCCGGGCAGCTCTCCTTGAGGCGCAGCAGCGCTTCGCGCTTGGCGCGGTCGAGCAGGGTCTCGTACGACTTGACCGGTCCGCCCACCAGCGCGCGCAGGGTCGACGCCGCCTTCTTGAAATGGTCGACCGCGATCACCACGCTGCCCGTGACCAGTTCGCTGCGCGCGACCGGGCCGTTGCCCAGCAGCGTGCGCAGCGAGGTTGCCGGCAGGTGCACGAAGTTTTTCTCGCGCGCGATGATCGAGCGGTAATGCCTGGCCTCAGCCATGCGCCCAAACACGTAGCCCAACACGATCGGCACCGTCCAGAAGGCCAGTAGAAATAAGGTTTCCATTACCCCACCGTTACTGCGGTGCCATACACATAGATCTCGGCCGCACCGGCGGCCACCGACGAGGTAGCGAAACGCACGTTGACGATGGCATTGGCGCCCATCTGCGTGGCCTGCGCCTTCATGCGCTCGGTGGCCTGGGCGCGCGATTCTTCCAGCAACTCGGTATAGCCGCGCAGCTCGCCGCCAACCATGTTCTTCAGGCCGGCCATGATGTCACGCCCGACGTGCTTGGAGCGCACCGAACTGCCAGAGACGACGCCGTGGCAGATGGTGATGGTTTGGCCGGGAATGGTCTCGATATTTGTAATCAGCATGGCGGTAGGTTTGATAAGAAGAATCGTCGATTGTAGGCAGCAATCTTTACCAAAAGCAATTCACCCTGCATGGCGATGGCCAATCGGCGCATCGTTCACAGTAAAATGATGGCTTCCCGCCGCAACCTGCCCCTTTTCCCATGTCGATCCTGCTCTGCACACTGAATGCACGCTACACGCACGCCTCGCTCGGCCTGCGCTACCTGCTGGCGAATATGGGCGCGCTGCAAGCGCAGACCACGATCCAGGAATTCGTCATCGGCGCCAAGACCGCCGACCTGGTCGAGCGCATCCTGGCGCACCAGCCGCGCATCGTCGGCTTTGGCATATATATCTGGAACGTGGAAGAAACCACGCGCCTGGTGGCGCTGCTCAAGCGCGTGGCGCCGCAGGTCACGGTCATGCTGGGCGGCCCGGAAGTGTCGTACGAGAGCAATGAGCAAGAGATCGTGAAGCTGGCCGACTACGTCGTCACCGGCTGGGGCGACGTCACCTTCCCCAAACTGTGCGGCGAAATCCTGAACGGCCCCAAGCCGCTGATGAAGATCCACGCCGGCGTGCAGCCGCCGATGGACGCCATCACCCTGCCCTACTCCCTGTACAGCGACGACGATATCGCCCATCGCACCCTGTACGTGGAAGCCTCGCGCGGCTGCCCGTTCAAGTGCGAGTTCTGCCTGTCGTCGCTGGACAAGACGGCGTGGCCGTTTCCGCTCGAGCCGTTCCTGGCCGAGATGGAAAACATGCATGCGAAAGGCGCGCGCCTGTTCAAGTTCGTCGACCGCACCTTCAACCTGAACGTCAAGACCAGCCTGCGCATCATGCAGTTCTTCCTCGACAAGATCGAGGCCAATCCCGATGACCCGATCTACGCCCACTTCGAGCTGGTGCCCGACCACCTGCCCGACGCGCTGAAGGACACCATCGCCAAATTCCCGCCCGGCGCGCTGCAGTTCGAGATCGGCATCCAGAGCTTCAATCCGGACGTGCAGGCATTGGTCAGCCGGCGCCAGAACAATGAAAAGGCAGCCGACAACATCCGCTGGCTTACCAGCCAATCGCAGGCGCACCTGCACGTCGACCTGATCGCCGGCCTGCCGGGCGAGGACGTGGCCAGCTTCGCGCGCGGCTTCGACCAGCTGGTGGGGCTGGGCGCGCAAGAGATCCAGTTCGGCATCCTGAAGCGCCTGCGCGGCACGCCGATCATCCGCCACACCGAGCCGTTCGGGATGGTGTACGACCCGTATCCGCCCTACACCGTCCTGGCCACCAGCCTGATCGACTTCGCCAGCATGCAGCGCCTGGTGCGCTTTGCGCGCTACTGGGACCTGGTGGCCAACTCGGGCCGCTTCGCCAATACCACTCCGGTGTTGCTGGGCGCGGCGCCGTTCGACAACTTCATGGCGTTTTCAAGCTGGATGTTCACCAGGACCGACGCCACCCACCGGATTGCGCTCGAGCGCCTGGCCAAGCTGGTCGTCGAGTGGCTGCAGCTGCGCGGCATGGCGCGCCTTGAGGCCGAAGCGCTGGTCGCCAGCGACTACGCCGGCAAGGCCGATGGCCACAGCCGCAACGTCAAACCGATCGCCGCTGCGGCGCCGGACACCATCAAGGCGGTGGCCCCGGCGCGCCAGGTGCGCCACCTGGCGGCCTGATACGGTAGAGATGCCTGGCTGGCAGCGGTTTCGATTCTCTTTTACACTGCCGCAATGCAGATTGAAAATACGCCAACATTGACCATCAACCATTCCGGCTCCGGCACGGGGTCGTCGGTCATTGCCAGCGGCGTCTGGCAGGTGCACGGCCTGTCGCAGCGCGGCGTATTAAAAGGCATCACGCGCCAGCTCGAGGGCCTCAAGGACAAGGGCGCCTGCGAATGGGACCTGTCCGATATCGATAGCCTCGACCACATCGGCGCCCAGCTGTTCTGGAACAGCTGGAACAAACAGCGCCCCCGGCGCTTGATACTCGACCCGCGCCAGGAAGACCTGTTCAAGCGCATCGAAGGCGCCAGCAGCATCAAGCTGCCGCGCACCCGGGTCAGCCCGTTCAACTGGATCATCGTGCTCGGCGCCGGCATCCTCAGCTTCTTCGAGCACCTGCGCAGCTTCATTGGCCTGATCGGCATCGTGGTGCAGGATATCGGCCGCTTCCTGCGCCGCCCGGCGGTGGGGCCGTGGCGCGAGATCTCGGCCAATATCTATCATTCCGGCTTCCAGGCGCTGGGCATCACGGCGATGGTCGGTTTTTTGATCGGGATCGTGCTCTCTTACCTGTCGTCGCAGCAGCTGCGCATGTTCGGCGGCGACGCCTACCTGGTCAATATCCTTGGCATGGCGGTGATCCGCGAACTGGGGCCGCTGCTGGCGGCAATCCTGGTGGCAGGGCGCTCCGGCTCGTCGATCACGGCGCAGCTGGGCGTGATGCGGGTCACCGAGGAACTCGACGCCATGCTGGTGATGGGCGTCTCGCACGGCTACCGCCTGATCATGCCGAAGGTGATCGCGCTGGCGATCTCGATGCCGCTCTTGGTGGTGTGGACCGACGCCATGGCCCTGATCGGCGGCATGGTCTCGGCCAAGATCGAAATGGGCATGTCGTTCAGGTACTTCCTGCAAAAGCTGCCGGACGCGGTGCCGTTCGTGAACTACACCATCGGCCTGCTCAAAGGCGCGACCTTCGGCGTCCTGATCGCGCTGGTATCGTGCCACTTCGGCCTGCGCATCAAGCCCAATACCGAAAGCCTGGGGCGCGGCACCACCACTTCGGTGGTCACCGCGATCACGGTGGTGATCCTGGCCGACGCGGTGTACGCCATCATCTTCAGTGGGACCGGATTCTGATGGTGACCAACAGCCGCAAGCAACACCTGAACCTGCGCCCCGACGAAGAAGTCGGCGCACCCGTGGTCGAGATCCGCGGCCTGTGGACCAAATTCGGCCGCACCGTGGTGCACCAGGACCTGAACCTGGACATCTTCGGCGGCGAAATCCTGACCATCGTCGGCGGTTCGGGCACCGGCAAGACCGTGCTGCTGCGCCAGATGCTGGGCCTGGAGCGCCCCTCGCAGGGCAGCGTGCGCGTGTTCGGCGAAGACATCAGCGCCGCCTCGCCGAGCCAGCTGCAACACATGCGCAATCACTGGGGCATGCTGTTCCAGCAAGGGGCGCTGTATTCGGCCTTGAGCGTGTTCGACAACATCGCGCTGCCGATGCGCGAACTGCGCGCCCTGCCCGAGGACGTGATCCGCGACGCCGTGCTGCTCAAGATGGACATGGTGGGTCTGGGCCCGGAACACGCCAACAAGATGCCGTCCGACCTGTCGGGCGGCATGGTCAAGCGCGCCGCGCTGGCGCGCGCCCTGGCGCTCGAGCCTCAGTTACTCTTCCTCGACGAGCCGACCGCGGGCCTCGACCCGGATCTGTCGGACGCCTTCGTGGCGCTGATCCAGACCCTGCACCGCGAGCTGGGCCTGACGGTGGTGATGGTCACGCACGATCTCGATACGCTGTTCGCGCTGTCCTCGCGCATCGCGGTGCTGGCCGAAAAGCATGTGCTGGCGGTGGGACCGTCGTGCGACGTGCTGCAGGTCGACCATCCGTTCATCAAGCACTTCTTCCTTGGCCCGCGCGGCCGGCGTGCACTCGAAGTGCTGGAAGAACGCAACAGCCCGAATGAACTGCAGAACCAAACGGAGAATCGATAGTTATGGAAAACAGGTCATATGCCCTGATGACCGGCGTGTTTACGATCGCGCTGCTGGTGGCCACGGTGCTGGTCGGCCTCTGGCTCAATCGCGACAAGAGCGAGCTGGTACCCTACGAGATCGTCACCACCCAGTCGATCCCGGGTCTGAATCCGCAGGCGACGGTGCGCTACCGCGGCCTTGAAGTCGGGCGCGTCGACGAGATCGTGTTCGACCCGCGCGTCACCGGCCAGATCCTGATCCGGCTGTCGGTCGACGAAGGCTCGCCCATCACCAGCACCACCTTTGCCTCGCTCGGCTACCAGGGCGTGACCGGCATCGCCTTCATCCAGCTCGACGACGACCGCACCGGTTCGCCGCGCCTGCAAACCGGAGAGGATCGCATTGCGCGCATCCCGCTGCGTCCGGGCCTGCTGGACCAACTCCAGAACCGCGGCCTGGCGATCCTGGAAAAGGCCGAGCAGATCACCGATCGCCTCAATACCCTGGTCGGCCCGGAAAACCAGGCCGCCATCATCGGCACCTTCCAGAGCATCGACAAGGCGGCGCAAGCCTACGCCGCGATTCCCGAACGACTCGGCCCGACGCTCGACCGCCTGCCCGCGCTGACCGCCAAAATGGACACCAGCCTCGATTCGTTCAACACCCTGTCGCGCAGCGCCACCTCGATGACGCGCAACTATGACCAATTGGCGACGCGCCTGCAGGCCACCGATGGTCCGATCGAACGCCTGAACCACGCCATCGGTTCGCTCGGCGCGGCCACCAGCGAGCTGGAACTGGAAACCCTGCCGCACGTGGTGCAGATGACCGACGAAGCGCGCGCCTCGCTGCGCGCCGTCAAGCGCACCGCCAACTCGCTGTCCGAGCGTCCGCAAAGTATCCTGTTCGGCGCACCGGGCGACGCGCCCGGGCCGGGCGAGCCGGGCTTCGCGCCACCGACCAAATGAGGACCACCTTGAAGCTTCGATCCCAACGCCTGCTCGCTGCCAGCGCCATCGCCTGCGCGGCCTTGACGGCCGGCTGCGCCAGCAGCAAGAGCGCCCCGAATACCGTGTTCGATTTCGGCCCGCCGACGGCTGCGGCTTCTGCGGCTGCTTCTGCTTCTGCTTCTGCTTCTGCAGCTGCGGCGCCGGGCGCGATCGTGGTGATGGACGCCACCGGCCCGACAGCCCTCGACACCGAGCGCATGTTCTACCGCCTTAACTATGCCGACGCCCAGCAGGCCCGCACCTATGCCGGCGCGCGCTGGAGCGGCACCCCGCTCGACCTGGCCACCGCGCGCATCAAGGCGCGCCTGGCGCAATCGGGCATGAAGGTGCTGTCGGCAACCGACGCCGCCAACGGCATCCCGATCCTGCGCATCGAAATCGACGACTTCGTGCACGCCTTCGGCAGCGTAAACCAGAGCGAAGGGCAGATCATGCTGCGCGCCTCGGTGTTCAACGACCACCGCCTGGTGGACCAGCGCAGCTTCGCGCGCGTGGCCCCGGCGGCCAGCAACGATGCCGCCGGCGGCGCACGCGCGCTGGCGGCCGGCACCGACCAGGTCGCGGCCGACATCCAGGCCTGGCTGGCGACGCTCGACCTGCGCAGCACGCCGGCCAATGTCGCCACCCCGGCCGCTTTGGCCAACCCGCTGCGCCGATGACCGAAGCGCAAGACGCCGCCCGTTCACGCGCCTCGCCGATCGCGCGCGCCGCCCTGCTCGCGTACATCCTGCTGATCATCTACGCCAGCTGGTACCCGTTTTCGGGCTGGCGCGACAACGGCGTGCCGCTGTTCGCCTTCCTGAACCTGGTCAAGCAGCGCTACTGGACCGGTTTTGACGTGGGCGTGAATATCGCCGGCTACATCCCGTTCGGCGTGCTGCTGGTGCTGTCGATGTACCCGCGCATCAAGGGCGTGTGGGCGGTGCTGCTGGCGACGCTGGTGGGCCTGATGACCACCGGCACCATGGAGGCGGTGCAGAACTTCTTGCCGAGCCGGGTGCCGTCGAACCTCGACTTCATCACCAACGCCGGCGGCTGCCTGATCGGCGCGGTCCTGGGCGCGCTGTGGGCGCCGGGCCTGCTCGACCGCAGCCGCCTGTTCAAGCTGCGCCGGCGCTGGTTCGCGCCGCACGCCAGTCAGGGCCTGGTGCTGGTGGCGATCTGGCCACTGGCCCAGATCTACCCGCAGAGCTATCTGTTCGGCCACGGCCAGGTGCTGCCGATCGTGTCCGGCTGGCTGTCGTCCTGGTTCGATACCGAGATCGACCTGGTGGCCCTGCTGCGCCCTGGCGACGACATCATGACGGTCGAGCAGTACTGGCTGTCCGAGACCATCATCACCGCCTGCGGCATGACCGGCGCAGCGCTGACATTGATGTGCCTGGTGCGCCGCGGCGCGCCGCGCTTCTGGCTGATGCTGGCCCTGATGGCGGCCGCGCTGACCGTCAAGGCCTTCGCCAGCTCGCTCCTGTTCCGGCCCGATAACGCCCTGGTCTGGGTCACGCCCGGCGCCGAAGGCGGCTTTTTGATCGGGCTGATCATGCTCTCGGGCCTGGTGTTTGCGCCGCAGGTGGCGCAGCGCCGGCTGGCGGTGGTGACCCTGGTATTGAGCCTGATCGTGGTGAACACGATTCCGGTGAACCCGTATTTCTCGTCCACCCTGCAAGGCTGGGTGCAGGGGAAATTTTTGAATTTCAATGGCGCGGCCGAGTTCCTCGCGCTGCTGTGGCCATTTTTCGCGCTGTGGTTCCTGCTGCTGCCCTCGCATAAACTCAATCGGCAGTAGGGCTGTAGTCAGAGCGCGTATCATGGGCGCTGACTGTAGCCATTGCTGCCCCTTCTTTCGACGAGAACGACATGAACGAGCAACC